>JGI25382J43887_10000909_pt1 | contig 11122 bp, 12 predicted proteins | sample GraSoi013_1_40cm_3_FD_43887 | JGI IMG/M metagenome (IMG submission 43887) | reverse complement strand
CCTCGCACGATCAAAGCTACGGATTCGTAGCTTCACTCGACGCCGCGCCGAGCTTCTTCCCGTCCACGGTCACATTTCGCGCGTTGGCAACATTAGATCCGTCTTTTGCCGCAGAACCCTCCACCCGGATCATCATGCCGATTCTAAGGGTATTTCGGTTCCAACCTTGACGAGTCAGGCCGTTCGGACTGCCCATTTCACAGCCCCAGTTCGCGACCTTGCCCGTCTGCGGATCCTTGACATCCACGTAGAAGTAAACGTGAGGATTCATCCATTCAACCTTCGTCACCACTCCGGTAAAATCGACGGTCTTCGCGGCGTCGAACTCGGCAGCAAAGGAATGATGCGCCACCACTGGGACGGCCGAAGCAACAACGATTGCTGCAGCGAGAATCGTTAGTCTAGCTTTCATAGAGAAAACCCTCCCTNAATTTGTGCTTGATCATGATGCCTCCGCGGTCCGCTTACGTCAAGCGGCAGTGATGACGTATTCCCCTCCTCGCAGAGGAGGGCGCGAAGCGCNAGGAGGGGAATACGTCATTCCAGTTCGTCGACGTACCGGACGCCGAGCTCGGAAAGCTTCGCGCGGAGGCCGTAAAAGTCCAGTCCCAACTCGCCCGATTTGAGCCGTTCGCGGGACTTTTGTTCTTTCGCAAACCGCTCGGTGCCGAGCCGAGCCACTTCCGCAGCCGTTTCGCGTCTCACGACAACAACACCATCGGCATCGGCAACAATGATATCGCCCGGACGAACAGTTGCTCCGGCACAAACAATCGGAACATTGACCGAACCCGCCGTGGCTTTTACCGTTCCCTGAGCGGAAATTGCTTTCGACCAGACGGGGAACTGCATCTCGGTAAGATCTCTNACGTCACGAACACCGGCATCGATCACCAATCCGGCAACGCCGTGGGCGCGAGCGGACTCAGCGAGTAATTCGCCGAACATACCATCGGTCGACTCCGAGCTTGTGGAAACGACAACAATGTCGCCTTCGCGGCAGAATTCGATCGCAGCATGGATCATCAGATTGTCGCCGGGATGGCAGGAGACGGTGATGGCCGATCCTGCTGCCGTGGCCGTGAGATATATCGGTCTCATGTAAGGCCGCATCAAACCCGAACGTGCCTGGGCTTCGTGTACGGTTGCAACACCCAAGTCGCCCAGCGTTTTCACCAGGCCGGTATCGGCCCGGGCAACCTTTCGAACAATTGTCGGTTTCATTTGCTTATCCTTCCACTAACCTGGCGGGAATTGTTGCGGCCATATGCCGAATTTCCGCGACTGAAAATCCGGCATCGAGGAATCGTTGAGCGTAGAGAGCAAAGCCTTCGGCGACCGGTGGATTGATCGTTTGACCGAGATCCGTCGAGAGAATCGTCCGCTCGATGCCTGTTTTCCGGACATTGGTGAAAAGATCTTCCCACCGCGCCTTATTCGTATGAGTCGTCGTAAAACAATGCTCGATCACGGCGCCCATATCGGCCAATTGCTTTTGCTCTTCGCCGGTGAGGCTTTGGGAGGGAAACTCGGCGTGAGTGACGACAATCTTTTTCACACCCATTTCGCGGGCTGTGGAAACGATCTTGAAGATTTCATCGCGCCCGAGATGGCCGGTGGCCAAAATCATGTTGTGCTTCGCTATGCGCTCCAGGCAAAGCCTCGCCGCCTCGATGACGTTGCCGCTGGAATCCAGCGGAGAGAGCGGCGGCGGTGAAATGCCTTCGGCAGCGAGTTCCCGCTGAATTTTCGCCCAAAACGGAAGTTTCGTGTTCGGTCCATCGAGACGGCCTGCGGTTTCGTTAGCGGCATCGACCGTGGGCATCCACACAATCTTCGCTCCGGATCGTCCGGCAATCTCGAGCGCGACAGGATTGAAACCGCCAACACTGTGATTAAGGGTAATCGCACCATAGGCCTCAATTCCCGGGACGGCACGCCCGACAACTTTGGCTCGTTCAGCGGTTGGAATGTAATGCGACTTTAAGACAAATCCCTTCAATCCGCGCGAAAGAAAATCCTTCGCCAGATCGACGTCGTCAATGCGCCGCTCGATGACGTCGGGCGCGACATGAACCTGCAAGTCATAAGCGCCTCGAATGGCTTCCCAAGCACGCTCGGAAATGGGCTCCGTGATTTGGGCACCGGTGGTCGTTGTCATTGCTTCCCCTTAACGCGAACGCCATTCCCCTCCTCTGCGAGGAGGGGAATCGTTCTGCTCAGCATGGTAACGAATCTCTCATTATTCTTCCATCCGCTTTGAATTAAATCTCCGTATCCATTAAGATTTCGACCCGGCGACGTCGTCGCGGCTACCCAGCATGGTTTAGGGGGTACAACTCGTAGTAGAAGTTCAAATTCATCAGAAAGGCCGGGAAGCAGATAATGCCAGATCAAGTTCCCGAGGTTTTTGCGGTATTTCAATGTGCCATCTGCCAAGGAAACGATCCGGTTTGGACTTCTTCGAATCGTTCTGACCACGCTTTCGGCAGCCCGGGCCGGTTAATGTGCACTGGCTGCGNAACCGCATTTAAGGTCAGGAACGGATTTCTCGATCTACATCCCGGCGACCCGGAACCGATCCCACCGATACAACATCTGATGCAATTTCCGCCTATTGTGGCCGTCTATGAGGCACTGTGGCGTCCCATCGGATACTTTATCGCCAGCAAGCATTCGTTCCCCAAAGACGTCGACCGCATTGCCTCGCTGATCCAACGAAAGCACGGACTGATTCTCGATCTCGCTTGCGGTCCGGGCACCTTCACCCGGCGTATTGCTCGTCTTGCCCCGGAATCCATTGTTATTGGCTTCGATCTTTCGGCACAAATGCTCGAACGCGCCGTGCGCCTTACCCGCAAAGAGCGCCTCCGAAATGTTTATTACATCCGTGGGAGCGCGCTGTCGCTTCCCTTCAAAGCGGGATCGTTTGATGCCGTGACATGCTGCGGTGCATTGCAACTTTTCAGGGATCAGGATCAGGCAGTTAGCGAGATCGCGCGCGTCTTGAAAATGCAAGGTGACTTCGTTTGCCAGACCACACTAGGGCCGCGCAAGCCGCCACTATGGATTCGCATGGCGGACCGTATGCTGAAGTTCGGATACTTTTATTTGGACGACTTGAAAGAACGGCTCTATCGGTTTAACTTTGATCTGCAGGCCGAGGAGAGATCGAACATCAACTACATCTTCCGGGCAGCGAAGTCGGGGTAAGAATCGGCCACAAAGAAGCACAAAAATTCCCAAAAAATTTTGTGAATTGTGTGCCTTTTTGTGGCTAATAAACAACGGTGGCTTTGCCGGTTCCGACCGTCAACTCTTGGATTTCCCAAGGTAAATCGAACGGCTCGTTCAAATCGACTTCAGGATATTTCGGCTTCACGTACTTTTTCAGTAACGCTTGAATGAGGACATTTGGAACGGGGATACCGTCGACCTGCACCTGTTGCAGATCAAATTTTCCGCGGCCGTCGTGACCGGTGAGTTTTCCTTTGAGGGAAAGGTTATGGGTTCCACCAACCAATGTGTCGACGACGGGANTCCCGGTAGCGTTCGAAGTGAATGTGATTTGCGTCTCCGAGCCTACCGTATCCGGCACCAATTGGACGTCGATCGAGTCGATTTGCGCCGGAATATCCTCCTTCAATGAATAAACGACGTAGGACTCCAACTCCTGTTCCGACAACTCCACTCGAGATGAACCCCGTTTGTGCCCGGGCGTTCGCGCCGCTTTTTTGACGGCATCAATCTTGGCCTGCAGCGATTGCGCCGATTTTTCAGAAAACGCCTTCCCAGGCGAAGCAGAGCCTTTGGCCGCCATCCCATAAAAGGCGATCACGCCGGCAACGGCTAATGCGGCNACGCTTCCGATNACAATGAGTGCAATTTTTTGGCCGGTCCCCCCATCCTTATGTTTAGGATCGGGCCCACCGGCCAAGCCACGGTCGGTACGACTTCTTGATGGCTATTTGGCCGGTCCCCCCATCCTTACCGAATGATCTTAAAGCTCCGCGACCACCGAGTTTTCGCGAAGAAATTTGTTACGAGGTCGGTGATTTGCTGGACCCGATCCACAACATCGGTTCGACGGTATTCATCGGAATCCGTTTCATAGGACCAGTAAATGATGAGCCCCTTACCGACGATGAGCTCGCGCGGAACGAAGCCCCAATACCGGCTGTCGGCGCTGTTGTCGCGATTATCCCCCATGGCGAAGTAATGGTTCGGCGGTACGACGATCTCGCCGTTTTTCGTGTAGTCTTCATACCAATACGGATCCTCATCGCCACCGCGGAAGACTCGGCCCGGGTGCGGCTTCGGCGGGAAGAAATCACGGAACGCATCCGCGTAAGAACCCGGGGGACTTTTATGAATTTTGTATGGTTCACTGAGAGGCACGTCATTGACGAACAGCTGCTTGTCGACGATTTTCAGACGGTCTCCCGGAAGTCCGATGGCGCGCTTGACATAATGTTTCGTTAAATCCTTGGGATACTTAAAAACAATCACATCGCCCCGTTTAATATCCTTTAACGGCAGGATTTTGTCGATGATCGAACCGCGCGCTCCGAAGACGAATTTGTTGACCAAAAGATGATCGCCCACCAGAAGATTGTCTTCCATAGAAGGCGTTGGGATCTTGAATGCTTGAACGATGAACGTGGTCCCGAACAGCGCGAGAATAACCGTGATCACCAAAGACTCAAAGTACTCGCGAGCCGTTGATTTTTTGAATGTCGCTTCAGCCATTGGATACTCGCTCCAGAGCTTGCCGGGCCGCCGCTTGTTCGGCTGCTTTCTTGGTCAGACCGAGTCCCGCGGCGACAGGCTCGCCATCAATAAGCACTTCGACGGTAAATATTTTCTGGTGGTCGGGTCCTTCTTCGCTCCTGAGAACATAATCGGCGCGCCCGCGATACTGCGCCTGTAACTCCTCTTGAAGCGCACTCTTGAAATCGCGCAGCTGACGATCGGAATCGCCAACATCTTCCATCTGCGGTTCAAGGAAATTCAGCACTACCCGGCGGGCCTCNTCAAGGCCGCCGTCGAGATAAATAGCACCGATAATGGCTTCGAGCGCATCCACCAGCAAAGTTTGTTTTGTCCGGCCGCCGGTTTTTTCTTCGCCTCTTCCGAGCTGCAGGTACTCGCCCAAGTTGATTCGTTCTGCGTATTTCACGAGATTCGCCGAGCTGACAAAGAATCCCTTTAACTTTGAAAGTTCGCCTTCNGTCAGCCGGGGATGGGATCGGAAAAGAAAATCGCTGACGAGAAATCCCAAAACGGAATCGCCAAGGAACTCCAGTTGTTCGTTGTCACCTGCATGGAGGGCTCGCTCATTGGCATGGGAGCTATGTGTCAACGCTTTTGTGAAGAACTGGATGTCCCTGAACATGTATCCAAGTTTGAGTTGTAGATCCTCGACCGAACCCATAATGAAAAAGGCTGGAATTGGGGATGGGATTGCGGGGACGCACCCCGAATNCTGAAGTTCAAGAATTCGGGGTGCGTCCCCGCAATCCCATCCCCACAACCCAACCTTTATTCTACTACGCCGGCATTCGCCGCTTATTGGCCGATCTTTGAGCCGGCACTCTTGATGTAGTCCTCCAGACCTTGCTCGGACTTGTTCTTCGAAACATAGAGTTGCTTCAGCAGATCGCGAGCATTCGGTTCAGAGACACCTTTGAGGAAAACGGACTTTCCCAGCGCGTCCATAGCCTGATCGTTCTTCATCTCTTGAACATAAGCGATTCCTAACCTGTAATAGGTAATCGGATCGTTCGGCTTGGACTTCAGCGCGGTCATGAATTCCGCCTGCGAGGAGCCAAGACGTTTTTGACGCAGATAGATCAGGCCCAGCGTGTAATGAAGCTGNGACGTCACATCCGCCTGCTGTGCTGGTGTCCAGCTGGCGTTCTCCGGGCTGGACAAGTAGGTCGGAAGCAGGGTCAAGGCCTGATTGACATATTCTTCGGCCTGCTTCATCTGCTCGGTCATTTGTTGGTCATTGGTGGGCGGCCGCTCGGCCATCACATTCGAGATTGTTGCGAGGAGATCGACATCATCAGGTTTCAAGCCAAGAGCTTTTTTGCTGGCCTCCATCATATGCGGCGCATCGTTCAGCATCTGATAGGACTGAATGATGCTTTTATATAACGCAACGATTCGCTGTTCGCTCTGGTTCATGAACTCCTGGAATTGAGGAGAATCCTTGTCTAGAAACACCGCGGTTTTGTCTTTCTTCCTGACGTTCTCGCGATCTTTGTCCGACAACTTCGCGTCCGCATCCGCTTTGGCGGCAAGCTTCTCGCCAAATTTGATGGTGGCGTCGACGGCTTGCTCGGCAGCGGCAACCGATTCCTTGTGCTTTCCCAACTGGCTATAGGAGGTCACCCGGAATGTCTGAGCATAGGCAACGNAGTCCGAATCCGGATACTTCGAGACGAACGCTTCGGCGAGTTCGACTTTCTTCGCCGGGTTTTGCTCCTTCTGCAAAGCATTGAAAGCATCGGCTTCGTCTTTATTTTTAGCTTGCGGGCCGAATCCCGGTTGCCCTTGTCCCGGCTGCTGCGGTTGTTGCTCCTTTTGCTGGTTCCTGCGTTGACCAGCACTCCATACCGGCAAGCTCAGGATAAGGGCAATAAGAATTACCCAAATTGCAGGTCCCTTTTTCGCCATCATTTCGACAATTCTCCTTTTGATTCGCATTCCAATTAATTCGCATTCCAATGCTGAATGGACGAATTCTATAACAACTCCCGCGCCCGTTTCCCCGAATTTCGCGCTAGTATATTGGGTTTTTCGAGGCGTATTCCCCTCCTCTGCGAGGAAGGGAATACGGTGTTAAGGAGGAACGCAATGAAAATTTGCATGGTGGGACAAGGTGCGTTTGCCAAGAAGCACCTCGAGGGACTCAAGCGCATCAGAGACGCAGAAGTCATCAGTATTTTTGGCAGGACCGCTGAAACAACGGAAGCAGTCGCTCAAAAATACGGCATCCCTCATTGGACGACGAATTTTGATGAAGCACTTGCGCGCCCCGGCTTGGAGGCCGTGATTCTGACTTCACCGACGCAGGTCCATGCCGCACAAGCCATCAAATGCATGCNAGCGGGAAAGCACGTGGAGATCGAGATCCCGATTGCCGACTCGCTCGCCGATGCCGAACGAATCCACGCCGTTCAGAAAGAGACCGGCCTCCTGGCGATGGGAGGACATACACGGCGATTCAATCCCAGCCACCAATGGATCCACAAGAAGATCAAAGCCGGTGAACTCAAACTGCAACATCTCGTGGTTCAGACGTTTTTCTACCGCCGCATGAACATGAATGCGGAAGGAAAACCGCGAAGCTGGACAGATCATTTGCTCTGGCATCATGCATGCCATACTGTCGATCTGTTTCACTATCAAACCGGCGAAGTCGCCTCNGAAGCCTGCGCCATGCAAGGCCCGATGCATCCCGAACTGAAGATCGCCATGGACATGAGCATCCAGATGAAGGTACCTTCCGGGATTCTCTGCACGCTCGCGCTCTCGTTCAATAACAACGGTCCGTTAGGTACCTGGTTCCGATACATCTGCGACAACGGTACCTATATCGCACGTTATGACGAGCTCGTCGATGGCTATGAGAAACCGGTCGATGTCTCGAAAGTGGACGTGTCTCTCGATGGAATCGAGCTGCAGGACCGCGAGTTCATCGCCGCCATTCAGCAAAAGCGGGAACCCAACGCAAGCGTGGCTCAGGTCATGCCCGCCGTGCGCGTGCTGGATCGGTTAGAACGAACGATGAAATAAGGGGAATAGCCACAAAAAGACACAAAAGTCACAAACGATTTTTTGTGTTTCTTGTGCCTTTTTGTGGCCTTTCTTCTTACTTGCAGGCGTCGCCGTAAGGCTTTTCAACACCCGCGCGGGCGGCCGCCTGCGCGTTTCGCGTATTGTCTGCGACCTTGATCGCTTGCTGATAGTACTCGACCGCGCGCCCGCGATTACATTCCAGATCAAAGATGCGGCCCAGATAGATATAGGACCATACTTTCATGGAGGGCTCCGCTGTCTCGCTACGAATGGCGCGCTCGAAGTACTGTTGAGCGGCCTGGCGGTCCTCATTTTTGCTTGCGATCAGAGCGAGTCCATAGATCGCGGCTCCGTTCTCCCGATCAAAATCGGAAAGAACCTTCTGAAACGCCGCTTCTGCTTTCCCAATGTCACCCGCGTTGAATGACGCCTCGCCTTCTTTGAGCAAGTCTCGAATGGGATTCGCAGGCGGTTCGGGAGGAGGTTGGGGTATCTCGGGCCGCGCCGCTGCCTTCTGGGGCACAGGAATCTTGTAGAACCTCTCCTCAAAACGCTGTTGCTCCGTCTTCAGCTGAATTTGCCGGGCGATATTGACGAAGCTTTCCCGAATAGTGAGGTCGCTGGTTTCAAAATTCGCGAGCTCGTCATAGAAATATGGCGTCAACAACAAACCCGTCCGGTAATACATATCGACGCTGTCACGCGCGCGGGCGGGAGGCACCCGGTCCATGCGCAGCTCCAGCGCGCGAATCAATGACTCCGTAACCAGGACATGCACTTCGGACGTATAGGCCTGCTCGACTCCGTCGGCTTTCTTGACCAGCGCCAGCAATTGCGCGTTGTTCTGAATCTTCGTCAGATTCGTGGCGACGACACTATCCAGCTGAAAATGAAGATAGGCGTGACGAATGTCGTCGACTCGCGGCGCGGCGGAATCACCCATCACGACGAAGTAGCTGTCTTGATTGCTGCGCACGTTCACTGTGTTGATCGGCGCGGCCAGCTCGATGTAAATCGCCATACTTCGACTGGCAAAGCCTCCGAGCGGCAGATGCAAATAGGCATCCGTCCGAACAATCGATTGCCTCAGCGTAGGAGCAATCCGCGCCATCGCGCGTTCATATTCCGAGTGGACCTCCGCCCAGTGTTGTGAAATATGGGCCTTCTCATAGAACTCACGTAGAAGATCGGCAAAACCCAAGACCGTGCGCGCATCGGGCGGAAGAAATTCCTCGCGGCTCACCGGTTTGAAAGCCGGTGCATCGGTGACGCTGACTGCCAGCGATATGTATTTCGCAAGTTGCGCGTCATCCGTTTCCTGACCCTTATGACTGCTGTAAAAATCTCTCAATCGCGTGAGCAGGTCCCCGTCGATTTCGGCCGCATATTTACGGACTGCCTGCCGCACGGGATGGTACTCGGACGCAAATTCCACATCGAATCCGGCTGCATTCAAAGCCGCCATTGTTGTGAACAGCCGCATGTCCGGCTGAACCGTGACATTCGTGTTCTGGAACAAGGCGGGCAGAGCCAGCAGCAAGNTAAGGACAAACATAGCCACCAATCATAACATTCCGCTCCTGTACAATTCCTTCATGGAGTTCGGAATCTCGACGCAGATCCATCGAAGCCGGTCTGTGACGGTTGATCTCCTGGAATCGATAAGGAAAGCGGGATACNTCCGAATCGAGCTTTTCGCCAACAGGCCGCATTTGGATTTTCATAACCGGGCGCTCCTGCGCTCAATTGGCCGTTGGTTTACGGAGAACGCCCTTGCGGCGCCNTCGCTGCATTTGCCCTTCATTGAGCACGCCGGTCCTCTTGAGAAGATCTGGATCTCAGTCCTTGATCCCGAGCGACGCCTCCGCGAAGCGGCCATGGATGAGATTAAACGCGCTCTCGAACTGGCAGATCATGTTGCTCTGTCTTACGTGGTGATGCACCTTGGAAATCCTAAAGACGTATTCAGCCCCGTGGCGTTCGACTACGCCTATGCTGCGATTTCGCAGATTCACGCCTTCGCTGGCGTTGAAGTCATGATTGAAAACATCCCGAACGAGATTTCGACGATAGAGCGGATCGAGGAATTCAAACGAGTGTCGGACCTTCAGGGCCTCGGAATTTGCTACGATACCGGACACGGTTATCTACAAGGAATCACGGGCGGGTTTGAGTACGCTCGCACAACGCACGTCCATGATAACCATGGCGAAAGACGAGCATCTCTGGCCATTCGAAGGGTCGCTGGTCTGGCCTGCACTCATCGACAAGTTCGTGGTCGCCAAGTATCAGGGGCCCTTTATCTTTGAAACCCGCGGCGATGACTTGTCCAAGGGTGGCGATGTGAAGAGCCGCCTTGAAGAGCTTTGGTATGAAGCACAGCACTCCATTGAGGAATTTCGCCTGAAATACCAGTTGGAAGTTCAACCGGAACCAATCGAGGAATAATGAAGCACACGTACATCGAGGATGTCGGAAAGCACGTGGGCCAGGAAGTGACCCTCCGTGGATGGGTACACAACAAACGCTCCAGCGGAAAAATCCAGTTCCTTATTCTGAGGGACGGCACGGGCTACATTCAGGGGGTGATTGCCAAGAACGCTGTTCCCCCGGAAGTCTTCGCCGACGCTGACAGCCTCACGCACGAATCCTCCATTGAACTGACCGGAAAGGTCCGCGCGGACTCTCGTGCTCCAACTGGATTCGAGCTCGATGTGACGGGCCTGAAGATTTATCAGGAAGTTTCGAAAGACGAACCGTTCCCGATCACTCCGAAAGAACACGGCGTCGAATTCCTCATGGACCACCGCCATCTTTGGATCCGTTCGACCCGCCAGCGAGCGATTCTGAAAGTCCGCCACGAAATTATCAAAGCCGTTCGCGACTTTTTCGACGACGATGGATTCACACTCTGCGATACGCCTGTACTGACGCCGGCGGCGTGCGAAGGCACCACGACTCTGTTCGAAGTGAAATATTTCGAAGACAAGGCGTTTCTCACTCAGTCGGGCCAGCTCTATAACGAGGCGACCGCCGAAGCGCTGGGCAAAGTCTATTGCTTCGGACCGACCTTCCGAGCCGAAAAATCCAAGACCCGGCGGCACCTGACCGAGTTTTGGATGGTCGAACCCGAAGTCGCCTACGCAACGGTGGACGACATGATGGACCTGGCCGAACGCATGATCACCTTTGTTGTCCAGCGGTGCCTCGAGCGGCGCAGCAACGAGTTGAAGGCTCTTGAGCGCGATCTTTCGAAACTGGAAAAAGTGTCGATGCCGTTTCCGCGCATTTCTTATGACGAAGCGGTCCAACTGCT
>JGI25382J43887_10000908_pt1 | contig 11122 bp, 10 predicted proteins | sample GraSoi013_1_40cm_3_FD_43887 | JGI IMG/M metagenome (IMG submission 43887) | reverse complement strand
CTGCGACAGGGCCATGTACGGCTCGCGCCCGTAGCCCTGCTGCAGCAGGTGCGGATGATTGCGAATTTCGAGTCGCCAGATCTCGAGCTGGCTCTGATGACAATCNATCGCCCTNAACTTCATCTGCACCTCTTCGGGTGTGAGCTCCAGCACAAGGTCGACATGATCTTTGACCACGAGCGGCAGAGCGTCCTGGTCTTGCCCGTTGAGCTTGAGCGCTTCGCGATAGAAATCGGCCAGGGGAGCATCGACAGCGACGTGGTATAGCGCCGGTCGGTTTGGCTCTGGGATCGCGGCGACGGCGGCATCGGTGCAGCGTCCCATTGCGATGTGGTCGGGGTGGCCGTAGACCCCGTCCGGCCCCCAGCCGACGACCACCGCCGGCGCGTACGAGGAGATCTGCCGGCGAATGCGCTCGGTGATCTCGCTTTGATCAGAGACTTCCACCCCGCCGTCGGGATAATCCCACAGCTCGTATGCGGTAATCGCGAGCGCGGACGCCGCNGCCTCGAGCTCATCAGTCCTGATCTGGGCGAGATCCTCCTTCCGCGCACCTGGGGGCTTTCCGCCCCAACCCTTTTCGCCGCGCGTCGCGCAGATCAGGTTGACCTCGATCCCTTCACGGGTGTGCCGGAGGATGAGGCCGCCCGTGGCCATAGATTCGTCATCCGGATGCGCCATCACGACCAGCAGTCCGGACATCTCAGGCGCTGCGGTCCTCGATCTCCCACGCATGGTCGAGTAGATGCCACGCCATTCGGCGCGCGACATAGCGTGGCGGCCATCTCTTCTCGCCGGTTTGCGGTCCGCCGGCCGAGGCCTTGATCGCATCGCTGATCGCGTTTCGCCATGCGCGCACCGCGGCAGCGTCCTTTCGCGTGGGTGGTTTGACCCTCAGCCCGAGCTTGGGCACGTATGCAGATTCCGCATCGGTTACGTGGTCCGCGATCTTGTCGCGGTCGCGTCCGCCCCCTCGTGGGCCCTTGCGCAGCTCCGCGGGCGCTTTGGCGACGGCTGCGTCGAATACCTTCCACGAGGCCCCAAGCAGGGCGCAGATGCGCTCCGCTTCCTCGCGTGAAAGCGGCCTGGTGTCGCTCGACGCAGGCATTCCCGGCGCCCCGAAGTCGGTGGTCGCGTTGCCTGTGACGCGCTCGACAACCTTGAATGAGGGCTTGGCAGCCACTGCGAAATTGACGCGCGTCACCTTGGGCACCGCCGCGTAGCGAGGCGCGTAGGCGGCCAGGTTCTCCAGGGCCGCCGTTTCGTCCTTCCCCGAACGGGTCCAGCCTGGCCACTCGATCGCGGACGCGAACACGCGCTTTTCTCCGATCTCGAGATACACGGGGATGGCGCCGGCCATGGCCTGCCGATGCTAGCGGCTCACCGGCTTTACAGTACGGTCCAAGTCGGAAGGGTTTGCGTCTTGGGAGGGGCGAACATGAGCATTTTCCGGAAGGCCTATTCGGTGGCGGGTGCGTTGTTAATGCTGCAGTTTGCTCTCCAGTTCTACTTCATCGCGGCGGCCGCATTGGGCATTTTTTCCGCTAATGACAACGCAAAGGACGTGTATTCGGCGTTCAAGAACGCCGACACATTCGCCAGCTTGCACCGGTTGAACGGAGACCTGGCCGGATTGACCATCCTCGTCATGGTCGGCCTGTCGTTTGGGTCGCGCTACCCGTGGCGTACGACTCTTTTGACGGGCCTCCTCTTCGTGCTGCTGTTCATACAGGTCGTGCTCGCCGCTCTAGGCAGCACTCCGGTTGTGGCGGGACTTCACGGTCTGAACGCGCTGATCATGATTGGCCTCGGCGGGTTCCTGAGACCGGTCGGAACTGGGCTTTCGGCAGGCGTGCGGAAGCGTCGCCGGTTCGGCCTTAGGCCGAGGGTGAGCCGGTCCGCGAACCGGAGTAGGCTGTCCCGGTTCTGACCCGGGAGACCGGGCCGTGTCCCTCGTGGATTGAGGAGGTGGCGCTATGTATGTGCGCGCGACACGAGTGCAGAATCCGCCCGATGCGGTTGAGAAGGGAATCGCCTTCTTCAAAGAGAAGGTGGCGCCCGCGGTAAAGGGAGCACCCGGCAATGCCGGCGCGATCCTCCTTGTCGATCGCAAGACCGGCGCCGCGGTGGGAATCACGATGTGGGCAACTGCTCAGGCGCTTGGCGCCAGCGAGCAGGTGGGGATATCCAGCCGTACGCAATCGGCGGCCGCGACCGGCGGGTCGATCGTCAACGTCGAGCGAGGCGAGCAGGTGATTGCGGATCGGGCCCAACCGCCAAAGGCGGGCTCGTTCGTGAGGCTCAACACGATCACGGGAGATCCAAAGAAGATCGACGACGCGATCAAGTTCGTGGAGAAGCAGGTCCTGCCCGTTTTGAAAGCCTTGAAGGGCTACCGCGCCCTTCTTATGAGCGTCGACCGCCTGACCGGCAGGAGCACCGTATCGACCGTCTGGGAGACCATCGCCGACCTCGAAGCGAGCGAGCCCAAGGTGAGCAGCCTGCGTCGCGACGCGGCCGACGCGGCCGGGGCGAGCGACGTCAAGGTGGAGATTTTCGAAACGGCGTTCGTAGAAATCGCGCAGCCGGCCAGGGTCTGAGATACAAGCTCGGGGGGCGGCCGCCTCGGCCGCCCCTTTTAGGATCGGGGAATGACTGCCGCGCCGATTGTCCTTGTTCCCGGATTCCGGCTCGGCGCGTGGGCATGGGATGAGGTCGCCGCCGCACTGCGTTCCGAAGGTCACGACGTCACCGCGGTGACGCTGCCCGGCCTCGAGCCGGCCGACGCCGACCGATCAGCGATCACCGTGTCGGATCACGTCGATGCGATCTGCAAGGTGATCCGCGCGGCGGGGGCTCCCGTCGTGCTCGCCGTTCACAGCGGGGCAGGGGTCCCCGGCTACGGCACGAGCGACCGCGTCCCGGAGCAGATCGCAGCCATGGTTTACGTCGACTCCGCTCCGGCGATGGGTGCGCTCGACCCGAAGCTCTCCGCTGTGGAGGTGCCCCTGCCGACGTGGGAGGAGCTCGAGGCCGACGGCAGCAGCATCGAGGGACTTACCGCCGATCAGCTCGAGACTTTCCGGCGGCGGGCGGTGCCGGAAAAGGCTTACTGCCCCGGCGCCCGATAGACCTAGCGACGCTCGGGACGAATATCCTCGAGCAGCCGCAAAAGAGCCTCGTTGTCGATCAGACCTTGCATGCGGAATATCGGCGACCGCAGGCCACATTACATTTGNCGCCGTGAGGCGCATTCACTACGCGTGGATCGTCGCCGCTGTCACATTCGTAGCCCTCATGGGGGCGGCAGGTTTCCGTGCCACGCCGAGCGTGCTGATCGTGCCTCTCCAGAACGAGTTCGGCTGGAACCGGGCCGTCATCTCGGTCGCGGTCTCGATCAACCTGATCCTGTTCGGCCTCACGGGGCCTTTCGCCGCAGCGCTCATGGATCGCTTCGGCATTCGCGCGGTGACGGTTGGCGCTCTGGTGACGGTCGCGGGGGGCGCGCTGCTGACCACGATCATGAACGCGCCCTGGCAGCTCTACCTGCTCTGGGGGGTCGTGGTCGGCTTGGGCACCGGATGCATGGCGTCGGTGCTCGCCGCGACGGTGGCCGGCCGCTGGTTCGTGCATCGGCGCGGCCTCGTCCTGGGCGCGCTGACTGCAGCCGGCGCCACGGGACAGCTGATCTTCCTGCCCGCGCTGGGCTGGATGGCGCAGTACCTCGGCTGGCGCGTGGCCGCGATCGCGGTCGCCCTGGCCGCGCTTGCTGTGGTGCCGATCGTCGCGCTGTTTCTTCGCAATCGCCCGAGCGACCTCGGGCTGCGCGCATATGGCGCGACCGAAGCCGACAGCGTGCCGCTCACGACCGGCAGCCCGATCGTGAATGCGTTCCGCGGCCTCCGGCTGGGCGTTCGCTCGCGGGACTTCTGGCTCCTCGCCGGAAGCTTCTTCATCTGCGGGGCCTCCACCAACGGCCTCATCGGGACCCACCTGATACCAGCCTCGATGGACCACGGGATGGCGGAGGTCACGGCCGCCAGCCTGCTGGCGGTGATCGGCGTTTTCGACGTGGTGGGAACTCTCGCGTCCGGATACCTGACCGATCGGTTCGACAGTCGCTGGCTGCTCTTCATCTATTACGGCCTGCGCGGCCTGTCACTCCTGCTGCTTCCGTTTGTTTTCGGTAGTGCCTACTTCGGCCTGATCCTCTTCATCGTTTTCTATGGCCTCGATTGGGTCGCGACAGTGCCGCCAACGGTCCAGCTCGCGCGCAAGATCTTCGGACAGCAGAATTTCGCGATCGTGTACGGATGGATCTTCGCCGCGCATCAGCTGGGCGCTGCTTCAATCGCATTCGCGGCCGGCGCGGTGAGGACGTACTTCGGCGACTATCAGCTGGCCTTCATGAGCTCCGGCCTCCTCTGCCTGCTCGCGGCGGGCCTGGTCCTGCGCATCGCCCGACCCAAGCCGGCCGGCCCGGTCGAGGAACCGGCGCTGCCCATCGGGGCCGAGGCGCCCGCCTACTCCTGAGCCCGGCAACGCGGCTAACGGTCGCCGGCCTGGCCCTGGCCGCCGCGCTGCTCCCTCAGACCGTCTTCGCCCACGCACAGCTGCTCCAATCCGGCCCACCGCCGGATGCGATCTTGGCGGAGCTGCCGCCGGCAGCCGAACTGGTCTTCACCGAGCCTGTTTCGCCTGCAGGGGCGGGGATCAAGGTCTTCAGCCCATCAGGGCACCAGGTCGCCGGGCCAGTCACCTCCCGCGGTGCGGTGCTTTCGGCGCCGATCAGCTCGGCCGAGATCGGAACCTTCGTGTTGAGCTGGCAGGTGCTGGCAGCCGACACACATCCATCGCGCGGAGCCTTCCGCTTTTCGGTCGGCCATCCAAGCGCCAACCCGTATTCATCTTTGGTCGCAGGCGAGTTCGGAACCGCGACTCCGCTCGGCTTCGTCCTCCAGGCGCTGTCGCGCTGGGTGCATTTCGTGGGCTTCGCGCTTGCGTTCGGAGTGACGGGATACCGGGCCCTGATGCGTCGCCAGGCTGTCTCGCGCCCGCTCGTGAGGGCGGGAGTAATCTTGCTGATCGCGGCGGAACCGCTCGCACTGCTTGGCCAGCTCGCGAGCCTTTCCTTCGACGGCGACACTGCGATCGCGGTCCTGGCATCTGGTTTCGGTCGCCTGCTGGCGCTGCGTCTCGCGGGCGCTTTGCTGGCGTGGGCGCTGTTGGCGTTAGAGTCGCCCTGGCCGGTCCTCGGTGTCGGCGCCGCGGTTGCCCTGATCGATGGGGCCGGCGCGCATGCAATTCCAGGCTTACCCGACGCCGGCCAGCTGCTCATTGCTGTCCATGTCGCGGCGATTGGACTCTGGGTCGGTGGCGTAGCCGCGTATCTCGCCGCTCCCGATAAGCGCTTTGGGCGATATGCAGCGATTTTGTTGGGGGTCGCCGTAGCGAGCGGGATTCTCCTCGCATTGGCGCACATCGGTGCGCTGAATGCGTTGATGACCACAGCCTATGGGCAGGCGCTGATGGTCAAGATCGTCGTCATTGGGGCCGCGGTGGCGGTGGTCGTACTTCGCCGGCGTCGCATCGAATTCGGATTGTTGCTGGCAGTATTTGCGGCGGCCGCAGTGCTCGCTGCCTTACCCCCGCCGCGTTAGACCGTGTGATGGCTACGCAAACGAGGAGTACATTGGGGCGCCCGGCTGGCCGACGAAACAGAGGAGGTTGCAAATGAACCCGGAGGACTTTCCCGCGCCGAAGGAAGGCTTCGTCATTACGTACTTTCTCGTGGTCTCCGATCAGGAGCGCTCCCGCGAGTTCTATCGGTCGCTGTTCGACGGGCAGGTTCTCCTCGAGCGCGACCCGGTCATCATGAAGGTTGCCAACACCTGGCTGATCCTCAATGTGGGTGGCGGTCCTACGGACGACAAGCCCACCGTTACTCTCGCTACACCGCAGGATCGCAACCGTACAAGCGCATTCCTAAACATTCGCGTCGCTGACATCAACAAGACATACGAAGAGTGGACGGCGAAGGGCGCAGAGTTCCTCACTGAGCCAAAGGACCATGGACGCGAGATCCGCGCGTATGTCCGGGACCCGGACGGCCACTTGATCGAGGTCGGCCAAGCCACTGGCATACTCACCTGATCCCCGGTCGCGCCCGGAGATGTCCTCGATATTCGGAAGAGCCAGTGGAGCGGGCGATGGGAATCGAACCCACGTAACCAGCTTGGAAGGCTGGCGCACTACCATTGTGCTACGCCCGCTTTGGCGCTTCGCCTGGTGGCCCGTAGGGGCTTCGAACCCCTGATCTCCGGCTTGAAAGGCCGGCGTCCTAGTCCACTAGACGAACGGGCCAGGCGCCACCGATTGTGCCGGAAACAGCGACGGCAGTACCGGCGGACCACCCCGTAAGTTGTTGGTGGGCGGCGAGGGTTTCGAACCCCCGACCTCCAGCATGTCAAGCTGGCGCTCTCCCAGCTGAGCTAGCCGCCCGCGGCGGAATGCGCACGGAGTGGACGCTTATTCTAGGCTCCGTGACCCAATACATCGGCCGGGCCGTGCCTCGCTTCGAGGACGAGCGGCTCATCACAGGCAAGGGTCGCTACGCCGGTGACATCAAGCTCGACGGGATCCTTTACCTTGCGCTCAGCCGCTCGCCGGTGCCGCACGCACGNATCGCGCGAATCGACACCGAGGCAGCGCGTGCGATGCCAGGCGTCGTCGCGGTTTGGACCGCGGCCGACCTGCCCGAGGTGACGCCTGGGCTGAGTGATTTCGTGCCGGCGGGCATCGAGCNGCGAGGCCGGCCGATACTCAATCGCGACGAGGTCAACTACGTGGGCGAGGCCTATGCTGCGGTGGTCGCNGAGACGGAGTATCAAGCGCGAGACGCAGCCGATGCGATAACCGCGAATCTTGATGTGCTGCCCGGCGTTGGTGACGTGACGACCGCCATCGCCGATAACGCGCCCACGGTTCATGAGGGGATGACGAGCAACGTTGCTCTCTCCGCCTCATACGCATACGGGGACATCCCGAGCGCATTCGCCGCCGATTCGGTGACTGCACGCATCCGCCTCACCACTGCGCGCGTCAGTGGCGCGGCCATCGAGCCGCGTGCTGTTACGGCAGAGCCAGGTGACGGTGGCATCAAGCTGTGGACGGGTACGCAGGCCGTCTTCACGGTCCGCAACGCGGTCGCTTCGATCCTCGACCTCGCGCAGGACCAGGTACGCGTAATTGCTGAAGACGTCGGTGGCGGCTTTGGCGCCAAGGGCAATGTTTTCGCAGAAGAGGTGCTGACGGCCCTGGCCGCATGGCGGTTGAAGCGGCCGGTGCGCTGGGTCGCCTCGCGAAGCGAGGACAGCGCGACCACCGCCCAGGGTCATGGGTCTGTCCTCGAGCTGGAGGTATCCGCGGCGCCCGACGGCAAATTGCGAGGACTGCGCGGCCGCCTCCTGCACGACATCGGCGCCTACTCGGGCTCGGGTGCCGGGCAGCCCAACAACATCCTGCCCCACCTGATCTCCGCCTACGTCATACCGGCCATGGACATCGAGTCAGACCTCGTCTATACCAACGCGGTTCCCACCGGCTTCATCCGCGGTGGCGGACGTCCGCTGGGAAACTTCGGGATCGAGCGCGTGATGGATCGCCTCGCGCGTGCGCTCGGGCTCGATCCCGCGACCCTGCGGCGGCGCAACCTCATCCAGCCGGATCAGATCCCTTACACGACCGGATTTCCGATGGGCCGCAGTGGATACGTCTACGACAGCGGCGATTACCCTCGCCTCCTCGAGCTNGCGCTCGAGAAATTGGGCCCCGAGAGCGCCGGATCACGTGACCGCGACGGAATGCTGGTGGGCACCGGCATCGCCTGCTGCGTCGAGTCGACAAGCTGGGGTCGCGACGAGCCGGCGAAGCTGCGCGTGGAGAAAGACGGCATCGCGCGGCTCTTCGTCGGGTCCTCGCCAACCGGCCAGGGCCATCAGACGATGGCGGCGCAGGTGGCGGCTGACCGGCTGGGCTGGCCGCTGGAGAAGATCGAGGTCACCGCCGGCGACACCGAGCACGTCCCTTTGGCTCTCCTNACCGCGGGCAGCCGCAGCGCAGTCCAGGTGGGCAACGCGACATCGAAGGCGGCGCTCGCCATGCGCAAGCANGTGCTGGAGCGCGCAGGTGAGGTGCTCGAGGCAGCCGCCGATGACCTGATGCTGGAGGATGGCGTGATCACGGTGCGCGGCGCTCCCGCGCGTCGCATTCCGGCCACCGAGGTGATCCCCGAAGCTGGTCTCGAAGTCCTCGAGAAGTTCGATCCCGCACGGCCGCTCACAATGGCCAGCGGCTGCCACGTCGCGCGCGTGGCGATAGATCCAGAGACAGGCCACGTCGACGTCTTGCGATATGTCATCGCCCATGACGTGGGCAAGGCGATCAACCCAGCGATGCTCCACGGCCAGATCTACGGTGGCTATGCGCATGGGCTCGGCTATGCGCTGCACGAATCAGCGGTCTACGAAGCCGACGGATCCTTTCGCAGCGCGAGCTTCCTCGATTATTCGATCGTGACCAGCGGCGAGGTGTCGACCCCGGAGCTCGTCCATTTCGAAACTCCCACCGACTCCAACCCTGAGGGATTCAAGGGCGGTGGCGAGGGCGGCACGATCCCGGTGCCCGCGGCGATCGCCAACGCGGTCGAGGATGCGCTGACACACCGGCGGCCCGACGTGGTGATCGATCGCATCCCGATCACCCCCGACTACATTGTCGAACTGCTCCGCTAAGGAGTGAGTCCACCAGTCGATTGGCGGCGCAACCTCGTTGCGCTCTGGTTCGCGGAGTTCACAGCCATCTTCGGCTTCAGCTTCGCCTTTCCGTTCCTGTCGATCTTCATCTCGCAGGACCTCGGCGTCCACAACGCCCGCGACCTCGACCTGTGGACCGCCGCCGCGGGCAGCGTGTCCGGCCTGGCGATGGCGGTCGCCAGCCCGATCTGGGGCGTCCTCGGCGATCGTTTCGGGCGCAAGCCGATGCTCATCCGCTCGATGGTCGGGGGCGCGATCACCGTGGGCGTGATCTTCTTCGTCCAGACTCCGCTGCAGCTCGTCATCCTTCGCTTCCTCCAGGGAGCGACGAGCGGCACCGTCGCCGCCGCCACTGCGCTGGTCGCCGCCGAAACACCGCGCAACAGGGTTGGCTGGGCGCTTGGGGTCGTGACGTCGGCCGTTGCGCTGGGCAGCGCCGTCGGGCCTGTGGTCGGAGGCCTCGCCGCGTCGGCTTTCGGACTGCGGCTGGTGTTTCTGGGCGGCGGGGTCCTGCTGATGATCGCGATGCTCCCGGTCCTCATCGTGGTGCGCGAGAGCCCCCTTCGGCCCAGGGACCGCTCACGGCCGGGAGTCCTCGCGTTGATCAAGCAGAGGCCTGGCGCGGTGCGGGCCCTGGCGATGCTGATCGGCGCGCAGGGCCTGGTCACAGTGGTGAACACGGCGACCCAGCAGCTGGTCGTGCTCAAGCTCATCGAGCTGGTCGGCAGGGCCGCATCCACCGCGACGGGCCTTGCGTTCGGTGCCGCAGGCCTCTCGAGCAGCGCTTCCGCGATCGGCTACACCACCATCACGCGTCGCGTCGGTTACGTGCGCACGATCACGCTGGCCGCCATCCTCCTCGCCGCCACGGTCGCCGCGCTGGTGGTGGCGCCGAGCGCGGCGGTGATCGTGATCGCGGTCGGGGTCGCGGGGCTCCTGTACGGCGCCATCGTGCCCGCGACGGCGAGCATGATCGGACTCGAAACGCCGGTCGAGGCCCAGAGCACGGTCTTCGGCTTCAACGCGAGCGCGGTGGCGTTTGGATTCTTTCTCGGTCCGCTCGTCGGCGGCGGGATTGCGGCCACGAGTGGCGTCCCGAATGCCCTGGCCGTGACCGCTGGACTGGCGCTGGTGCTGGCGCTCCTACTGGCCTTGGGGACACGCGAACCACCCACGCGCTGAACCAAGTTCAGCTCTGTGGATCGTCTAAGGTCGAATAGTGGTTCGGGTCCTCGCGGTTTCGAGCGTGATGATCGTGGTTTGCGCATGCGCCGAGCTGGCGCCGGCGCCCTCGACACCTTCGGCTACCTCCGGCTGCGACAATGGGATCGTCACCTGTATGGAACAACGAACGACGCCCCCGCCGACCATCATCGACTCGGCGAAGAAATACACGGCGATCGTCCATACATCTCGAGGCGACTTCACGATTTCTTTTGTTGATCCCGACGTCGCTCCGCAGACGGTCAACAACTTCGTTTATCTCTCTCAGAATCACTTCTACGACGGCCTCACCTTTCACCGGGTCGTGCCCGGCTTCGTCGTCCAGGGCGGCGACCCGCTGGGCAACGGGACTGGTGGCCCCGCCTACAAGCTTCCCAACGAGACCAACTCGTCCAAGTGGCCCCGCGGCACGGTGGGCATGGCCTCGAGCTCGGCCGGCGTGAGCGGCTCGCAGTTCTTCATCACGACGGGCGACGCGCCGTTTCTCGCTACGAGCGGCGTGTACAACCATTTCGGCCAGGTGACCGCGGGGATGGATGTCATCGATTCGATCCAGGTCGGCGACCGGATGACCTCGATCGACATCAAATCCACGTGAGCAAAGCGCCACTTGCGGCGCTGACGCTCGCCGGCGTTTTCGCGCTGGCCGCGTGCGGCTACGCGGACCCGTATGCGGCCTCGGGGCCGGTGGCGAACGAAAGCCCAGGCACGCACGTGAGCCCCTCACCGGGGACGGACGACTTCAACGCCGGCAGCGGCCTGCCGGTGGTGACATATCCAGACGGCCTGCAAATGATCGACCTCAAGGTGGGCACGGGAGACACTGCGAGGCTGGGCATGATCGCGACCGTGCAGTACACGGGCTGGCTGACCGATGGAACTCGGTTCGACACCAGCCGGCAGAGCGGCCGCGACGCGATCCACATCCTCATNAGCGAGGACCAGGGACTCTGCGCTAACGCGCCCGCCGATGGCAGCTACGCCTGTGTAATCCCCGGTTGGACCGAAGGCATTCAGGGCATGAAGGTCGGGGGCAAGCGCAAGCTCATCATCCCTGGGCCACTCGCTTACGGCTCGGCCGGAAA
>JGI25382J43887_10000907_pt1 | contig 11124 bp, 11 predicted proteins | sample GraSoi013_1_40cm_3_FD_43887 | JGI IMG/M metagenome (IMG submission 43887) | reverse complement strand
TCCTCGACCGCGTTGGCCACCGCCGCCGGCGCCGGGATGGCCCCGCCCTCGCCCACGCCCTTGGCGCCGAGGGGCGTGAAGGGCGAGGGGTGCTCGAGGCGGTCCACCTCGATGTCGGGGACGTCGAGGGCCGTCGGCTTCAGGTAGTCCATGAAGGTCGCGGTCAGGAGCTGGCCGCGCTCGTCGTAGCGGAACTCCTCGAGGAGCGCCGCGCCCATGCCGTGGACCGTGGAGCCGTGGACCATGCCTTCCACGATGAGCGGGTTCAGCTCGCGGCCGCAGTCGTGGACGACGACGTGCTTGAGAATCGTCACCACGCCGGTTCGTGGGTTCACTTCCACCAGGCAGACGTGAGCGGCGTTGGAGAACACCAGCTGCGAGCGGACGCGGCGCGCCGCGTCCACGGGCTCGGCCAGCGGGTTCTGATGGGCGTGGCGTGCCTCCAGCCCGGGCGGGAGGCCCGGCGGCAGCCCGAGCACGTCGGCGTAGGCGGTGCGCGCGAGCTCGCGGAGCGACAGCGCGCGGCCGGGGACGCCACGCACGCGCGCTTCGCCGCCGGACAGCTCCACGTCCGGGGGCGCCGCTTCCAGGCGATGGGCGGCGATCCTCACCAGCTTGTCGCGGACCTGTCGAGCCGCGCCGAGCACGGCCCCCACGTCGGTGACCGAGAACTTGTTGGAGTAGTTGCCCGAGAGGTAGAGCCACGGCGTCGTGGCCGAGTCGAAGCCGCGCTCCACGTGGACCTCCTCGGGCGTGAGGCCCAGCTCGTCGGCGACGATCTGGGCGATGACGGTCTCGTAGCCCTGGCCGCTGGCCGGGTNGCCGATCGCCGCGCGCACGGCGCCGTCCGGCTCGACGCGCACCATCGCCGCCTCCGCGGAGCCCGAGGCCGCGCGGCGCCCGGTGATCAGCTCGTAGGAGGCGAGGTTCGTCCCCGCCGGCTCCACCGAGGTCGCGATGCCGATGCCCAGCAGCCGCCCGTCGGCGCGCGCGCGCCGCTGCTCGGCGCGCCAGCGCCCGTAGTCGAAGCGCGCCAGCGCCGTTCTCAGCGTGGCCGGATAGTCGCCGCTGTCGTAGCGGGCACCGGGCGGCGTCGTGTACGGCATCTCCTCGGCCCGCACGTAGTTCCGCAAGCGCACCTCGGCGGGATCGAGGCCGAGGCGTCGCGCCAGCAGCGCCATCGCGCGCTCGATCGCGAAGCACATGAAGGGCTTGCCGATGCCGCGGTTGGCGCCGCTCGGGCACTTGTTGGTGAGCACCGAGTACGGCTCGTAGCGGAGGGCGCCGATGCGGTAGCCGTTGGCGATGTTGCCGAGCTTGATGAGGTTGTGCTGGGCCGGCGAGACGAGGTTCTTGCCCTCGTCGGTCACGTCGCGGACGCTCAGCGCGAGGACTGTCCCATCGTCGCGGTAGGCGAGTTCCACGTCCATCACGCCGTTGGCGGCGTGCATGAGCGCGGCGAGGTTCTCGAGCCGGTCTTCGATCCACTTCACCGGACGCCCGGTCTTCCGCGCCAGCAAAGCGCAGACCAGCAGGTAGGCGGGGCGGCGCTTGTTGCCGAAGGCGCCGCCGACGTCGGGCACCACCAGCCGCAACCGCGACTGGGGGACGCCGAGCGACTCGGCCAGGATCGCCAGCGTCAGTCCGGGGCGCTGATCGTTCGTCCAGAACGTGTAGGCGTCCGTCCCTGAGTCGTGCTCGGCGATGGCGCCGAAGGTTTCCAGGGGAGTCGAGGCGTACCGCTGGATCTCGAAGCGCTCGCGCAGGATGCCGTCGGCGCGGGCGAAGGCGCCGTCCACGTCGCCGTAGGTGAAGACGTCGTGCCACAGCACGTTCGTCCCGAGCTCGGGATAGAGCAGGGGCGCGTCCGGCGCCAGCGCCCTCTCGGGATCGACGACGGCCGGAAGCGCCTCGTACTCGATGGCGATACGCTCGATCGCGTCCTCGGCGGTCGCGCGGTCCACGGCCGCGACCGCCGCCACCGGCTCGCCGGCGAAGCGGACGCGGTCGACGGCCAGGCAGAAGTCACGGAGCGGCACGGGCGTGGGGATGAGCGGGCGAATCGGCCCTGAGATCCTGGCCGCCTCGGCCCCCGTGAGCACGGCCAGCACACCGGGCATCGCTAGAGCCGCGCGGGTGTCGACGCTCACGATACGGGCGTGAGCGTGCGCGCTCCTCAGCATGGCGGCGTGGACGAGGCCCGGGCGCGACAGGTCGTCCAGATACCCGCCGCGTCCCGTCACCAGACGCGCGTCCTCTTTGCGCGGGATGGCGCTGCCGACCCAGGGACTCACGCGCGTTCCCCGCGCAGCGCGGCCGCCGCCCGCTCGACGGCGCGCACGATGTTGACGTAGCCCGTGCACATGCAGAGATTACCGGAGAGGGCTTCGCGGATGGCGTCGCGCGTGGGAGCCCGGTCCTCGGCCAGCAGCTCGTGGGCGGTCACGATCATGCCCGGCGTGCAGAAGCCGCATTGCAGCGCCGCGCAGTCGCGAAAGGCCGCTTGCAGTGGGGAGAGCCCGTCGCCGGGTGTGAGGCCCTCGATGGTCGTGACGGTCGCGCCGTCGAGCTGGGCGGCCAGCAGCAGACAGGAGCGGGCGCTCCGTCCGTCGACCAGGACGGTGCAGGCGCCGCAGACGCCATGCTCGCAGCCGACGTGGGTGCCGGTGAGACCCAGGTCCTCGCGGAGGAACTCGGCCAGCGAGCGGCGCGCGGACACCGTCCGCTCGACGGTGCGGCTGTTGACGGTGAGGCGGAGGGCGACGCTCACGATCCCAGGCGCGCCGCGCAGTCGAGCACGACCTGTTCGGTGAGCACGCCTACGAGGTGACGACGATAGTCGGCCGTGGCGTGGACGTCGTCGCGCGGCGTGCACTCGCGGGCAGCCACATCGCCGGCCGCGCGNGCGAGCGCGCGATCGATCGGCTGGCCGGCCAGCAGCGCCGCGGCGCCAGGCAGGCGAAGCGGCGTGTCGCCGGCGCCGAAGGCCACGAGCCGCGCGGTCGAAGACCTGCCCCGACCCGGCGCCGCCGGCGTGACGATGCCGGCGACGCCCGCGATGGCGAAGTCTCCCGCCCGGCGCGCCATCTCCGCAAAGCCCCAGCCGCGCTGCACCGGCCCGGGAATCTCGATCTCGGTGAGCATCTCGCGGGGCTCCAGCGCGGTGACGAGGGGCCCCACGAAGAAATCCCGCGCCGGGATCGTGCGTCGTGCCGCCGGCCCGACGATGGTCAGTGTGGCGTCGAGCGCGACGGCGGCGGCGGGAAGCTCGGCGGCGGGGTCCGCGTGGGCGAGGCTGCCGCCGACGGTGCCGCGATTACGGATGGCGCGGTGGCCGACGTGAGCGGCGGCCGCGGCCAGCAGCGGTGTGCGCTCGCGGACGAGCGGCGAGGCCAGTAGATCGGTATGACGGACGAGAGCGCCGATCACGAGCCCGCCATCGGGCGTTGGACTGATCGTGGCGAGACCGGGCAGGGCGTTGATGTCCACGAGCGTCGTCGGCCGCACCAGCCGCATGTTCAGGAGCGGGACGAGGCTCTGCCCGCCTGCCAGGAGCTTGGCGTCGCCATCGTCGTCGAGGCAGCCGAGCGCCTCGGCAAGACTCTTCGGTCGGACGTAGGTGAAGGGCGCCGGCTTCACTGACGCGCGGAGAGAGCGAAGAGGCNCGCCGGATTGGTGTCGAGGATCGCGCGCTCGTTCGCCTCCCCCAACCCTGCCTCACGAACGCTCTCGACCGGCGTCAGGTGGCGGATGCCGGCGGCGTCCAGCGCCTTCACGCGCTGCTCGAGGTCGAGCAGCCCGGGCGGGATCGGCCGCGTCCCGTCCTGACCCGGGAAGAGAAACCGCATCCGGCCGTCGCTGGCCCGCTCGAGGCCGACGCCGTACCGGGCGGGCTCACGTCCGACCGCCTCGAGGAAGCCGGGCGGGATGTAATGCGCGTGGACGACGATGGGGCCCATGGGCAAAGTATGGTACCTCCTATGCCGACCGCGAACAAAGGCTCGCGGCCGAGTTGATGATGACGAAGCGCTCCCTGTCGAAGCCGGTCTCGGGCCGAGGCGCCCGACTGTCAAGGGGCAGGGGCGCGAGCCAGATCAGCAACAGCGGCGCGATGGCGACCTTCGCCCACACCGCCGACGGCGCCGGGACGAGGAACTCGGGGATGGCGAAGAGGCGAACGGACGCNTCGAGCGTGAACACCNTGGTCAGGGCGCGCCGCCCNCGCATACGTCCGGCATGATACAACTCTCGCCGCTCCAGGTGATCGTCTTCCCGGGCGGCTTCAACTGGCCGCTCTGGACGGCGCAGGCGCGGGGCTTCTTCGCCCGCGAAGGTCTGGAGATCACGCTCACGCCGACGCCGAACTCGGTCGTCCAGCTCACGCGCCTCATCGCCGGCGATTTCGACATCGCCATCACCGCCATCGACAACGTCATCGCCTATCAGGAGGGCCAGGGCGAGGTGCCGGTCGGGGCCGCCCCCGACCTGTTCGCCTTCATGGGAGGCGATCACGGGTTTCTCCGACTGATCGTGCAGCCGGAGATCCGGACCTACGCCGATCTGCGCGGCCAGGCGCTCTCGGTCGACGCCATGACCACGGGCTTCGCCTTCGTGCTCCGCAAGATGCTGGAGCTGGGTGGCCTCCAGGAGGGCGAGTACTCGCTCGTCCGAGCCGGCGGTGTCCGCGAGCGGTGGAACGCTCTCAAGGAAAAACGCCACGCGGGGACGCTCCTGCTCACGCCCTTCGAGCTCCTGGCCGAATCGAGCGGCTTGCGACGGTTGGGGAACGCCGTCGACGTCATCGGTCCCTACCAGGGCCATCTCGGCGCTACCCGGCGCTCATGGGCCCGCGACCACGCCGCGGAGCTGGTCGGCTTCATCCGGGCCTACCGCGCGAGCCTGGCCTGGCTCTTCGACCGCGCCCACCGGCCGGAGGCCGTGGCGATCCTCCGGCGGAATGCGCCGGACATGCCGGCCGAGATCGCCGAGCGCGCGTATGACGTGCTGCTGTCGCCCGGGCAGGGCTTCCAGCCCGAGGCGAAGCTCGACGTCGAGGGGATCAGGACGGTCCTGAGGCTCCGGAGCGAGTACGGACGGCCTCGCAAGGAGCTGACCGACCCGGCGCGCTACTACGACCTCACCTATTACGACCTCGCGAGCGCGAAGGTCTGACGAACCCTAGGGCAGGAACGACAGGTCCACCATCCTGTCCAGCGGTAGCTTCGTCTTCACCCAGCCCTTGGCGAGCGCGAAGTCCTGGAAGGTGAGCAGATCTTCGACGCGGGGGCGGCCGTCGGGATCGATGTAGAAGGGGTAGGCGGCCTTCACGGTCTCCACCGGAACGCGGGCGTGCTTGGAGACGATGGCGACGATCTCGGGGTCTTGCGGCCCNTTCTGGTTGTAGTAGCGTGCGCCCTTGACGTAGGCGGCCAGAAAGTCGCGGGCGACCTTCGGCCGTTCCTGCATGAACTTCCCCGAGTAGATGATGAGGCCGACCTGGAAGGTGCTGATGGCCTTGANCTGCTCGGGCCGCACGAAGCGCACGCCCACGCCCTCGGCCTCCGCCCGCGCGCCCCAGGGCTCCGGTCCCCAGAAGGCGTCCACCGCCTTGGAGGCCAGGGCCTTGACGCCGTCGGGGTAGGGCAGNTAGGTGATGTTGAGCGCGTCTGGCGGGAGCCCGGCGTCCTCCATCATCTTGGCCAGGAAGAACTCCATCGTGATGCCCTTGGCGCCGGTGGAGACCGTCCGTCCCTTGAGATCCTTCACCGACTTCACCTGGCCCGAGTCGACGAGATCCTTCCGCACGGTGAGCAGCGTGCCGTTGTAGCCGGGACGGATCTGGCCCTTGTCGGCCACGATCTTGAAGTTCATCCCGCTGGCGATGCCGTTGAAGAGGGCGGCCGACGGCGCGCCCGTCGCCACGTCGAGCTGACCGGTGGCCAGGGCCGGCGTCATCTTNGCCGCCGAGGCGAAGATCTCCGTGTCGATCTTGATGCCGCGCTCGGCGAAGTACNCCTTGTCCATCGCGACGTAGAGCGCGGCCGTGGAGAGCTGGGGCAGGTCGCCCATCTTCACCACGTCGTCCCCGCTGGCCGTCGCCGGCCCCAGGGTGGGAAGGAGGGCGGCGAGGACGATCAACGGTCGCCAGAGTCTCATGAGCCTCCCCGTCAACGCCACCGGGCGTAGTCCTCCGGTGGCCGGTGTCCGTTCGGTGGGCCGATACGTTACTATCGGTCTCCGGCGAACGCAATGGACACCCGACTCCTCGAGCTGCGCGACGTCACCAAGATCTGGTCGATCGGTCGCACCGGCGAACAGGTGCCGGCGCTCTCGTCGATCGACCTCGACGTGGCCCGNGGCGAATTCCTCATCCTCCTCGGTCCTTCCGGCTGCGGTAAATCGACGCTGCTCCAGATCATCGCCGGGCTGGAGGCGCCGTCGGGAGGCCGGCTCCGNTTTCTCCGCGGGGACGGCGGCCGCAAGCTCACCAGCATGGTCTTCCAGGAGTACGCGCTCTTTCCCTGGCGCACGGTCCTCGAGAACGTCGTCTTCGGCCCCGAGGTGCGCAAGGTCCCGCGGGCCACGCGCGACGNCGAGGCCCAGCGGCTCGTCGAGCTCGTCAAGCTCCGCGGCTTCGAGCACCGGTATCCGCACGAGCTGTCGGGCGGCATGCGCCAGCGCGTGGCCCTGGCCCGCGCGCTGGCCAACGATCCCGAGATCCTCCTCTTCGACGAGCCGCTGGCCGCTCTGGACGCTCAAACCCGGCGCGTGCTGCAGGACGAGCTGGCCCGCATCTGGGCGGAGACGGGCAAGACCTTCATCTACGTGACGCACAGCCTGCAGGAGGCCGTCCTGCTGGGCGGTCGCATCGTGGTGATGACGGCGCGGCCGGGGCGGGTCAAAGAGATCATCGACGTGCGCCTGCCGCGGCCGCGCAGCCTCACCGGCCGGCNGGAGGCGGAGATCCTCGAGCGGCTCGACGAGCTGCTGCGCGACGAGGTGAAGCGGACGATGGAGAGCGAGCGGTGACGCGATCGACTCTGCGGAAGGTCGGCTCCGCCCTGTTCATCCTGGTCGTCTGGCAGGTCCTGGTGCAGACGGGCAACCTCAACGAGCTGTTCCTGCCGGCCCCGCTCTCCGTGCTCGGCGCGATCTGGACGATGACGCTGTCGGGCAAGCTGCCCTGGGCCATTCTGGTGTCCCTCAACCGGGTGGTGCAGGGCTTCGTCTACGGCGCGCTGGTCGGGATCGTGCTGGGGCTGCTGGCCGGGGCCATCCGCTGGGTCGAAGACGTCCTGGATCCGTGGGTGGCGGCGGTCTACCCGATCCCGAAATCGGCGCTCTTCCCCCTGTTCATGCTCTGGTTCGGCCTGGGCGATCCGTCGAAGATCGTCACCATCACGGTCGGCGTGCTGTTCCTGGTCCTCGTCAACACCGTCACCGGCGTGAAGTCGATCAACCCGCTCCTGCTCAAGGCGGCCGTCGATCTGGGCGCCAGCCGATTCCAGGTCTTCCTGAAGGTGATCCTGCCCGGGGCGCTCCCGAACATCTTTACCGGGCTCCGCCTGGGCGCGGGGATGGCCCTGATCCTGGTCTTCATCACGGAGATCGAGGCCACCAAGGCCGGGCTCGGCTTCCTGCTCTGGGAGTCCTTCCAGCTNCTGGAAACCAAGGACGTCTTCGCCGGTGTGGTGATGTTCGGCGTGCTGGGCGTCGCCTCCACCTGGTTCCTCCAGTGGCTCGAGCGGGTGTCCTGCCCCTGGGCCCGGCGCTGATCCTGCCGCCTGGGCAACCGCGTGCAGCCAGCCCCGTCGCTGGCGTCGCATTTGCTACATCCAGGCTCGGGAGGATCGCGCCATGAAGACGATTGCAACGATTGCACTGGCCGTAGCGCTCGGCCTGGCCTGGGTCGGAGTCGCCATTCCCGCCACGGCGGCCGAGGTCAAGGAAGAAACCAAGAGCAAGGCCGAGGACGTCAAGGACAAGCTGAAGTCCGCGGGCGAGAAGATCAAGGACAAGGCGGTCGAGGTCAAGGACAAGGTCAAGGAAAAGGTGCAGGGCAACAAGGGTAACAAGGAAGCGGCCGGGTCCGAGCGCGTCAGGTCGGCCCAGGAAGCTCTCCGCGACAAGGGCTTCGATCCCGGTCCGATCGACGGGGTGATGGGCCCCAAGACCCGGGCGGCGGTCACCAACTTCCAGAAGAAGGAAGGACTGAAGGCCACGGGACGACTGGACGTGGCCACGATGTCCCGGCTGGGCATGGACACCACGACCGGCGCCGCGGAGCCGAGCGCGCCCAGCGCGTCGCCGACCACCAGCCCGTCGCCAGCCGCCACGCCGTCCAAGCCGGAGGCGCCGAAGCGTCAGCCGTCGCAGTGAGTCCTGTCCGAGCCCGAGCGTCGCGGAGGCCGGGAACGATCCCGGCCTTTCGCTTTTCCGGTACAATAGACGCACGCCGGCGCGGCCATGCCCAGAAAGGTCCTCGAGCCCCGGTTCTCGGTCGAGTACCTGTCGATCCTCGACAGCGACGGCAATCTCGACGCCGCGCTCGAGCCCGAGATTTCCCCCGACCAGCTCCAGACGCTCTACCGCGCGATGCTGCTGGGTCGTCGCCTGGACGAGCGCATGGTCCGGCTGCAGCGCCAGGGGCGCGTGGGTACGTTCGCGCCCATCAAAGGGCAAGAGGCTTCCCAGATGGGAAGCGTTTTCTCCCTGCGCCGCACCGACTGGATGGTGCCCTCCTTCAGGGAAACCGCCGCCATGCTCTGGCGTGGCTGGCCGATCGAAAAGCTTTTGCTCTTCTTCGCCGGCCATCTCGAGGGCGGCCAGCCGGCGCCGGACCAGCGCGACCTGCCGATCACGATCCCCGTCGCCACCCAGCTGCCCCACGCGGTGGGGCTCGCCTACGCGGCCCAGTACCGCGGCGACGACGTGGTCGTCATGGCCTTCTTCGGCGACGGCGCCACCTCCGAGGGCGATTTTCACGAGGCCCTGAATTTCGCTGGCGTCTGGCACGTGCCGATCGTCTTCGTCTGCCAGAACAACCAGTGGGCGATCTCGGTGCCGATCAAGAAGCAGACCCACTCGCGCACGCTGGCCCAGAAGGCGCTGGCCTACGGCCTGCCCGGCATCCAGGTGGACGGCAACGACGTGCTGGCCGTCTACGCGGCGAGCCGCGACGCGGTCGAGCAGGCCCGGGCCGGTGATGGGCCGACGCTGATCGAGTGCGTCACCTACCGCCTCGGCGTCCACACGACCGCCGACGATCCGACCAAGTACCGCTCCGAGGAAGAGGTCCAGGAGTGGGAGCGGAAGGACCCGCTCACGCGCTTCGCCGCCTATCTTCAGAAGAAGAACCTGCTNCCGGAGGGCCTGGAGCAGGAGGTCGACGCCGAGATCGCCGCCGCCGTCACCCGGTTCGAGGCGGCGGCGGCCGCCGATCCCCTCCGGATGTTCGACCACGTGTATGCCGAGCCGCCGCCCCATCTCGTGGCCCAGCGGGAGGAGATGCGGGAGCGGCTGCGGAGCGACAACGCTCCGCCCGAGGGCGAGCCGCATCCCTCGCCGCCGATGCGGGGCCAGCGGAGCACGAGCCGATGGCGAAACTGAACATGGTCAAGGCCCTCAACCTGGCGCTGCTCCAGGAGATGGAGCGCGACGAGGACATCGTCGTCATCGGCGAGGACGTCGGCGTGGACGGCGGCGTCTTCCGAGTCACCGAGGACCTGCACCGCAAGTTCGGGGGCAAGCGCGTCATCGACAGCCCGCTGGCCGAAGCGGCCATCGTCGGCACCTCGATCGGCATGGCGCTCTACGGCCTCAAGCCCGTCTGCGAGATCCAGTTCTCCGGCTTCAGCTTCCAGGGCTTCCATCAGATCGAGAACCACGCCGCCCGCTACCGCATGCGCTCGCAGGGACGCTTCCACTGCCAGATGGTCGTCCGCATGCCCTACGGGGGCGGGGTCCGCGCGCTCGAGCACCATTCAGAGTCCGAGGAGCAGTTCTACGCCCACATTCCTGGTCTGAAGATGGTCATTCCTTCTGGTCCTCGGAACGCCCGCGCCCTCCTGGTCAGCGCCATTCGCGATCCCGACCCGGTGGTCTTCTTCGAGGCCAAGGGGCTCTACCACGCCGCCCGGGAGGACGTGCCCGACGAGATCGAGACGCTGCCGATCGGCCGGGCGCACGTCGTCCGAGAGGGTGCCGATCTCACGGTGATCTCCTACGGCGCGATGCTGCGCGTGGCCCGCGAGGCCGCCGAGACACTGGCGGCGGAGAACGGCGTCGAGTGCGAGGTGATCGACGTGCTCACGCTCTCGCCGCTCGATCGCGAGACCCTGGTGGCCTCCGTGCGGAAGACCGGGCGCGCGGTCATCGTCCACGAGGCGCCCCGCAGCTTCGGCCCCGGGGCGGAGATCGCCACCTCCATCATGGAGGGCGCGTTCCTCTCGCTGGAGGCGCCGATCCGGCGCGTGACCGCNGGCGACGTCCCCTTCGTCGGCTTCGCCCGCGAGCGGGCGAACGTCCCCGACGTCGCCCGGGTCCTCGCCGCCGCGCGCGACACGCTCGCGTACTGACCGACCGGTGCGGCTGGGCGGGGGGCTGGCGCTGCTCGCCACCATGCTGGCACGTGTCACCCATGTTCCCGGTTTATTCTGTTACCGATCTTCCCGCTTGCTCACCTGCTCACCGCAGATCCTCAAACGAGAGGACTTGAAGCTGAGGTGCTATATAGGGCGCTGCGCTCCGTGCTCGATCGTCGTACAGGACGATAGCGTCGCAGTACGATGCATCGATGAGATGACGGTAGTCGCCGAGCTTGTCGTCGCCCGGCACCGCCTCGTGGGCGATGCAGATGAACATGAGGTACAGGTTGGCGTTGAGCGTCGAGCGAATCGCAGGAAAGGTGGTCAACCGTGCCGACAACTCGCGCGCTTCAGCAGACGTGATTCCGTTGTGGAGGAGCGCGCGGATCATGTCCGGCCAACGGTCGCGAAAGTATTCGGCCACGTCAGGGAAGCGGCGGAGCGCGGGGAGAGAGTCCCCGCGTGTGCCGCGGACTCGCCTGACGTGTTCGATGTAGGCCGTGGCCGTGTTCGGGTGTTCGCGTCGGACTTCCTCTTC
>JGI25382J43887_10000906_pt1 | contig 11130 bp, 9 predicted proteins | sample GraSoi013_1_40cm_3_FD_43887 | JGI IMG/M metagenome (IMG submission 43887) | reverse complement strand
TCCCCGGCACCGTGGCCAGCTTCGGCCGCAGCTCCTGGATGATCTGCTCCACCGGCGGTCGCTGATCGTGCGGCTTGAGCCGGATGAAGATGCGGCCGGTGTTGGGCACGATGTTGAAGCCGCCGGCGCCGATCGACGACATGAACTGGTCGACGTACGGATCCTTGCGGACGATCGCCGCCACCGCCTGCTGCTTCTCGCGCATGGCGTCGAACGAGATGTCCTGGGAGGCCTCGGTGAACGCGAAGATCTGGCCGGTGTCCTCGTTGGGGATGAAGCCCTTGGGGATCTCCCTGAAGAGCCAGGCCGTCAACACCAGGCTGAGGACGAGGCTCGCCATGGTCAGCAGGCGGTGACCCATCACCCATCGCAAGCTCTTGTCGTACAGGTGCAGCATGCCGTCGAAGAACCGCTCCGACAGCATGAACAGACGGTTGTGCGACTCGGCCGGCGGCTTGAGGAAGCGGCTGCACAGCATGGGCGTGAGCGTGAGCGAGACCACGCCCGAGACCAGCACCGCCGCGCCGATGACCACCGCGAACTCGTGGAGGAGCCGGCCGACCACGCCGCCCATGAACAGGACCGGGATGAACACGGCGGCCAGCGACAGGGTCATCGAGAGAATGGTGAACGCGATCTCCTTCGATCCCTTGAGGGCTGCCTCCATCCGCGGCATACCCTCTTCCATGTGGCGCACGATGTTCTCGAGCACGACCACGGCGTCGTCGACGACGAAGCCGACCGACAGCGTGAGCGCCATGAGCGAGATGATGTCGATCGTGTACCCGAGGGCGTACATGACGGCGAACGTGCCGACCAGCGACATCGGCACGGCCAGGCTCGGGATGATCGTGGCCGAGACGTTGCGCAGGAACAGGAAGATGACCATGACGACCAGCGCGATGGCCAGGCCGAGCGTGAACTGCACGTCGCGCACGGACTCGCGGATGGCCACCGACCGGTCGTAGAGGACGTTGAGATTCACCGAGGCCGGCAGCTCCTGGCGGAACTTGGGCAGGAGCGCGCGGATCGCATCGACCACCTCGACGGTGTTGGTGCCGGGCTGGCGCTGGATGGCCAGGATCACCGCGCGCTCGTCGTTGTACCAGGACGCCACCTTGTCCGTCTGCACGCTGTCGATGACGCGGCCGAGCTGCTCGAGCCTCACCGGCGAGCCGTTGCGGTAGGTGACGATCAGCGGCCGATAGGCGGCGGCGTCGGTGAGCTGGCCGCTGGCCTGGACGGTGAACGCCTGGTGCTGGCCGTAGAGGATGCCGGTGGGGCGGTTGACGTTGGCCTGGGCGATCGCGCCCAGCACCTCGTCGATGCCGATGCCCCGCGCGGCCAGCTCGCGCGGATCCACCTGCACGCGCACGGCGTACTTCTGGGAGCCGAACACCTGCACCTGGGCCACGCCGCTGATCGTCGAGATCCGCTGGCCCAGGTTCGTCTGCGCGTACTCGTCGACGACGTAGAGCGGCTGGGTCGGCGACGACAGTGAGAGGTAGATGACGGGCTGATCGGCCGGGTTCACCTTCTGGTAAACGGGCGGCGTCGGCATCTGGGGCGGCAGCAGCGGCGCCGCCTTGGCGATGGCCGATTGCACGTCCTGGGCCGCGGCGTCGATCGAGCGGTCGAGCGAGAACTGGATGGTGATCTGCGTGAGGCCCTGGGCGCTCGACGACGTCATCGAGTCGATGCCGGCGATCGTGGTGAACTGCTTCTCGAGCGGGGTGGCCACGGCCGAGGCCATCGTCTCCGGGCTGGCGCCCGGCAAGGCCGCCTGCACCTGGATCGTCGGGAAGTCGACGTTGGGCAGGTCGCTCACCGGCAGCAGCCGATACGCCATGATGCCGAAGATGAGGATCGCCGCCATCAGCAGCGTCGTGAGAACCGGACGCCTGATGTAGAGCTCGGGGTTCATTGTCCACCGTGGGGGGCCCCGACATGGCCCCCCGAACTGTTCAAGCGAAGGGGGCTACGCCCCCCTCGGACTCCCCCGGCCAACGCTCGGGCGCGCCCCGGCAGAGCCGTGGCGCGCCTCGGAGTTGCCACAGGTTGGCTCATTACTGCTTGACGTCGACCTTGGTGCCCGGGCGAAGACGAAGATGACCGTCGGTGACCACGCGCTCACCGGGCTGCAGCCCGCTCACGATGATGGTCTCGGCGCCCAGGCGGGTGCCCGGCTGCACCTGCCGGTTCTCCACCGTCTGATCCTCTTTCACCACGAAGACGTAGGGCCCCTTCTGCCCGGGCTGGATCGCCTGCGACGGCACGACGATGGCCTGTTGCGAGGTCAGCGTGAGCACGGCGTCGAGGAACTGGCCCGGCCACAGCGCGTTGTCGGCGTTGGTGAAGGTCGCCTTGAGCTGGATGGTGCCGGTGCCCGGGTCGACCGTGTTGTTGATGAAGGTCAGGTCGCCGCTGGCGATCGGCTCCACACGGTTGGGCAGCCGTGCCTGGACCTTGAGCAGGCCGAGCGCGCGGTACTTCTTGATGTCGCCCAGGAACTGCTCGGGCACCGAGAACGACAGATAGATCGGGTGAACCTGGTTGAGCACGACGATCGGATTGTCGTCGTTGCCCTTCACCACGTTGCCGGCCTGGACCAGCACGTTGCCGGCGCGACCATCGATGGGTGCCCGGATGGTGGTGTAGCCCAGGTTCAGCCGGGCGGTGTCGAGCGCGGCCTGGTCGGCGCTGATGGCCGCGCGCGCATTCTCGACGGCGGCCCGGTCGGCCTCGACCGTCGCCTCCATCGCCGCGAAGTTCGTCTTGAGCTGGTCGTACTGCTCGCGGGCGATCAGCTCGCGCTGGAGCAGCTCACGGTAGCGCTTCTCCTGGATGCGCGACATGTCGAGCTGGGCCTGGTCGCGGTCGATCGTGGCCTGAGCCTGTTTGAGATTCGCCGTGTCCTTGGCCACCGTCGCCTCGGCCTGGCGGACCGCGGCCTCGAACGGCGCCGGGTCGATCGTGAAGAGCACGTTGCCCTCCCGGACCTCGTCGCCTTCCTTGAAATGCACCTTCAGGACCTGCCCGGCCACCCGCGACTTGATGCCGACCGAGGTGTAGGCCTGCACGTTCCCGACGGCGATCACCTGCACGGGCACCAGTCTCTGGACGACCGGCCCGGCCGCGATGGGGACGGGAGGCGGCGCCTTGGGCGGGGTGTTGCCGCCGGCGCGATCGGAGCATGCGGGCAGTACGAGCAACAGCGCGAGCAGGAAGGCGCGCTTCATGACTCTGCTCTCGACACCCGCGTGGCGGCGTCGACCAGGGTTTCCAGAGCACTGATGACGCGGCGACGGTCGGGCACGGTCATGCCGGCCAGCACCTCTTCCATCGCCGACAGGCGGATGACTTGCAGCTCATCGACCAGCGCCTGGCCCGGACGCGTCAGATCGAGGACGTAGACCCGGCGGTCGGTGGGATGATCCGCGCGCGTCAACAGGTTCTTCTGCTCCAGCCGGTCGACGATGTGCGTCACGGCCGGCAGTGTCACGCCGAACGCCTTGGCCACCTCGCCCATGTGGCAGTCGGGGTGCTCGGCCACGTGGAAGAGCACCTGCGACTGCGCGTACGTCAGGTCGATCTCGGAAGCCTTCTGCCAGAGCAGCTGACGGAAGGTGGTGCTGCCGAGGGCGTTGAGGAGGTCGAGGAGCCGCTGCGCGTCGGCGGTTCGGTGGTGACGGGACCCGTTGCGGGCTCTGGTCCGAGTGGGCATGGGATTAATGGTCGCCTGGATTAATAGTTTAGTCAATGAAGTATCCGCCGGGCCGCCGCGCGCGCCGGCTGGCCCACGGCCACGCCGGCCTGGCCGGCCCGGGCGTTCACCGCCGAGATCACGCCGTCCTGCCACGTGCTGCGGGCGTCGCCGATGCGCGCCGACATCGCGTCGACGGCCGCGCCGGCTACGCCCGCGTCGTCGAGCAGGGCGAGGCCGCTGATCCCCGAGCGGGCCTTGGCCATTCCCCCGTCGCTGGCGATCACGCCGCGAGGCTTCACGATGCGCAGGAGCGTCTCGATGTTGCCCCGGCCGCCGTGGGAGCCCGCGCACACGACGTCGCCTGCGTTGCCGGCTGTGGCGAACGACAGCGTGTCGACGCACACGATGCGGCCGGCCGGGGTCTCGTCGACGACACGTGGACTGGGGTCCATCAGCCCGGCGCCGGCCACGGCTCGCGGCTCTGCCGCGCGCGTGAGCAGCTGGGCCGCCTCGCACGCCCGCATCCCGATCCGCACGCCGAGCGCCCGGGCCGCCGCGTTCACGTGCGAGATCACGCCCTCGTCGTGGACGCTCGGGCCGTCACCGATGCGCGCCGACATCGTCTCGACCGCGGCGGTGGGCAGGCCGAGCCGGTCGGCCACGGCGAGCGCGCTGATGCCGGCTTCGTCTTTGCCCACGCCCGCCGCGTGCGCGATGAGGCCGCGGATGCCGAACGGCAGCGCCATGCCGAGTGACAGCGCGCCAGCGAAGGATCCGGCGACCAGGACGTCGCCGACCTCGACGCGTCCCTGGCACTGGGTGACGGAGTCGAGGACGACGATGCGGGGACTCATGATGACATCGAGGCTCAACGCATTGTAGCGAAGCCTCCTCCGCTCGCCAGCCTCGCGCCTTTCTGCTACTCTCGCCGCGCCTCGATCCCGCAGGAGGTTCTCATGCGACTGGACGACAAGGTCGCGATCGTCACCGGGGCTGGACGCGGCATCGGCCAGGCCATCGCCCTCGCCTACGCACGCGAAGGCGCGCACGTCGTCGTCAACGACATCGATCCCGCCACGGCGAGCACGACGGCGGCGGAGGCCGCCAAGCTCGGCTCGAAGTCACTCGCGATCCCGGGCGATATCGCGAAGCGCGACGACATCGCGCGCATCGTCGAGACGACCGTTCGCGAGCGCGGACGCGTGGACGTCGTCGTCAACAACGCGATGCGGATCGTTCCCGGCAAGCTCGAAGCGCTGACGGAGGAGGCCTGGGACACCACGATGAACATCGGGCTCAAGGGCGCGTTCCTCCTCAGTCAGGCCGCGGCGCGCCACATGATCGGGCGAAAGTCGGGCTGTTTCGTGAACATCGCATCCGTGGCCGGCCTGTTCTCGTACAACTGGGCCGGCGCCTACAGCGTGGTGAAGGCCGGGCTCATCATGCTCACCCGGCTCATGGCCCTCGAGTGGGCGCCCTACGGCGTCCGCGCCAACGCCATCGCGCCCGGCTATATAAGGACCCCGGGCACCGAGGGCATGTACGCCGACCCCGAGATCTACGAGGGCCGGCGCAAGGGTGTGCCGATGGGTCGGGTGGGAACCGGAGAGGATGTCGCCGGCGTCGCCGTGTTCCTCGCGTCCGACGAGGCGCGCTACACGACAGCCGCGCTGCTGACCTGCGACGGTGGCCAGGCGGTCGGCTATTACCTCAGCGTGCCGGGGCGCCGCTTCTCCGGCGGCCGCATCGACTGAGCGGGTGACCCCCGGGGCGCCGCTCGTCGAGATGCGCGGCATCGTCAAGGCGTTCGGCGCCGTGGAGGCGCTGCGCGGCGCCGATCTCACGCTCGGCGTGGCCGAGGTGCTGGGCCTCGTCGGCGACAACGCCGCCGGCAAGTCGACGCTCATGAAGATCCTGACCGGCGTCCATCGACCCGACGCGGGAGAGATCGTCTTCGAAGGACGGGCGGTCGCCTTTCACTCGCCGCGCGATTCGCGCGCCCTCGGCATCGAGATGATCTACCAGAACCTGGCGCTGGCGCCGAACCTCGACGTGGTCGGCAACGTCTTCCTCGGCCGGGAGCGGACGAAGCGAGTGCTGCCGCGGGTGATGGAGTGGCTCGACGAGCGGCGCATGGACGCGGAGACGCGCAAGATTCTCGACCGGCTGAAGATCCGCATGGACTCCGTGCGGGCGCCCGTCGCCAGGCTGTCGGGAGGTCAGCAGCAGGCCGTGGCCATCGCGCGCGCCGTCTCGTTCAACGCCCGCGTCGTCGTCATGGACGAGCCGACGGCGAGCCTGGCCGTGAAGGAAGTCGGCAAGGTGCTCGCGCTGGTCAGCGAGCTCCGGGCCAAGCAGGTCAGCGTGATCCTGATCAGCCACCGGCTTCAAGACGTCTTCACCGTCGCCGACCGTGTGATGGTGCTGCGCGGCGGCCGCGGCGCGCTCGACACGCGCATCGGCGACACGACGATGGACGAGGTGGTGAAGTACATCGTCGGGGCCGACACGGGCGGGCTCAGCCACCTCGCTTCCGGACGATGACGTGGTCGCGCGTGGGGCTGCCCGCCGTCATCGTCCTCATGGCGCTGACGTTCTCCGTCCTGAACCCGAATTTCTACAGCGCGCTGAATCTGCGGAACGTCGCGCGCCAGTCGGCGATCCTCTCGCTGACGGCCTGCGGCCAGACGATGGTGGTGCTGTCGGGCGGCTTCGACCTGTCGGTGGGCATGGTGATCGGGCTCATCAGCGTGGCGGCCTCCCTGGTGATGGTGGAGACCGGCCTGTGGACCGGGATGCTCGCGGGCGTGTTGATGGGGGTCGGCATCGGCGCGATCAACGGCGTGATGGTGGCCAAGATGCATCTGCCGCCGTTCATCGCCACGCTGGCGATGCTCTCGGCGGCGCGCGGGGTGGCGCTGATCCTCTCCGGCGGCCTGCCCATCACCGACCTGCCGCGCGACTTCCGCTGGCTGGGCGCCGGCCAGGTGCTGACACTGCCGTTGCCCGCGGTCATTGCGGCCATCGTCTTCGTCGGTTGCCACCTGCTCATGAAGAAGACGCGCTTCGGCCGCTACGTCTATGCGATCGGCGGCAACGAGGAGGCGGCGACGTACGCCGGCGTCCCGGTCGCGCGCTACAAGATCAGCGTGTGGGCGCTCCACGGTCTGCTCGTCGGCGTGGCCGCCGTCGTGCTGACCTCGCGCGCCGTCTCCGGTCACGCCACGCTCGGCGAGGGGGCCGAGCTGGAGTCGATCGCGGCCACGGTGATCGGCGGCACCGCGCTCGGTCGCGGCCGGGGTAGCATCGCCAACACGCTGCTCGGCGTGGTGGCCATGGGCATCCTCACCAACGGCCTCAACCTCGTGAACGTCTCGACGTACTACCAGATGGTGGCGATGGGTGTCATCATCGCTGGCGCTGTCTACGTGGACCAGTGGCGCCACAGAGGAGACTGAGATGCGACGACTGACCTCGGTGCTCATGATCGTGACGTGCCTGCTCGCCGGCGTGGCGCTGGCCGCCGACGAGCTGATCCCGCGGCCGTCCAGGCCGGCCAGGAGCTACCGCATCGGCGTGCTCGAGCCGAACATGGCCATCCCGCACTTCGTCGCTCAGGCCTACGGCTTCGTGGACGAAGCGGAGAAGCTCGGCGCCAGGGTCATCCTCTACGACGCCGGGGAGCACAAGAACGTGGCGAAGCAGGTCTCGCAGATGGAAGACCTCATCGCCAACAAGGTGGACGCCATCTGCATCGTCCCCGGCACGACGGCGACGGCGGTGGCCCAGATCGACGAGGCGATCGCCAAGGGCGTCGTCGTCGTGAACGTCAACATCATGAGCGACAACCCCAAGGCCATCGGACGGATCCGCTCCGATGATTACGAGCTGGGCCGGCTGCAGGGCGAGTTCATCGTCAAGGCGCTGAAGGGCCAGGGCAACGTCGTGATGATCGCGGGCGTGAGCGGCAACAGCGCCTTCATCATGCGGGCCAAAGGCTTCAAGGAGTACGTGGCCAAGCATCCGGGCATCAAGGTCCTGTCCGAGCAGTGGACGCCCAACGCCACCGACAAGGGCCTCAAGCTCATGGAGGACTGGAGCCAGGCCTTCCCCAAGATCGACGCGGTGTACTCGGGTGGTGATCGTCTGACCATCGGCGCCGTGCAGGCCCTGCTCGCCCAGGGCAAGCAGCCCGGAGACGTGATCGTCACCACCGTCGACTACAACGACGACACTGAACGCCTCGTCCGCGAGGGCTGGATCTCGGCGGCGATGGTGCAGGTCCCCGTGACCATGGGGCGCTGGGGCATCCGCGTGGCCCTCCTCGCGCTCGAGAAGAAGCCGATTCCGCCGAACCTCCTGACGCCGACCTACGTCGTGACGAAAGAGAACGCCGACCAGATCGATCTGACCGCGGTGCGGCAGCCCAAGGGCTGGCGCCCGCCGATGTGAGGCAGCGCCATGAAAGCCTCGTCGACGACCGTCATCGCGCTGGTCACGGGGATCGCGCTCGGCGCGCTGTGCGCGCACACGCTGCAGGCGCAGCCGAAGCAGATCGAGCGCAAGCAGGTCCTCAAGACCGACCTGATGGGCCTGGGCGGGAAGGAGGGGCTGATCCTCACCGCCACCATCCCCGTCGGTGAGCACGGCGGCAAGCACTACCACCCCGGCCATGAGCTGACGTACGTCATCGAGGGCGCCGGCGTGCTCATGATCGACGGAAGACTGCCGATGGAGCTGAAGGCTGGCGACGCGGTCTATCTGCCGCCGAGCGCCATCCACGACGCCAAGAGCACCGGCAGCGTGCCGCTCAAGGTCGTCGCGTTCTGGATCGCCGAGAAGGGGAAGCCGTACACCGTGCCCGTGCCGTGACGGCCTAGGGGCGCGCCAGTCTTCGTACCGCGTCGACCAGGTCGATCGGCTCGACGGGTTTCGGTGCGTCTGGAAGCCCGCTGCGAGCGAGCGGCGGCGATCTTCCTGCCTCGCATACGCGGTCATGGCGATCGCCGGGATCACGGTGTCCTGGGCGCGGGAGCCAGCCCTCACGTCACGGATGAAGTCGTAGCCGTCTTCGCCCGGCATCCCCAGGTCGCAGACGATGACATCGGCCTGCATCGTCCGGAGCGCTCGGCGCGCGTTGCGGGCCGACGTGACGGCGAGCGGGCTGGCTCCCGCGTGCTTGAGCACGGTGCTCGTCATCTCGCAGGTGTCCTCGTCGTCGTCGATGATCAGAACCCGCACGCCCTCGAGCGTGCCCGAGACCGCGCGCAGCGCGTCTGATGTCGGTGCCCGCTCGGGCAGGGCGAGGGGGAGCTGGCCGGGGCCTCCGGTCGGTATCGTCACCGTGAACGTCGATCCCCGTCCTTCCCCGGCGCTTTCCGCCGTCACCGTCCCGCCGTGAAGCTCGATGAGGTGGCGGACGATGGCGAGGCCGAGGCCGAGGCCTCCGTGCGCCCGGGTCGTGCTGCTGTCGGCTTGCCGGAACCGCTCGAACAGGTGGGGCAAGAACTCCTTGCTGACGCCCTTGCCGGTGTCCCGCACCACGAGACAGGCGTGCCAACCGCTCCGTGAAAGCCTCACGTCGATCCGGCCACCGGTGGGCGTGAACTTCACGGCGTTGGAGAGCAGGTTCCAGACGATCTGCTGGAATCGTCGCGGGTCGGCCACGACCGGCCCCACGTCGTCGGCAAGCTCCTTGGTGAGGACGATGCTCCTGGCGTCGGCCGCCGGGCGCACGGCCTCGAGCGCGGCGTCGACGATGCTGCCGAGGTCCACGGCGCCGGTCTCGAGCGTCATGGTGCCGGTGATGATGCGGCTGACGTCGAGGAGATCGCTGACCAGCTGGTTCTGGCTGTAGGCGTTCCGCTCGATGACCTCGAGCGCCCGTTGCGCCGTCGTCGCGTCGAGCGTGCCGGCCCGCAGCATCTTGACCCAGCCGAGAATCGCGTTCAGCGGTGTCCGTAGCTCGTGGGACAGCGTGGCCAGGAATTCGTCCTTCGCCCGGTTGGCCACCTCCGCCTCGGCGCGGGCCTGCCGTTCGCGCTCCATGGCATTTCTGACGGCACGGTCGGCGCGCTTGTGGGCGCCGATGTCGCGCACGATCTCCGAAACCCCGATGGTCGTGCCATCGCCCCTCTGGATCGCCGCGGCGGTGATCGAGACGTCGATCGGCGCTCCGCTCTTGGTGAGCCGAACGGTTTCGAGCTCGACTCGCTCGCCCGGCCGCGCCGGGCCCAGCACGATCTCGGTCTCGTGCCTGCGGTCGGGAGGAACGATGAGCGAGATGTGACGGCCGATCATCTCGTGCGGGGCGTATCCGAACATGCGCTCGGCGGCTTCGTTCCAGGCGATCACGATCCCTTCGGTGGTCAATCCGACGATCGCGACTTTCGACGATTGCACGAGCGCGGCGAGATAGCCTTGCACGTCGTCACGCTCGCGGATCAGCCGGGCCGCGTCCTTCAGCGCGCGGCCGAGCTCGGCGACTTCCGCGACGCTGTCACCGTACTGCGCGGGCGCCGCGCCGCGACTGAGCTCGCGCGCCGACCTCGTCAATCCGACGACCGGCGCGGCGATACGCCGGCCCACGAAGGCGGCGAGCCCGACGCCTATGACGAGGGCGGCGAAGGCGCCGATGGCGACCGCCGACACCGCGCGGCGAACGGGAGCATTCATCGTCGAGAGGGGAACGCCGACGACCACGGGCCAGCTCGACAACTCCGAACGGGTGAAGGCGTTGTACAGCGGGATCCCTTCGCGGCTGACGTTCCGGACGGCGCCTTCCGCCGTCGCCCGGACCTCGGAGATCAGATCGGGGCGGCCGGGCTGGCCAATGAACCGGTCCGCCCCGACGTTGCGGACGATGGTGAGGCCGTTGCGATCGAAGATCGCCACGATCCAGTCGGCGGGGATCGGGCGGTCCTCGAGCACCCGGGCCAGCGTCTCGGGGAGCAGCGCCATGCTCAGGACGTACTTCGACTCGCCATCGCGAACGACCGGCACGTCGACGGTCACGATGAGACGTCGGGCGACGGCCCCGGTGAAGAGATCGGAAACACTGATCCGCTGCGTGCGCATGGTCTCGGTGATGCGCCTGGGGTTGGTCCGAGGGAGCGGGGTCCCGGGCGTGATCCGTGTGTTGACGAGCTGCTGACCGTTGGAGTCGAACAGCACGATCCAGGCGCCCTCGCTCGTGACCGCGGCCGCGGCCTGCTTCCGAAAGGCATCGAAGTTGCCCGCGGTGAGGTTCATCGAGGACGCGAGCACGCGGAGACTCGCCTCCGCCTTGGCCAGCTCGCGGTCGACCGACAGCGCGATGCGCTTGGCCGTCTCGGCGATCTGCTTCTCGGCCGCCTGGCGCTCGAGCCTGAGGACGACGAGCACGGCGATGACCGAGAACACGAGCACCGGCAGCAGCACCGCGA
>JGI25382J43887_10000901_pt1 | contig 11187 bp, 10 predicted proteins | sample GraSoi013_1_40cm_3_FD_43887 | JGI IMG/M metagenome (IMG submission 43887) | reverse complement strand
AACTCTCTTTAACGAATCTTTCATTTTTTTATTACTCCATATGAATATTCCTCCAGCAATTGCAGCTGCAAGACCAGCCATTCCATAAATTGTCATTGTTGATAGGCCACCAGCAGTAGCTGTGCCAGTAGTTGTTGATGCTTGAGCTGTTGTAGAAATAGCGGGTTCGTCTTGGACCATGTATCCAAGTGCATGACCATCTACGTTTATGGTGCCTGAACTTGCTCTCTCAACTGTAGTGAGATGATACTTGGCATCTGCTGTGAAATCCTCGTCTATATTTTTTACTTTCAATGATCCTACTTGAATTCCACTTTGTCCTGAAGCCAATGTCGTGACAGCTACCTTCTTGCCACTAAAACCTAAAGCGTCTGAATCCTTTACCACATATGATGGATCAAAAAGAGTGTCCCATTTATCAATTGGCTGATTAAATAGAGTACTTGCATCGATCAAAGGCTGGTTAAGATCAGTCTCTGCTTTGGTTCCCTTCAACACATTATATGCGTCTGGAATCTGGTTCTGTATGACGCCAAGCGGGAAGTTAATCTCCAAGTCTCCATACTGCTTGGTTGTAATAGTAATTGGGTTTTCTATACTAAATCCAACCCAGGCTGCATCAAAAATAGTATTTTCAGTACCGCTGCCCTTGGTTAAGATATATCCTGTCATGGTAGGAGTCAGTGTTATTAAATAATCAATGGATACTCCTTTATCATCGCCATTTATCACAGTCTTGTAGTCTACCACCAACTTGGTAATTGTCGCAAGACTTTTGTGATTTGCAAGTTGTGTGTTCATCTGTTCCATAAATGACTTGATGCTTTGGTTGTTATCTGAATCGTCAGTAAATGCAACAGTAAGTGATTTACCGTTTAGGGCATCCTTTAGTTTGCCACCATTTGAATAATCAAAGGATACAGTCTTTGAAAACTTGAAGGTTGGTGTAATTGGAATGCCTTCAATAGGAAGATAAGCGGTAAGATCAACGGTTTCCCATGTTGGCAAAATAGCTCCGAAAACTAATAAACCCATTATCACTGGCGCGATAATAAATTTTATAGTCACGCTCAGATTTCTTTGGCTGAGAGTAATAAATCTTAGCATTGATTTTTGTCGCTGACAATTTCAGAACTTCATTGGCAAGAGTAATATTGTAGATGGCAATTCTTAGTAACTTCATAGGGGCATTAAATGATTACAATTCTTGCAGGTGGAACCGGTTCCGTGAAACTTGTACGTGGTGTAGCTTCACAGACGCGCGCCATTTCTGTTATTTCAAACGTTGGTGATAATTACTGGCTTTATGGTCTTTACATATGCCCTGACATAGATACAATTCTTTACGGGTTAGCTGATATACTTGATACTGAAAAAGGTTGGGGAATAAAGAAAGATACCTATGGCTTTTTACGCCAAATGGAGATGTTAGGTGAAGAGACTTGGTTCAAAGTAGGAGACAGAGATGCAGCAATTCATTTGATGAGAACAAACATGTTAAAGAATGGGAAAAATTTGTCAGATATCACGGAATGGATGTGCCAAAAATTTGCTATTGACACAAAGATAATTCCTGTTACTGATAACAGCGTTGAAACTAGGATTGTAACAAACAAAGGTGATCTGCACCTTCAAGAATATTGGGTAAAGTACAAGGGACAAGATAAAGTAGAAGGGATAAAATATCTTGGCGCAGATAAAGCACGCGCAAACCCAGCTGCAGTAAATGCAATACATGATTCTAAGTTGGTCATAATTGCACCAGGTAATCCTCTTACCAGCATAGGGCCTATTCTTTCGATAAAAGGAATTAGAAAGGAATTATCTAAATCTAAAAAGAAAGTTGTTGTTGTAAGTCCGCTGATAGGAAATGCCGCAGTAAGTGGGCCTGCTGGAAAATACATGGAAGCAGCCGGTCTTGATGTCTCTGTGTATGGTTTAGCTAAAATATATTCTGAGGTTGCTTCACACATAGTAATTGATACCGCAGACAGAATCCATACTAGAAAAATCGAGAACTTAGACATGAAGGTTTATGAAACCAAAATAAGAATGAAAGAGAAAAAAGACGAGGAAGCTCTTGCTTCATTTATTCTAAAACAAGTTCATGTCTAAATTTCGAGTAGGTGCTATAGTGCCTGTAAAGACTTTTTCTAGGGCTAAAACGCGTCTAAATCTTTCCGAAGAAAAGACAGAACAAATTTGCAGTATAATGTTAGAATCAGTATTATCTGCAATTTCACAATCAAATGTAATGGAAGAGACCGTTATCGTAAGTAAAGACGAATTTGCACTTAATATGGGAAAAAAATTCGGGGCAATACAAGTCTACGATCAAGAAGAACTTGGTGTAAATAATGCCGTAATGCTAGGAGACAGGTACTTTGTCAAGGAAGATTTTGATCTAACANTAGTTTTTCCTCAAGACATACCTCTGATTCAACCTGNAGATATACGAATGCTATTTGAAATGAAAGGTTCAAACCGATGNGTTCTAGTCGTTCCTTCAAGAACGTTCGATGGAACTAACGCATTACTTAGAATGCCAGTAGATGTAATGGAGACCCATTATGATGAAGACAGCTACAAAATTCACCTAAATACCGCAGAAAAAAAGAATGCAACTTCAGCTCTTATATTAATCCCAAGAATTATGTTGGATGTAGATGATCAAGCAGATCTTAGACTTGTCCTTACTCGTGATTTGCCAGTTTCAAAATCTCTGGAATCTGTATTTAAATCATAAAATGTCTGTCAAGTTCGGTTATCAATGTTGTANTACTGGTTCTCTTTTTGATTTTATGTAACTTAGAATTTTGATTATAAATGATATCGTGCCCGTAACTACAAATATTCCTTCTAAAGTGTTGGAGAAAGGATTTGAAAATTGATCGCTTATAGGTGTTTGATTAAGGCTTGAAATGAAAAACAAGTACGAGAATATGAAATAGTTTGTTGCCCAGTGAATTAGAATTGCCGGCGCAAGTCCGTATCTGATATAAACCCAGCCTATTATAATTCCAGCAATTGTTGCTTGTGAGAATTTTCCTGGGCTCCATGGAGTGCCAGAAATTATATGCGCCGCACCAAAAAATAATCCAATAGTTATTATCAGAACCATTGCTTTTTTGTAGTTTGTAATGCGAAGATAGTGCGAGGGTCTCCATAATGATTTGAAAAATAGCTTCCATGACGTGCCACCCGAATAGATCATAAAAAGTGGAATACCTATGAGTAAAATTCTAAATCCAGATTCTTCTGTTAAAGGTGCAACTGCAAGCTGAAAGAAACGTATCAGTGCATTCTGGGTTTGTGGCAATTCAATTTTTACCCCAACACTTTGCTGAACAAAATCAACCAATATAGAAAATAAAATTAGAATTGTAAACCAACTAATCATATTGACAAGTGCATTTTCATTGAAGGTTTTCCAACCTTCGGACATGATACGTGAGAGTGTCTTCATGAATGTGCCTTGAGGACCTAGAAACGAAATGGAAAATAAAACGACATAGATTACCCACGCAATGATAAAACCATCTCCAATTTCAAAGGAAACTGGTAACTTGTAGCCAAGTCCACCAAGAAACAAATTCAATCCGTCTAGAGGATACTGAAAGTTAATCGTATTTCCAATGTTTGAATTAAACATGACATAGCATCCAATAGGGAAGGATAGAATCATTATTCCAAATATTACTGATATGAAACCAGAATATGGAATAGATAGGACCCTAGTTATCTTGTCTAATTCTAACAAGTTGAATTCAATGAACTTCTATGCTGGCTTCGGGAAATCCAAGTTTTACAAGCGTAGCTTTTATCGTATCTCTGTGATCACCTTGTAGGAATAGGTATCCGTCCTTAACTGTCCCGCCGCAAGCATATCTTGCTTTAAGTTCTCTTACAACTTTTCCTAGGTCATTCATTTTTGGATTTATCCCTTCAATCATGGTACCCTTCTTTTTAAAACGCCTTTCTTCTATCCTAACAACAATTTGAGTTTGATCTTTCTCGAGTTCACCACAAGCACACAAATCATTGGGAAGTCCGCATGTATTGCAGATTACCGCCATTCAAAATAAAAATCCGATTTCCTACTATTAAGCCTTGTTCAACCCTACATTTTTTATGTAGATTAAATAAGTGAACATGTGTCTAAGGAGCTTACAAAAAAAGCTGTTGAAATGCTTTTAAAGGGTGCTACACTAGTCAGTGATTCCTGTCCATATTGCAAAGGCGTTAGAATCATGAAAGACGGGAATGCGTTTTGTGTAAACTGCGGAAGAGAGGGAAAAGAAGAAAAACTTGTATCTATAGAGTCTGATGAAAAGAAAAAAGAGAATTCATCAGTTGACAAACTCGAGGCGAAATTAAAGGAACTTGCAGATGAGCTACAGCGTGAAAAAAATTATGAAAAACAGCAACAGATTTTACGTTCGATCAACGAGATACTCTCTGTTAAAGAGAAACTCAAGAAATTCTGACAACAAAAGTATTTATTTAAACTGTAGTTAGTAGGATATACATGAGTAGTAGCAAAAAGTCCGCACCGCTCCCGGCTTCAAGTGCAGGTCTATTGAGATTCTTTGAAGATGAAACTAAAGGATATAAGATAAGGCCTGAGATAGTCGTAGCTATTCCAAGCGCACTTATTGCAATTTCGTGGATTCTAAAAATATTCTTCGCACCATGACNNAAAGCTCCGACAATGTATCTCGCATACACAAGCGGTATACATTAACAACTTTTACCCCATCATCACATTATGTGTCACTATCTACATCGATAGTAGTAGCATGTGCAATAGCTGCTATATCGATAATTTATTACTTCAAGGCCCCTGACCAAATGATGTTTTCAATTCCAATAACTGTAGTAGCTCTGGTTGTTACGCAGTTAATTGATAAGAGACTTTTGAAGACTGAATATTCTAAATCTTTGCACATGTCTGCATTTGGAAATCTCCTGTGGCTTGTTACTGTCTTAGGAGGATTGCTGTCTATGTATGTATTTTCAAAACCACAATTGATGCCTCTTTACATAACAGAAGGCATGTTTCTGTTTGCAAGTTTCAGGATAGGTATATTCACATCAGTGATAGGTACAAAAGTCAAGATGGCTTGGTCGATATGTGCTATACAACCACTTGCAATATTCTTTGCATTTGTTCCATACCAACAATGGATTCCACTATTATCTGACACAAAGGCTTTGACTTATGGTATTACCTTTCTCTTACTTGGTACTGCGTGGACACTAATTACTGATAGAGCAACGGGTAAGCTTGCAAGCACTCACAAAATGCTTCAAGCATACGTAGCTGCATCTACGAGAAATGATCCTGTGAAGATGGAGACCATCATAGAAGCACGTTCTGAAGAGTTCACAGTCTCTACATTTCAAATTGTTTTTAGGACACAAAAAAAAGAATGCAGACTCGTTCTGCCAGATGTCCATCCTGGACCTTTTCATCCAATTGGCGGTAGCAACATCACATATCTCATATACAAAAATCTGAATTCTTCTGCAATGGTCATGCATAGCGTTTCTGATCACTCACTTAACCTACCGTCAAAATCTCAGGTTGATTTGTACCTTTCTAGTTTGCAAAAAAGCTCGAAGATTCAACAAGGTTCTAAATGCACAAAACCAGCTATTGTTCAAGTAAATAAAGCAAGAACGGTGGGAATGCTATTTGATAAGACGGCTGTCTTAATTCTATCTCTGTCTCCACACGGAATGGATGACATTCCATCATATGTAAAGACAGAACTTGAGCAATATGCAAAAAACCGGGGATTTGAACGGATCTTAATTGTTGATAGCCACAATGCAATGGGTGAAGCAATTCAAAAAAATGATGCNGATGATCTTCTAAAAGCTGCCAAGTCCAATTTGGATACACTCATGACCAAAGAAACGATGCCACTAGAAGTAGGATACTCTAATTCAGAGTTTCTAAAAATCAACACTGATGATCTTGGACCTGGAAAGATAGCAGTTATGTGCATGAAAATAGGAGACGAGAAATTCTTTCTAGGATGGGCAGATGCTAACAATATGCAGAACGGTCTGCGCGAACACATATCTAATCATTTTTCGCAAAATGGATGCAGTCTTCTTGAAATCTGTACTTCGGACACTCATTATAAAGCAAGAGAGGCAAGAAACAAACATGGATACTTTGAGTTTGGTAGTCTTGCAAAATCTGACGACGCCGCAACTTGGTTCTTACAAGTCGCTAAAGAGGCTGAGAGAAACCTATTGTCTACCTCTTTTGAACTATTAGAACAGGAAACAAAAGTAAAGGTCATGGGGGACAAACAATTTGAAGATTATTCGAAGACTCTTGATAGAGCTATGCGGATCACGCAAGGCTTTCTTATCGCAACCACAGCATTTTTCTTTTACACATTATTCTGAGAGTAAAATTCGTCTAAATTACCATAGAACTCATCACAAAATGCATCTAGCTGATAAATTGGAATTATAGGAACGCCATTGATGAACTTTATGTTGTACTCGTATAGTGTGACTATGGCAGGAATCGCAGCTTGGACCTTTTCTTTTGATAGGAATTGTCTTGTCCGCTCAATTTGTTTTTTAACCGCACTCTGAAGAGATGACTGGTTCATCTTCTGCCAATGCTTACAATCAATAAGTAGTGCAGTTTCGGATTTTATGCCAACTACATCTATTTGCATTCTAGGATTAGTAAGAATCAAACCTCTAGTTGTATCAAAATCTCTTTTTTCAAGTATCTCTGCGACTAAGGATTCAAAATCTTGCCATTCTAATAAACGCGATACCTCATCTATTGCAGCCCCCAAGCTAATTGCAAGAAGGCTTGTTTTTAACTTGTCATTTTTCTCAAAATAGATAAGGCTATTCTCATAGGTACCAATTCCATTTTGCATAAAATTATCCAATATCTGTGCGGCCAATTCCTCACTAGTTTGAGTTGCCATCGAGAAATCCTTTACTGAAATGCCACCTGGAATGATACCTTGAATTCCTTTGACTAGAATTTGCAGATTCAATATGCATAATTCCTCTTGGATTTATAAAATGCTATTTGCATCATAAACCAACTTACAAAATAGATGCGATTTAATAAAAATTAATTTTATTTTGTTCATATGCTTTTTGAGCTGATAGGCGATGGTTAAATACACTTCAAAGCAAAGCAAATCATGAAACTTATGCTAGTCTTCATACTAGCACTCTTTATTTTCGGATCGCATATAGTATTTGGTGACAAGGGGACCTACTTTGACAAAATTGAATTTGTTCAATATTCAGATGAAAGTACTGCAATTGAAGAAGTAAAAAATGGTCATATGGATATTTATTATTCTGCAATACCCTCTAACATACTAGATCCTGAATCAAAACAAGAACTCAACGTATTCCAGTCTACTGGAAGCACGTACGGGTTGCTTGTAAATCCAGCTGTATCTGGTAAGTTTAACCCGTTTTCTATAAGGGAGGTTCGTTTTGCATTAAACTATATGGTGGATAGAAACTTGATTGTTGACGAGATCTTGGGAGGTTATGGTCTACCAATGGTTTCAGCCTACAAACCTTATGACCCTGATTATCTTCTTATTTTAGACGAGCTTCAATCTTTTGATTTCAGATACAATCCCATCCTTGCAGACAATATGATATCGACAGCATTAGAAAAGGCCGGAGCCAAAAAAATTTCTGGCAAGTGGTACTATGACTCAAAACCCATTGAGATAACCATCTTTATTCGAAACGATGATCAGATAAGAAAATCCATTGGGGAAGTTCTTTACTCTCAACTACAAAAGGAAGGCTTTGCAGTACACAAAGATTATGGTGACCTTGCCAAAGCATATTCAGTAGTCTATGGTTCAGATCCGTGTGACATGAAATGGAACATTTACACGGAAGCATATTCAATGAGTGGCTTTGTAAGATATGATTCTGTAATAACAGCACAAATGTATTCCCCCTGGTTTTCTAATATGCCTGGCTCCAATAACCCAGCGTACTGTAGCTACAAAAATGACCTTCTAGATTCCATATCTCAGAAAATCTTCGTAGGTAATTTCACATCTGCTGAAGAGAGAACTGGATTGATAAAAAAAGCAGTTGACGAAGGGGTAAGTGAATCTGTCAGAATCTTCCTTGCAGTTAGAACAGACCAATTTGTAGCAAACAAAAAAGTTCAAGGCATCATAAATGATTTTGGGGCAGGGGTAACAAGTAGGTTTACTCCAATTAATGCACGAGACAATTCTGATACATTGACAATAGGGGTAAAGAAGATCTATCAAGGTGCTTGGAACCCAATTGCGGGATTTGCTGATAGTTATAGCCAACAGATTTGGGGTACAGTAGCTGACTCGGGCGACTTTAGAAATCCGTACACGGGTCTAGTCATTCCAGTTCGTTCATCATGGCAAGTAGATGCAGCAGGACCATCTTACAAACTTCCTGTGCCACCTGATACGATAAGATGGAATCCAGCTAAACAAAAATGGGTTNAGGTAGGCCCTGGAACAAACGCAACAAGCAAAGTTACATTTCATTTCAAGTTTGGAAATTGGCATAACGGTCAACCTATGGACATGAATGATATTCTTTATGGGATCTATTTTTTGTACCAGTGGGGCCAAGGCCAAGNCCAGGCAGGCAAGACATTTGACTCGGAATTTTCTCCAAAGGCAAACCAAGCTGTAAAGACTCTGATAGGAATAAGAGTACTGGACCCAAATACCATCGAGGTATACCAAGACTTTTGGCATTTTGATGAAGGTGAAATTGCAGACTCGGCTCAAGTCTGGACCTCTATGCCATGGGAGATTATCTATTCTATGGAAAAATCTGTAACAGATGGGAAACTAGCATTCTCAAGATCAGACGCTGTAAATAAGAACTTAGACTGGTTATCTTTACTTGTACCCACAGATGCCTATGTCATGAAATCAAATCTAGAAGAATTTGAAAAAAATCANTCCATACCAAACGCACTTGAAGACCGGGGAAAGAATGATTACTTTGATTCGCGCTATTCATCTTCGATATCATGGATAAACAAACATAATCATGCAGTAATCAGTAATGGTCCATTTTATGTAGATAATTATTTGCCTGAAGCTAGGACCATAACTATAAAATCATTTGATGATCAAACCTATCCATTTGGGAAAGGATACTGGAAAAGTTTTGAACAGATACAAATTCCAAAGATAGCAAGTACAAAAGTTCCCAAAGTCGTTTCAATTGGAGAAGAACTTGATGTGCCACTTAGTATCACACCAAACGCTACTGCGTACTACTTTTTGATAAACTCCGAAGGAAAAGTCGTAGATAAAGGAAAGGTTCAATCAAATACTGGCATGTCCAATATTATAATACCGCAAGACAAGACGGCAAATCTTATTCCTGGGGCAAACGACTTCCTGATCTTTACAGTATCAGATCTGGCTTACAAGCCTGATATCTTGAAAACTAGCTTTCTTGCAGTAAATGGGAACTATACACCTGCGAAAACNCCNGATGTANCNTTTGGGACCACAACGGCCAGCTCTAACTATATTTTAGGAATTGGACTCGGAGCTGCAGTAATTTTGATAGTTATTGCATTAAGAAGAACAAGACGAAGGGTATCTGAGAGGTAGTACAATAATGGGATTTGCAAAATATCTAGCAAAACGTGCAGTAACCATGTTTGGGGTATTAATGGCTACTCTGCTAGTCACAGTGGCACTTGTTGGTGCTAACATGGACGCCATACTAAAACAAAGTGTAGCAATAGATGTCCGCACCGCCATAATAAATAATAAACCACTTGTTGAATCGTTTAAGAATCATCCCGAAGAACTTGAGAAATATATTCAAAACCAGATAAAACAGGAAATCATATCACTTGGGATTGATCAACCTTGGTACACTCCTTCACGACTTGGACTTGCCATGTACAAGATCCTAACACTGAATTTCGGACATGCAAAATTTTTGACATCTGATACTGGCTCCTCTGATGTAAAAGACATCATACTTGAGAAACTGCCACGAACCATACTTCTTTTTACAACTGCGACTGTTATAGTGTCAATCCTTGGAATATTTTTGGGGGCCATTGCGGCAAGTAAGGTTAACTCCAAAATTGACAAGATAACTTCAGCATTTGCTGTTATTAGTAGTAGCTTTCCGGTATGGTGGGTTGGACTTTTAATGATATTTGCATTTGCATTTATTTATCCAATATTTCCAGCAAGAGCTACTCCTACTATACCAGTAACAGACCCAGGATATTTCGTTTCACTCTTGTATCACATGACATTACCTTTGATAACAATTGTCTTGATAGGATTTGGTTCATGGTCTTATATTGTACGCAACTTTCTGATTGGTATACTGCAAGAAGATTTTATCACGGCAAAAAGGGCTGCAGGCATTGACAAAAGAAAAATATTGTACAGCCACGCCCTCAAAAACGCCGCTCCTCCAATCATAACTGTACTTGCATTCGGCCTTTCAGGCTCACTTGGAGGCTCGATAATAACAGAAGCCGTATTTGACTGGCCTGGGATGGGAAGACTCTACTATGAGGCCATAACGGTTCTTGATCTGCCTGTAATAATAGGTGAAACCTATGTCCTAACCGCATTCTTTCTTGTTAGCATATTTCTGGCAGACATTCTGTATGGATACTTTGACCCACGGGTGAGAAGACAATGAGTTTTTCTAAAAAAGAGATCTGGAAAGAATTCTCAAGAAACAACATAGGCCTAGCTGGTATCGGAATTATATTTGCTCTCTTTGGCCTTTCCATCCTTGCCTTTCTTACTATTCCAGTTGAGACCTTTCGGGAATGGAATGACCCGGCAAGCTGGCTATCATATCCAAAATCAGCTCTTCCTGTATGGACAAACTATTTTCTTCCACAAAAAGTTCCAGAACATCTGATACTGTTGCCATTCACTTCGATTCAAAAGAGTAGTGATATTACAGCCTTTACAAACCTGTTTTTCGTAGACTATCAATACGATTCCTTTCCAAGTGATTTTATTTATCAATATGATGCCAAGTACACTGGTTCACCATTGGTTACAATCTCGGTGACAAGACCTGATGGTATGGAGCTGGAATTGATCTCTACTTCGTTGCCATCAAGCACTACCGAATCCAAATTTACTGGTATGATAT
>JGI25382J43887_10000900_pt1 | contig 11187 bp, 10 predicted proteins | sample GraSoi013_1_40cm_3_FD_43887 | JGI IMG/M metagenome (IMG submission 43887) | reverse complement strand
TTTTGATGATGAACTCTCCACCACAGGGGACACAGAGGACACGGAGGTTCAAACCTGCCGACAAAACAGGATTCTTCCTCCGCGTCCCCGTGTCCTCTGTGGTGGAGAGGTGAGGATCCGATGATTCGTCGTCTTGTGTTCGTGCTCGCGGTACTCGCAATCGCTACCTCCGCGCTCGCTCAGCAACGTCCGCTCATCACCGAAGATCCCGAAACCGTCGGCGCGGGACGCATCCTCGTCGAGGGCGGGTTCGACTGGGCCCACAACGCGCAGTACCCGGCGTCGGGCTTGAAAGGCAATCTTCTGCGCGTGCCGACCATTGGCCTCAGCTTCGGGATCAGCTCGATTGCCGAGTTCCAGATCGACGGCGGCTTGCACGATCGCCTGACAATCAACGAGCGCAACGCGAAGGCGCCGCTGGCCTCGTTGGTCACGGCAACGGGCGACAGCACGAGCGACATCGAGGACGTCATCGTCGGTACCAAGATCCGGCTGCTTCCGGAAGGCGAGCGCCGGCCGGCGTTCGGTTTGCGATTCGCGACCAAGCTGCCCAACGCCAGCAACGAGAGCGGCCTCGGTCTCGACACGATGGATTTCTACGGGTCGCTCCTCGGCGCGAAAACCGTCGAATCGATCCGCGTCGTCGCCAATATCGGCGCCGGCATCCTCTCCGATCCGGTCCAGGGGAATCACCAGAACGACGTGTTCCTGTACGGGTTGTCGTTCGCCCGCGCGATGACGCAGCAGGCGGAGCTCGTCGGCGAGCTGAACGGACGTGTGTCGACGCGGTCCGGCGATGCCTTTCCGGGGACGGAGTCGCGCGGCCTCCTCAAGCTCGGTGGCCGTTTTACTCAGGGATCGGTGCGGCTGGATGCTGGCGTGTTCTTCGGGCTCACGTCAATCGATCCGACGATCGGATTCACCGGCGGCTTCACCTACGTCTTCAACGCGTTCAAGGTGCCGTAGAGACGCTGCACCGCCGCGATTTCGTCGCGACGACGATCGTCGGACCAGCGCCGCTCCGTCCCGACGATCGTCGCCGCTCGCTCCAGCGCGACGTCTCCCGGATCGCCAAGCGCGCCAAGTGGCGTCCGGCGGAGCACCGCGTCGGCGAGCGTGAGCGCCATTTCTTTCCGCGCCGCATGCACGAGCTCGGCGCCGATGACCGGCGAGTCCTTCGCGAGGCGCGTCCGCCAGTCGGGTCGATCGGCGGCCAGGTCGAGCACGTCACGAAACCGCGAGCCGTAGGCCGCGATGAGATGCGGAATCGTGTCGGTCGGCAGACCTTCGTCGTGCTCGCGCCGCGCGTCCGCGATGGCCAGGCCGACGTCGCGGATGTGGCCACCCGGGAGCGGCGTCGAGGCGGTGCGAGACGCCACCGGCTTTTGCTGCAGCTTCGACATCAGGCGCGTCGTCACGCGTTCGGCGACGGCGCGGGCCGTGGTGTATTTCGCTCCGGATACCGTCACCAGGCCTTCGACACCGTTGGCGGCGTGATCCCGAATCTGATCGTGGCCCTGCAACGACACACGATCGCCATGCGCGATGGCCGGCACGACGCCGTGGTGGACGAGCGTGACGTCGGCGAGCGTGAGGTCGAGCGCGGGAAACGCCTGATTGAGCTCGGCGATGAACGAGGCGACGTCGGCTTCGTTGACGCCGCTGTCTTCCGGGTCGCACGCGCGATCCGATTCCCACGTCCCGAACAGCGCCCGATAGCGCCACGGCACGAGAAAGAAATTGCGGCCCGAGGGGGCGCGGCCGCCGAGCGCTTCGTCGCCGGCATCGCGCCTGGTGACCAGATTCATGGCCTTGAGCATCGGGATGCCGGTCGCCAGACCGAGCGGCGTGAGTAAGCGATCGATGCCGGCTCCGGTGGCATTCACGGTGACGCGCGCGTGGATGTCGAGCTCGCGGGAGCCGAGGACGTCCCGGGCGCGGACGCCGACCACGCGCCGGTTCTCCGTGAGCAGCGAGACCGCTTCGACGTGATTCGCCAGCGTGGCGCCGAGCTCGCCTGCCGCGATCGCGTACGAGAACGTGAGCCGATCGGGNTCGGTCATGAGGTAGTCGTGGAAGACGGCGGCGCCCGTCAGCCCTCGACGCTTGAGACCCGGAAATTGTTGGGCCGAGCGACCGCGGCCAAACACTCGCCCGCCGCGCAGCTTGTTGGAGGCGATGACGCCGCGGTTTCGTCCCAACGCGACGACGCGATCGACGAGAAAGCCGGCGCGCATCGCGATTTTGCCGCGGANGAGCGATCGATAGAGCGGCACGGCGAAGGGCAGGGGCCGGACCGCGTGCGGGGCGATGCGCGCGAGCGTCCGGCGCTCGCGGACCGACTCGCGGGCGCGCGCGAGGTCCAGATGCTGCAGATAGCGGAGGCCGCCGTGAATGGTGCGGAGGTGATTGAATGACGCACCGCTGCCGAAGTCGTCGCGCTCGATGAGCGCCACACTCAACCCGCGCTGCGCCGCGTCGTACGCGATCGTCAGCCCATAGATGCCGCCGCCGACCACGAGGATGTCGAGGACGTCGGAGGTCGAAGCCGTCAGGAGATCCAGGTCGCGGATCATTGTGGGGATCCTATAGCTTTCAGCGGTCAGCTATCAGCNCTCATGCGTCCAGCGCGGGTTTTAGCTGAAAGCTGCCAGCTGAGAGCTGCGGTTATAGTGTGATGCGTGGCGACGATTGAAGAGGTCCGCGAGTACTGGAACGCGCATATCCACGATCTCGATGTCTCGACGCAGCCGCCGGGGTCGCGTGGATTCTTCGACGACCTCGACCGGTACCACTTCGAGAAGCTGCATCATCTGGTTCGGCTCGTGGACTTTGACGGCTATCACGGCCGAACGGTTCTTGATGTGGGCTGCGGTGCGGGGGTCGATCTCGCGCGGTTCGCGAAGGGCGGCGCCGAGGTGACCGGCGTCGACGTGTCCCAGTCGGCGTTGGCCTGGCACGCACGAACTTCGAGCAGCAACGGCTTCGCGGCCGGTTCGAGCTGGCCAACGGCGAGCAATTGCCCTTCGCCGACAACACGTTCGACCTCGTGTTCGCGCACGGCGTCGTGCAGTACACCGCGCAGCCGCAACGCCTGGTCGACGAGTGCCGGCGCGTGCTGAAGCCGGGCGGCGAGGCGATTTTCCAGGTCTACAACCGCATTTCGTGGCTGAACGCGTTGTCGAAGCTGATGAAGGTCGGCCTCGAGCACGAGGACGCGCCCGTCATCCTCAAGTTCAGCCTCGGCGAGTTCCGCCGCCTGCTCGCCGGGTTCCGCGACGTCCGCATCGTGCCCGAGCGGTTCCCGGTCAAGTCGCGGCTGCACGGAGGGTGGAAAGGCGCGATCTACAACGGCGCGTTCGTCGGCACGTTCAATGCGCTGCCGCGTCCGCTCGTCCGCCGGTTCGGCTGGCATCTCCTCGCGTTCTGTAAGAAATGAACGAGGCTCGCCACCACGGAGGACACGGGGGACGCACGTAAATGCGAATTGCGGATTGCGGATTGCGGATTTATCGTTCGATTGAATCCGCAATCAATCCGCATTCCGCAATCCTCAATCCGCAATGAGGTGTCCTCTGTGGTGGAGATTTCTTTGATGCGGTTCACCAAAGCTCACGCCTATGGGAACGATTTCCTCTACGTCCTGAACGGCGACGTCGGCGTCTCGCGCTCGATCTCCTCGCGCGCGCGCTGTGCGATCGTCATGCCGGCGCCGGCGCCGACGGCCTGATCGTCTACGAACCGACGGCGGAGGGCGCATCGATGCGCCTGTTCAACGCCGACGGGAGCCGCTCGGAGGTGTCGGGCAACGGGGTCCGCGGGCTCGGCGCGCTGTTGCTGCGAGACGAGAGCCGCGCGAACGTCGAGCTCACGATTCAGACGGAGGCCGGGCCCAAACGGTTGACCAGAACCGGGCAATCGGGATCGCGCCAGACGTTTCGGGCACAGATGGGCCTTCCGCGCAATCTGCGCCAGGTGCCGATTGCGGCCGCGGGTGAATCGTTTCAGATTGTGGTGATGGATTTCGGCAATCCGCAGGCGGTCGTGCTCGGCGCGCTGCCCGATCGCGAGCGTTTCCAGCGTCTTGGCGCCGCGCTCGAGCGTCACGAGATGTTTCCCGAGCGGACCAACGTGGAGTTCGCCCAGGTCGAGTCGCGCGAGGCCGTGCGGATCCTGATCTGGGAGCGCGGGGTCGGGCCGACGCAGTCGTCGGGAACGGGATCGTGCGCGTCGCTGATTGCCGCGTCGGCGTTCGGCGGCGCCGCGCGGGACGCCCAGGTCACGGCGCCCGGGGGCACGCAACGCGTCGAGTGGCGCGGCGACAGCGTCTATCTGACCGGCTGGGCCGAGGTCCTCTTCGACGGCACCTGGCTGAAGTCGGACTGAAGTCAGGCTGCAGTCAGGCTGGAGCCTGACTCGAGTCAGGCTGAAGTCAGGCTGAAGTCAGGCTTGAGTACGACTAGTAATGATTGGCGGATTCTGCCTATCCGGGCGTCCTGACCCTGAGCAGAATTTGCCCGGTCTTCAGCGACGCCGGCGGTTGCTATTCGGCGTGGCGGCTTCGAGTTCGTGCGCCGTGGCCTTCAGACGCTCGGTTGTTCCCACCATCGTCGTCTTGGCGGTGAGATAGTCCCCCCCATCGAACGCCGCGCGCGCTTTTTGCACAGTGTCCTCGCCGTCCGTGATCACGCGCCGCGCCGTGACGACTGTCTTGACCGGCGCGCGANCGGTCTCCGCGGCGCGGAGCTTCGTGTGAGCGTCGTTCAGCGCGGTCATCGCATCGAGCAGGGCGCGCTCGGCCTCGCTGCGGGCGGTCGTTTTCCGATCCGCGGCTTCCTTGGCGGCGTTCTGCGCGCGCTCGCGGGCGTCGAGCGCATGGTTGAGGGCGAGCCGGTAGTCACGTTGCTCGACGGCGTCGTTCGCGCGCTTGAGCGCCTCCTGCGCCGCGGTGAACTCGGCGGTCGCGTACTGATCGGCGCCGGCGGCGCGCGCCGCGTCGATCGCGCCTTGTGCCTGCTGGATTTCCTTGTCGGGCGGATCGCCGCATGCCGCGCCGATCAACGCCGCCGCGACGGCGAAGGAGAGCAGCAGACGGCGAGCGGACATCGATTCAAGTATACGTCGGCTGTAGTACGATGAAAGACCTGTCGCTTGACGATCGGCCGCGCGAGAAGCTGTGGCACCACGGTGCGTCGGCGCTCGGCGACAACGAGCTGGTGGCGCTGATCATCGCGCACGGCGGGCGACACGGCAGCGCGCTGGAGCTGGCCAACGCACTGCTCGCGACCTACGACGGTCTGCATGGTCTGACGCGCTGCAGCGGCGACGATCTGGCGCGCGTCGCCGGCATCGGCCAGTCGCGGGCGGCGCAGATCCTGGCGGCGCTCGAGTTGGGTCGCCGGACGCTGGCGCAGGCGCCGGCGGAGCGGATGCAGCTGCTCAGTCCGAATGCCGCGGCGCTGTATCTGCTGCCGCGATTCGGCGGCCGCGCGATCGAGCAGTTCGGGTTGATCCTGCTCGACACCAAGCATCGGGTGATCCGCACGACCGTGCTGGTGCGCGGCACGCTGAACACGTCGCACGTCGAGCCGCGGGACGTCTTTCGCGAGGCGGTGCTCGGCGGCGCGACCGCGATCGTCGCGTTCCACAATCATCCGTCAGGCGATCCGACGCCGAGCGCCGATGATATCGATCTGACGCGCCGGCTCGTGTCGGCGGGAGTGCTGATGGGCATCGACCTGGTGGACCACGTCATCCTCGGCGACGTGCAGTACTGCAGCTTCAAGGAATCGGGACGACTCTAGTGGAGCGTCTTCGTTGAAACAGAACCCGAACGACCTGGAACGCAAAGACCGCAATGACCGCAAAGAATTCACTTCATCTGGTTTTCTTTGCGCGCTTTGCGCGCTTTGCGTTCATCGTTGTGACCGAGCCCGTACCGATTCAGCAGCGAGTGGCTGCTAGCGAGCTGCGAAAGACCAACTGATGTCCCGCGTTCTCTACTTCGACTGCTTCTCCGGCATCTCCGGTGACATGGCGCTCGGCGCCTTGATCGACGCCGGCCTGCCGCTCGACGAGCTGAAGCGCGCGCTCGGCAGCCTCGCGCTCGGCGACGCGCACATCCACGCCGACCGCGTCCTGCGCGCCGGCGTGTCGGCGATCAAGTTCAACGTTCACGAGCACGCTAAAGGATCCACCGAGCACTATCACGATCACGCCCAGCACCCTAAAGCATCCGCCGAGCACCCTGCAGGCTCAGGCGAGCACCCTAGAGCATCCGCCCAGCACCCTGGAGCATCCGCCCAGCACCTTGGAGCATCCGCCCAGCACCATGAGCATGAGCGTCCGCATGCGCATCGAAGCTTGCCTGAGATTTTCGCGTTGATCGACGGGTCGAGCTTGTCCGCGACGGGGCGCGCGCGCGCAAAGGCGATGTTCCAGCGGCTTGGTGAAGTCGAGGCCGCGATTCACCAGATGCCGGTCGAGCAGGTCCACCTCCACGAAGTCGGCGCCCTCGACTCGATCATCGACATCGTCGGCATCGTGTTCGCCATGGAATGGGTCGGCGCCGATCGCGTCGTCTGCTCACCGCTGAACGTCGGCGGCGGAATGGTCAACTCGGCGCATGGACTGTTTCCCGTTCCTGCGCCGGCGACCGTGAGCTTGCTGGGCGACGCACCCATCTACAGCGGCGCGGTTCAGAAGGAACTGGTGACGCCGACCGGCGCGCTGATTGCGACAACGTTCGCAACATCGTTTGGAATGGTGCCGTCGATGTCGATCGAACGCGTCGGATATGGCGCCGGTGACCGCGACGATCCGGCGACGCCCAACGTCCTGCGCGTGCTGATTGGCCGCGCAGCGGAGCAGTCTCAGGCCGAACGCGTCACCGTCATCGAGTGCGAGATCGACGACATGAACCCGCAGATCTTCGGCATCGTCATGGACCAGCTCTATGCGGCCGGTGCGCTCGAAGTGTTCTACGTGCCGGTGCAGATGAAGAAGAACCGTCCAGGCACGCTGCTCACGGTGATTGCGTCGCCGGACACGCGAGCGCGGATGGCCGACGTCATCTTCCGTGAGACAACGACGATCGGGCTCCGGCATTACGACGTGGAGCGGGAGTGCCTCGACCGGGAGATCGTCGCGGTCGAGACGCCGCTTGGCGCCGTCCGTTTCAAGATCGCGCGTCGCGACGGCCGCATCGTCAACGCCACGCCCGAGTTCGACGACTGCGCGACGCTGGCCGCTGCCAACAATCTCTCCGTCAAAGAGGTCCAGGCGATGGCGATTCAGGCGTACGGCGTGAGCCACTCGTGAAACGATTCTTCCTGACGACCGCGATCGATTACGTCAACAGCCGGCCGCATCTCGGGACGGCCTACGAGAAGGTGTGCGCCGACGTCATCGCGCGCTACAAGCGCCTCGCGGGCTTCGACACGCGTTTCCTGATGGGCAACGACGAGCATTCGCAGAACGTGTACAAGCANGCGGTCGAGCAGGGCCTCGATCCGCTCACGTACTGCGACCAGATGGAGCAGGTGTTCAGGACCGCGTGGAAGCGTCTCGACGTCTCCTTCGACGACTTCATCCGCACGACCGAACCGAGGCACAAGGCCGGTGTCACCGAGATCGCGCAGCGCATCTACGATGCCGGCGACATTTACGAGGGCGTGTACGAAGGCTGGTACTGCGTCAGCTGCGAAGAGTTCAAGCAGGAAAAGGATCTCGTCGANGGCAACTGTCCTCTCCACCCGACGCTGAAGCCCGAATGGATCCGCGAGAAGAACTACTTCTTCCGGCTCTCGAAATATCAGCAGCCGCTGCTCGATCACTTCCGGGCGCATCCCGAGTTCATGCAGCCCGACATGCGCCGCAACGAGATCCTGCGACTCATCGAAGGCGGTCTGATCGATATCTCAGTCAGCCGCGCCGGGCAGTCGTGGGGCATTCCACTGCCATGGGATCGGTCGAGCGTCGTGTACGTGTGGTTCGATGCGTTGATCAACTACGCGTCGGCGGTCGGCCTGGGCGCCTCTGGAGACAAGGCCCAGCAGATGTTCGAGCGCTGGTGGCCTGCGGATCTTCACGTCGTCGGCAAGGACATCACGCGGTTCCACGCCGTCATCTGGCCGGCGATGCTCATGAGCGCGACGCTGCCGGTGCCGCGGCAGATTTTCGGTCACGGGTTCATGACGATGAACGGGCAGCGGATGAGTAAGACGCTCGGCACGATCATCGATCCGATCGAAGCGGCCGATCGTCTCGGACCGCAAGGACAGGATCCGCTGCGGCTGTACCTCGTCAAGGAGATCGCGTTCGGCGGCGACGGCGATTTCTCGTGGGAGCGGTACGACGAGCGCTACAACGTCGACCTCGCGAACAATCTCGGGAACCTCGTCAGCCGCGTGTCGGCGATGGCGGGACGCTACCGAAGCGGCGTCGTGCGCCCGGCCGCTGCCGCGTCGGATCAGCTCGTGCGCCTCGGCGAGCAGGTGGTCGTCGACTATCGCAAGGCCATGGACGCCTTCGCGCTGCACGAAGGCGCCGCGGCTGCGTACCGTCTCATCGACGCGACCAACGAGTTCATCGCCGCGACCGCACCGTGGACGCTGGCGAAGGATCCGGCGTCGGCCGATCGCCTCACGCAGGTGCTCTTCGACACGGCCGAAGCCATTCGACTGGCTGCCGTGCTGCTCGAGCCGATCATGCCGTCATCGAGTCGCGAGATTCTCAGGCGCGTCGGCGCGAGCGTCGAAGGCCTCAATCTCGATCGCGATGGTCGCTGGCGCGCGGACGGCGAGCGCGCGCTTCTGCAAGAAGGCCCTCTGTGGCCCCGACGTGATACCACTGCCGCGGTCGGCGATCAGGGACGTTCTGTTCCAGATACGCGCGAGCACAGCGCCCGCGGCTCGAGCGAGCGCGAAGGCGCGAGCGAGGCGAGCGGGGGTGGGGCCCCGCGAGCGTTGGAAAACGGTGCGAGCGCGTCTGGCGCGGGGGTGGGGCCCCGCGCGAATAAAAAGGAGTCCACACCCGTGAGCGAAGAGCAGAGAAAATCTCCCATCGTCCCGCCGACGCTGGCCGGAGCGCCGGCGCTCGTACCGACCAATCCGCAAGCTTCGCCCGAGCCGACCGCGGCGGGCGCGAAGCCGGTGCCGCCGCCGAGTCCCGCACCGGTGAGCGACCGCATCTCGATCGACGACTTCATGAAGGTGGAGCTGCGCGTCGCGAAAGTGCTCGCTGCGGAGCGCGTGCCGAAGTCCAACAAGCTCCTGAAGCTCCAGGTCGACGCTGGAACCGAGCATCGCACGCTCGTCGCCGGGATCGCCGAAGCCTACGAGCCTGACGCGCTGGTCGGGAAGACCGTCGTGATCGTCTTCAATCTCAAGCCCGCGAAGCTGATGGGCATCGAGTCGGACGGCATGGTCCTCGCCGCAAGTCCCGACGGCGGGCATCCCAAAGTGGTGACGTTCGAAGACCCGCCTCCGCCAGGTAGTCGCGTGCGTTAGCTGGCCTCGAGTAGGGCGGCCTGCGCTACAGCTTTCACAACGATCGAGGCACACGATATGAAAAAAATCGCCGTCGCCTGCCTGTTCGTTCTGCTCGCAACCACCGTCGCCACACTCGCGCGAACCCAGAATTCTGCGAACGCCGGGCCGTTCACAGGACGATGGGTCGTGCGAGCGGACAACGGCGACGGAACGTTTCGGGAAACCGTGTTCGCGCTCGAGCAGCGCGGATCGACACTGACCGGCCGCGTCATCAATCCGACCAACGAACAACCGATCGTCGACGGCACGGTGATCGGCGACAACGCGACCTTCGCCGTCGTCACCGGCCGGCCGCCGAACGAACGGCGAGCGGAGTACCGCGCGACCCGTCAGGAAATATCACTCGCAATCACCGTCACACGGCCGAGTCAGAATCCGCAGTCGCTCACCGCGTCGCACGGATCGGCGACGGCGGGCGATCTGCCCGCGCGTCTCGAGCCGCCGGCGCTGCATCGTGTGCCGGACAACGGCCTCGCGCGGACGCCGCCGATGGGTTGGAACAGTTGGAATCATTTCCGCGGGCGCGTCGACGCTGCGACGGTCNGAGCGATCGCGNACGCGATGGTGTCGAGCGGGATGAAAGCGGCGGGCTACACGTACGTGAACATCGACGACACGTGGGAAGCCGGACGCAACGCCTCCGGTCGCATCCTCACGAACCGGAAATTCCCGGACATGAAAGCGCTTGCCGATGACGTGCACAGCAAAGGCCTGAAGCTCGGCATCTACTCGTCGCCGGGTCATCTCACGTGCGCGGGCTACGAAGGCAGCTACGGTCACGAAGAGCAGGACGCGCGAACCTACGCGGCGTGGGGCATCGATTACCTGAAGTACGACTGGTGCGGTGCGGGCCGGATCTACAAAGACGACGAGATGCAAGCCGTGTATCAGAAGATGGGCGACGCGCTGCGCGCCTCGGGACGCGACATCGTCTACAGCTTGTGTCAGTACGGTCGCAACAACGTCTGGACCTGGGGACCGCAGGTCGGCGGGAATCTCTGGCGCACGACCGGCGACATCGGCGACTCGTGGGACTCGATGACGCGCATCGGCTTCGGTCAGGACGCGCTCGCGCCGCATGCGGGTCCCGGACATTGGAACGATCCGGACATGCTCGAGATCGGCAACGGCGGCATGACCAACACCGAATATCGGACGCACATGAGCCTGTGGGCGCTCCTCGCCGCGCCGCTGCTCGCGGGCAACGATCTGCGCAGCATGTCGCCGGAGACGATCGCGATTCTCACCAACCGCGAGATCATCGCCGTCGATCAGGATCCGCTCGGACGCCAGGGTCACCGGATTCGCGCGGACGGCGTGATTGAAGTCTGGGACAAGCCGCTCCAGTCCGGCGCGCACGCCGTCGGATTGTTCAACCGCGGCCAGTCGCCGGCGCGCATCACCGTGCGCTGGTCCGAGCTCGGACTTCATCAAGGAGCACACGCGGTCCGCGACCTGTGGACCGGTCGCGATCTCGGACGCCTCGACGCGGGGTATGCGACAGACGTTGACGCCCACGGCGTCGCGCTCGTGCGGATTGAGCGGTAATGCGACGTCTGAGCGTCACTGCTGTCGTTCTCGTTCTCGCAATCGTTGGAACGGCGGCCCAACCGCAGCGCACGGCTCGCGCCGACGG
>JGI25382J43887_10000899_pt1 | contig 11197 bp, 10 predicted proteins | sample GraSoi013_1_40cm_3_FD_43887 | JGI IMG/M metagenome (IMG submission 43887) | reverse complement strand
TGCGCAGGATGGAGCCGCCCTCGAAATGGATCCGCGAGAGGTCATCGATCCCCAGCTCGACGACGTGCCGCGTATCGCCCTGGACCAGCCAGCGGAAGCCGTCGTAGCAGCCGAGGACGCGGATCCCGTGGTTGCGCGCCTCGATGGTCGCGGCCGCGATGACCGCGTTGATGCCCGGCGCAGGACCGCCGCCGACGAGAATGGCCAGAGTCTTTCCGCTGTTCGCCACCACGCATCCAGCCTACTACGCAGCCTATGCTACGCGTGCAGTCAATCTCCTCGGCTCCGGATCTGCTCCTCCTCCGGTTCGGCGTTCTCTCCCGTTCGATAAAGCCGGAGAAGCTGACGAGATCGTCGCCGATTCTGGCGGGCGTTCTATAACCCCTCCAGAGGTCGGGAGTTCTGCGGTTGTCATCGTTGTTGCATTTCCCCTGCGCGGCGCGGCGACGCCAGGAGCCGCGGGCTCGGACACTGTCCTGGAAACAGTGAACTCGAACGGGGGGGCAGGAAGCGAGGCATTCGCACGCCTCCCCTCCGCACCTAGAGAGGAGCTCGCGCATGGCTGTTCGGACCCACCTCACCACCGGCGTTCCCACCCCGGTTGCCTTGGACGCGGCACGGCCGTATCAAGAGGGCATCATCGCCGGCATTATCGGCGCCGCCACGATCACGCTCTGGTGCCTGCTCGTGGACGTTGTCAGCGGCCGCCTGTTCTACACCGCGAGCGCTCTCGGCACTGCGCTCTTCGACCGCGGCATGCCGTTCGATGCGCTGCAGAAAGCGCCCGTCTCCATGGAGATGGCGATGATGTTCATGTGGCTGCGCGCGCTCGCGTTCATGGCCATCGGCGGTTTCGCCGCGCACCTCCTCGGGCGCGTCGATCGCAATCCGGGCCTCGGCTTCGGCTTCGTGCTGCTGGCCGTGGTGTTCGGCTTCGCCTTCACGGTCGCCAACATGGTCTTCGCCGCGCCGATTCTCCACACCCTCATGTGGCCGGTCGCCCTGTTCGGCAATCTCTTCGCCGCGACGGCGATGGCCGGATATTTCCGGCGGTGCCACCCACAGCTGACGATGCATCCCTGAGCATTCCCCTCGCGTTTGCGGAGCGCGTCGGTCGGGTCTATACTNCGGGCCCNCCGAAGGGTCGGATCGCACCCGGAAAGGAGTAGGGTGATGACCGCTCAGACCGACGCGACCGCAACCGCAGGTGTTTCCGTTCCTGCTGCCGACACCGCGCGCCTCTACCAGGAAGGCCTCGTCGCCGGCGTCATCGGTGCCCTCACCGTCGCCCTCTGGTTCCTCGTCGTGGATGTTCTCCAGGGACGGCCGCTCTACACGCCGACCGTGCTGGGGACCGCGCTCTTCGGGCGCGCGACCATGGTCGGGTCATTCGACACCCTGCCGGTCTCGATGGACATGGTGCTCATGTTCACGTGGGTCCACGGCCTCGCCTTCGCGGCAATCGGCGGCGTGGCGTCCCGCCTGCTCGCCGTGGCCGAGCGCAACCCGAGCATCGGGTTCGGCGTGCTGCTGCTCTTCGTCGTCTTCGAGTTCGGGTTCACGGTGACGGCGATGCTCTTCGCAGCGCCGGTGTTGAAGGCGCTGACGTGGCCGGCCGTGCTGGTGGCGAATCTCCTGGCCGCGGCCGCGATGGGAGGCTACTTCTGGCTCCGCCATCCGGCGCTGAGGGTTAGCCCCTAGCGCAGAGCTTTTCAGGACCTTTGGGTGACCGAGAGGCCGTCGCCGAGACGCTGAAGACGGCTCGCTGACGAGTGCGCCCCGGCGCGCGCGCGTAAATCCGCGATCGATCGACACTCTCCCCCTGGCACATCCTTTGGAATCACGCCCCTCGTCCGACCGTCGCCAAGCTCGAGAACGAGAATGGCCGAAATTCTTGACTTGCGGGGCGGTGGCCAGCGACATTGCCGTGTTACTACCGCTGCACGAGGAGGCCCGGGTGCGAGAGCGCTGTGCCGCGCTGATCGTCGTCATGCTGTCGATCGTCGTCGCCACACCGGCGAGGGCGCAGACGCGTCCCTCCCAGCCGCCGACTCCCAGCGAGGACCGGCCGGTCGTCGAGGCCCGGACCACCGAGCGGGAGCACTTCCAGATCAAGGTCGGGCCCTCCTACGACGAGGGTGACTTCGGCACGTCACAGAAGACGCGGACGTTCTTCTTCCCCTTCACGCTGAGGTACCTCGGTGAGCAATGGGACCTCGGCGTGACCACGTCGTTCGTCCGGCTGGACGCGTCCGGGAACGTCGTCATCGTCGACGGCCAGCCGCAGGCGACGCGGGGGGCAGGCGCCGCGCGCGAGGTCAACTCGGGCTTCGGCGACATGATCTTGAAGGGCCGTTACTACCTCGTGGACGATCCCGGCCCTACCTCGTGGGTGCCGAGTCTTGCCCCCTTCCTGAAGCTGAAGCTCCCGACCGCGGACGAGCACAAGGGACTCGGCACCGGCGAGGTGGACTGGGGCTTCGGCGTCGAGTGGGACAAGAGCTTCGGACCGTTCTTCGTCTACGGCGACGTGAGCTACACGTTCATGGGTGATCCGCCCGGTCAGAATTTTCACGACCGGCCGGGCGCGAGCATCGGCGCCGGCTATCGCATGACGCCCGCCATCACGGTCAGCGCGCTGCTCGACTGGCGTCGCGCGATCGCCCGCGGCAATGATCCGCTCGAGCTGAACGGCATGGTGACTTTCAAGGTTTCTCGGACCGTCTCCGTGACACCGAACGTCTTCGTCGGGCTGACCAACGGCAGCCCCGACTGGGGCGCTGGGATCGAACTGTCCTGGAAGTTCGGTCGCTGGTAAGCTCCTCTCGATTGGAGCCGACGGCTCAGTACGCTCTGACCGGAAGCGTCGTCGCCAGCGCCCTCGGTGGCATCACGCTGTCGCTGCTGATCGTCGGCTACGGGTTCACCTCCGCTGAAGACGAGACGCCCGACGCGGCCCGCCGCCGACTCTTCCTGATCCGCATCGGCCACGCCGCGGCTGCAGTCTGCTTCGCAGTCACGGCACTCCTCAGCGTGGTTGCCCTGGCCTCGCGTTCCGCTGTCGGCGACCGCTCGCTGTCGCAGGACGTTCGGGCCCTCGAAGGCCGCATCGGGTCGATCGAGGCGAAGGTTCGCGATATTGCACGATCCATCGACGCCGTGCTCGAGCGCGTGGATCGCCCGGACGCCGGAACCGCCGCCCGCCCGCCCGCTCGCTGACCCGCCCGCCGACGTACTGGCTCCCGATTTGCTGTAGTTCCTACGTGAGTCACGAGACGCCTATGCATTCGATTGCGCATCTGCTCCTGTTCGGCAGCATGGTCGCCGCCGCGATCGGCGCGCTGACCTTCTGCCTCGTCCTCGGCGCTTTCGGCTTCACGCCGGCCGAAGGTCAACCCGACGAGGTGGCGCGCCGTGAGCGCCTCGCTCGCATCGGCCGGCTGATCGCCGGGACCGGGTTCGGTCTGGCCGCGCTCTTCGGCGTCGTCGGGGTCGCCGCGTCGCCGCCCGTCGCATCGTCGGTGCAGCCACAGCTCACCGCGCTGCGCGATCGGATGGGCGACATGACGACGCGGCTCGGGCACATCGCCGAGCTGGCCGACCATCTTCGAGTCCACATCGGGGACTGGACGACCGCGGCCGTTCCCAGACGGCGCGAGGCTCCTGCGGCCATCCCGGCCGGCCGCGCCGTGGTCACACTGCCGGACCGTTCACCGGCGTCCGACGCGACGGCGGCGTCGGTGCTCCCGGAGCGTGGAGTGCGGGTGAGCGAGCCGTCCGTGCTGCCGCACACGGTGACGAGCCGAGAGATTCGAGCGACGGCCCCGGAGCCGTCGCCACGGCGTCAGCTGCCGGTGCTGAGCGGTGACGTCCGCAGCGGCCCCGTATCGGGTGCGGACCGGCCGGTCGCGCGCCCGGCGCCACCAGCCACGTCGAGCCGACCGGCGATACCCGAACGGATCCCCCAGTTCGACGTCCCGGCGGGTTCGGGCAGTCCGCCGCCCTCGAACCCCGCATTGACCGACGGTCCAGCCGTCGACACTCCGGCTGCGATCGCGCCCTTTGCCACGCGATCAGCCAACGTCCGTATGGTTCCCGGAGGCGACGCGCTGCCTGGTGGTGGAGACAGCCTCGAGCGCGGCGGATCTGCACCAGACCCTGACAAGCGTACCGTCACCAGGCGCGAGCCCAGCGGATCGACGGTTTCGGGTGCAGCCCGTGACGGCAAGGACGCGGGCGGGGACCGGCGCGACGATGGGCGAGATCAACGTTCCGCCGGCACAGCCGGCAGCGGGCGCCTCGACGCGCCGCCGAGGCCGGGGAGCGTCGGCCGGGCCCAGGGCGCGACACGCACCGACCGCGTCGAGCAAGTGGAGCGTGCCGACCGCTCCGACAGGATCAGTCGTCCCGAGAAGGTCGACAAGGTCGAGCGCGTGGACAAGATCGACCGCCCCGAGCGCGTCGAGAAGGTCGAGCGCCCCGAGAGGGTCGAAAAAGTCGAGCGCGTCGAGAAGGTCGAGCGGCGCGAGCGGATCGACAAGCCCGAGCGTATCGGCCGGCGCTAACCTTTCATGCCGTCCGGCCCTGACCGGGCTGGCGGGCGTTCACCAGCACCGCCATGTTGCCGTAGGCGTGCTTGTTGTCCAGCATCAGCTGGTGACACGCCGGAATGTCGTCGAAGTCGTAGGTCTTCGATAGACACGGATCGACCTTCCCGTCGGCCACGAGCTTCGTCACCGCAGCCGCCTGCGCGTCGTTGGACAGGTGGCTGCCCTGGAAGCGCTTCTGCCGCATCCAGTGATAGCGGAGATCGAGGGTGACGTTGTAGCCGGTCGTGCCCGCGCAGATGACGATCATCCCGCCCGTGCCGCACACGAACTCCGACGTCGGCAGCGTGGACTCGCCCGGATGCTCGAACACGATCTTCGGGCTCACGCGCTCGCCGATAGCGTCCCAGATCGCCTTGCCGAAGGCGCGCGCGCCCTTGGCCCACTCGCCGTACGCCTTGGCATCGCCGGTGTCGGGCATCTTCCCCCAGTGGCTGAACTGCGTGCGATTGATGATGCCGGCCGCGCCGTGATCCATGCAGAACTTCCGCTTGTCGTCGTCGGACACCACGGCGATCGGGCGGCCGCCGACCGCCCGGGTGATCTCGAGCGCCATGCTTCCGAGGCCGCCCGCCGCGCCCCACACCAGCACCACGTCGCCCTTCTCGACGGTGTGCGGCGGCCAGCCCATCAGCATGCGATACGCCGTGGAGGCGCAGAGGAGAAAGCAGCCGGACTCCTCCCAGGTGAGGCGCTTAGGCCTCGGCACACACTGATGACCCTGGGCCCGCGCGAACTGACAGAACGATCCGTAGTTCGTCTGGTAGCCCCAGATGCGCGTGGACTCGGCCAGCATCGGGTCCTTGCCCGATTTCACCCACGGATCGTCTGGCCGCCACCAGCCGCTGTGGACGATCACCTCGTCGCCGACCTCGACGTTGCGCACGTCGCGGCCGACCGCCCACACGATGCCCGAGCAGTCGCTGCCGCCGGCGTGGAAGTCCTCCGGCTCGCCGGCCTTCTGGCGCTCGGCGATGACGTCGACCGGGTAGCCGAGCGCCGCCCACACGTTGTTGTAGTTGATGCCGGAGGCCATGACGTAGACGAGCACCTCGTCGGGGCCGATCGCCGGGGTGGAGATGACCTCGCGCTTCCAGGCGTCGCGGGGTTGGCCGAAGCGGTTCGGGCGCACGACGTAGGCGTGCATCCGTGGCGGCACCTGGCCGAGCGGCGGGCGTTCTCCGAGATCGTAGAGGTCCTTCATCGCGGCTCCTGTCCGTTGAAGTCTTCGCTGGCCATCTTCACCCGTTGAATTCCTTCACGACGCGCGGCAGGCGCGGGTCGTCGAGGCTGGGCTGGTATGGCTGGTAGAACGAGGTGCGATCGAGGAGCCCGGCGTAGCGCTCCCGGATCTTCGTCCCGATCGTGTCCCACGTCCCCGTGACGGCGTACGTGTCGACCATCTCGTCGGTGACCAGCTTCGCCATGCCCGCCCAGTCACCCTCGACGGACTTGCGATGGAGACTCTTGGCGAGATCCTGCCAGCCATGGCTGGCCAGCACGGGCTCGTACGTCCGCGTGGAGGCGTAGAAGGCGATCTGCTGGCGCACGGCCTCGCGCGCGGCCGCGCGCTCCTGCTCGGCGTCACCGACGATCGTGAACGTCGACGTGACGTAGGTGAAATCGCGACGCTCACGCCGGGCCGTCTGCAGACCTTCGTTGACCGCCGGCTGCACGTACTCGCGCAGGTACTTCGGGCTGTTGAAAGGATGGACGTGCAGGCCGTCACAGACCTCACCGGCGATCCGGCACATCAGGCGATTCACGCCGGCGATGTAGATGGGGATCGTCGGATGCTCGATCGGCCCGGGGTTGAAGAAGGGCGTCATGAGATCGAAGCGATAGAACTGGCCGGCGAAGTTCAGCTTCGTTCCGTTCTGCCAGCAGTCCCAGATCGCCCGCAGCGCGAGAACGATCTCGCGCAGCCGCGGGCCCGGCGACTCGAACTTCACGGAGAAGCGTCGCTCGTTGTGGCCCTTGATCTGCGAGCCGAGGCCGAGCAAGAAGCGGCCCTCGGACGCCTTCTGGAGATCCCACGCGATGTGCGCGGTGATCATCGGGCTGCGCGGAAACGCCACCGCGATGGCGGTGCCGAGCTTGATGCCGCTCGTGGCGGTGGCGGCCACCGCGAGGGGCAAGAACGGATCGTGCTGGGTCTCGGCGGCCCACAGGCAGTCGAAGCCGAGCGCCTCGACCTTGCGCGCGTAGGCGGGCACCGACTTGAGGTCGTGCGTGAGCATGTAGCAGTCGAGCTTCACGAGAGGTCTCCCCGGCACAGACGATCGAGTATCGCTTGCGCCTCGCGCACGATCGTCTCCACGACCTCGGCGGCAGCCGGCAGATCGTGGATGAGCCCCGTGCTCTGGCCCGTCATCATCGGATAGTAGTCGGGATCCTGGTTCTTGAGCGACGCCTGAAAGACGTCGCCGGCGGCCACCCGCTGGATGTGCGGCGGCAGGACGGGGGCGCCCGACTGGCGATACTCCTCGGTGAACCGGTTGCGCAGCGCCCGCGCCCACAGGCCGCTGATCGTGTCGGTCAGCGTCGTCGCGGTACTGTCGCTCTCCAGCACGCGCTTCTTGTAGATCTCGGCCGCCATGGACTCCCGCGTGGCGACGAACCGGGTGCCGAGGAGGATGCCGGTGGCGCCGAGCGCGAGCGCGGCGACGAGGCCACGGCCGTCCGCGATCCCGCCGGCCGCGACCACCGGAACACGCACCGCCTCCGCCACCTGGGGCACGAGCACCATCGTGCTGACGCTGGTGGTGTCGGGCGACACCGGCTTGCCGTCGACCGAGCGATGGCCACCGGCCTCGCCGCCCTGGGCGACGATGACGTCGGCGCCGGCCGCCGCCATCGCGCGCGCGTCCTCGACGGTCGTCGCCATCGTCATGGCCTTGATGCCCCGCTCGTGGCAGCGCTTGATCATGGTCGGGTCGAAGCCGAGCGCGGACGAGAAGATGGCCGGCCGCTCCTCCAGAATCACCTCGAACGCCTCGGATACCAGATCCGGGCCGCGCGGCGGACGCTCGACGGCCGTGCGCACGCCGAGCCGCGTGCGGAACTGGTTCAGGACGCCCTGCGCCTGGGCCAGCGTGGCCTCGGGGATCGTCGCCGGATCGATGGGGGGACGCAGCCCGCTGTGCAGCCACAGGTTCACGCCGAAGGGCCGATCCGTCAGCTCGCGCACCCGGCGGATCGCTTTCCGCAGATCGCCGGCGGGCACGTTCAGTCCGGCCAGGATTCCAAGACCGCCGGCGCCGCACACCTCGGCCACCAGCTCGGGGCCGGCCACCCCGCCCATGCCCGACTGAACGATCGGATGTTCGATGCCGAGCAGCGCGCACAGACGTGTCCGAAGACTCATGGATCTTCTCCTCCACGCTCCCGCTCGGCGATCGCCTGTTCGCGCAGCCGACCTCGCTGCACCTTGTCGCCGTGAGGCCCGGGCGTGCGCGGCACGTCCTTCACGAAGCGGATCAGGCGGGGAATCTTGAACGAGGCGATCTTACCCCGGCAGAATTCGGCCAGGGCCGTCTCGGTCACGTGCGCGCCGTCCTTCACGATGACGTAGGCGGCGGCCGCCTCGTGGCTACGCGAGTCGGGGATGCCGACGACGAAGGCCTGGTCGACGTCGGGATGCGACATGAGGAAGGCCTCGATCTCCCCGGGCGACACCATGTGGTGGCTGATGCGGAGCACCTCGCGCAGCCGGCTCTTGAAGATCACGTGGCCATGGTCGTCCTCGACGCCGAGATCGCCCGACCTGAACCAGCCGTCGTCGGTGAACGCTTTCGCCGTCTCCTCCGGCTTGTCGTAGTAGCCGCGCGTGACCCGTGGCCCGCGGAACTGTAGCTCACCCTCGTCGCCGGCCCGTGAGCGGGCGCCGCTCTCCGGGTGCACGATGCGGACGTCGAGGCCGGGCACGGGTGTGATGCCGGGGACGGCACGCAGCGCCGCCGGCTCGTCGAGGTCGTGGACGAGCGCCATCGCGTTGACCTCGGTCATTCCGTACGGCTGGTAGGCGAGGGGAATGGCCAGGCGCTCGACGACGGCGTCGAACAGCCCGTGGCCGCCGCCGCCCACCGCGGCGAAGCCCCCCGTGCGCAGCGAGGAACGATCGTAGCGCTCGAGCTCGGGATACTCGAGGACGGCGCGCGCCATCTGATCGACGCAGTTCCACACCGTGCACCGCTCGCGCGCGATCAGCCACAGCGCGCGGCCGGGATCGAACACGTCCATGAGGACCAGGCAGGCGCCGTGCGACCACGTGCTGAGCGGGATGTTGACGCCGCCCCATGTGCCGGCCGCCGGCAGCGCGTGCAGGACACGGTCGTCGGGCGTGAGACGCAGCACCTCGCCGACGTTCCACGCGTGCGGCACGCAGTTGCGGTGCGAGATCATGGCGCCCTTGGGAAACGACGTCGTCCCGGATGTGTACAGCAGCGTGAAGACGTCGTCGGGGCCGAGCTGACCAGAATGCAGGCTCGGAACGGGGGCAGCACCCGCTTGCTCGATACGACATTCGCCGGGAGCCTCGCCCCGGTCCCGAGTCGCACCCTCGGTCAGTCCAGCAGCGAGGACGTCACACAACCGGACACAGCCGGGATACTCGTCGTCGGCATCCACGATGACGTGGCGCAGGTTGGGAAGCTTGGCGTCCTCGATCTCGCCGGGGATCGCGTGCGCGAGGTTCGGCAGCACGTCGTCGAGCGTCTCGAAGTAATCGATCCCGCCGAGATGATCGGTTAGCAACAACGCGCGCGCCCGGGACTGGCCCAGGATGTAGGCGAGCTCGTGACTGCGGTAGCGCGGGTTCAATGCGACGACGACGGCGCCGAGCCGCGCGCACGCGAGTTGGGCCACGAACCACGCGGGTCGGTTCGGCAGCCAGATGCCGACGTGGTCGCCGGTCCGGATGCCGACGGCGGCGAGCCCTCGCGCCAGCTGGCGCGAGCGGTCGCGAAGATCGGCGAACGTCACGCGCTCGTCGGCGAAGACGATCGCCTCCCGGGCGGGATATCGCCCCGCGACTCCATCGACGAGATCGGCGGCGGTGGCAGTCTCGAACGGGTTGCCGCCGATCACGAGGCTCTTACTTGACGCCGAGGAGCGCCGCGGCGTTTCCGTAGGCGACCCGCTCGGCGACGTCCGGCTTGAGCTCGCCGAGCACGCGCCGCGTCCACGTCATGAGGCGGTCGAGCATGGCGGGCTCGAACAAGCGCGGCGCCCACACGTCGATACCGAAGAGAAAGCGGTCGGGCATCTTCTCGATCAGGGCCTTCCAGGTCGGGTCGAGGGGGCCGGTCTCCGAGGCGAGAGACGGTTTGCGCTGGAAGTGCATGCCCGAGAGATCGACCATCAAGTTGGGATGCCGGCCGAGCAGCGACTCGATCCGGGGCGGCGCCGATTCCCCCGCGTGGGCCAGGATGATCGTCGCTTCGCGCCGGGCCGCGAGTGCGCGCTCCAGGCGCTCGGTGGCGCGTACGTCGAGCTCGTCGTGGATCACCACCGGGAGCTTGCGCTTGGCGGCGACCTCGAGGAGTTTCTGGAACTCGACACCGCTCGGATCACGGTCGATCTTCCGGGAGAGCTGACGGACGTGGACCTCGCCGATCGCGCGCGCGTTGAGCTGGTCGATCGCGCTCTCGACGCGGTCGACGGCGGCCGGATCACCGACCGGCGCCCCCGCGATCACGAGCTCGGGATACTTCTTCTGGGCGGCGGCGATCCACGCGGGATCGTCCTTCTGGACCCCGCCCACGCCCAGCAGGAGCACCTTGCTGACGTTGTGACGCTTCGCCGCCGCGGCGTAGGCGTTGATCGCGGTGGCGTTGGGCACGTGCGAGTGTGCGTCGATCAGTGGCCCCGTGTACTCGGCGGCTCCGACCGACGGGAGCATGAACAGGAGGAGAAGGACGAAGGCGAGCACCACGGTCAGATCACTCCTTCGCGTTCGAGCGCGTCGATCTCGGTGGCCGAGAGGCCGAGCGCGCCGTACACGAGCTGGTTGTGAGCGCCGAGGGCCGGGCCGGCCCACTCGACGGTGGCTGGCGTGTCGCTGAGCCGCGGCGTGGGCGCCACCATCCTGACGGCGCCGAGCTCGGGGTCGGGCACGTCGAGCAGGACGCCGCGGGCCATCACGTGCGGGTCCTTGGCGATGTCGGCGATGTCGTAGACGGGACTGGCCGTCAGATCGCTCGCCTCGAAGAGCTGCTGCATTTCCGCGAGCGTGCGCGCACCGATGGTTTCGATCAGCGCCGCATCGACGAGATCGTTGTGCGCGACCCGCGCGTCGTTGNTGGCGAAGCGCGGATCGTCGAGCAGACGGGCGAGGCCGAGGTTCTTGAACAGCGCGGTGGCCGATGCCGGCGTGGACGCCGAGAGCGCGACCCACTTGCCGTCCCGCGTCCGGTACGTGCCGCGTGGGCTTGCGTTGTCGCTGCGGTTGCCCTGGCGGGTGCGCACGGTGCCGTCGAGCGCATGGCGGGCCGCGTCGGGGCCCAGCAGCGACAGCAGCGGCTCGTAGAGAGCGATGTCGACGACCTGGCCCCGTCCGGACACCTGATCGCGGTGACGGAGCGCGGCCA
>JGI25382J43887_10000897_pt1 | contig 11211 bp, 4 predicted proteins | sample GraSoi013_1_40cm_3_FD_43887 | JGI IMG/M metagenome (IMG submission 43887) | reverse complement strand
GACGTTCGTCTACTCAATAACCAGTACCGATAGCGTTTGGAGGGTCAGCGGAATTTATCACTATCGGAATACTCTTGCCTCGTGGGAGTGTTGGAGACATCTACGGCAAGCGTGAGATTCCCGCGGCAAGAACCCTTTCTTGTGGCCGTTAGATGGGTTAGCTAACGTGGTCAGAGTACGGTTTTGCCGAAGTTCAGAGCGAGCATAGACGCGTCAAGAATATCCACGTGTCCATTACGATCAAAGTCCGCGTACGGATTGTAGAGCGGAGATCCGACTATCGAGTCGAATGAAACGGCGAGCGCGGAAGCGTCGAGAATATCGACAGTGCCGTCACCCGTCACGTCACCAGAAGGCGATATGCGTACAATCCCCATAGATAGAAAGTTGTCGCCCCTGTTGATGGCGCTCTCGCCGGGGACAGATTGGAGCGTGGCGTTCAGAACGTATCGCCCCCATGGCAGCGAGGGTTGAAAGAGTACCTGTTGTGAGCTTCCGGGTGTTAGGCTTAGAGACTTGGTCAACGTAGTTGTATTCATCTTCAGTGTTAGAACTGTTGATTCGCCGAAGTCGCCGTAGTTCTTGACCCCTATGGTTATGTTAAGTGGATAGCTAGATCTGAGGAGACGAGAAGAGACGGAGACGATTGTGATTCCAAGATCATGAATCCCGGTTATCGGGTCTGACGTGGTTTTCCAGAGATCTATAGCTCCATTTGTAGAATTCTGTCTGGTGAAGAATATCCAGAGCTTCTGGTCGGATATCTGGGCCGCTGTGGGAAGGCCGTCGGTGGTACCTGAGGTTAGGGCAACGGGGCCAGTCCACGAGGTCGCGTTCGGCGCAAAAGTTGTGTAGGCAATATTGTTGCCGGTGGTCGTGCTTACAGAAAAGAAGACCCAGAGGGTACCATCTCTTGCCTGAACAAGGGATGGCGATCCATCGTCGTTCGTGTCTGCAAACAGTAACAGCCTGGCTGCCCATGAACTCGAGGGAATTCCCGTATACGGAAGCACCGACAGAGCAGCATCGGTACTCGTAGAGTACAAGTTGGTGGCGCCAGTGTCATTGGAAGACCAGACTATCCTTATGCTNCCGTCCTTTGCCAAAAGCGCAGAAGGGGTGACTTGGCTCAAGGAGGGATTTGAGGCTACAGGGAGCGGAAAATCTGCAGACCATGAGAGTCCGTCGAAATACTTGTAATAGATGCTGCTGCAGATGGGGGCGCACCCGACGCTGGTCTCGCGAGCCCATACTACCCAAATTCTTCCATATCTGTCGACGACAACGGATGGAGAGGCGTCGCTAAGCGTTGTCGTTGTCAGTCGGATCGCGGGAGTTGTGGGGGACGGGTTTGCCACAGTATCCGAGTATAATCTATAGTACAAATCTGACTGGCCGGTCTTGTTGGAGGACCATACTATCATCATAGTTCCGTTCGCAAGAGGATTCAAGGAGTCGTAGTTGTCGGCGCTAGCATCGTTACTCACCTGTTGCTTGTTGGTCCAGGCTGTTCCANTCCACATCTTGAAGTAGATGACATGATTCTTCACGACTCCNAGGGGGACCTCGCTCCATGCGAGCCATACTCTGCCGAGAGGGTCCTGGGCGACCGATGGGCTTCCAACGTTCACTGATGCGGGAGTTGTTCCGTATATTACAGGGTCTCCGGCGTCGTAGACGTTATCGTTACCGAGGTCGTATGCAACGACTTCTCCGGAATCCCATATGCCGTTGCCGTTAAGGTCTGCAAATTTGACACGGGTATCGCTTACGAGGGCCGTTGCGTTGGGTGGCGCGGTGCCTGCGATCACGGTTTCGCCGATGTCGTAGATCCTGTTGTTGTTGCTATCGTAGGCAACTGCTTCGCCGGAGTCCCAGTGACCATCTCCGGCGATTCCTGCGGCGATGACGGGTTCTCCTTGATCGTAGAGCCCGTTGTTATTGGAGTCATAGACGACAGGCTCACCTTGATCCCAGACACTGTTTCCATTAGAATCAATGAATTTTGTTTTCGGGTCAGATTTTAGCACGGCGCCAATTGTGGGCTGAGTGCTAGCAATGACTGGCTCGCTTAGTAGCGTGCCGGGCAACGGTGGTATACCCAAGACGATCGGCTCGCCTGCATCATACACGTGATTGCCATTGCTGTCGTAAACAGTAGCCTCGGCCAGATCCCAGACGCCATTAGTATCAGAATCGACGTATCGAAGGTTCAGGTCACTCTTCAGTACGGTTCCGACGGCAGGTACTGCTCCGCTGATTACAGGTTCTCGGAGGAGGGTTCCGAGCGCAGGTGCTGTTCCGAACACGATGAGATCGCCGCTGTCGTAGATGTTGTTGCTGTTCGAATCGTAAATGATAGTCTCACCAGTTGACCAGCCGCCTGTAAGGAATGTGTCGACGAACCTCATCTTAGGATCGAAATTAATGATGGTTCCGTTAGGTGGGGCGGTTCCAACGATAACTGTGTCGCGTGGGAGCTTGCTGTTAGGACCGATGTATATGCCGTTGTTGTTCCGGTCGAAGATTACGGTCTCGCCTGTGTCCCAGTGACCGTTGCTGTTTGTATCCCAGAACCTGATGCGTGGATCGATTGAAGCGCTGTAGGTGCCGTTGAAGTTGCTATCGTAGACAACACTTTCTCCAGGGTCCCAGCGGTTGTTAACGTTGGTATCAACGTATCTTATCTTCGGATCTGCGGCGAGCTGGGTCTGAGGGGCTGGGGCGCCATTTGCGATCACAGGTTCTGTGCTTTCGAATATGTTGTCGGTGTTGCTGTCGTAGACGACTGCGTCCCCTGTGGCCCATGAGCCGGTTCTGTTCGAGTCGACGAATTTGATCTTGGAATCGACGCTCAGGTTAGTAGCTAGCCCGGGAGCTGTGCCTGATATGACAACATCGCCAGTGGAATATGTTCCGCTGTTGTCGGCATCGTAGATTGCCGTCTTTCCTGACGCCCATGTCCCTGGCGCGTTTGGAGTGCTTGCTGGCGGAGTATCGACAAACTTGATTTTTGGGTCTTTGGATGTGTTGTAGAGCGCGTCACTGTTTGCATCGTAAACTACGGGTTTTCCTGGTGACCAGATGCCGTTGCCGTTGGTATCTACGAACCTTACCTTACCGTCCGTTTTCAACGTGCTAGCGGGAGCTACTAGAAGACCTCCGACCGGAAGCTCTCCTGCGTCGTATACACCGTTGTTGTTCGAGTCGTAGACTACGGGTTCGCCCTGATCCCAGATGTTGTCAAGATTGGTATCGACGAATTTTAGATGAGAATCGGACCCTAGCGGGGTGGAGTAGGCTGGTGCTGATCCACTTACGATGCTATCACCGAAGTTGTATATCGAGTCGTTGTTCGCATCATAGCTTACGGTCTCGCCGCTATCCCAGCGCAAATTGTTGTTTGTATCGACGAACCTTATTCTCGAATCGGTTTTCAGAGCTGTTCCAATAGGGGGAGAATTGTCGAGGACTCGCAGCTTGGGATCGAGAATAAGAGTGGTACCCATAGACACTCTCGCGGGGGCTGCGAACCCGATTGCATGAACGTTCTGGAGATTGATGAGGCTTGAGACGCCGAGCAGGGCCAGGAACAATAGAACGGTGGCTCTGATCAACTGTCCCTGGCGAGTTGTCAAGAAGATTCTCCTATTGCTAACTGGCCTTTCAAGTAGAAAAAGAAAAAGGAGGGTTGAGCCCGAGAGGGCTCCGGGGTTCGCGCTAGCTCTTGACTTTGAAGAACAGTCCAGGCCCTGAAGCGGCAGGAATGCAGATCGCTGGGTTTGCACATTCTAGTACTGTCGCGGTGACACTCCACGTTCCGATGGTCGGCATGGAAGAGAAGTCGATCGTTGCTGAGACTGTTGTCGAGTCGCCGGGGAACATGAAGGCAATGTTGGATTGAGCAAACAGCTGACCTCCGTTCGGGTCGGTTGCGGTTAGGAATACTGCTCCGTAGCCTGCACGGGCGTTAGATGGGGACAGCTGGATGAGAGCGTTGTAGACGACTGTGGTTTGGCCTTTGCGGAGGAATCGCACAGGGCTCCCGGCTGGTTGGGCGTTGACGGGCGAGCCGTCGACCAGAACGGGGACGAGGTTGACAGCAGGAGCAACGAGGAACGATGAGTTGATGTCAGTGTGGGGTGCACAGGGTCCTGTGGAGTCTCCTGTGGCGCAGACGAGCTGGTCGTGTGTGATGATGAGGTCTGAGTTGCCGTCGCCGATGATCTGGAAGGTGATGACAGCCAGGGTAGATGATAGTACGTTAGTGGTTACTCCTCCTAGGAGGGAGAAGGCAGAGCGGGCGACGCCCTCTGGATCGCTACATCCAGAGAAGAACTGGAATGCTTGACCGGATGCTACGAATGGCCCGATTAGGGTGCCGCTTCCGTGGTCGTTGTATGTGACACAGCTGAGGACAGCATTGTTGTACAATAGCGAGAAGTCATAACCGACGAGCATTGGCTGGTTGGTTAGGGTGATGGTTACTTGGAATGTGTCTCCGATATTGCCTGAGTACTGGGGTTGGTCCATTGATATGATTGCGCCTGTGAGGGCTGCAGCGGGTGCCATGGAGAATGGGATGGTTGTGAGCACTGTTAGCGTAGCTAGCATGATTGAGGATAGTAGTTTATTCATGTCTATCCAATATCCACTGAGGCTTTCCGTGTACACCTAATATAAGACTTGCTGACTGGCAGGGTTCTTCCTGTATCTATAGAAACCTCCGGTTATACGTAGCCTACCGGACATTTGAATGGATAAAACAGGCCTAGGCTGGTGAAATTTGGGGAACGATTCGCCTAGAACAGTGCCAGGATGAGAGGAATACATTAATGAGATTTCTGGTTTTCTATCTTTCTATAGAAATGCTCGGTGTGGTAAGACAGTAGGTTCCNGAAGGGATACGCTCACGCTACAACTATAAGAGGTCAAAGCTCCGCTAACTAACTTGCGGTGAAGGCGCGATTCGGGCTCGGATAATGGCAAGATGGTGTTTTCTAATGATCCTCCTCACGCTGATCGCCTGGGGGACGCCTCGAACCCCGATCATAGCCTCGGCTCATCCCGGCACTCTTGCGGTTCCTTCGCAATATTCCACGATCCAGAAGGCGGTCGACGCTGCAATTGCAGGCGACACTATCCTAGTCGCGTCCGGTGTCTACAAAGAGAACGTCGTGGTTACGAAGAATGTCAACATTACTGGTGCGTCCAGAGCCACCGCTATTATCGATGCGAACGGCAACGGCCCCGGGGTAAACATAACTGGCGCGAACAGCGTTTCGCTGCAAGGCTTTACCATCAACGATACAGGCATCTTCGACCCGGCAATATTTGTGAACTCATCATCCTTTGTCGTGATCTCTAACAACAAGCTGACCGCCTCCACACAGTCCGATGCAGTGTATGTCACGGGCTCGAATCAGATCTCCGTGCTGAACAACCTGATCNAGGGCAATCGTATCGGGGTATCAGTGCAGAATGGCTTCGGCTGCAACATACAAGACAACAACGCAACAGGCAACGCCGTAGGGGTCAGAATAAGCTCATCCTCTGGAAACAAGATTACAGACAATATTCTGCGAAAAAACCAGATTGGTCTGACGCTCTGGTCAGCATCTAACGGCAACATTGTTGAGAGAAACCAGGTCTCCAACAACTCTTTCTGGGGCGTCTCGGTGCAGAACTCTCAGAACAATTTTGTCGCAGAGAACAACATCGAGTTCAACAACTACGACCCAAGGAATACTGAGGGTATCAATCTACAGAATGCCGTCGGAAACCGGTTTTATCACAATAATATCAGAAGCAACAGTATTCAGGCCTCAGCGGTCTTTCCACCGGGCGACCAGAACATCTGGGACAACGCGACAGGCTCCTCGTTGAAGACGGATTCGAAGATCATGTTTGTCGATGCCAACAGTGACAGTCAATGGGACTTTAACGAGACGGTTGTGTTTGACCCGGATGGTAATGGACTGTATGAGACGGGAGAGCCTGTTATTGGCTCGGTGAACGGCATAGCGCCGAGTCCTGGTGCCATTCTGAAGAATTTTTCGGGGCTGAAGTTTGTCGACAGGTACGGTGACGGGATCTGGAGGCACGGGGATCCGGTGGTCAATGACACGAACAACGACAATCTGTTCGAGGCCGGCGAGCCCGCGATATCCGGGGTTGGAGGAAACTTCTGGAATGACTATGCCGGACGAGATGATGGTGCTAACGGTTTTGGGCTCAATGGCATAGGTGACACCCTGATCCCTACACCATGTCCTAATGGCGGAGTCTCAACCGCCACCTGCCCAGCCGGAAGTCCGAGAGAAGAGGACTGGTACCCGTTGATCGGGGCGTGGGTTCCGCCGAACATGAACGTGACGGCGAGTGCTAGTCCATTTTTCGGCTATCCACCATTGGAGGTATCATTCCAGGGAAAGGTTGTGGGAGGGACGGCGCCGTACAATTACACATGGAGCTTCGGGGACGGGTCAACAGGAGTTGGCAGTGCTGTCGTTCACACCTACGCAGCCAAGGGAAGCTATGTTGCAGTCTTGACCATTAGTGATTCTGAGTTCCGGACGAGATCTGATTCTGCAGCGATCTCCAGTGTGGTTGGAACTTTGCTGGTGAGGGTTGTCGATGTGAACATGAAGCCTATCGTGGGAGCGAATGTTACATCGACCGCTCAGCCGAGCGGCCAGTCACGGCTTAGTGGAAAGATCAACAGCTCGGGACTGGTAACTTTCTCGGATCTGCGGAACGGAACATACGCGATCAGGGCGGAGGACAAGGGCTTCGTTACAGGCTCAACGAGTGTGAGTGTTTTCCTCAACCGTCTGAGCAATGTGACTATTACACTCGGCGCCCCTGCACCAGAAAGCAACTTCTTGCTGTGGGTTTTAGGTGGGGCAGGGGTTGGGGGCGTGGTTGCCTTGGCCGGGNTCTTGGTGTCGCGGGCTCGTCGAAAGAAGCGAACCGCCCAAGTTGTGCCGAGACGTTCAAGCCAGGTGTAAGACTGGTTTGGCCTGATAATTTATGATTCATGGAGGGTGGGGCGCGGGAAAATCAGAGGGGTGCGGGGGGTCTGGTAAGAAAAGATTGTCTAGAAAAAGTTACAGGAAAAAAATGTTACTGGAAAGAAAATAGTTAGTCAGGAGGATGAATGGTAATCTCCCGAGATTCCTTCGCGAGGGTGCCCGTGTCTTTCAGCTCGTTCTCAGGCCCGAAAAACAGAAAAGCTCTTATCCACGTAGAAGGTCATACTAAAGACCGTTATTCTTGAAGATTACAATAGTACTGATCGCGATTCTCCTGGCAGGAACAGTTACTACCAACTTCACATTTGAACGCGTGAAGAAGGCTCCCGCAAGCATCCTCAGCGCGAATCTAGCAGTGAAAGAACCCGGAATCTCAAGCCCTGCCTTCGCCAACTTGACGGCTTACACTGTAACCGCGTTTCTTGCAGGCTGGAACTCATCCACGATGCTGGGGAACTGCTCTCCGACTGGAACGGCCATCTGTAACCCGGGAATGGCAATGTACCGGGGAGTAGCAACCACGATAAAGGCCGTCTGGGGCGACTGCTGCCCCCATACGTTTTCGCTCTACACGAAGGGCTTCCCATTCACCAACGTGAACGCGACAGACTCATGCGTAGCGACCAACAAGATAGGATGCGTCGCAAAAACAAATATTGCAAACGGCCGGACGGTAAACTTCCTCTTCACACCGAACATCCCACAAGACGACTTCACCGGAGTCGGCGTATACGAGTACTACTGCCAGATCCACCCTGACAGCATGCATGGAAAAATAACAGTCCTCAAGAACCCCGACATCAGTGGAAACGGCGTTGTAGACATACTCGACGCCTCTGCTCTTGCACTTGCATTCGACTCGACCCATGGAATGGTAAGCTTCAACGCTGCAGCCGACTTCAACAATGACGGAACCGTCGACATACTCGACGCCTCATTCCTAGCAAATCTCTTCGATCGACCAATATAGAATACCTGAAACCTACTAACAAGGAATTTCGTGAAACGACATAGTGAAGACTCAGGCTGTACTCCAACAATCTCATGGAACCGGATTCTTAGTCGCTCCAACCTGGGGCTGAGCCATGAGCCAAACCGGTTCCAGCAACTGTAACCCTGGCGGTGTAAGATAGAGCGCGTTCTATTTCTTAGCTAGGGACTGTGAAGGTCCCGTTCAGATAGCCGCTTGTAACAATCTTTTCAGAACTCTGAAGAACACCATCATGGTTAGTGTCGAATCCAAACTTGAACGCAGCAAGGAACTTGTACTGTCCGGGAGCAGAGCCTCCTGATTGACCGGAGGGAAAGGTGAGTGCGAGAGTTTGGCCGGGTTGAAGAGTCTGGGATTTTCCAATCACCCAAAAACTCGTACCATCAGGTCTCACGACTCGGAAATCGACACGGAAGATTACGCTAACATCGCTCGGGTTAACAACAGAGATACTAAACGATTGGAGGCCTACAGCAGTCAGGGATTGAAGGGCAATGTCTTGGTCCTCTGTTGTGAAACCGGGGTCCGGCATCACATTTACAGTAAGACTTCCATTCTGAATGTCACCGGTAGTTGCACCGGTTATCCGGACTGAGGCAGAGAAAGTGCCGGGGTCGTCGTAATCTGTGGTGACGGAGCATGATCCATTGCTGCCCCGCACACCCCAGATATTATCGTTGCCGAAACGGAAGAGACACTTGAAGGGGGCTGTCCCGCCTGTAAAGGTCGCGGTGAACGTCACGTCTTGCTCGGCGAACGGGTTGTTGTTGGAGACTGTGAACGATTTGATCGTCAACGGCGGGTTGGAGAATGTGAATGTCACCGAGTGGCTTGACGAGATCGACCGGGCACTGCTAACCTTCAGGAAGATCGTACTCCCTTGCGTGATAGAGACGTTCTTGATCAGGCTGAAGCGACTCGCAGTCGGGTTAAGGAATGTGATGTTGTTCTGGCCTTGGACAACGAAGGCGGTTATGTCGAAGGGTCCTAGGCTGATGAACTGGTTCGCGCCGGGGGCAGAATCAGGATTTAGTATTGTAGCACTGCGGACGAATGGAAAGGTGACAACGACCTTGCCGTTGACGAGAACTTGCAGCGGGCCAATGCCGTTGTGGAAAGCAGTGAAGTTGAACGCTTGGAATGTCAGAAGAATAGGCTGTCCAGCTCCGGTTGAGACGACTGTGATTGTGTGGCTGGCGATCGACTTTGCCCCGTTGGCNTCTGTGACGTTAAGCATNACCGTAAATGTTCCCGCGGCGAAGGTGTGGACTGCAGGGTTGACTGAGCTGCCCGTGCCGTCACCGAAGCTCCAAACGAATGAGTAAGGTGCTGTGCCACCGGTTACTGTCGCAGTGAAGGTGACGGCCGTAGCATTGGTGGGCGCAGTTGGCGAGAAGGCGAAGTCACCTGACAATACAACCGGGGTGATGGTAATGCTAGCTGATTGTGCCTGGATGTTCGGAGTTGGGGTTGCGGAATCGGTACCTGTGACGCTGATGCTGAATGTTCCCTTGGTGTTGTATATTGTCGAGAAGCTTGAACCGGTTCCGGAGGACGGCGTGCCTCCCGTTGATGTCCAGGCGAAAGTGATTGGTGGTGTTCCACCGGTGGCTGCTGCGGTACAATTGACTACAATGCCTACTGTTCCTGAAGTTGGACAATTGATCGTGACTACAAGTGTGGCTGCGGATCCAATTGTATGGGTTGCGCTAGCTGTCTTGCCGTTAGCATCCGTTACTGTATCTACGACGGTGAATGGTCCGGTGGTCAAGTACGTGTGAGTAGCCGGGTTACCTGTGCCGGTTGTGCTGTCGCCGAAGTCCCACGAGTAAGTGTAGGCAGCAGTGCCACCGCTAGTGGTGGCCGAGAAGGTGATGGGACTGTTTGCCACTATCGGGGTTGGGCTGACATTGAAGTCCGTTGTCAGGTCGAGTGGGCTAATCGTGATTGTCGCAGAGTTGGTCGCGGTCGCTCCAGTCGCGTCCGTACCCGTGACCGCTACCAAATCGGTGCCCTTCGTACTGTACGTGGTGGCGAAACTTGCGCCGGTGCCAGACGATGGAGTTCCGCCAGTCGCTGTCCAAGCAAAAGTGATAGGCGCGGTTCCACCTGTCGCGGTAGCGATGCATGATACGGGGCTGTTGACTGTCCCAGTTGTTGGGCAAGATATGGTTACGAAGAGACCCTGGGTTACAACTACGGTTGCGGATGCTGTCGCAGTCTTCGCATTCCCGTCTGTAATTGTGACATCAACAGTGAAGGTTCCAAATACGTCATACGTTGTGATGAAGGTTGCGCCGGCTCCGGATGATGGGGTTCCACCAGTTGCGGTCCAGGCGAAAGCGTAGGGTGCTGTTCCACCAGCGCCTGTCGCGGTGAAGGTTATAGGAGCGCCGATGCCTCCGGTTGTCGGACCGGCGATTGTGACCGAGAGAGCAACTGGGCTGATCGTGACCATAGCCGTGTTGGATGCGGTCGCTGCGTTCGCATCGGTAACAGTAACCTTGATGGTGAAGCTGCCTTTCGCAGTGTAGGTGTGGGACGCCGTCTGTCCGGTGACAGTCGCCGTACCATCACCAAAGTCCCAGCTGAAGGCGTAGGGCGTTGTTCCACCAAGGGCGTTCGAGGATACGCTAATGGGAGTCCCAACGGTTCCACCGCCTGTCGGAACTGTAGGCAAATCGACAGTCAAAGTCAAGGCTGCAATTGTTACTGTCGCCGATTTAGTATCGCTACCCGGTGTCGGGGTCGCAGAATCAGTACCCGTAACACTGATCGTTTTGGACCCTTTCACGCTGTACATTGTGGTGAAACCAGTTCCGGTTCCAGAAGCTGGAGTTCCGCCTGTAGCGGTCCAGGCGAAGGAGTAAGGTGCTGTGCCTCCTGTCGCGGAAACAGTGCAGTTGACTGGAGCATTCACAGTGTCCGTGGTTGGACATGAGATCGTCACGGTGAAAGGCGGGGTTGAACCGATAGTATGAGTAGCAGTCGCAGTCTTTGCGTTAGCATCAGTTACGGTCAAGACAACGGTGAACGGTCCGGTTGTGGAATAGATGTGACTGACCGGGTTGCCTGAACCTGTCGTGGTGTCGCCAAAGTCCCACGCGTACGTGTACGGTGTCGTTCCACCGGAGGTTGTGGCTGTGAAGCCAGCAGCAACTCCTGGGGTTATCGTGGCGGGGAATG
>JGI25382J43887_10000894_pt1 | contig 11223 bp, 13 predicted proteins | sample GraSoi013_1_40cm_3_FD_43887 | JGI IMG/M metagenome (IMG submission 43887) | reverse complement strand
CGCCGCCCGCGGGGTGAGGCGAGGTCTAGCCGGATCCCTCCCAGAGCGCGTACCCGGCGGCCGCGAAGTCGTGGTCAAAGCCGATGACGTGGCCGCACCGGATCGCTTCCATGACCGCAAAGCTGACGGCATCCGTGTACGTGATCGGACGTGGCGCCAAGCGTTCCAGCCACCGGCGCGCCCCCGCGTGATCGTCGGCGGTCGCGAAGTGAACCGTCAGGCTCGTGCTGGCATCGAAGCTCTCCAGCGTGCGGAGCGCCGGCTGAACGCCGGCACGGTGCAGCATGAGCCGGTGGGTTTCGGCGAGGACCAGATTCGTGGTGAGAAGCGCGATCCGGCGCGAGATCGCCTCACGGAAGAGCCGATCGGCCTCGGCGTGGTGCTGATCGCGCCGGCTACGCAGCGCGATCCAGGCGCCGCTATCGACGAACAGCCGTGCGGGGCCGGCGGCGCGCGCGATACGGTGCCCGCGACTCGGCAACGAACGTTTCGTTGAGATAGCGGTCGAAGTTCTCGCTCAAATCGGCGGGCAACCCGTCGACGTCGCCGCTGAGCTCGAGCAGCGGGTCCTCGGCCGGCCGGCGCGCGAGCGCTCGGACGGCGGCGCGGATGGCTTGAGACTTGGTCCATCCGCGTTCTCGGGCCCATGCCTCGAGGCTCTTGAGGTCACGCTCGTCGAGGTAAACCTGCAGCGGCCGCATCATGACTCCAATGCTATTGGATCATGATCTGGGAGTCAACTCGATCATGAGCTCGGACCTGCCGCCGGACTCGCCTCTCCTCGTCGCGCGCCCCTGAGCGCGGGAACTTCCGGGGAGGTGCCCTGTCTAAGCGGGCATGCAGGCCCTGACCCCGGTCGAGACCGCGGTCCACCCCCCCGTCGCCGGCGCCGCGGCTCCCGTGCTGCCGGCGCTCCGCTGGGACCCGCGGCTCTATCAGATCGCCACGCTGTCTGGCCTGCTCGGCTACGGCGTGTTCTGGCTGGACCTCGAGGTCCAGACGCGGACGGCGGTGGCGATCATCGTGACGGCGCTCGTCACCCAGCTCGTCTGCACGCGCCTGACCGGCCGGGGCCGGTTCGATCCGCGCAGCGCGCTGATCTCGGCGCTCTCGCTCTGTCTGCTGCTGCGCACCGGCTCGCTCGGCCTGGCCATGCTCACGGCGGCGGTGGCCATCGCGAGCAAGTTCACGCTGCGCGTGCGCGACAAGCATGTCTTCAACCCCACCAACTTCGCCCTCGTCGCCATGATGCTCGCGACGGGAAAGCGTCTGGGTGTCGCCCGGGCAGTGGGGCAGCGGACTCGTCTTCGCGTTCCTGCTCGCCTCCGCCGGCGGCCTCGTGGTGAATCGCGCCGCGCGCGCCGACGTCACGCTGGCGTTCCTGGCGAGCTGGGCGAGCCTGCTCGTGGCGCGCTCGCTGTGGCTCGGCGAGCCGCTCGCCATCCCGCTGCACCGGCTGGAGAACGGCGCGCTCGTGCTGTTCGCCTTCTTCATGATCTCGGATCCCAGGACCACCCCGGACTCGCGCGCGGGCCGCCTGCTCTTCGCCGCGCTCGTGGCGCTGGCGGCCTACGCCGTCCAGTTCACGCTGTTCAGGACCAACGGCCTGCTGTGGTCGCTCGCCGTGTGCTCGCTGATCGTCCCGCTGATCGACTGGCTGCTGCCAGGCCGACGCTACCAATGGAGGAGCTCGCCATGAAACACGTCACCGCGCTCGTCGCCGCCCTGCTCGTCGTCGCGCTCGCCGCGCCCACGGTGCTGGCCTTCTGCGGCTTCTACGTCGCCAGGGCCGACGCGAAGCTGTTCAACCAGGCCTCGCAGGTCGTGCTGGTCCGCCACGACGACAAGACCGTCCTCACCATGGCCAACGACTTCAAGGGCGACCTCAAGGAGTTCGCCATCGTGGTGCCCGTGCCGACCGTCCTCGAGAAGGGCCAGATCCGCGTGAGCGACCGCGCCCTCGTCGAGCACCTCGACGCCTACTCGGCGCCGCGCCTCGTCGAGTACTTCGACGACGATCCGTGCTCGCCGAGGTATCCCGCCGCCCTGCAGGCGCCCATGGGAATGGCCACCGCGCGCCGCGAGATGGCGGTCGACCGCGCCAACAGCCTGGGCGTCACCATCGAGGCGCGCTACACCGTGGGCGAGTACGACATCCTCATCCTCTCCGCCCGCGAGAGCGGCGGGCTGGAGACGTGGCTGCGCGACAACGGCTACCGCCTGCCCGCCGGCGCCTCCCCGATCCTCGGCAGCTATCTCAAGCAGGGGATGAAGTTCTTCGTGGCGCGCGTGAATCTCAAGGAGCAGTCCCGGCTCGGGTTCACGTACCTGCGCCCGCTCCAGATGGCCTTCGAGTCGCCGAAGTTCATGCTCCCGATCCGCCTCGGCACCCTGAACGCCGACGGCGCCCAGGAGCTGTTCGTCTACGCGCTGACCCGCAAGGGCCGCGTGGAAACGACGAACTACCGCACGGTGCGGCTGCCCACCGGCATGGAGCTGCCGGCCTACGTGAAGGAGGAGTTCCCGCAGTTCTACCGCGCGATGTTCAGCCAGCAGGTCAAGCGCGAGGACATGCGCGCGGTGTTCCTCGAGTACGCGTGGGACATGGCCTGGTGCGACCCGTGCGCCGCGCAGCCGCTCTCGGTCGAGGAGCTGCGCAAGCTCGGCGTGTTCTGGCTGGACGAGGGCGGCGCCGGGGTGCGCATGGGACGCCGGACGGCCGGAGGTCCGGTGGACGTGTTCATGACGCGCCTTCACGTCCGCTACGACGCGTCGCACTTCCCCGAGGACCTCGTCTTCCAGGAGACGGCCGACCGCGCCAACTTCCAGGGACGCTACGTGCTGCGGCACCCGTGGAAGGGCGAGGCCAGGTGCGAAGCGGCCCAGCGTTATCGGGAGTCGCTGCGCGCCCGCGCCGAGCAGGAGGCCGGCGCCCTGGCATCGCTCACCGGCTGGCCCATCGAGGAGATCCGGCGCAAGGTCGGCGTGATCCCCGGCGGCGAGAACAGCGGCCGGCGGTGGTGGGAGAGNCTCTACGGCGAGTGATCGCGAGGCCACCGNCGCGGCCTTGGACCGGCTCACGCGCGGCGGCGCGTCGAGATCAGGAACCCGGTGATCGACAGCACGGGCAGCGCGAGCCCGACGACCGCGTAGACGACCCGTGAGGCCCAGCCGGCGAAGTCGCCGGCGTGCAACCGTCGCACGAGGTCCCATGGGTCGCGCGTCGACGCGATCTCCGCGGCGACGATCGCTCCGCTGTCGCCGTCCACGACGACCGAGCCGACGCCTCCGTCACGCGTGCGGGCGTCGACACGAACCCGATGTCCCGTCTCCGCCACGAGCGCGGTGATGCGCCCACGCGCCTGGACACGCTCGGCGACGAAGTCGAGCCGCGCCAGACCGCCGGTGGNGAGCGAGGGTGAGACGAGCAGAGACGCCGANGTGAGCGCGAGCANGGTCCCCGTGAGCCCGACGACCACGCCGACGACGAGCGAGCCTCCGCCGACGATNCGATGGAGCGCGCGGCTCGGGCCGCGNGCNCGNCGGATCGGCCGTGGGCCGGACCAGGGCCCGTAGAGCCAGAGGCCCGTCACGCCCTCGACGACGAGCCACACACCGAGCAGCCCGACCAGCAGCGCGCCCGCGCGGCCCGCGTGGAACGCGACGTGGAGCGAGCGGACGGCCACGAGGAGCGAGCGCTCGGGGGCGCGGGTATCGACGACGCGCAGCGTGGACGGGTCGACCGCGACGTCGAGGCGCCGCCCGCCGACCGTGAGCTCGACGCGATAGGGCTGATCGGGCCGCGCGGGGAGTCGGAGCGCGCGAGGCTCGGCGCCCGGCTGACCGACGACGGCGGCGGCGACCACAGCGTCGAGCGACGGCGCGGACGTTGCCGTGGTCGCGATCACCGGCGGGCCGTCGAGGGCCTGCTCGAGCTCGGGTCCGAACACGAGCGCGCTGCCGCTCAGGCCGAGGACGAGCAGGAGCGGGCCCGTCACCAGCCCGCCCCAGAGATGCACCCGCGCAGCCACCCGGCGCATGGTGTAGCCTAAACCGCGCTTTCGCCGGAGGCCCCGATGAAGCGAAGCGAGTCCCGNATCCTGACCACCCACACCGGCAGCCTGCCGCGTCCGCCCGCGCTGCGCGATCTGTTGGTGCGCCTGGACCGCGGGGAGGCGGTCGACGCGGCGGCGCTCGCGCGCGAGGCGGAGGCGGCCGTGCGCCACGTGGTCGCCCGCCAGCTCGAGGCCGGCATCGACGTCGGCAACGATGGCGAGCAGCCGCGCGTCGGCTTCTCCACCTATCCGGCGCGGCGGATGCGGGGCTTCGGCGGCGCCAGCACGCGGCGGATGGCGCGGGACATCGCCGAGCATCCGGACTACGCCGCGCGGCTGTCACGCCAGCGTGCCGGCGCCGCGCGCATCAATGACGCGCCGCAGGCGGTCGCCGAGGTCGCCTACACCGACCTGGGCGAGGCCACGGCCGAGTGCGAGCTGTTCAGGCGCGCCCCGGGCGCCGACAAGTTCGCCGAGGCGTTCATGACGGCCGCCTCGCCCGGCGTGATCGCCACCATCATGCTGGACGCCTACTACGGCTCCCACGAGCGCTACGTGAAGGCGCTCGCGCGCGAGATGCGCAAGGAATACGAGCTGATCGTGACGCGCGGCTTCGTGCTGCAGCTCGACTGCCCGGACCTGGCCATGGAGCGCGCGCGCTTCTTCCAGGACGAGCCGCTCGACGGCTTCTTGAGGGCCGTCGCCCTGCACGTCGACGCCATCAACGAGGCGATCGCGGGGCTGCCCGCCGATCGCGTTCGCCTGCACCTGTGCTGGGGCAACTACGACGGGCCGCACACGCACGACGTGCCGCTGGAGCCGCTGCTGCCGATCGTCTATCGCGCAAAGGTCGGCGCGCTCTCGCTGCCGCTCGCGAGCCCGCGCCACCAGCACGAGCTGAAGGCGTTGCGCCGCCACCCGCTGCCCGCCGGCATGCTGTTCGTGCCCGGCGTCGTCGACTCCACGACGAACGTCGTCGAGCATCCGGAGGTCGTCGCCGATCGCATCGTCGCCGTCGCCGAGGCGATCGGCGACCGCACGCGCGTGCTCGCCGGCGTGGACTGTGGCTTCGGCACCTTCGCGGGCTCGCAGCTCGTCGAGGAGAGCGTGGCGTGGACGAAGCTGCGCGCCCTCCGCGAGGGCGCCGATCTCGCCACCAGGCGACTCTGGAAGTGAGGAGGGGACCCATGGCAAGGCTGACTCCCATCACGAGCAAGGCTCAGGTGGCGGAGAAGGATCACGCGATCGTCGAGGGCATCGTCAAGAGCCGCGGCGCGCTCCAGGGCCCGTTCACGATGTTCCTGCACTCCCCCGAGCTGGCCGGCCGCCTCGCGCATCTGGGCGCGTTCGTCCGCTTCGAGGGCTCGCTCGACATGCGCGTGCGCGTCATGGCCGCGATGACGGTCGCGCGCGAGCTCGACGCGGTCTATGTCTGGGGTGCCCAGACGGGCCAGGCGCGCAAGCTCGGCGTCCCGGAGTCGACGATCGCGGCCATTCGCGACCGGCACACGCGCGTCATTCCCCCCGAGGACGCGCAGATCGTCGAGTTCACGCGCGACCTCATACGCAAGCACCGGGTCGACGACGCGATCGTCAAGGCGCTGCGCGCACGCTTCGGCGACGACGGATTCATCCAGCTCACCGGGGCGATCGGCTACTACAGCATGCTGGCCATGNCGGTCAACGCGTGCGAGCTCGAGGCCGCCCCGGGCGCCGAAGTCCTGAGAGCAGGAGGTATCTCATGAAGCGACGATCGATCGTCCTCGCGCTGATCCTCGCTCTCCTGGCGCCCGGCCTCGCCCTCGCGGCCGATCTGCCGACCGCGAAGCCCGAGCAGGTGGGGCTGTCCTCCGAGCGCCTCGCGCGCATCACGCAGGTGTTGCGCGCCGACGTCGAGCGCGGGCGGATCCCGGGCGCCGTCGTCGTCGTCGCGCGCAAGGGGCGGGTCGCGTACGTCCAGGCCGTCGGCTTCCGTGACAAGACGGCGGGCACGCCGATGACGCCGGACGCGATCTTCCGGATCGCCTCGATGACGAAGCCGCTCGTCACGGTGGCGGCCCTGTCGCTGTACGAGGAAGGTCGCTTGCTGCTGGCGGATCCCGTGTCGAAGTACATCCCCTCGCTCAAGACCCAGACGGTCGGCGTGGAGCGCGCTCCGGTCGAGCGCGAGATGACGATCCAGGACCTGATGCGCCACACCTCCGGTCTCACGTACGGCAACCGCGGGACGACGGAGATCTACAAGATGTACCCGGAGTCCTCGAACGTGTCGTCGCTGACGCTGACCATGGACGAGTTCATCGAGCGCCTGAGCAAGGCGCCACTGCTCTACCAGCCCGGCACGCGGTGGGAGTACAGCCTGTCGACCGACGTCCTCGGCCGCGTCGTCGAGATCGTGTCCGGCAAGCCGCTCGGCGAGTTCCTCGCGGAGCGCATCTACCGGCCGCTGAAGATGACCGACACGACGTTCCTCGTCCCGGCCGACAAGCGCGCGCGTGTCGCGCAGCCGCTGCCCACGCATCCCGACACCGGCGCGGAGTACAAGTTGCATGATCCCAGCGTGCCGCGGAAGTTCGACTGCGGCGGCGGCTGCGCGGTGTCCACGGCCGGCGACTACGCCCGCTTCGCCCAGATGCTCCTCAACCGCGGCCGCCTCGAGGGCGCTCGCGTGCTCGGCACGAAGACCGTCGAGCTCATGACGTCGGACCACCTGGGCCAGATCTCTCGCGGCACCAACTACTTTGCCGGCCCGGGTTACACGTGGGGTCTGGGGGTCTCGGTGCGCGAGGCGAACGGCCTCGCCCCGATGGCGGGCACGGCGGGCGACTACTTCTGGCCGGGCGCCTTCGCCACCTACTGGTGGGCCGATCCCAAGGAGGAGATGGTCGTCGTCTCGATGATGCAATCGCCGCTGGGGCGGCATTACATCCCGCTCCTGAGAGCGCTCGTGCTCCAGGCGATCGTCGACTAACCCGGGCCGCGAGCGAGGGAGCACGCCATGCGCATCGTCGACGCACAAGTCCACATCTGGAGCGGCGGCAAGCCCGCCAATCCGAACCACCGGCAGGTGGCGAGCTTCACCAAAGACGATCTGTTGAAGGAGATGGACGCCGCGGGCGTCGATGCCGCCGTGATCCATCCGCCGACGTCATGGGACCCGAACGCCAACGAGCTGGCCATCGAGGCGGCGCGCCAGCACCCCGACCGGCTCGCGATCCTCGGCAATTTTCCGCTCGACAAGCCGGAGAGCCGCGCGCTGATCGACGGCTGGAAGCAGCGGCCGGGCATGCTCGGCCTGCGCTTCACGTTCTTGCAGCCGCACCAGAAGACGTGGCCGACCGACGGCACCATCGACTGGGTGTGGCCCGCGGCCGAGCGCGCGGGCATCCCGGTGGCGCTGCTCGCGGCCAATTTCCTGCCGAAGGTCGCGCAGGTCGCCGAGCAGCATCCGGGACTGAAGCTGATCATCGATCACCTCGGGCGACCGTCGGGCACGAAGGACGACGCGGCCTGGGGCAATCTCGGCGACATGCTCGCGCTGGCGAAGCACCCGAACGTGGCCATCAAGGCCACCGGCGCGCCGAGCTACTCGAGCGAGCCCTATCCCTATCGCAACATCCACGGTCACCTGCGGCGGATCTACGACGCCTTCGGCCCCGCGCGGATGTTCTGGGGCACCGACATCACGCGCATGCCGTGCTCGTGGCGGCAGTGCGTGACGATGTTCACGGAGGAGCTGCCGTGGCTGACGGGCCGCGACAAGGAGCTGGTCATGGGCCGCGCGGTCTGCGACTGGCTCGGCTGGAAGCTGCCGCAATGAGGAGCGCGCCATGGAGATGAAGGCCGCCGTCTTTCGCAAGCCGCACGAGCCCCTGACGATCGAGTCGGTCGAGATCGACAAGCCGTCGGGCCGCGAGGTCCTCGTCCGCACCGCCGCCACGGGCGTCTGCCACAGCGACCTGCACGTCGTGGACGGCCAGGGCCGCTGGCCGACGGACCGGCCCATCGTGCTCGGCCACGAGGGCGCCGGCGTCGTCGAGGCCGTCGGCGCCGACGTGACCACGCTGCGACCCGGTGATCACGTGGTGGCGTGCCTCTCGGGGTTCTGCGGCAGCTGCGCGCAGTGCCTCGGCGGCCATCCGAACCTCTGCACCGGCGGCCTCGTCACGCGTGCGGACGCGGCGCCGCCGCGCCTCTCGCAGAANGGNGAGCCGCTCCGGCAGTTCATCGGCATCAGCAGCTACGCCGAGCGCATGCTGCTGCACGAGAACTCCGTCGTGAAGATCGACCCCGAGCTGCCGCTCGACCGCGCCGCGCTCGTGGGCTGCGGTGTCCTCACCGGGGTCGGCGCCGCGCTGCGTACCTCGGGGCTCGAGGCGGGCCAGACGGTCGCCGTGTTCGGCTGCGGCGGCGTCGGGCTGGCCATCGTGCAGGGCGCGCGCATCGGCGGCGCGCGGCAGATCATCGGCGTCGACGTGTTCGACGGAAAGCTGGAGATGGCCAGACGCGTCGGCGCCACCCACGTCGTCAACAGCGCCAACGACGATCCGGTCAAGGCCGTCCGCGCGCTCACGAAGGGCGCCGGCGTCGACCACGCGTTCGAAGCCGTCGGCAACGCCACGCTGGTGCGGCAGGCCATCGAGAGCCTCGCCATCCGCGGCACCGCCACCATCGTCGGCGTCCTGCCGCCGGACGCGACGATCGAGTTTCCGTGGATGGCCATCCGGCCGGAGTGCCGGGTGCAGACGTCCCGGATGGGCAGCAACCGCTTCCGCCTCGACATCCCGCTGTACCTGGAGTTCTACCGCCAGGGACGGCTCCTGCTCGACGAGATGGTCACGCGCCGCGGCCGCCTCGAGGACATCAACGACGCCTTTCGCGCGATGAAGGCCGGCGAAGTCGCGCGCACTGTGCTGATGTTCAAGTGATGCCGCGCCGCCGAGCGAGATCGAGGAGCGCCACGGCTTTGCCGGGGCGATCCGAGCGTGGGGGGGATGGGGGCCATTTCGGGGCCCCCATGTTCAACTGACCGCATGAAGCAAGTCCTGATCGATCGCTACGGCCCGCCGGAAGAGGTGGCGCGCTGCGCCGAGGTGCCGGACGTCGGCGCGCCGGCCGCCGGCGAGGTGGTGTTCGACGTCCTCGCGTTCCCGATCAACCCGGCCGACGTCTCGTTCTGCCGCGGCACCTACCGCCTGAGACCGCCGCTGCCGGCGACGCCGGGCGCGGAGTGCGTCGGTCGCGTCGCCACCGTCGGCGCCGGGGTGTCGCATGTGAAACCGGGTGATCTCGTCATCAACCTTCAGCGCGAGAACTGGACCCAGCGGCGGCGCGTGAAGGCCGACGTCGTCGTCCCGGTGCCGCCGCGCATGGACGTCCGGCAGGCGGCCATGCTGCGCATCAATCCGCCGACGGCGCTCCTGCTGCTCAGCGACTTCGTCGAGCTGAAGCCGGGCGACTGGGTGATCCAGAACGTGGCCAACTCGGCGGTCGGGCGCCTCGTGATCGGCCTCGCCCGGGCGCGCGGGGTGAAGACGCTGAACGTCGTGCGACGCGAGGCGCTGTTCGCCGAGCTGAAAGGGCTCGGCGCCGACGCTTGCGTCGTCGATGGCGACGACCTCGCCGAGAGGGTGAAGGCGCAGACGGCCGGCGCGCCGATCCGGCTCGGCCTCGACGCCGTGTCCGGCCGGGCGACGGCGCGGCTGTCGGCGTGCGTCGGCGAGGGCGGCGTCGTGTGCAATTACGGCTCGATGAGCGGCGAGGACCCCGTGATGTCGCGTGGCGCGCTGACCTCCGGCGGGCTCACGCTGGTCGGATTCACGCTCATGCGCGCGCTGGCTCCGCGCTCCCCCGAGCAGGTGCGGGCGATCTACGCCGACCTCGGCCATCGGATCCTGACGGGTGCCCTGCCGGCAGCGCCCGTGGAGAAGGTGTACGCCATCGAGGAGATCAAGACCGCGCTGGCCCACGCCCAGCGTGGGGAGCGCGGCGGCAAGATCCTGGTCGCGCCGAACGGGGCGATCTGAGTCGAAGGAGGACGGCATGGCGACCTTCACGCTTCAGGTCAACGGCGAGAGCAAGACGGTCGCGGTCGACTCCGACACTCCCCTTCTCTATATACTGCGCAACGACCTCGAGCTGAACGGCCCGAAGTTCGGCTGCGGGCTCGCGCAGTGCGGCGCCTGCACGGTGCTGGTGGACGGCAAGCCCGTGCGCTCGTGCGTGGCCACGGTGACCAGCGTGGCGAAGGGCCGCATCACGACGATCGAGGGGCTCGGCACGCTCGACCGCCTCCACCCGCTGCAGCGCGCGTTCATCGAGGAGCAGGCCTGCCAGTGCGGTTACTGCGGCAACGGCATGGTGATGTCGGCCAAGGCGCTGCTCGACCGCAACCCGAGGCCGAGCGATCGCGACGTCAAGGCCGCGCTGAACGGCCACCTCTGCCGCTGCGCCTCGCACAACCGCATCGTCCGCGCCGTGCAGCGCGCGGCGGCGGAGATGCGGTCGTGAGCGCCACCCCGCCGCGCGCCGTCTCGCGCCGCGCGTTCCTCGAGACCGGGGCGCTCGTCGTCGGCTTCGCGCTGGCGCCTCGCCTGGCGCTCGGACAGGACCGGCTGCCCGGCAGCCTGAACGGCAACCGCCGTCTCGACGCCTGGCTCCGCATCGATCCGAACGGCACCGTGACGATCTTCACGGGCAAGATCGAGCTGGGCCAGGGCATCGGCACCGCGCTGTCGCAGATCGCTGCCGACGAGCTGGACGTCGATCTGAAGCGGCTGGACGTCGTCCACGGCGACACGGCGCGCACGCCCGACGAGGGTCAGACGGCCGGCAGTCTGTCCGTGGAGCAGAGCGGCACCGCGCTGCGCTTCGCCTGCGCGGAGGCGCGCGGAATCTTACTGACGGCGGCGGCGGCGAAGCTCGGCGTGCCGGCCACCGACCTGAGCGTCAGAGACGGGACCATTGGCGCGTCCGGCGGAGGGCGCGTGACGTACTGGGACCTCGCAGGCGACGCGGATCTCGGGCGCGAGGCCACCGCGAAGGCGACGCCGAAGCCGCCGTCGGAGCACACGTGGGTCGGCAAGAGCGTACGCCGCCGCGACATCCCGAAGAAGTTCACGGGCGGCGCGGTCTACGTGCAGGACGTGCGCCTGCCGGGCATGGTGTT
>JGI25382J43887_10000892_pt1 | contig 11228 bp, 12 predicted proteins | sample GraSoi013_1_40cm_3_FD_43887 | JGI IMG/M metagenome (IMG submission 43887) | reverse complement strand
ATGAGCGTCGATCCATCATCGGTGAGCATCAAAGCCACCACCGCCGAGGGGATGGGGGCGATTGGACGCCACGAAGGGATTGCGGCGCACGCCGTGGCAACTCTGGTGGGGGCGTCCTGACGGTGTCGAGAGTGGGACGCCTCCGGCGCACCTCCGGGAGGTGGCGGCGACCAGCCGGTTTTCGATGAGAGGCAGCAGTCCGGTCCACAAGTCAGAGCCCTTGCCGGAGCTGCTCTTCGTCGAGCGCGCGGTCGTGGCCGACCCGGTCTCCGTGGAAGTCGATCGACCCGCCGCGGTGCATCCGCGGGTGACGGGGTTCTGGCGGAACGGAGAGTACGTACACGTGGTGAAGATCGTCGAAACGCGCTACGAGGCAGGAGAACGGTTCTACCGCATCGTCACTGACCACGGCTGCGTTGACGTGCGTCGCTATCGGCGCATCGACCCGCGCAGCCTCCGTTCCTCAGCGGCATGGGAGGTCTGTGCCGAGCTCGACGCGATCGAGGCCTTTCGGTCGACCTGAGCCGACGTCCCCCACGAATTTTCGCGCCCCGGGGCGGCGGTGACGCCCGAGGTGGTCGAGGGCCGGGGCGATGCGTTTTTGATACACTCGGGTCATGAGTTTCCGTCTTCATAACACCGCGACCCGCACCGTGGAAGAGTTTGTCCCGCTGGAGCGCGGAGTCGTGCGGATGTACGTGTGCGGGCCCAACCTGTACGGCCCCGCCCANGTGGGGCACGGATTCAGTTATGCGTTCTTCGACGTCCTACGGCGCTACCTCGAATACCGCGGCCATCGAGTCCTCCACGTCCAGAACTTCACCGATATCGAGGATCGGATCATCGAGCGCGCCACGCGGGAGGGCCGCGGAGTCGCCGAGATTGCGCAAGAGTATGTCGACCGGTTCTTTCGCGAGATCGATGCCCTGGGGGTCCGGCGGGCCGACTACTACCCTCGGGCCTCAGAAACCATCCCGAAGATCGTGGAGATCATTGCGGGACTAATCGCGCGGGGGCATGCGTATCGCGTGAACGGGGATGTCTACTTCCGAGTGTCATCGTTTCCCCGCTACCTGCGGCTGTCGGGGCGATCGCTGGAGGAAATGCAGGCCGGGGCACGGATCGACCCCGATCCGCGGAAAGAACATCCTATGGACTTCGTCCTCTGGAAGGCCGCCAAGGCGGGCGAGCCGTCCTGGCCCAGTCCCTGGGGGCCGGGGCGTCCTGGCTGGCACATCGAATGTTCGGCGATGATTCTGCAGTACTTGGGGGAGCAGATCGATATCCACGGGGGCGGCGAGGACCTCGTCTTCCCTCACCATGAAAACGAAGTCGCGCAGAGTGAGGCCTTCACGGGGCGAATGCCGTTTGTCCGCTACTGGCTGCACAATGCGCTGATGAAGCCGCCGGTGGGCGAAGAGATGCACCGCCACCTCGGGAACTTCGTCTCGCTTCAAGATGCCCTGAGGCAGTACTCCGCCGACGCGATCCGGCTCTTCTACCTCAGCGCGCACTACCGCACTCCGGTGCGGTGGACGGATGAGGCCCTCCGCGCCTCGACGCGCGGGTTGGAACGGCTCCGCACCGCTCTCACCAACGCGGAGGAAGCGATCGCCCGCACGAGCGACCGGGAGGACGCCGGGCTGACGGAGCCGGCGCGGCGGGCCCGCGAGGCGTTCGAGGCAGCTATGGATGACGACGTGAACACCCCCCAGGCGGTGGCCGCACTCTTCACGCTGGCAGCGGAGATCAACCGGGTGGCCGATGGGGCGCTTAAGGGCTCGGGGCAAGGGCGGGCCGGCCTGTGGGTGGCCTCCGACACCCTGCGCGACTTGGCGCAGGTGCTGGGGCTATCCTTGCAGCGTCCGGGTGTGACCGCACGATTGGTCCCTGCCCTGCAGGCCGTGCTGGCCGATGTCCGCACGCACGCCGCCGAGCTCTTCCCTGAGCCTGCGTCGACCGCGGATCCCGAGCATTTGATCCGCACGCTGCTCGCCGGACGCGAACGCGCGCGCGCACGGCATGCCTATGATGTGGCCGACCGCGTGCGGGCCCGGCTGGGAGAGCTAGGGATCCTCGTGGAGGATTTGCCCACCGGTCCCCGGTGGCGCGTGGCGTCGCCTGACGGGCGCGAGCCTTCTCCTGATGCCCGACAGCCACGACCGTAGCGAAGCCGAAGGAGACCAAGACATCCTGCCCGGGCGGCGGGCGGTGCTGGAAGCGCTGCGCGCTGGCCGCCCCTTGCGCAAGGTTCTCCTGACCCGGGCGGCCCACGGCGGCACGATTCGGGCCATCCTGCAGGAAGCCAAGCAGCACGATATTTTTGTGCAGTTTGTCGACGAGCGCCGTCTCGACCANCTGGCGCAGGGCGCGCACCATCAGGGTGCAATCGCGCTGACATCGGCGAAATCACTCGTGAGCGTGGACGAGATCCTCGCCAGCGCGCGCCACCGCAATCAAGCCCCGTTTGTCCTCGTGGTCGAGGGCGTGGAAGATCCGGCGAACCTCGGCGCCCTCATCCGGACCGCGGACGGGGCGGGGGTGCACGGTATCATCATCCCCCGCCACCGGGCCGTCGGGTTGACGCCGACCGTTGCCCGGACATCCGCGGGGGCGTTGGAGCACCTGCCCGTTGCTCAAGTGACCAACATCTCCCGCGCGTTGGACGCATTGAAGGACGCCCGACTGTGGGTGGTGGGTGCCGATCCCGCCGCATCGACCGTGCACTATGACATGCGGTTACTCCCACCCGTGGCGCTCGTCTTGGGTGGAGAGGGGAGGGGACTGAGCCGGCTGGTGCGCGAGCGTTGCGATGCCCTGGTGCGTCTCCCGATGCGTGGTCGCCTCAGCTCGCTCAACGTCTCTGTTGCCGGCGGCATCTTACTGTATGAAGTTGTACGACAACTCCACACGCAGTCGACGGTCGAGGCCCCACCGTGAGGTCGCGCGTTCCACACTCGGGGCGCACCTTTTTCTTGACGTGGTGTGGACCGGTTCGTATAATGAGCCTCGAATCATCACGGTGGAGGCAAACAGAGTGGCGCTGGCGCGGCGGGAAGCACCGACCTATGCCGAAATGGGCGATGAAGACCTCGTCGCCTCAGCAAAATCCGGTGATGACCACGCAAGTGAATACCTCATCAATAAGTACCGCAATTTCGTCCGAGTCAAAGCCAAAGCGTACTTCCTGATCGGGGCCGATCGCGAGGATATCATCCAGGAGGGTATGATCGGCCTCTACAAAGCGATTCGCGATTTCCGGGCCGACAAGCTCTCCTCGTTCCGCGCATTCGCCGAGTTGTGCATCACCCGTCAGATCATTACCGCGATCAAGACTGCCACACGTCAGAAGCACATCCCGCTGAACTCCTACATCTCGCTGAACAAGCCGATCTACGACGAGGACTCGGACCGCACGCTGCTGGACGTGATCAGCAGCATCAAGGTCAGCGACCCTGAGGAACTCGTCATCAACCAGGAAGCGTCCGCCACCATGCGGGAGCGCATCCGCAAGAACCTCAGTGAACTGGAGTGCAAGGTGCTCACGGCCTACCTGGAAGGCAAATCGTACCAGGAGATGGCCAACGAACTGAACCGCCACGTCAAATCCATCGACAACGCCCTGCAGCGCGTCAAGCGCAAGCTGGAACGGAACCTGGAAGGTGAAGAAAACTAGACCAGAAGTGCGCGGAGTCAGTCTCGGGGGATGAGGCGCGATCTCATCCCCCTTTTGCTTGGAGCGATCCGGTGCTACGGATTCTGTGTCCCACCTGCCGCTTGGTCTTCTTACACCTGGCCCCAGCGACCGAGGATGGCGTCGTCTGCCCGCGGTGCGGCGCGAAGTTCACCCCCGACGAAGAGGAGCTTCTAGACCCCGAAGATGACTGAGTCCGGCCAGACCCCCTGGCCCGCTACCGTGCCCTCAGGCCGCACCGTCCTGGCGCGCGTCAGGACCCCCATTGGCGAGTGGCAGTTGCAGCGCCGTGACGCGCACTACGAGATCATCTGTAATGGCGTGTTTCTGATGGCCTCCTACAACCGAGCCTCCGACCGAAGTTTGGCCACAGTCGCCCTAGCCCGTGTGCGAGGCGAGGGGCTGCGGGTCCTCGTCGGCGGGCTGGGTATCGGGTTCACGGCTCAGGCGGCCCTAGAAGATACCCGGGTGGCGGCCCTCGAGGTCGTGGAGATCGAGCCCACTGTTGCCGCCTGGCACCGCGCGCATTTTGCCACACTATGTGGGCAGCCGCTGGACGATCCGCGCACGGCTTTGCTCCAAACCGATCTCGCCCATCTCCGGCTCGCGGCGGGGGCGTACGACGCTATCTTGCTTGATACGGACAATGGGCCTGACTGGCTGGTCCGCGACACAAATGCTCGCTTATACACGCGGGAGGCCGCGGAGCGCTTCCTTGCGGCCCTGCGCCCAGGAGGAGTGCTGGCGTACTGGTCGGCAACGCTATCGGCAGCGCTGTCGGCAGCGCTCTCCGCGGGTGGGGGGGCTGTCGAGGTCGTGGCCACCGAGGACGAAATTTCCCCCGGACGTCCGAGTACGGCGTGGCTGTACTTGGCCACGCCTATGGCGCGACCCGGCCTGTAGGACCGGGCCGGCCCGTTTAGCCCCCGATCTGAATCATCGCCCGAGCCTGCGGGAACATCTTTTCAGCCAAGGCGTGGCCGAACGGGCGGCGGAAGGCTCCGGCCTTGAAGATCTCCGTGAGGACCGCGTAGCTCGCCCCCGCGCGCAGCGGGGTAAGCAAATCGACTTCGTCATCGCGTAGCAGGCACAGCCGTAGACGGCCATCGGCCGTGAGACGCAGCCGTCCGCATTTCGCGCAGAACGGCTGGCTGACGGGACTGATGAACCCCAGCGTTCCGGATGCCCGCGGCAGCCGATACGTGCGGGCGGGATCGCTGCCCGAGAGATCCACGGGTTCGAGAGGCCCCAAGGCACCTTCGATCGCTGCCATCGTCTCTTCCGACTTCACCACCGCAGCCTCCGCAAAATCGCCGACGCTACTGAACGGCATCATCTCGATGAACCGGATCTCCCAGGGGCGCTCTAGCGTCAGCGCGGCCAGGGGCACCACGTCGTCCTCGTTGAAGCCGCGGACCACGACACTGTTCAGCTTAATCGGGGTGAGTCGGACCGCCTCGGCCGCTGCGAGGCCCGCGAGGACTTTCTCGACGTGGCCCCCGCGGGTAATCCGGGAGAATTTCTGCGGGTCGAGCGTGTCCAAGCTGATGTTCACTCGCTGCAACCCGGCAGCTGCCAGGGGCGCCGCGAGTTCCTTCAGCAGCACGCCGTTGGTGGTCATCGCCATGTCCTCGATGCCCGGGATCGCGGCGAGCTGGCGGACAAGGTCGACGACCCGAGGACGTACCGTCGGCTCGCCTCCGGTGAGACGGAGACGGCGCACGCCGAGGTCGGCGGCAATGCGCACCAGCAGCACGAGTTCGTCGTCTTGCACGAGGTCGTCCGGAGGGCGGAAGTCGATCCCCTCCTCCGGCATACAGTAGACGCACCGCAGGTTGCAGCGGTCGGTCAGGGAGATGCGCAGATCAGTGAGGGGGCGCCCGTATTGATCTTTCATCGATGTGTTGTTGGCCCGATTATAGCACTCAGCCTCTCCAACGCAGCAGGCGAACCGATTTGTTCCGGTCCCATCGCGCGAAACGGCGGGTGCTAGCGAGAGACCGGCGTGGCCTCGTCTGGACGACGCGGCGCACTCTCGAGGGCCGCGTGCAGCCGCGATTGCATGAGCTGTTGCAGGGTCCCCACAATGCCCCGGCGGAACACCAGGATGACCGCGACGAAGATCGCTCCCGTCGCGACGCCCCACGCATCGGTCCACGTGGAGAGGATGTCTCGCAGGAGGAGGACAAGGGCGGCGCCTACCGCCGGGCCCAGCGTGGTTTCCATCCCGCCGAGGAGAACCATCATCACCACGGTCCCAGACGTGATCCAGTGCACGGTCTCCAGAGCCACGAACCGATGGGCGATGACGTAGATGCCGCCGGCAAAGCCGGACAGCGTGCAGGACAGCACCGCCGACAGTAACTTATACCGGTCAACCGGATAGCCGAGGCTCCGCGCGCGCACTTCATTTTCTCGAATGGCCATCAACACGCGGCCGAACGGTGAGTGGACGATCCTCCAGCACACCCACATTCCCACCGCCACTAGCGGGACGGTCACATAGTAGAACATGGTGAGGTTGCTCAAGTCGAGCCCCCCCACCAGGACGCGGGGCACTCCCTGTACCCCGTTTTCTCCCCCGGTCAGACCGCGCCACTCGTTGATGATGTAGTAGATCATCTGCGCAAAGGCGAGCGTGATCATCGCGAAGTAGATCCCCCGACGCCGTACGGCGAGATAGAGGAGGGGCACGGAGAGCGCTCCGGCGACCAGCGCCCCGGCCACAGCATTGACGGGATAGGGCACGCTGCCCCGCAACGCCAACAGACCCGAGGCATACGCTCCGGCGCCAAAGAACGCCGCATGCCCGAAGGACAGCAACCCCGTGTACCCCAACAAAATGTCCAAGGCTGTGGCGAACAGCGCCCAGGTGAGGATGTCGAGAGCGAGTCCTTCATAGACCAGCCGGGGTAGCAGGAGCACGAGACCCCCCAACNCCACCCAGCCGAGGCGCCGGGCGATCATTCCAGACTCCCAAACAATCCGGCCGGACGCAGCAGAAGGATGATCGCCATCAAGACAAAGACCAGAGTGTTCGAGACCGGCGGATAGTACACGGCGCCCAGGGCGACGATCACCCCCACGAGAAAACCGGTGACCACTGATCCCAGGATAGACCCCAGCCCTCCAATCACCACGATGGCGAACGTGGTGACGATAAGATCGGCTCCCATCAACGGGGACACGTTCCGCATCGGCGCAGCGAGGACGCCGGCAAGCGCCGCGAGGGCCACGCCAAACGCGAAGACCGGAGGTACCCAGCGGTCGACATCAATTCCAAGCGCGCGGGTCAATCCAGGGTTTTCTGTCGCCGCGCGGACGATCATGCCCACACGCGTCCACTCGATGACCCACCATGTGAGGAGACAGATCAGCACCGAGAACCCTAAAACGAACAGCCGGTAGGTCGGGAAGAGCAGATTCCCCCAGACGATGGCACCTTTCAAAAGGGACGGTGCGCTGTACGGGACGCCCTGGATNCCAAACCGCAGGCGCATGGTGTCTTGGAGCACAAGGGTGAGGCCGAAGGTGAGCAGTAGGTTGTACAGGGGATCCACGTCATACAGGCGCCGCAAGAACAGGCGTTCCAGGACAATCCCGACAGCAGCGACGGCCAGGGGGGCGAGCACCAGCGCCCACCAAAACGAGACTCCCGCACTGGTACCCAGCAGGTAGGTGGCAAACGCCCCCAGCATGTACAGGGCGCCGTGCATGAAGTTGACAACGCGGAGCATGCCAAAGATCACAGCCAGCCCCAGGCTGAGCAGGGCAAAGAACGCGCCATTGACGAGCCCATTGAAGACCTGCAGGAGAAGATTTTCCATGGCAGGAGGCGGCGGGGACGGCGGGCCGTGTGCCGTCCCCGCGCGCCCGCTATCTCGTTACTGCTTGCACTTCGACGCGCTCAGCGGCTGGAACGCCTCGCCCGCCGGGATCGTGCTGAGGATCTCCACGTAGTCCCACGGCTCCTTGACTTCGCTGGGGGCTTTGACGCGGGCCAGGTACGCGTCGTGGATGACGCGGTGGTCTTGCCGACGGATCTCCGCGTTGCGGGCGAAGAAGTCGGAGAATCGGAACCCTTCCAGCGCCGCGACAACCGCGTCCGGCTGATCGGTGCCCGCCCGACGGACTGCGGACAGGTACTGCCAGGTGGCCGAGTAGTTACCGGCATGGGCAAACGTGGGGCGTACTTTCGTGCGCGCCAGGAACCGGTCCGCCCACTCGCGTGACTGCTTATCCAGCACCCACTCCCAGGGTGTCGTGTACAGGGTGCCCTCAAAGGCCTGCACCCCCAGGGCGTGCACGTCGCTTAAGAACAGCAATCCGATCGCCAAATTCACTCCCTTGCTGCGCAGCCCGAATTCGTTGTACTGCTTGACGAAATTAACCAGATCGCCCCCGGCCTGCATGACCCCCAGCACATGCATCGTCGGTCGCAGCGTGCGGGCCTTGATCAGATACGTCGAGAAGTCATCGTTGGGAAAGGGTGTGCCGTCTGAGAGCAGCACCTTTCCGCCGCTGCGTTCGATCGCCGCCCGAAACGAGCGTTCCATGTCCTGGCCAAACGCGTAGTTGGGATAGACGATGTACCAGTTCTTCCCGATCTTCTTCGTCACTTCGGTCGCGGTGCCGTTGGCCAGCATGTAGGTGTCGTACGCGTAGTGGAATGTGTACTTGTTACAGTTGTCGTTGGTGAGCTGGGTGGTGGCGGCGGTGATGTTGATATACAGCCGTTTAAGTTCCTTAGCCGCTTCCGCCACGGCGAGCGCCGCCGAGGAGGTCGGCACGTCCAGGATAATGTTGGCCCCATACCGCTCATAGAACTCGCGGGCCTTCACGTTGGCGAGGTCCGGTTTGTTCTGGTGGTCGGCGCTGATGATCTCCACCGGACCCGGGAACTTTCCGAACTGCTGCTCGAAGTCCGCCACCGCCATGCGGACGGCCTCGACGGAGGTCGGACCCGACAGGTCCTTGTAGACGCCTGACTGGTCATTGAGGACAGCGATTACGATCTTTCCACTCGTGAGCCGGACTTGGCCCTGACTTGGGGCGGGCGCGACGAGAGCTATCGTCAGCACGGCTGCGCCCACCAGCACACCCCATCGTTTCATTGCTCTCCCCTCCCGCATCCAGCGATCCTCGGTATCTACACGCCAAGATACTCCAACAACTCTTGCTCGCGACGCTCCACCTCCTCGTTCGACAGGCTTTCGACCGTCCGGCCGTTCACGATCAGGTAGTGGTGATCCGCGACGGTCACTGCGAACCGCAAATTTTGCTCGACCAGCAAGACGGTCAAGTGGTGCGCCTTGATCTCCCGGAGAATCTCTCCTACCCGCCGCACCAGGATCGGCGCCAGCCCTTCGGTCGGTTCATCTAGGAGCAGCAGCTTGGCGCCCATGCGCAGGACGCGCGCGATTGCGAGCATCTGCTGCTCCCCCCCCGAGAGTTTGGTCCCGGGCTGGCGCGCCCGCGCCCGGAGCGGAGGGAACGCGTCGTAGATCTTATCCAGGTCCCAGCCGTCGGGGGAGACGACCGGAGGCAGCACGAGGTTTTCGTGCACTGTGAGGCCGCTGTAGATGCCGCGGTCATCCTGCACATAGCCGACGCCCAGCCGGGCAATCCGCTGAGGCGGGAGGGCCGCGAGATCCACGCCGTCCAAGATCAACCGCCCCCGCTTTTGGCGGTGGATCCCCATGATGGAGCGGATGGTGGTGGTTTTCCCCGCTCCGTTGCGGCCGATCAGCGTAACGATCTGGCCATCGTGGATCTCAAGGTCCACTCCGTGGAGGACCTGGCTTTCACCATACCACGCCTGCAGGCCTTCCACTTGGAGCATCAGCTGGCGCCGCCCAGATACGCCTCGATCACCGCNGCGTCTTTGCGCAAGGTGTGGTANGTGCCCTCGGCCAGCACCCGCCCCCGTTGGAGCACCGTGATGCGATCGGACAGGGCCGCGACCACACCCATGTTGTGTTCCACCAGCACGACCGTGCGCGTGCGGGCCACTTGCCGGATCAGCGCCACCACGCGTGAGATGTCTTCGACCCCCAGCCCCGCCGTTGGTTCGTCCAGCAGAAGCATCCGCGGCTGCAAGGCGAGCGTGAGGGCAATCTCCAGCGCCCGTTTTTGGCCGTAGGACAGCTCCTGCGCAGGTTTTCCCGCCGCCTCCGCGAGTCCCACGGACTCCAGAATTGTTCGGGCGTCCTGGTCGAACCGATGCAGCACGGTCTCGGGAAGCCAGAAGTAATAGCCCAACGGCGTCCCAGACTGGCGGGCCAGTCGGATATTGTCCAACAGACTGAGGTGGGGGAAGATGCTGGTGATTTGAAACGATCGCGCGAGGCCCAGGTGCACGATGGCGTGCGCAGGCCAGCCGGTGATCTCCCGATTCTCAAACAGGATGTGGCCCTCCGTCGGGCGCAGCAGGCCGCTCAGGAGGTTGAACAATGTGGTCTTNCCCGCGCCGTTGGGGCCGATGATCGCGTGGATCACACCAGCCTCCACGCGCAGGTCCACCCCTGCCAGGGCCCGGAACCCCCGGAAGTCTATCGCAAGTCCCTTCGTTTGGAGGACGGGCATTGGTGGCTGCACCTATCGATTGGCCACCCGGTGGTAGCCCCCCTGCCGCGGAGAATGACATCAGCATCAGGAGCCACGGTCCGCGTGTCGAACCCCCCTGATCGTATGCGAAGAGAAGAGATCGCGTGATTCGTCGGAAGGGGGAGAGGGGATGTCCTTGAAGGGCAAAGTCGCCGTGGTCACGGGCGCGGGGTCGGGCATCGGCCGGGCCATCGCGCTTGCACTCGCCCGAGAAGGGGCGGCCGTGTGTATTGCGGATANGGACGAAGCGGCAGGACGCCGGGTGGTCGGCGAGGTGGCGGCAGCGGGGGTCCGCGGGCACTTCGTTCGGACGGACGTATCGCAAAGCGGCCCCGTTCGCGCCATGGTCGAGGACACGGTCAAGACGCTGGGTCGCCTCGACATCCTGGTCAACAACGCCGGTGTGCAATACGTCGCGCCGATCGTCGATTACCCCGAAGATCGCTGGAACCTGCTGATTGGCGTTATGCTCACCGGGACCTTTTTGTGCACGAAGTACGCACTGCCCGCCATGCGGGTAAACAAGTGGGGTCGGGTTGTGAACATCGCCTCCGCTCATGGACTCGTCGCCTCTCCGTTCAAGTCCGCGTATGTCGCCGCCAAGCATGGGATCGTGGGATTTACCAGGGTGGCTGCGTGGGAGGTAGCGGATGCCGGGATTACTGTGAACGCCATCTGCCCAGGCTACGTGCGNACCCCNCTTGTGGAAAAGCAGATCGCCGACCAGGCTCGCGTGCACAACATTCCGGAGTCCGAGGTGGTGGGGCGGATNATGCTCGAGCCTCATGCGATTAAGCGACTGCTCGAGCCAAGCGAGATCGCGGGGNTGGCCGTCTACCTCTGCTCAGATGCCGCGGCAATGGTGACGGGTGCGGCCTTGGCGATCGACGGCGGATGGACCGCGCACTGATCCCTCACCCAGTGGCGC
>JGI25382J43887_10000890_pt1 | contig 11230 bp, 11 predicted proteins | sample GraSoi013_1_40cm_3_FD_43887 | JGI IMG/M metagenome (IMG submission 43887) | reverse complement strand
GCGGGACGCCTCTCGCGTCTCCTTTTAGATCGACACAAAAAATTCCGTGGGGTTTCTCGGAAACGGCTCTAATCGCCTTTAGAGCAGTCATGTTTACCTTGTTTGAGTGAACCACCCGGTTTAGCTTGGAAGTCCCTCCCGAGCCTACGATTCGATGCCCCACCCAGCTCAAGCGCTCACGAACCATAGANGTCACAAGCTTNCCCTCGCTCCAGATAGACATGAAACAGAAATCGCGATTCGGNAGATACTCTTCCACGATGAAATCCGTCTTCAATCCTTCCGTCCAGTGGTAGCCAATCCAGTACTCTACACTTCGCCAGTTTTTTGCCAAGCAACTCAAGCTCCCTCCGGCTCCCTGCCTCGCCCTCACCCAGCAAGGAAATGTGAGCCTCCTAGCCAGTTGCCTCGTCCTGCGGTTGCGAGGCGAGAGAACGATTGGTTCTCTCCTGAGGCCTTTTTTGAACCATCTGGACAATGCCTCGTACTTGTCCTGACAGACTCGAACAGCCTCACGCTCCGGTAGGAACATTGCAGCGCGAACTTGGTCCCTGTCTCTCGACAATCGGCNTACTTCCGAGTCGGGCTGAGGAAAGATCATCTCAACCTTGTCCTTCTTGACAACTTGGTTGAGGCGCCGTAGATATCGCGGGCTGTTGGCTGGGGGAAGCTGATAGGCTCTGTCGATCCATCCGTTTAGTTCGATACTGGTCCTGTCCACATCGGTTCCGTCAAGGACGATCTTCTTACCATCATTACTGACTCTCAAACTCCAGCAAACATTGTTACCCGCGCTACCTCCAGCACCAGTGACCAGAATGCTTCGCATGACAATACCTTAGTGTTCNTGTTTCGTGTTTGTATGGGAATAAATAAGTAGGGAGTCTTTTCGGATGCTAACCAAAGTCTCACGGTGCACAATGGTTTCTGCAAATGAAGGCACTCGTACTCTCGCTTCTGCTGTTGGCAATATTGTCAACCCAGCTCCCTGGCCCCGCAACCGCCCAAACACCCTGCACTTCAAGTACTTGCACAGCCACCGTCAATAGATCCATAGCAACAAACAACTGGGGCGTGACATTCGTCAGCGATCAGTTCACCATGACCTTAGGATCATCGCCCGTGTCCCAAATCGCGCTCGGCATACCCTCCGCTCTGAGCAGTAAGCTTCGATTCACGGAGGCCGTGGATTCACAACTGAACCCGTTGAGAATTTCCCCCCCGAGCAACCCTTTAACCCTGCCCTCAGGGGGCAACTATTCAGCGATAGACATCGCATTCCCTTCCGCTAAGACCGGAGGCTACAGCTTCAATCTCACAAGCGTATATTCAGACATGCTGAATTTCAACTCGACTTCAAGCAGCTTCACTTTTGCGTTCGAGCCCTTTCCTCTGACTGATGGCACTTACAATGTTACAAGCGCCCAGCTTTCGGTGAAGACTGGCGATTGGCCGTCTCCGAAGGTATCCTCCGTGAACGGGACGTTCGCCAGCGCAACATTCACGGCCCAAACAACTACCCTGAAGCCCTACAATACGACGGTCGCGACGATGACCTTCTCGTCCTCTGGCACCGCCCAAAGCATTTTTGACGTCGTGGCAAATCGAACCATCGCACTTGCACAAACTGGTTCAATTCAAGTCACAGACTTTTACAACATGATCAACAGAGGTCATGATCTGTCGAGTCTCGCTCTACCTCTTCCGAGGAACGTTCAGACAGCCACGGCTAGCGACATCATAGGGGTAGTTAGCACCCTTACGGCAGCAACGGCGACTGACGGGACAAACACGGTAACGTTCATTCCGAGGTTCGGAACTGTAAAGGCCGGAGCCGAATCATCCGTTAGGATTACGTACGCGCTTCCAATCCAGTCCTACCTGATATCCAAAGGCTTGGGACGATTCGAACTCAGCTTCCGCTTGCTCGACAATGTCAAGTTCTTCGAGCCAACGCTACAGATGAAAATAGTAACCCCGATGGGGTTCCGCCTAGATTCTTTCAGCGGCCAAACCTTCACAACATCTGGCAATCAAATTCTCGTAGCGGTTTCTACGGCTACGCCGATGTCCAATCTGTCATTTACGATGGACTATCAGATTGACCCATTCTGGGCAAGTCTATCAGCCCTCGGATGGGCCGGACTCGCTGTGGGATCACTCGCCGCGATTGTCCTAGCCGTTGGCGCAACTAGCACCGCAGGAGTAGCAGTCTCAGGCGCGCCATCCGAACTCATCGGACGGTTCGTGGAACTGTACGATGAAAAATCAGCCATGCGACTAGAAGCCGAAAAAATGGACGAGGACCTCGCGAGAGGAGCTCTTAACCGTCATGAGTACAAGAGAAGAAGACGCGTCATCGACTTGAGAATCGCCGAGTTGGACAGAACACTTGCGCCGGTCAAAGATCAGTTGTCAAAGGCGAACCCCCGTTACCAAGACATGATCAGAAGGCTCGAACGAGCTGAGGCTGACATCCAAGTGGTTCGAACAACATCTGCAGACCTTCGGAACCAGTACAGGAGCGGTAGAATAGCTAGAGAGCTGTACGAGTCTTTGATCTCAGACCTCGCTAAGAGGAAGGAGAAGGCTCAGCAAACGATGGACACCATAGTCATTAATCTGAGAGAGGAGACTAGGTAAGAATCCTCCCCTGGTCCCCCGATAATTGAAAATCCGCATAGAAGAATACGCCAACTGGTTGGATCAAGAACTCGAGAAGGCACTGCGTCCTACCAGGAGTAAGGCGGGAAAACTTTCTGACGACGCGCGACGGGCACTTGATGAGGCCCGAAGCTTCTTCGAGGAGCTCTCTCGCAAAGCCGACGGAAACCTTGCGACCAAGAAAGACCCCATCTCTTACCGAGCCGCGAGAGTCGTGGGAAGAGTGGCCCGCGACGCTATCTCAAGCATAGAAAAGATCCAAATCCCCCAAGAAGTTAGCTGGGATTCCTACAAGGTTCTACGAGACAACCTCTCCAACACAGCTCGGTCTCTTAGGGAGAGCAGAACCAATACCCAGAGGGAAATCCACGGACTCTATCTGCTAGACATGCTATCATTCTCGGGAATAGTCGAGAGAATTGCGAAAGTCGGAGAAAAGATATCACAGTTCCTCGAGGGAGACGGAGAAAATCTTCAACGGGCTAAGACCCTCACCGGCATCGTTGAGACGATCCATCAAACCCGACTGGAATTGGACGAGAAGAAGAAGGAGACTGTCGAACTTGAACGAACCCGTGAAGCACTCTCGTCTGCGGTGAAAGAGTTGTCAAGCGAGATGGAGAAGATCACATCAAACGATTCCCTCAAACAAGTCCTGGAAATCGAAAAAGAACTCCGGAAGGAGAGCAGAGAATTCAGAACAGATACGCTGACTCACCTCCGAAGACCCCTTCGAAAACTTAGGGACCTCTCGCAGCGAGGGGAAATCGCCATTAGAACTGAGGAGAGAGACGCATTGGGTGATTATATTCAGTCCCCGTATAGGAGCTTCCTTTCGCGAAACTCGGGTCCCTACCTCACTCCAATTCTGACGAACCTGAAGAGTGCTTTAGCTTCAGGCAAGATGGGGCTCAGCCATAGAAAGACAACGAGAGTTGTAGTTCAGCTTGACCAGCTAACAACGACTCAGCACCTCGCCGAGAAGCAAAGCAAAGGCCGAAGCCTCCTAGGGCACCGACAGAGACTCCTACACGATCCAAACTGCAAGAATCTCTACCTCGAAAGAAAAATCGTTCTCAAGAAAATCGAAGAGGGAAAAAAGAACGAGCTTCAAGCCACCGAGAGGCTTAACTTGGCGGAGGAGAAGATCAAGACCTTGAACAAGCACTTCGAGGAACTGTTAATTCAAGCAGAATCGAAGACCAAACAATACTTGTCACGCGACGTTCAGCTAGAACGACCTCGACTTTCGAAATAGGTCCGAAACCAACTTAGATTCACGAGGATATAATATTCGGCCGCGAAACTAAGAGGTCTGCCCCAGACCTCTGTTTATCCTCTGGAGGAGAGAGCCGAACATATTCATGGTTAGTTTCCCTGTCTGGGTATTCCTAGGGCTTGGATGGTACGACGCGAAGACCTTGCGGCCGTCTGAGAGGCCGATTTCGAGCCCGTGTTCAAACTTCGGAATCTTGTCCGAGAAGAGATTGTCTTGCTTCAATAAGAACATCGTAGAACGGTAGGCAAGCTGGCCCAAACAGAGGATGACTCTGGACGGATTGCATATCTCCAACTCCGATTTCAGAAAGTGGGCGCAGTTGGATATTTCTTCGCTCGTGGGCTTATTGTCGGGAGGGACACACTTCACCGCCGCTGTCATGTAAACTCCATGCAGTTCTAGTCCATCGTTCGCGTCGACCGAGCGTGGCTGGTTTGAATATCCAGCTTCGAAGAACGCTTCCACCAAGAAGTCAGCGCTCCTATCTCCGGTGAACACTCTTCCAGTCCGATTCCCGCCGTGAGGTGCTGGAGCTAATCCGACCACGAGAATCGAAGCCTTGATGTCTCCGAAACCGGGGACAGGTTTGCCCCAATAGTTCCAGTTGAGAAATTGCTTCTTCTTGACCTTGGCCACAGACTCTCGGTAATTGACTAGCCTAGGACAGACCCGGCATTCGACGACCTCTCTATTCAGGGCCAGAAGTCGCTTTTTTGCGGATGGTGAGGTCCGGCCGATTGAGTCCGAGTTCGTGATCGTCGCCTTGCTCATCCTATTGGATCGTCTACGAATAGATTAGCAAGTTCGGTGAAATGTTTGTTAACGAAACGAATCGTTCGCGTCTCGCCATATAAGCGGCGACCCTTTGGCTGCTTATATGAGAGGACTTGGAACCTCGCCCGTTCTTGCGCCCAGAGCATGGGAATCTGAGGATATTGAATCCGTAGCCTGTCCCCATTAGCTGTTTTCTGCGAATCAATCTCTTAGTATTCATACAGAATAGAATTGTCTAACAATGATCGTTAGTGTACTAAACAACAAGGGCGGGACAGGAAAGACCACAACAGCAGTAAACCTCGCAACCGCAACCGCGATTGAAGGCAAAAAGACACTCATCGTAGACCTGGACCCTCAGGGAAACGCCACTACAGGATTAGGCTTTGAGAAAGCAACACTTTCTTCAACCGTGTACAACGTTCTCTCTCAATCGCGGAAGGCAGAAGAAGTAATTCTAAACACCCGTATCGAGAAACTCTCGCTCCTACCAAGCAATCTGGACCTAGCCGGTGCAGAAGTCGAACTGTCATCCACCCCAGGTAGAGAATATGTACTCAGAGAATCCATCGGCCCTATCAAAGACCAAGTTCGAACAAATTGTAATCGACTGCCCACCAAACATCGGACTGCTCACACTCAACGCGCTAGTGTCGTCGGACCTAATCCTCATTCCAGTCCAATGCGAGTTCTATCCCATGGAAGGACTACCAACACTTCTCAAAGTCATGGACCTCGTCAGATCCCGGCTGAAGGCAGCCTTCGACTACCGGATCATACTAACAATGTACGACCGAAGAACAGCACTATCACGACGAGTCATGCAACAAGTAAACACCAACTTTGGCGAACGCGTTCTGAAATCCGTAATCCCCAGATCCGTACGAATGGCAGAAGCTCCAAGCAAGGGCCTACCAGGGATACTCTACCGGCCAAGAAACCCTGCATCAGAACAATACCGTGTACTAGCAAAGGAGCTGCTCCAGGTCCAACCGGTCGCAATAGCTTAGCGTGATTCAAAGAAATCACGGCACGTCATCTCTGAACGAGAACGGCTTGGCCGTCCCGCCTTTTTTTCTTCTTTAATTCTCAACCAATGGAACTTTTTCCTCTCCATATTGCTCTTTGATGACAGACAGTTCCTCAAGGACACGGTTAGAGAGACGTTTCCCTAAGTGATGATAGAACCTCGTTGATGGTCGTGTAGGTCTTCTCTGGAAGTTTCTCAAGGACTACTTGCGCCCTGACTCGTCCGTCGGCGGTCTTGTCAAAGAGCTTCCAGCCTTGCTCGTCTACGAGTCGAGACTTGCTGGTCGGGAACCTCGCATCTTCGCCCAAGACCTCGCTTAGCGATTCGAGCCCGACTTGCCCGGACAGTGAAGGGAACTTTCCAGAGTTCAAGAAAGTCTTCAAGCGGGCAGCGTCTCTGTACATTCTGACTCCATGAAATGCTAGAATGCTTTTCTCGAATTTTGGGCCAGAAGCCTTGGCTGCAATATCTTGGAGCTCGTTGTCGTCGAACTCGTATATGTTCTGTTTTCCCTTGCCAAACAGCCTTGTGTAGAGAATGCTCGACTCTACTTTGGGGCTCTGTCTTGAGATGTCAACACTGTGCAGGGCGTCGTGGTCCTGTAGAGTCTTCAACGTATCATCTATTGGCTCTCCTCCCCGAAACTCGAAGGCAACACGGGTCCTGCCGAGGGTTATTGTCGACAGAAACGCATCAAGTTTGGGAGAGAGCTCTTTGTCCCCCACGAGTTCCTTCGGAATTAAGATTGTTAGAACGCTCGCCCTAAGTTGCCTGCAAATCTTCTCCATAGAGCCAATTATGTGAACGCTCTTCGGGTTCAACTCTAGCTTGTGAAGTTCTGCGAGATCCTTGTGACACCTTACAGAGAACTCGAACCGGGGCGGGACTCTCCGGCGCCAACTCGATATTGCCAGCGCACTTGCTAGCCGGTAGTATGTGCTGTTGACTTCTACGAAATCGTAGGCAGACGAGTAAGCTTTCAGCCGATCAGCGCCCGGGACCGAGAAGTAGTCCCATCCGCCTGCACCGATGCTGAGCTGACCCATACCTTCTTGAGACGGTTTGCAACCTCAGATTTAGGGAAGAGGTCAGCGAACACGGGGCGATTTCTCCTGGGCACCTCCGGGTGGTCTTACCCGGAATGGGTTGGAGTCTTCTACCCCACCTCCACCGAGAGTAAGCTGAAACATTATACCCAAGTTTTTCCTACTGCAGAGATCGACTCCACGTTCTACGCGTTCCCCCAGCCGGGAACAGTGCTGGGTTGGAACAGATTCTCTCCAAAGGAGTTCATCTTTTGTGCGAAAATCCCCCAGACGATCACTCACGACAAGCTGACCGAAATCGGTCCTGCCCTAGAAACTGAATTAGACCGTTTTGCGGAGCTGATGCTCCCACTGAATAACAGTGGAAAGCTCGGGTGTCTACTTCTCCAGATGCCGCCCAAGTACAAATACGACCTCGGCCATCTAGAAGGATTTCTCTCGATTCTTCCACATGGTTTCAAGTACGCAATTGAGTTCCGGCACAAATCTTGGCTGCAAAACTCAACATGGCCTATGCTCTCCAAGTACAACGTAGCTTACACAATCGTGGACGAGCCTCTACTTCCGCCCGAAGTACATGTAACGGCCGATTTTGCATACATCCGTTGGCACGGACACGGACAACGTCCCTGGTACGACTACCACTATACGGAAAAGGAACTAGATTCATGGATCCCGCAGGTCAAAGAGATAGACCATTCTGTCAAAACCACGTATGGCTACTTCAACAACCATTTCCACGGCTACGCTGTAGAAAACGCACTCAAGATCCTCCAGATGCTGGGAAAACTCACTCCGGTTCAACGTGAAGCCCTCAACAGGGCCAAAGCCCACTTGGAAAAAGGTAAAGGGCCCGAAGGCCTGGGGGAATGGACCAAAGGCGGCGATGACCGCCCAAAGATAATCGACCTCCTCAGTGCGCTGATGGGAGAATCGAGACTCGCCCGGGCACTGGCCATCCCGGACGANGATGTGAGCGTCAAAACAGCCAGTCCCGAGAGGATTGTCGCAAAGATTCGCGACTACAATCTGACCATGGAATCTGGTTCCAAAACAATTATTCATAATTGTGGAGATTGGGAAAGGTCGATCGAGACGCGGCAGCTGTGCAAGCATATTGGGAAAGTCGTATTGATGCTGCCTGAGAAAATAGCATTAGGATGGGTGACTCAGATTCACGAAGACACTGACGCATGGCACTTTCAAAAGCCGATGGACACCATCGTTAACTAGGACTTTGTTTGACCGAGTTCCGTGGGAAGGTTCTTCTTTGATGACCATTCGTGCCAAGATCCAACGTAGTTTCTAGCTCGATTGTACCCCATCGATCTCAGCGCGTAGAAAGCAGCGGCTGCACGAGCCCCACGGTGACAATAAACCGCTATGTCAGAACTAGGCCGTAGGCCCATCGACCGCAGTTGTTTGCTGATTGATTGACGACTCTGAAATCCTTCATTTCCGCTGAGAAAATTGGTCCATTCAAACCAGACCGCTCCAGGTACCCTTCCTGAGCGTGGGCAGCACTCCCGGTTCTCTGATCCATCGTATTCTCCCCTGCTTCTCACATCCAATACGAACCCAGTCGGCGAGGTGGAGAGAGAGCGGACATGGCTGGTTGTAGCTAGAACAGCGGGGTCAGGATGAGCCTTGAAAATTGTGGGGACCGTGACTCTTCCTCTCTTTTCGACGGGATACTTGGAATCCTTCCAGGCTCTAAAGCCGCCTTCAAGCATCAGAGGGGTTCTCATCCCAGCGTACTCAAGCATCCAAGCGACTCGTGCAGCCCTCATTCCGAACCCAGACTCGTATACGATTGTTCTTTCGTCNCCTCTTAGGCCGAGCCGTCCAAGTTTCGATTCGAGGTCCCTATGAAATACAGTAAGACTCTTGGGATCTGTTCCGGGAATGAAGTAGTGGAAGAGATCGGCATTTCTTGCTCCGGGAATATGGGCTTTAGAATAGGCGGTCCTCGAACGGGCATCGAGGACGACGATGTTCTTTGATGCTAGGTGCTGTCTCAGCCAGCTCCGACTGACNGTGGCTTTCAGAGACCTCAGTTTTCCTACGTTCTACTCGGGTTTGAGAATCTGCACCGGACAGGCAGCTAGCTGCTTGAATTTCTCAGCGTCGTTTTCGGAGCCAACGATGGCTCCGTAGTGCATTGGTATCGCGAGCTTGGGCTTGATCATTCTTGTAGCTTCAGCAGCTTCTTCGGGTGTCATCACGTACGTCCCGCTGACAGGTAGAAGCGCGACGTCGGTCTTGAAGCCTCTCATCTCGGGAATCGGATCAGTATCGCCNGCATGGTAAACTCGAACTCCACCGATCGATAAGATGAAGCCAACTTTTCCATCCTCCTTGGGATGAAATGGTTTCCCGGGTTCACGGAACTTGTTCAAGTTGTAGGCGGGAACAACCTCGACGGTAATATCCCCAAAAGCTACTTTGTCGCCCGGCTTTACGGTCTTGACCTCCTTTACTTTCATGCTTGAAAGCTCTTTCTTAACGGCGGGAATCGTCACGATGGTCGTCTTATCCGAAGAAACCTTCTTGATGTCATCGAGTGAAAGATGGTCGAAATGCTCGTGACTGACAAGAAGAATGTCCGCTTTGTCCGGAATAGGTCGTATCTTAAACGGGTCTATGATTATCGTCTTACCGTTCTTAATTCTGAATGAGTCGTGCCCGAGCCAGCTGATCTTAACCCCTTGATACTCGAACAATCATCATCACAGTTTCTGGGCCCCGGCTAACTCGATAATTAAGCCTTCTAGAAAAAAACCGTTGTTCGAGAATACCCATAAATCATTGGACAATCGATCTTTGAGATATACGATGTATGACGTGATCATCATAGGGTCAGGATCAGCGGGCTACACCGCCGCGATCTACTCATGCCGAGCGGGAAGAAAAACCCTGCTCATCGCGGGATCAATACCCGGGGGCCAGTTGATGCTTACGTCAGATGTAGAAAATTTTCCCGGGTTCCCTGAATCGATAGTTGGACCCGAACTGATGGAACATATGAGGAANCAAGCTGAACGATTCGGTCCAGAAATCGTGTACGACGACGCTTCAGATGTCGATTTCAAGTCTAGACCATTAAGCGTGACTGTCGATAAGAAGACCTACGAAGGAAAGACGGTGATCATAAGCACCGGCGCAAACGCGAAGTGGCTCGGAATCCCCTCAGAGACCAAGTTTAGGGGACACGGAGTCTCAAGTTGCGCAACATGCGATGGNTACTTCTTNAAGGAAAAAAACGTGGTCGTGGTTGGCGGAGGAGACACGGCAATGGAGGAAGCGACGTTCCTCGCGAACATCACGAAGAAGGTCACCGTTGTCCATCGTAGGGACAAGTTACGAGCCAGCCAAATAATGCAGGAGCGTTCCCTAAAGAACCCNAAGATTAGCTTTGTCTGGGATTCAGTCGTGAAGGAAATTCTAGGAGACAACAATGTCACTGGGGTTACGAGCAAGAACCTNAAGACTGGAAAGGAACAGTTGCTCAAGACAGACGGGGTGTTCGTCGCGATCGGCTACGAACCAAACACTTCGATCTTCAAAGGACAAATAGATCTCGACCCCAAAGGCTACATCATCACCCACAAAGAAACCGAGACGAACGTGCCAGGAGTATTTGCGGCAGGAGACGTTAGGGATTTCAGGTATAGACAGGCGATCACAGCCGCAGCTGACGGCTGCAAAGCAGCGATGGACGCTGACAGGTTCATCGGCGAACACTACAAGAACTGAGTATCAGACTCTTGAAGTGTCCTAAGTGCGACCTGCAACTCGACTTCGTCGGGCGATACATAGTGCAAGAAGATTTCGAAGCTGGTGCTCCAGCTCAAATCCGTGACATGGAGGTGTGGCAGTGCGACCTGTGCAAGACCTACTACGAAACCAGCCGCAGCGGACAACCGATCCCGATACGCTTCATGCAGAGCCTGTTCAAACGGCTAGAATAAGGGATAGACTCAATCAGTCCTTGACGCTTTCAGTCTTGTCTTTCATAGTTCTCGGTTTATCCAGACGCTCATCGATCCTAAGAGTCGAGGAGATTCTCTTTGCACCCATCGACCGAACTGCCTCATGTGAGGCTTCAACAGCCCAGAGTATTGTTCGAACGTCCTGAGCTTCCAGGATTGTCGCCATTGGGGTGACCTAATACTCCAACCCCTCAATTTTGGAGATCGCTTGTAGCGCTCGCTTAACGTATCGGCTAACGCTTGTCCCAGTCCCAATGGAGTGGATACTGAACTCGGCTATCGATACAATTCGTCTTTTTTTCAGAGCCCGAACCTTGAGGGGTTGCGATCTTGTTCTGTCTGTTATTCTTGTCTAGCTGACCAGCCTATTTTGCCGGTCGGGCGCTTTCTGGCGTAACCCGTGGGACTGCTCGTATTTCTCAGTCTTATCGATGTCCAACTCCAT
>JGI25382J43887_10000889_pt1 | contig 11230 bp, 12 predicted proteins | sample GraSoi013_1_40cm_3_FD_43887 | JGI IMG/M metagenome (IMG submission 43887) | reverse complement strand
AAGGAGAAGCCGTTCCGGCGATATCGGGTCGTCCTGGCGGAGACGCTGCGGCGCGCCGCGGCAAGGCTCAAGCTCGACCTTAAGCATGACGATGCGACCGCGCTGACCTCGACGATCCCCCACTGGCCGGTGTTCCCGGACGTGGGTCCAGCCCTCCGCACGCTTCACGCGGAGGGCTGGAAGCTTGCGCTCCTGACCAACTGTGACCGCGACCTCATTGCGCTTACAGAACGAAGGCTCCCGGAGCCATTCGATGCGGTCATCACCGCCGAAGACGTTTCGGCATACAAGCCAGACCCCGCGCATTTCAATCGATTTGAGTCCGTGTTCGGAGGCTCAGCGGACGCGTGGATCCACGTGGCGCAGAGCTACTACCACGACATCAAGCCGGCCGCCGAGCTCGGAATTCGCAGGATCTGGGTCAACCGGCAGGGCGAGAAGGACGATCCCACGTTGGCGGACTCGGTGGTGTCAGGGCTCTCCGAGCTCCCGGACGCGGTCACGAAGCTGGCGGCCGCGCCTCGTTAGCAAGGTCGGCAAGGTCGGCGAGGTCGACGCTCGCTCGATAGACAAGGCGCGCGGGCCCAGACTGCACTAGGTTCCCCGATGCCTCTCTACGAACCTCGAGATCGCCCCCCGGCATCTGTATCGTGACGTGCTCGCCGACGAGGCCGGCTCGCATGCACGCGGCCGCCACCGCGCTGGCGCTCGTCCCCGAAGGCGAGCGTGTAGCCGGCGCCGCGTTCCCAGATCTCGATTCGAACATGGCTTCGGTCCAACACCTCGAAAAGCTGCACGTTGGTGCGTTCGGGAAACGCGGAGTGGTGCTCGAGGAGCGGACCGAGCTCCACGCATCGCGTCTTCGTNGCGGGCTCGCCGAAAACCACGCAATGCGGGTTGCCGACCGAGACGAGCATCGCCTCCACGCGCCCCGCCGGAGTGTCGAGATGCACCCGCTCAGGCTCGCCCTCGAAACGCGCGGGTAGGTCCGCGGCGACGAACGACGCCCGCCCGATATCGAGCTCTGTGCTGATCTCGGCACCGTCACGCGCGAGCACCCGGACGTGGTTGGCGCGGCCGATCGTATGCAGCTCGAACTCGTCCCCGGCGCCATGCTGAAGGACGGCGTGGGCGGCAGCGATGCGCAGGCCGTTTCCGCTCTTCTGGGCTTCCGAGCTGTCCGGGTTGAAGATTCTGACCGCCATCGTCGCCGGTTCGTAGGCCAGCAGCCCGTCCGAGCCGAGTCCCCGGTGCCGGTCACAGACGAGCGGCAGCAGGGCCACCAGCTCGCCCAGAGGTCCCGGAAGGTCCAGGACCAGGTAATCGTTGCCCAGCGCCTGGTACTTAATGAGATCGATTCGCATTACGGCTTCCTATCATCCGGAATCTCTCCCGCTCTCCGCGGGTTGTCATAAAATGACGTGAATATGCAGGACCTCGTGTGGCCTGCCCAGCGTCTAGTTCACAACCCGGCCTGCTTCTGTAGCTAGCCGTCGGGCCTGAGCTCGCGTCCCTTCTGGGGGGCGCGCCCTTTCGGTCCGTTCTCGTCAACCGAAATTCGACTCGACTCGTTTCATTTGCATTTTTTGGAGGTTTGGAATTGAGCAGTTCATCGACGTCAACCAAGCCACTCGTCTCCACCGAGTGGGTGGCCGAGCATGGCAAGGACAAGGGGATCCGTGTGGTCGAGGTCGATGTCGACCCGAGCAACTACGACAAGGGCCACATCGAGGGCGCCGCCGGCTGGAACTGGAGGAAGGATCTTCAGCACCAGCTGGTGCGAGACGTGGCGAGCAAGGAAGAGCTNGCCNCGCTGCTCGGCAAGAGCGGCATAACCCCCGACACCACGATCGTTCTCTACGGCGACAACAACAACTGGTTCGCCGCGTACGCCTACTGGGCGCTCAAGTACTACGGGCACGACAAGGTTCAGCTGGTCGACGGCGGCCGCGTCAAGTGGGAGAAGGAAGGGCGCAAGTACAGCACCGACGTCCCGAGCTTTCCCGCNACGACGTATCACTTCCAGGGCGCGCCGCGCGAGGACATTCGCGCCTACAAGGACCANGTGCAGACGAAGCTTGGCAAGGCCGGGCTCGTCGACGTGCGCTCGCCCAAGGAGTATTCGGGCGAGCTGCTTGCGCCTGAGAACCTGCCCCAGGAAGGCGCCCAGCGTGGCGGGCACATCCCGACCGCCGTCAGCATCCCGTGGGGCACCGCCGTCAACACCGAGGACGGCACGTTCAAGAGCAATGAAGAGCTCAAGGAGATCTACGGCGGCAAGGGCATCACGCCAGACCGCGAGATCATCGCGTACTGCCGCATCGGCGAGCGGTCCGCTCACACGTGGTTCGTGCTCCGCGAGCTGCTGGGTTACGACGACGTCCGCAACTACGACGGATCGTGGACGGAGTGGGGGAGCTCGATTCGCCTCCCCATCGAGAAGTAATGGCTCTAACGACAGTCGACCACTCGGCGCTCAAGGTCAACCAGACGGGGATTGTGGCGACCGTGCTGGTCGCATTCATCGGCAGCTACTTCTACCGGCCGCTGCTGGTGTTGATCCCGCTGCTCGCCGTGGTGCTCCTAGTTGGGACGTTCGCGCCCCAGCTGGCCCTGTTCAAGCAGATCTATTTCAAGATCCTCAAGCCGCGCGGCATCGTCAAGGCGCGGCCGGTGCAGGATCGCCCCCAGCCACACAACTTCGCCCAGGGCCTCGGCGGCGTCTTCCTGGCGATTTCGTCGGTGCTTCTGATCCCGCTGACTGTTGCGGGGTTGGCGCTCGCGCTCCTCGTCGCGGTGCTCGCGTTCGTCAACCTGGCGTTCGGCTACTGCCTCGGATGCCAGATCTACTTCCAGCTTGGCAAGCGGGGACTGATCAGAGCATGAATGCACAGCTCTGGGCTCTGGCGGTGGTGGGCATAGTGCTGCTCGCCGCCGCCGGCCTGGAGGCTTACCGCTCGGCGCGCGCCCAGCGACTCGCGGTCGGCGCGACGTCGGCTCCGGCTGCGGCGCCGTACATCCTGTACTTCACGGGCGAGGGCTGCACGGTATGCCGCACGCACCAGGAACCGGCGCTGGCGAAGCTCGGCGAGGTGCGCGTCGACAAGGTCGACGCCCTCGCTGACCGCGAGCTCGCCGAACAGTTTCACGTCTACACCCTGCCGACGACCGTGGTCATGTCGGCCGAAGGCCGAGCTCTGCACGTCAACTACGGCTACGCGCCCGCCAACAAGCTCGACCGCCAGCTGGCCGAGGCGCGGAGCGGTCTGACAATGGAGCAAACCGCCACCGCCTAAGCTTCCAGTCATGCGCCGGTTCGTCGCTCTCCTCCTGCTTCTTGTCGTTTCGGCTGCGTGTGCCCAATCGCAGGCGAAGCCGTCCAACGAGCTGGTGCTTGGTGCGATCTATCCGCTCAGCGGTCCCCAGGCCCAGGGCGGCAAGGAGGAGCTGGCCGGGGTCAAAGCCGCGCTGGGGCTAGCCCAGAGCACAGGTGCGCTCAAAGGGCCGGTGCGCCTGGACGTTGTGGACGCCACCACGCCGTCGGCTGCGGTCGCGGCGGTCGAGCGCCTCGTGCGCGACGACCACGTCCCGGTCATCCTCGGCACCTACGGCAGCACGCTCTCCGCCGCGGCGTCAGCCCGCTCTGAGGAGCTGAAGACCGTCTACTGGGAGACCGGCGCGGTGGCGGACCCCATCACAGAACAGCGCCACTACGTCTTTCGCACCGTGGCGACCGGCAGCTCGCTGGGACGAATGGCGGTCACTTTCACGCACGACGTGCTCATCCCCAGCTACAAGGTGCGGTCGCCGCGGGTCGTGGTGGTCCGCGTCAACGACGTCTACGGCCGGTCGGTCGGTGGCGGCGAGCAAGCCCTTGCCTCGGCGCTCGGAATTTCGGTTGTCGATGTCGTTGAGTACGACCCGCGTGCATTCGACCCGGCGGTGATTGCATCGCGGGTGGCGGCGTCCCACCCCGACTTCGTATGGGACGTCAGCTATCTCGACGACGGCGTCGCGATCTGGCAGGCGTTGCTCCGCTTGAACGTGGCGCTCAAAGCCGCGGTCGGGACGAGCTCGGCGTTCTGCATGCCGGAATTCGGCAGGCGGTTGGGAGCGGGGGCGATCGGCGTGTATGCGGCCGACAAGCCCGATGCCGAGATCAGCGCTGGCGCTCTGTCATCCGCCGGCCGCGCGCTGCTTGCGCAGGCGCAGTCAGCCTACGGGCGGGACAACGTCGGGGCTTCGATGTCGATCCCAGCCGTGGCCGGTTTCGTCGGTGGTTGGACGCTGTTTCATGACGTCCTCGCCGCGATGCCAGGGCCGGCGACCGCCGACTCGATTCGTGCCGCCGCGCTGGCGGTCGATGTGCCGGTCGGCGACAGCATCAACGGCGGCGGCGTGCGGTTCGGGGGCGCGGGTGCTCTGGAGGAGGGTCAGAACACTCGGGCGGCGGCGGTCGTGGGCCAGTGGCAGGCCGTGGGCGTCATGAAGATCGTTTATCCGTCCGCATACGCAACCGGACGCCCCGAACTTGCCTTTCCGGCTCCATAGGGAGCTGCGTCTCCCCCACCCGGCGGGGCCGCTTCGCGGCCGCGCCGACCTCCCCGCAGCGGGGAGGTGATTAGTCGAGCGAGCGCTGGACCAGGGTGATGTCCATCCAGCGGTCGAACTTGTGGGCCGCGTTCCGGATCGTGCCGACCGCCTCGAAGCCGAGCGTTGTGTGGAGCTGGAGGCCAGATCGGTTGTCGGTGGCGATGGTGGCGACGATGGTCCGATAGCCGAGTCCGCGCGCCTCCTTGATCAGCTCGGTCAGCAGGGCCTTGCCAATGCCCCGGCCGTGGTGGACCGGATCGACGTACACGAGGTCCTCCACGATGTCGAAGCCGCGCTGCTTCCACGGAAATAGCCGCGCCCAGCCGATCACGCCGCTCTCGTCTGTCGCCACGAGCAGCTTGGAGCGCTTGCCGTGCGCTTCCCACCAGTGGGCCGCCTCCTCGGTGTCGAGCGGTTCCGAATCGATGGTGGCGAATGTCTGGTTGACGGCCCAGTTGTATATGCCGACGATGGCGCGGAGGTCATCGTGGGTGGCGTCGCGAACGCTGACGGCTCGGGCAGCCTTGGCCATCTAGGCGCAGATCATTGCACGTGAATCCGTTCCGGGGTCACCTTGACGATCACCCGCCGCTGGTCCGGCCGGAAACCCTTGAACTTCCGGCCAGTGTATTTGCGCGCGAGCTTCTCGATGTGCTCATTCGCGGGGACCCCAGAGGTGTTCAGTCCGTTCAGGATTCGTACCTGTCGCTCCGTCAGCCTGACCACGCTGATATTGTCCGCGCGCATGGCTGCTGAGCGCCGACCATCGATCCAGACACCCCTTCCCGGCCCCAAAGCCGCCGAGCTCATCGCCCGCGACACCCGGGCGATGTCGCCCAGCTTCACCCGCGCGTATCCGTTCGTGATGGACCACGGCCAGGGCTGCTGGGTGACCGACGTCGACGGCAATCGCTTTCTGGACTTCACGGCCGGCATCGCCGTCGTGACCACTGGACATTCTCATCCGCGCGTCGTGGCCGCCATCGAGGAGCAGGCGAAGAAGTTCCTTCACATGTCGGGCACCGACTTCTATTACCAGTCCGAGATCGAGCTGGCGGAGCGGCTCGAGGCCAAGATTCTCCCCGGAACGCCGGCGAAGGTCTTCTTCACCAATTCGGGGGCTGAGGCGATCGAGGGCGCGATGAAGCTTGCCCGGTATGCCAGCGGCCGGCCGAGCTACATCGCATTCATCGGCGCTTTCCATGGCAGGACCTTCGGAGCCCTGTCGCTCACCGCCTCCAAAGCCAGCCAGCGCCGCCGGTTTGCTCCCCTTCTGTCATCTGTGTTCCACGCGCCCTACCCCTCGGCCGCGCGTGGCGTGACGACGGATCACACGATGCAGCACCTCGAGGAGCTGTTCAGCACGGTGGCTCCCCCGGAAAGCGTGGCGGCCGTTTTCGTCGAGCCCATCCAGGGCGAGGGCGGATACCTCGTNCCGCCTGACGACTTCCTCCCCCGGCTTCGAGAGCTGACCGCGAAGCACGGCATCCTGCTGATCGCCGACGAGGTGCAGTCTGGAATGGGCCGGACCGGACACCTGCTCGCTGTCGAGCACTGGGACGTCGAACCGGACGTCGTATGCCTCGCGAAAGGCATCGCCTCGGGGCTGCCCCTCGGGGCGTTCGTCGCGCGCGCGGAGCAGATGAGCTGGCCACCTGGCTCGCACGGAAGCACGTTCGGCGGCAACCCGGTTGCATGCGCAGCGGCGCTGGTGACTCTCGATCTCCTCGAAGAAGGGCTGATGGAAAACGCGGCCAAGGTCGGCGCTCAGCTACAGGACGGACTGCGCGAGATTGCATCGACGCACGGCGAGATCACCGACGTCCGCGGCCTGGGCTTGATGGTCGCCCTCGAGCTGAAGACCCCCGACCAGGCGGCCCAGCTGGTCCAGTCGGCGTTCGAGCGCGGGCTGCTGCTCCTTACTGCCGGCACGCGCGCGGTCCGACTGTGCCCGCCGCTGGTCATCGATTCCGATGAGGCGGCGACCGGCCTCGAGATCATCGAAGCGGCCCTGGGCTAGCCGGGAGCGAACTTTCCGGGCAGCTTGGCCACGGTAGCCGTAGCGATGAGGTCTCCAATGGGATTCATCGCAGCCGCAGCCGTGTGATCGTCGGCCGCCAGGTTCGTCGCGGATTTCGCGCGCTGCTCGTCGATGACATGGATCGTGTCGGTCACCTGGGCCCGCGCGGCGCTCGACAGCTGCTCCTCACCGACATCGGTCGACTCGTGGACCAGGCCTGCGAACTGAGACACGAACGCGCCGCTCAGACTGTCGAGAGCGCCCTGTCTCGTGGTGGCATCGGCGTTTCCCGCATAGACGACGAGCTCCGCGTCGCGTGCGCCCCACACCTGGTCGAACCTCGTCCCGACGGCGGCGCCGAACACGTTGCTGAACAGGGTTCCAAGCAGATTGGCATTGGCTGCCAGCGCGTTTCGGGCGGCCGCCTGCTCGGTGCTGCGTCCTGCCGCAATCGCGCTGGTGGTCATGGTGGCGAGGTACGAGTGCTCCTGCAGCAGGTTGTCGAGTGACACGCGGAAGTCGACTTGCTTGCTGGCCGGATCGCCGGGAAATTTGTCGGGGAATTTTCTCGCTATGGCCGCAGCCAGCGCATCGCCGACTCTTGCCGACTGCGCGAAGGCCATGTGCAGGTCCGCAAACATCCTGGCATTGCTCAAAGCAGCCTGGTCATCGATGATCGCCTTCGTGTCCAGCACCTGCTGGGTCAACAGCTGCGTGATGGGATCGAGCGGAATCGACGTCAGGGAATTCATGAACTTCGCGAACTGCGGCACGAAGCCGTTTATGAGCCCCGATACCGCCCCATTGGACTTGTTTGCGTTGTGGCTCACGATGCCGACTGTGTAGTCGACGAAGTAGTTGTTCTGAGCACTCCAGATCTGGTCAAAGCTGTCCGCCGCGCTCGCCCCCAACGCTGCCGACATCACGCTGGTGAGGTCGGTGCCGTTGATAGTGAGGAGGGTCGCGTAACCCTTGTACTCGTCGGCGCGGTTCGCAGCCGCCGCCAGAGAAGCCTTCGTGATCAGGATCACGTGCTCTCCCAACAACAGNTCAAGGCGAACCCGGAGGTCGGCGGCTTTGGTGTCCGCAGTGGGGCCGCCGGATGGGCTTGGCGATCCCAATCGAGCGCCCGAAGCCGGCGAGGCGGGTGAATTCGAGCAGGTGATGGCCACGACGGCCACGACCACGATCAAGGCCCGCGACCGGACGATCCTCAAAGTACTAGGGGTCTTACCATGATTCGGCCTTGCCGGAATGGCTGCTGGTCGACGGGTCGAGCCTGATCTTTCGCGCTTTCTACGGCGTGCCCCAGACCAATCGCGCGCCTGACGGAACGCTGATCAACGCGGTACGCGGCTTTCTCGACCGCATGGCGACCTTGATCAACGAGCGCAAGCCACGACACGTCGCNGTGACCACCGACGAAGACTGGCGACCAGATTGGCGCGTAGAGCTCATCCCAAGCTACAAAGAGCACCGGACGGGCGAGCCGGTGCCGCATGCGCTCGAGCCGCAGATGCCGGTGATCATGGAAGCCCTGGCCGCCGTGGGCGTCGATGCGGTGGGATTGGAGGACTATGAGGCCGAGGACATCATCGCGTCCCTGGTGACGAAGGTCGCGCCCCCCATCGAGATCGCCAGCGGCGATCGTGATCTCTTCAGCCTCATTCGCGACCGAGAGGTTGTCGTCCTCTATCCGGAGAAGGCCGGCCTCGCGTACGTGGACGAGGACGAGGTGGCGCGGAGGTACTCGATCCCCGGGCGCGCTTACGGGGACTTTGCGATCCTGCGTGGCGATCCATCGGACGGCCTTCCAGGCCTGGCCGGGGTNGGCGCCAAGAAGGCTGCGGACCTGGTGCGCCGCTACGGTTCGGTGCAGGGGATGCTCGACGCCGGCGTGTTCCGTTCCGCAGATGCCGAGTACCTCGAGAAGGCACAGAAGGTGGTGCCGCCCGTGAGCGACCTCAAGATCAAGGTGCCACGCGGGCGGCGCGCTCGGTATCCGGAGCATCCAAAGAAGGTCGAGGATCTCGGGACCCGGTACGGGGTCACCGGCTCATTCAAGCGCCTGAGCGATGCGCTGAGCAAAATGCCCAAGTGAGCGCTTACAAAGGGTTTACGTCGCGCTGGAGATGATCTGACGGACGGGATCGATCGTATGTCCTGTTATGACACTCACCTGGATCCTGCTCCGTCGGCGCTCGCACACGGNTCGGAACCGTGGAGGTAGGGCTCTGCGCGTCCTGCAAGCACTCGCGCACGATCTCAGGCACTCGAAGCACGTTCTGGATGTGCGAGCGGTCGCGGACCGACCCGTCATTTCCGCGGTACCCGCGCCTGCCCGTGCTGCAGTGCCGCGGGTACGAGGCAGAGTCTGAGCACGAATCTCCCCACCCGGCGGTGCCTCCGGCAGCGCCGACCTCCCCCCACAGTGGGGAGGTAGATTAGGCTGCCGCCACCCTGATCAGGGCCAGCGGCTGGCCGCCGGCTCCGCCGAAAGTGGTTGCCGCGCGCGCACCTTTCACGGGTAGCTCCGCGATCATCCCGGTGTCGTCCATCGCATAGACAGTGGCGCCGTCGGGGGCCATGGCCACGCTCCAGATGTTCCAGCCAGTCAATTGGCGGTCGCGTGCCTTGAGGGACGCTGTGTCCACCCACACGAGACCTGTCTTGCCCGCGATGACCAATGTCTGTCCGTCGGGGCTCAAGGCGGCTGCGTTGCCGCTCAGCTCCTTCGCTTCGACGTTCTGAATGAAGCTGTTTGCGGTCTGTCCGCCGACTAGTTGAACTGCGCGCTGGTGGTTGGGCACACCGCCATCGATGCTCAGGTCGGCGACGATTCCGGTCGCGCCGTTGGCGGCATAAAGGTGCGTGCCCGCGGCGTTCATCGTCAGTGACCAGCGAAATTCATCAGGGTTGGTCGAGTAGCCGAGATCCCCGGGGAGGTCGATGCAGATCGCGATGGGGTCGTCGAGGCTGAGGGCGTGGATGAATGGGCCGTGGTTCTCGCGGATGTACATGCTGTAGAGCCAGTGACCGTCTGGTGACGCAACACCGGACAGGCGCAAGCCGGCCATCGCCGCGCTGCCATCGCTTTTGTCGAACACGATCTGCGGATCGAGTCTTCCGATGCTCAGGTCATAGAAGCGCACGTGGTACTGGTTGCCGGTGAGGTACTGGATCATGTAGACACGCTGCCCGTCGTTGCTGACGGCGTCGAAGTTGAAAAGCCCTTTCAGGTCGATCTGCCGCGGCGCACTCGCGTATGTCGTGTCGACCACCAGCATGTGCGTGGCGGTGGGGATGCTGTCGGTTCGATCGAACGACTCGAGCACCAGCCATCGCCCGTTCGGCGACAGTCCCCCGGGCACGCCGCTCAGCGTCGCCGGTGGCAGCTGCATTGACCCCGGCAGTTGCAGAGAGCGCCGCGTGGCGCCGGTTTGCGGATCGAGGTCAAGCAGGGTGTCGCCTTTCACTGTGTAGAGGTGCGTCCAGTCGGGGGAGGGCGTGCCGAGCGGCATGTTGAGCTCGACCGAATGGGAGCGTGAATCGATGACTGACAGCTGCTGGGAGGTGCTGGTCGACGCGGCGACGTACAGCTTGTAGTCCCCTGGCGACACCTGCTGCGGGTACCCGGCCGCAGGCCGCCACGATCACCAACGCACCGATCGCCACCAACAAAGCTCGCATGCTCTTCACCTCGCCTCCCATACACCGGAGGCCGGCGGCGGGTTCCCGGTCAGGAAAGCGAGGTTGCGATCTCGAGCGCCTGGGCTTTCGTGAGATCGCCCTCGATCCGAATGATCGTGCCGTTGTCGTCGAAGATGAGCGTATTCGTCGCCAGGCGGAGGGTCTCGTCGCGGAAGTTTCCGTTGGCGTCGGTGAAGAAGAATGCGTGCGGGCTGCCCGAGATCCAGTAGCCCTTGTGCCCGTTCACGGTCACCTCTTCGAGGGTTGTGTCAGGCCCAAGCATCTTGCCGAAGTAGTTGGCATCCACCTTGCCGTTCACCTCGGTGATGAGGACGGCGACTCCGGTTTGGCCGGAGGGTTTCAAGCCTGCGCGGGATTTGTAGACGAGCGATACCTCGCCCTGGGGTGGGCCGCTCTGGAAGTAAACCTCGTCCGGGCTGCCGAGGGAGGCCGGCACCGGGATCTTCCAGGTGACCTGTCGCTGAGCGTCGTCCAGGGTTGTCTGCACGCCAAGGCTCAGGCGTTCGCCGATGGACCCGGACGGCCGTGGCGATGGCGTCGGCAGCTGGTTGACCCGGGTGATGATCGTGTGCAGGTTGAGCCAGCTCGCAATCGCCTCGCGGCTGGGTGTGTACGCGATCAGCGCCGCAAGCAGGGCCACCGCGATGACCGCCGCCAACGCCCACCGGCTCTGGAACCATGGGCGCCGGACGACTCCTGGCGACGCGATGCGCGCCCTTACCCTGGCTGCGAGATCAGGCGTCCGCGGCCACTCCAGGTCTGGCTGCAGACCGGCGAGTTGCTGCTCGAGCTCGGCGATTTCAGGCACCGGTGCCCTCCTCGACTCTCAGCCGTAAGCGTGACAGCGCACGCGACAGGCGCGATTTCACGGTGCCTTCGGGAATCCCAAGCGCGGCCGCGGTCTCC
>JGI25382J43887_10000888_pt1 | contig 11233 bp, 10 predicted proteins | sample GraSoi013_1_40cm_3_FD_43887 | JGI IMG/M metagenome (IMG submission 43887) | reverse complement strand
GCTCAACCGGTATGAGGCGTACCTGGTCACCACGATGGAGGAGGCCCTGGCTTACATCCACGACGTGGGCTCGCCGGCGGTGGGCGTCACGCTGGATCTCTTCCACGCGAACATCGAGGAGCCCGACATTCCTGCCGCTATCCGCGCTGCCGGGCCGCGGCTGTGGCACGTGCACGTCGCGGACACCAACCGCCGGGGCCTAGGACAGGGCCATCTCGATCTGGGACCGATCGTCGCGGCGCTGCGGGAGATCGGATACTCGGCCGCGGCCGTTCTGGAGATCGCTCCCCCGGAGGCGCCTCTACTGCCGGATGCGCCCGACGCTCAGTGGGATGCGCTCCTGGATCGATATGTGCGGGAGTCGGTGGCCGCGTGGCGCACTGCCTTCAGCGGTGTGCCACGCGCCTAGCCCCGCGTGGGAATCCCCAGGGCCGACGCGACCATCGCGACATCCTCCGACTCGAAGACGTCCACTCCCATGCGCAGGAGGTCCCCGGCATGCGCGGGGTTGAGCACGGTGGTGAGGACCGAAAGCCCGCCCGCGTGCATGGCCTGCACATCACGCTCCAGGCAAAACTCCGGCTCTAGGGAAATGAGGGAGGCGCCGGCCGCTCGGGCCGCGTGGACGGGATCGGCCAGCCGTGCATTATAGATCATCTCCAGGGGCCATGTGGGCCGCAAGCGGTGGATGTCCGCGAGCATGACGTGGTCGAAGCCCGCCAGCACCACATAGTCCACCGCGGCGTGCGCCTCGATCACGGCGATGGCCTTCTCCACGAGCGGCATGTCGCGGTAGGGGTAGTTCTTCAGTTCGATCAGGAATCCCAGACGGCCCTGGCTCCAGTCCAAGACATCGCCCAGCGTCGGCACGTGTTCGCCCGCAAACTTCGGATTGAACCACGCGCCCGCGTTTAAGGTCTTCAAATCTGCCAGTGCCAGGTCTTTCACTAACCCGGAGCCGTTCGTCGTCCGGTTTACCGAGCGATCGTGCATCAGAACAACGTGGCCGTCTCGCGTCACCTGCACGTCGATCTCGGCCACCGTCGCGCCTGCGCGCCACGCGAGGTCCAATGCCGCTAGGGTGTTTTCCGGCGCGGCACTCGCGAACCCGCGGTGGGCCGAGATGAGGGGCCGCCCGGCGCGGCCTGCCAGCAGCTCCATCACACTTTCCCGAAGCCCGCGGCCAGGTACTCTTGTCGGAGCGTTCGCTCGGCGATGAACATCAGAAGAATCGTCGGGACAAGCAGCACCATCGTGACCACCGCCGCATACGTGAAGATCGACGACCGGCCGCCGAGGTACGCCCATAGGAGCACAGGGAGCGTCTGCACGTGGGGCATGCCCACGATGAACGTGAGCACAAACTCCTCCAGGCTGCCGATAAACGTGAACAGCCCTCCGGCGAAGAGCCCCGGTTTCACCAGCGGAATTAGCACGTGGCGGGTTAGCGCCCAGGGGCCGGCGCCCAGGTTGCGTCCGGCATCAATCAAATCCTGGGGCACACCCTCAAACGTGGCGGCCACGATCCGGATCATGAATGGGAGCAGGACCACCGTCTGCACCAGGACGACGCCGGGGATCGTGTGCGACAGCCCCAGACGAATGAACATGGAGCCCAGCCCGGTGGCCAGCACGATGCCCGGCAGGATGATCGGCGCCAAGACGAGCAGTTCGATGGTCCGCCGCATGCGCAGCCGCCGGCGACCCAGGGCATACCCCGTCGGCAGCGCGAGGGCGCTGCACAGCACGGTTACCAAGGGAGCGATCAAGAAGCTCATGACAAAGGCCTGCCCGATCTCCGGCACGGAAAGCATGGCCCGCCAGTTCGCCAACGACAGGCTGGCCGGCACGATTGCCGGCGGGAACCAGCCGACGTTCGGATTGACCAACGACCAGAGGACACCCACTATGAGCGGAATGATCAGGCCGATGGAGGCGAGGCCAAAGAAGACCAGCGCCAGCATCCACCGGCCGGGGGCGCCGCGCTGCCACCAGGGGTGTGTCATCGCAGCGCGGCCTCCTGATGCCGGATCAATCGGTAATACGCGTAGAGCAGCACTGCCGACAAGACGGTCACAATGGTTCCCAACGCGGAGGCGAGAGCCCAGTTCGCCCGATCGAGCACTTCGGTGCTCATGACAACCGAGATCGCCTTGGGATACGCGGCGCCCACCAGGGAGGGGATCGAGAACGCGCCAAAGACGCCGATGAAAACTAGCAGCGAGGCGGCGGAGATTCCCGGCAGCGATAGAGGCAGCGTCACGTTTCGGAACACCTGCCACGGACTCGCGCCCAGGTTGCGCGCCGCAGCCGACACGTCCTGGGGGATGGCGCTCATCACCGCCGACAGGATGACGATCATGATCGGCACGTTGTGCCAGACCAACACGAGAATGATCCCCACCCCCCAGCGGTCGTGCACCAGTTCCGGCCACTCTACCCCAAAGCGAGCCACCGCCCGTGCGATAATCCCGCCCTGATCGATAATGGTTAACACCAGGAACGCCGCCACGAGACTTGGTACCACCAGCGGAATCTTGTACAGCACGCTGATGACCGACCGCCCGGGGAAGTTGACCTGCAGGAGCGCGCTCGTCACTAGCGCGAGGGCCAGGCTGACGACAGTCGTGCCGAGCGCGAAATAGAGACTGAAGAGGATGCTATCCCGGTAGATCTTGCTCGCAAGGATCTCGCGGTAGAGAGCCAGGGTGAAATGTGACGGTTCGCCGATGGCCAACAGCCCAAACCCGCGGAGGGCCACCTGTGCCAGGGGGACGCACATGAACACCAGTAGGTAACCCACCCCGGGCGTCAGGAGCACCAGGTCGGTCAGCCATTCCCGTCGACGGGTCCGTGGCCGCGTAATACGCGGCAACGTCGCCGTGATCTGTTCCACGTCTATTGCCCGTGCACGATCGCGGCCGTCGTCGGTAGCGTGACAGTAATCTCCTCACCCGGCCCCCGCAAGGCGCCACCACCTTCATGGATGCGCAGCGTCATGCCCGCTGATTCCACAGCGTAGTCGGTCACCGCCCCTAGATACGACGCGTGCAGCACGCGGCCAGTGACCGTCGTCCCCTCGTGGCGGCCGATCCGGACGTCCTCGGGGCGAAACGAGAGCGTGACGGTTTCCCCGACCCGGATCCCGGCCGTCGTATCGACGCGGACCACCCCCAGCGGCGTCTGGACCGCGCACTGGCCGTCCGCGACCGCCATAACTTTTCCTTCCAGAAAGTTGGTGATTCCCAGGAACTCCGCCGTCACGCGCGAGCGCGGCGTGCGGTAGACCTCCCGCGGCGTCCCGATCTCGACCACTTGGCCCCCAACCATCACGGCGACGCGGTCCGAGAGCGAGAGGGCTTCGGCCTGGTCGTGCGTGACGTAGACGGTGGTCACCCCCAGGCGCTGTTGGAGGGTGCGTAACTCCAGGCGCAGCCGTTCCCGTAACTTTGCGTCGAGGTTGCTCAGCGGTTCGTCAAACAGCAGCACCTTCGGCCGCGTGACGACCGCCCGGGCGACTGCGACACGTTGTTGTTGGCCTCCCGAGAGCTGCCGGGGATAGCGGTCGCCGAGGCCCTCCAGCTCGACCAGCGCCAAAGCCTCCTGCACACGCGTGCGGACCGGCTCCGGCAGCATGCCCCGCATGCGCAGGCCAAAGCCGATGTTCTCCTGGACGGTCATGTGCGGGAACAGCGCGTAGCTCTGGAAGACCATCGCGGTCTGCCGGCGGTGAGCCGGGAGGTGCTGCATGGGCCGGCCGTCCAGGAGCACCTCCCCTTCGTCGGGATCAATCAGGCCGGCCACGATGCGCAGNGTGGTCGTCTTCCCGCATCCGGACGGACCCAGCAGGGTCAGGAACTCGCCGTCCGAGACCTCGAGGGAGACGTGATCCACCGCGACGGCGCGCCCGAAACGCTTGGTGATCCCCTGTAACTCAAGACGCGCCATGAACGCTACTTGGCGATGATCTCCGAGACAAAGAGATCCGCGGCGGCGTTCGTGATCTGCCCGTTGATCCGGGGCCGGGTACGCGCATGATACAAACTGTCGACCACCAGGAATTTGGCCAGACTATCCGGGATCTTCCCCTGGGTCTGCAGCTTGAGCCGCGCCGTCCGGCTGCCGGTCTGCTCCAACTTGTCGATCTGTACCTTGTCGTTCATCAAGAAGTTTGCGTACAAAAGGGCCGCCTCGAGTTTTTGGGTGGAGGCGACGACGAACAGCCCGTCCCCATCGCCCACCTGTCCGGTTTGCAGCAGTACAGGGCGAATCGAGGGCGGCACGAGCCCCTTGCTCGCCAGTGTAAAGAGGTCGTCCTCCCAAACTGTAGCGACCAGCGCCACATTGTTGGCCAGGGCTTTGATCGAGTTCTCGTTGCTTCCTGAGAACTTCACGTGCGGTTTGAGCGCCCGCCAGTACGTCAGGACCGCCTGCATGCACTTGCCGGCCGCCGCGATCGCTTGGTCCTTGGTCAATTCGAAATTGTAGTAGTCGTTCATGCACTGCGGGGAGAACTTCAATAGCGCGCTCTCCAGAAAGCCCGAGCCGCTGCCACCATGCGTCGGGTCGGTCACGGTGACCTTGCCGCTGTGTTCCTTGGCGAAGGCAAGCAGTTCTTCAAATGTCTGGGGCGGGTTGGAGACCAGTGCACTGTTGTAGGCCAGGGCCGTCTGGTTGCGGTGGAACGGTACCACCGTCCCGTTATGCTTGAATCCACGGGACGCACGGGCGGCGGCGGGTTCCACGTCGATCGCATTAGGCAACAGATCGACCAGCGGCAGGTTCGCGATCACGCCCGCTTGGGTCAACGACCGCATGTTGTTGTTTGGACCAAAGAAGACGTCGGCCGAGGCTGGCTTCCCTGCCTGGCCTTCCGCAATAAGCTGTTGGGTGGCATTGTCCCCGTCCACGCAGACGTGCTTGACTGCGATGCCGGTCTGCGTGGTGAAGTCCGCACTTTCCTTGGCCAGCAACTCGCACAGCGTATCTGCGAAATCATAGAAGACCAGCCCAGACTGGGATTTTGCGGCAGACGTCAGAGTCGCGGTGAAGTTGTCCCGCGTCAGTGCGGCGAGATCGACCTGCGCCCGAACGTTGAACTTGTCCGAGCCGATCGGAGCGACGGCCCCGACTGGGGCCACGAGGATGACAACAAGTAACAATACCGGTGCAACCATCCACCAACGGTGCGTTCCCACTCCCCAATCCCCCCTTAGTAGGTACCTGCCTCTAGAGTCGAGTACTGCACGATGCCGACAACATGTCAGACTTCATCAGGTGCTGCTTGAAATTGGCGTTGTAATCTCAGGGGGAGAAGGCTCAAGTGCTCGCTGTTTCAACGGAAGGCGGCAGAGGTCCTTTACTCCTCGTAGGGGTGCGGCGGGGCCTTCCCTGCCGCGCGCCTCTTTTCCCCTTGTGATTCCAGTGGCATATCGAGAATGTACAGGAGAAGTCGTCCAATTTTCGTCGCCCCCCCTCTCGGGCGAATAGGACCAGTGGAATCGGGACGGCTCCGGGAACTCCGTGCTCACAGGGCAAGGACTGTAACCNAACTGTAGCCAACTCGATGGAGGTTGCCNGTTTTCCCGCGAGGTCGGCGGAATTCGGGAAGTTAACGGGCCCGCATCGGGATTGGTCGGAAGATGGTAGTTGACGTTAGTNGTAAGGTTCGCAAAACGCGCACATCCGCCGACTGCGGAACAGAGGAAGATGCGCGTGGTCCCGTATGTGTAGGTGGCACCTCACGTCAGGACCGGAGGCTGAATTCCCCCGATGATGACAGCAGGGAGGTTCGAGAAGCGCGCCACTGGTTGGTCGGATATGCCGGTGCTGCCTTCCTTTGACACGAACCCGCCGTACGCGTCGGATCCGAACCTCCGGCTGCTGGTGGGGTTCATGCCCGATGCACACCTGGTCGCGTATCCCGCCCCCCCGAACGCCCTGGCGGAGAAGACCTATCAGACGTGTGTGATTCCGAATATGTTCGCCAAGACGGTGCAAGGTGCTTCCGACGACGCTGCGATCGCGTTCGCGATCAGAGCCCTGACCGATATCGGGTACACAAAGTGAGCCGTGGGCCAGGGGGCATTCCGCCCCCTGGCCCCTCTCGGGGAGCAGATATGCAGATCACCAGCATCCGGACCCGCCAGGTCGACATCCCGCTGCCGGCTCCGTTCCATCCGGCGTGGGCGCCTGGGCGGGTCGAGACGCAGATTCGGGTCGCCTACATACGGATTGACACTGATGCCGGGATCCACGGCATCGCCGGGCACGAGTTCTATGGGGCCGAAGAACAGGCTGTGGCGCGGATCGCTGTGTACCTGTCGGGCGAAGATCCTCTGCGCATCGAGAGGCACGCTGGGACGCTACGGTACCTGTGGCCCTATTTCGGCACCGCCGTCTGGTTCGTGGAGATCGCGCTGTGGGATATCTTGGGCAAGGTGGCAGGGCTCCCCCTCTATAAGCTGCTGGGGAACGTCAGCGACGCCGTGCCGGCCTATGCGTCCACAGGCCAAAATCGGACCCCGGCCCAACGTGCGGACGACGCTCGGCGGCTGCGCGACGAGGGCTTCCGGGCCATCAAACTCCGCATCCACAACCAGACCCTGGCAGACGATGCGGCGCAGGTCGCGGCGGTGCGCCAGGCAGTGGGCAACGAGATGGCGATCATGGTCGACGCCAATCAGACCGACACCGCCGATGCGCCGTTAGAGGGACCGCACTGGACCTATCACCGGGCGCTCCAGACCGCGACCGCACTGGCGGACTATGGCGTGGGCTGGTTGGAAGAGCCGTTGCCGCGCCACGCCTACGCTGAACTCCGCCGGCTGCGGGAAGCCTCCCCGGTGCCCATCGCCGGCGGGGAAGTCAATCAGCGCTTCGACGAGCTGCAACGGCTGCTCCTCGACGGGTGTTACGATATCCTGCAGCCGGACGTGACGCTGTGTGAAGGTTTGCTGCGGACGAAGGCGTTGGCCACGATGGCGCACGCCGCCGGCGTGTTGCTCACCCCACACACGTGGGGCGACCCGCTGGGCATGGTAGCGAATCTCCACCTCGCCGCGGCAATCTCGAACACGACATTCTTTGAATTCCCGCATGACCCCCCAGCATTTCCGGCGTCGACGTACCAGCAGACGCTCAAGGAGCCGCTCGTGGTGAAGGATGGGATGGTGAGGCTCCCGCAATCGCCCGGCCTGGGCGTCGAACTCCAGGACTGGATCTTCGGCTAGCGTTCCACGAGCGTCGACACGCCCGACGGGGCCAGAGGAGAACACGATGGGGTCAACGAGCGTGCGGGCCGCCACGCTGGTCGCGCCCGGGCAGTACCAGGTCCGTGAGTACCCCTTGCCAGACCCTGCGCCGGGGTGCGCCCTGGTGCGGATGCGGCTGTCAGGGATCTGCGGCACTGACAAACACACCTATCAAGGGTATACCGCCCAGTACGGGGGGACGGGAGCGCCCAGGCAGATCCCCTTTCCGATCATTCAGGGGCATGAGAACGTGGGGGTCGTCGCCGCCATCGGCGGCGATGGGACGTACGCCGACTTCGAGGGCGTCCCGCTACGCGAGGGCGACCGCGTGGTCGTCGGCGCCAACGTCGTCTGCGGCGAGTGCTATTACTGCCGGCACGATTTCCCCTACTACTTCTGCGAGCGCATGGTCGATTACGGAAATAACATGAGCGCGGCCGAACCGCCCCACCTGTTTGGCGGCTGGGCGCAATACCTGTACGTTGTGCCCGGCAGTTTCCTGGTGCGTGTTCCCGACGACCTCCCAGATGACGTGGCCGTGCTCACCGAGGTCATGGCCGTCACCGTGGGGTTAGATCGGGCCAAGCAGTTTTCTGCCGTCCCGAATGAGGCGTTCATGTTCGACGACACGGTGGTCGTGCTCGGGGTTGGGCCGCTGGGCATGTGCTTCCTCATGAAAGCCCGGATGCTTGGTGCTGGCACGATTGTTGCGGTTGATCTTTCCGCGTACCGGCTGGGTCTGGCGAAACGCCTGGGCGCCGACCACACCATTGACGCCGCGAAGACGACACCGGCAGAGCGGCTGGCACAGATCCGGGACTTGACCCACGGCCGTGGGGCGGACGTGGTCGTCGAATGTGCGGGCGTGCCACGGGTCGTCCCTGAGGCGCTCGAGATGCTCCGAGTCGGTGGGATGCTCGTGGAGGCGGGGAATTTCTCCGATCTGGGCGAGGTGCCCATCAACCCCCACCGGCATCTGTGCTCGAGGAACGTCCGTATCCTGGGCGTGGGCGGGGAAGAGGCCGCCGCCTATGGGCCGAGTATGCGCCAGCTCGCCCGGTACATGCGGCAGTATCCGGTCCGAGAGTTCGTCTCGCACCGCTACCGCCTAGACGACACCGACGCTGCGGTTCAGAAAGCCATCGCGCCAGACTCCATGAAGGTGGTGATTGATCCCTGGGCGTGACGGTGCGCCACCTCCAATGAGGATTACGCCCCTATGCCCCGAGGGTCGGACAGGCTGCCATCGATTCCGATTGAACCATCGAATTTCGTATGCGGGACGAAGGCTGAAGGCGAGAGGAAAGTAGCGCAAGGCGCACGAAGGCCCCCAACACATTGCAGGCGAAAGGGGCAGATCTATGAAGGTGAGGCATAGTATTGTTTTCGCGCTCGCCCTAATTATCGCTTTGATGTTGCCCACCCTTGGGCGGGGTGGGGCGGCTCAGACCATCACTTTTATCACGGCCCCCTGGGGCGTGCCGCCCGATCAAGCATTGTTCAAAGGGTTCCAGGACCGCACCGGCATCACTGTGCAAGTGATCTCTGCGCCGTCGGCCGAGATGTACACGAAAGTTCAGGTCGCATCGTCCAGCCGCCGCGCGCCCGCCGACGTTATCTTCCTGACCGAGGAGGCGCCGTCGTTCGTCGTGGCGCCAGGGTACATGGAACCGCTCGACGCCTTCGTCGCCAAGAGTCCTGATCTCAACGTGGGCGACATCGAGCGAATGGATTTCTGGACGGTCGGGGGCAAGGTGCAGGGGATTACGACGTACGTGCAGCTCGTGATGATGGACTACAACGCCAAGCGGCTCCAGGCCGGAGGTTTCAACAAACCGGCAGCGACATGGGACGAACTGCGTCGGCAGTCCCTGGCGTTAAAGCAGAAGGGCGTGGATCCCTACCCGCTCGCTCTCGGCGCGATCGACTGGTCGTGGTTCTTGATGGCCCTCTCGGCCGGGGATCCGATGTTCGACAGCAGTTTGAATCCCGTGTTCAGCAACCCCGGGTCGCCGGCCCGCACTGCCATGGCCAGGCTGATCGGGTTTTTCGCCAGTGACAAGGTCATCACGCCAGATCTATTGACGAAGGTCACGCCGCATGACGTCTTCATGGGTGGGACCGGCGTCTACCATCAGGCCTGGCAGGGTTCCCTAGCGGTCATGAACAACGCCAAAATCTCCAAGCAGGCGCCGGATGTCCAGTACCTGCTGATGCCCGACCAGCACTACACCTGGAGCCTGGACGCCGCGATCGGCTTGTCGCGGTTCTCCGGCAAGAAGGATGCGGGCTGGGAGTTCATCAAGTGGTACGTCTCTCCCGAGAACCTGCGGGCCATCTACAAGGCCGTAGGCCTGGTCCCGTCCCGCAGTTCCCTGCAACGGGCGTTGAACTCGGAGGGTGCGATCCAGGGTTTTGACGTCATGGCGGAGCAAGCAAAGTATGTGCATCAACTGCCGCGGACGGCGAAGTGGTGGGGTCCGTGGACGCAGAGCGTCACGGAGGCAATCCGAAAAGCTGCCCAGGGCCAGCTCACGCCTGATGCGGCGGTGGATGAAGTGGCCAAGCGTTGGAATGAACTGAAGGCACAGTATAAGCAATAGGCTTTGTTTCGGATTCGAAGCGAGGAGCGGACTGCTTACCTGGCCATCTTGCCGGTCGGTCTGCTCCTCGTGCTTTTTGTGTATTACCCCGCCATCTCCACGTTTCTCCTGGGCCTGACCGACGCCAACCCGCGGGTGCAGGGTTTAGAAGGCGTCGCGCACTTCATCGGCCTGCGCAACTACGCTCAGACGCTGGCATCGGGGGAGTTCTGGGGGAGCGTCTGGCGCACCGCGCTGATCGTCCTGATGGTCTTGCCCCTGGAGCTGGCCATCGGTCTGGGCGCCGCGATGCTCCTCAACGAGGAATTCCGCGGCCGGGCCGTCCTGCGCACCATCGCGATCATCCCCTGGATGCTGCCNCCGCTGGTAAACGGCTTCATGTGGTCATGGATTTTGAACGGGGACTACGGCGCGCTCAACGGCCTGCTCTATCAGCTGCACCTCGTCAGTGCCTACCATCACTGGCTGGCGTCGCCCTCGGCGCAGCTCTTCTGGGTGGCCCTGGCCCAGGTGTGGACGCGGTTCCCCTTCGCCATGGTGGTGCTGCTGGCCGGGCTGCAATCGATCCCCCAGGATGTGGTCGAGGCGGCCCGCGTCGACGGGGCGAGGCCGGCGCAGGTCTTCCGGGCGGTGACCTTCCCGATGCTCCTGCCGGCATTNACCGTTGTCCTGGCCGTGGAGTTTATNGTCACCTCCCAAATTTTCGATGTCATCTGGTCCTTGACGGCTGGCGGCGCGGCGGGCCAGGTCATCAACCCCTTTACGAAGGCCGTGATGATCCTGAATTACGAGGTGGTCTTCCGCAACTTCGATCTCGGTCTGGGCTCCGCTCTGGCCTACCTGATTCTGATCTTGTCGATGGGTGTGGGATACGTCTTTGTGCGGATGCTGTATGAGCGGGGCGCNTGAGATGAGGCTGCCCCGAGNGGTCAGGCGCATCCTCTTCTGGGCGGCTGTCGCGCTGCTCGNGCTGTGGAGCCTGGCCCCGATTTACTGGATCGTGGTCAGNAGCNTCTCCACGCGCATCGAGCTGTACAGCGTCCCGTACAAGCATTGGATCCCCCAGTCGCCGACGTTGCAAAACTACGTCGACGTCTTCACCACCGGCCCCAAGTACCGAGCGGGGGGGTTCCTGCCATCGGCGACGCTGCTCTACTCCGGCGTGCGCAACAGTATCCTCGTGGCACTCCTGGCCGCGGCGCTCCTCAGCGTGCTCGCCTCGCTGGCAGGGTACGCCTTTGCCCGGCTGAACTTCCGGGGTCGTTCCTTCCTGTTCTTCATGATGCTTCTTTTGGTGCCGCTGCCGATCTGGGTCTCGCTCATCGCGTTGTTTGGGCTGATGAGCGTGTTGGGATTGATCGACACGAAGCTGGGCCT
>JGI25382J43887_10000885_pt1 | contig 11252 bp, 7 predicted proteins | sample GraSoi013_1_40cm_3_FD_43887 | JGI IMG/M metagenome (IMG submission 43887) | reverse complement strand
GAAGAAGGTGACAGTGAAATTTCGACCTTTCACAGGCCCAAAGCGGCGGGAAAGTTCCTTGTTAACTCTGGAAAAAAGTTATGGATCCGCGGTGTGACGTACGGGACCTTCCGTCCGGGCCTCAACGGTGATGGCTACCCTGACCCCGCGACAGCCGAGTCAGACCTCAGTCAAATTGCTGCCAACGGCCTCAATGCGCTTCGCACTTACACCGTTCCACCGCGCTGGCTGTTGGATCTGGCGTACAGGCATCAGCTCCGCATCATGGTGGGGCTCCCTTGGGAGCAGCACGTTGCCTTCCTGGAGGATCAAGCGTGTGCACGGCGCATTGAAGAGCGTGTCCGGGCAGGTGTGCGGGCCTGTGCGGGGCATTCCACGATTCTCTGCTATGCCATCGGAAACGAAATCCCAGCGCCAATTGTGCGATGGTATGGTCGTCGTGCAGTCGAGCGCTACCTGGAACGACTCTACCATGCTGCCAAAGAGGAGGATCCGGAGGGCTTAGTGACCTATGTCAACTATCCCACCACTGAATATCTCGACCTGCCCTTTCTCGACCTTGTGTGCTTCAATGTCTATCTCGAATCTCAGGATCGCCTGAACGCCTATCTGGCCCGGCTTCAAAACATCTCCGGGGACCGGCCTCTGCTATTAGGGGAAATCGGGTTCGATAGTCATCGGCATGGCGATGTGCGTCAGGCGCAGGTGCTGGACTGGCAGATCCGCACTGCTCTTTCCGCAGGATGCGCTGGCGCCTTTGTGTTTGGTTGGACCGACGAGTGGTACCGAGGTGGTCATGACATCGATGACTGGGCCTTTGGCCTTACCCGTCGAGACCGTCAGCCCAAGATTGCGTTGAGCACCGTTCGCCAGGGCTTTGCAGAGGCCCCGCGTATACTAATGAAGAAGCCTTGCCCGCGAGTGTCGGTCGTGGTGTGCAGTTTTAATGGGGCGCGCACCATCCGAGATTGCCTAGACGGTCTCAGCAAGCTCGAATATCCGAACTACGAGGTCATTGTGGTAGACGATGGCTCCATAGATTCAACCGGTGCCATCGCTGCCCAATACAAGTGCCGGGTCATCCGCACTGAAAATCGTGGGCTTAGCAGCGCCCGCAATACGGGGCTCAAAGAGGCCACCGGCGAATTCATTGCCTACATCGATGATGACGCGTGGCCCGATCCTCATTGGCTGAAGTATTTGATTGAGACGTTCGAGAGCACAGAGCATGCAGGTGTGGGAGGGCCTAATTTGCCTCCACCGCACGACGGTCCCATCGCCGAGTGCGTCGCCAACGCTCCGGGCGGGCCCGCTCACGTGCTCCTTTCTGACCAGGTGGCAGAGCACATCCCCGGCTGCAACATGGCCTTCCGGAAGAGCCAGCTTGAAGCCATCGGAGGTTTTGACACGCAGTTTTGGACTGCCGGCGATGATGTGGACGTGTGCTGGCGAATGCAGGAGCGCGGATGCACCTTGGGGTTTCACCCTGCCGCCATGGTCTGGCATCATCGCCGCAACTCGATCCGCGCCTACTGGCGTCAGCAACAGGGGTATGGACGCGCGGAAGCCCTCTTGGAACGGAAATGGCCTGAGAAGTATCTGCCTGCAGGGTCCATGACTTGGGGGGGACGAATCTACTGCAAATCACTGGTGCGAGCACTCGGTATGCGGCCGCGGATCTATCACGGCACGTGGGGAAGCGCGGCGTTCCAATCCCTCCATCACCCCACACCCGGTCTCTGGCAGTCCATCCCGCAGATGCCAGAGTGGTATCTGGTCATCCTCTGGTTAGCGATCCTATCTGCGCTTGGCTTGCTCTGGCGGCCGCTGGTCCTGACCGCGCCGATCCTCATCGCCGCGGTCAGCCTGTCGCTCGTCCAAGCCATGACCGGGGCAACCCACGCGTCATTTGGAAACAAGCCTCGGTCGCGTTTGTGGCTCTTCGGCATGCACGGGCTGACCGCCTGTCTCTATCTGCTCCAACCCCTGGCCCGGCTCTCAGGCCGGCTACGCTCTGGGCTGACCCCCTGGCGCCTCCATGTGAAATGTGCCCCTTCTCTCCCGCATCCGCAGCGATTCCGGTTTTGGAGCGAGTGTTGGCGGGACCCCGTCAAGATCCTCCAAAGCGTGGAGGGTGTTCTGCGCGCCCATGGCGCGGTACTCAGGCGAGGTGGCGATTTCGATCCGTGGGACTTACACATCCGCACAGGGCTCTTCGGAGGAGGCCGTCTCCTCATGGCCGTCGAGGAACACGGGTCTGGGAAACAGCTCATCAGGTTTCGCATGTGGCCGTGGTACTCTCAAGGCGGGTTGGCGGCCGGAATGGTGCTGGCGTTCCTAGCAATGGCGGCAACCTGGGACGGGGCTTGGGCGGTCGGGATGCTGCTTGGCGCCATGGCCCTGTGGCCACTTGGCAGGACGATCCTAGAATGCGGGGTGGCAATGTCCGTTATTGTGCGCGGCCTCAAGCGACTCTGGCCAACCGGGGCATGCTGAGAGGTGCGGAAAGCTTATGCGTGGTCATCATCAGGATACCCATGAGCGCTTAGTCGGGGACGCGGAGATTCAGGTCTCCTCAGATCGGTCCTTTGGAGTAGTCTCCGGCGTGGTGTTCTTAGGCTACGGCCTCTGGCCACTGCTTCACGGCGAGATCTCCCGCTGGTGGTCCTTTGTGGTCGGCGGGACCTTTCTGCTGCTCGCGCTCCTTTTTCCGCAGACCCTGTCCCTGCTCAATCAGCTGTGGCTCAAAGTGGGCTGTCTGCTCCAAAGGGTCATGACCACGGTCGTAACGGGCCTGCTGTTTTATACCTCCGTGACCCCCATGGGGCTGCTACTACGCCNTTACGGCAAGGACCTGCTCCGCTTGCGTCGAGACCCCAATGCGCGAAGCTATTGGATCGAGCGCCNCCCGCCTGGACCGGCACCAGAAACCATNCGAAACCAGTTCTAAGGGTAACGCGATGCTTTCCTTCCTNGTCGAGTTGTGGCACTTCATGCGAGNCCGCAAGAAGTACTGGCTGCTGCCGATCATTGTGTTGCTGGCGATGTTTGGTAGCTTACTGATCATGGCGCAGGGGAGTGCGGTTGCGCCCTTCATTTACACGCTGTTTTAGGCNCACACGCCTGGGAGGGCACTGTGTGGGTGTTGGGAATCTCGGCCTTCTACCACGATAGCGCGGCGGTCTTACTTCGTGACGGCCACATCGTCGGCGCCGCGCAGGAAGAACGGTTCACGCGCAAGAAGCATGATCCGAGTTTTCCACAGAACACGATTCGGTATTGCCTGCAGGAAGGTGGCATCCGCCTCGATGACGTGGACTATGTGGTGTTCTACGACAAGCCCTTTCTCAAGTTCGAGCGGCTGCTGGAAACCTATCTCGCCTTCGCACCCCGCGGCTTTCGGTCCTTCTCCATGGCCATCCCGCTCTGGCTGCGAGAGAAACTGTTTCAGAAATCCTACTTGAAGAGGCAGCTCGAAGCCTTTGCCCCAAACTACGACTGGGACCACCGCTTGTTGTTCGCGGAGCACCATCAGAGCCATGCAGCCAGCGCGTTCTTCCCGTCGCCGTTTGCGGAGGCGGTCGTGCTGACGATGGACGGAGTGGGGGAATGGGCCACGACTTCCGCGGGCGTTGGGTCAGGAAACCGGCTGGAGATCCGTAAGGAGATTCATTTTCCGCATTCCTTGGGCCTGCTGTACTCGGCCTTCACGTACTACACCGGCTTTAAAGTGAACTCCGCTGAATACAAGCTCATGGGGCTTGCGCCGTATGGAACGCCCAAGTATGCCAAGCTGATCTTTGACCGGCTCCTTGATCTGAAGCCCGATGGTTCATTCCGGCTCGATCTCAGCTACTTCGACTACTGCACGGGGCTTCGGATGACGAATGAGAAGTTCCATGACGTGTTCGGCGGTCCGCCGCGCCAGCCGGATGAGCCGTTAACGCAGCACCATATGGATCTGGCGGCGTCGATTCAAACCGTGACCGAAGAGGTCGTCCTCATGTTGACGCGGGCGCTCGCCGCTGAAACCGGAGCCGAAAATCTGTGCCTGGCGGGCGGTGTGGCTCTCAACTGTGTCGCCAATGGCAATGTGTGGCGAGACCGACGGTTTCAGGGGCTCTGGATTCAACCGGCAGCGGGAGACGCGGGAGGTGCCTTGGGCGCGGCGCTCTGCGCGTACTACCGGTTCAAAGACCAACCGCGACCTTCTTGTCGGTTCCAGGACCACATGCAAGGCGCATACTTGGGGCCCTCCTTCACCCAGCAGGATATTGAAGCGCGGTTGGCGAAGTTGGGTGCCAAGTTCACCGTACTCAGCGAGGCCCAACTGCTCGAGGCGACGGTTAAAGCTCTGGTCGAGGACAAGGCAGTGGGCTGGTTCCAGGGTCGGATGGAATTCGGGCCCCGTGCGCTTGGCGCTCGCTCCATCCTCGGGGATGCGCGATCGCCTACGATGCAATCCGTCTTGAACCTCAAAGTGAAGTATCGTGAATCGTTCCGGCCATTCGCCCCCTCGATCCTGCGCGAGGATCTCGAGGATTGGTTTGAGCTGGAGTGCGATAGTCCCTATATGCTGCTCGTGGCCGGGGTGGCCCAGCAGCATCGGCGCGAGATGACCGCCGCCGAGCAAGCGCTGTTCGGGATCCAGAAGCTGAATGTCTGCCGCTCCACGATCCCCGCCGTCACCCACGTGGATTACTCCGCCAGGATTCAGACCGTCCATCGGGAAACCAACCCCCGCTACCACAGGCTACTTTCCCTATTTAAGAATCGGACTGGCTGTCCGGTGCTCGTCAACACCAGTTTCAACGTACGGGGGGAGCCGATTGTCTGTACGCCGGAGGACGCCTACCGGTGCTTCATGGGGACTGAGATCGAGGTCTTGGCCATCGGCGACTGCTATCTCAAGAAAGAANAGCAGCCTGCACACCGTCGGNTNNATTATAAGCACGCGTTCGAGCTGGACTAGATGCTGCGAATACTGCCGTTTCTCCAGAAGGTCCTGCCTTATATCATGCCGTACCGGTTCATGCTCTTCCTTGTCTTCACCCAGCTCGTAGTGATCAATTTCTGTGAGCTGCTCAAGCCCTGGCCCTTAAAGCTCATTATTGACCATGTCCTGGGTGGCGAGCCTCTGCCGGTCGGCTTCGGCCAAGACTGGTCGCCCCAGACGCTTTTGCTGGCCGCGTGCGTGGGACTCATCCTGATCTATCTGCTGTTGGCCTCGCTAACTCTCCTGTACAACTATACGAGCATCGGCATTGGACAGCGACTGGTCAGTGACTTGCGGAGTGATCTCTATGATCATCTTCAGCGCCTTTCCCTTGCCTTTCACACTCGCCGTCAGGTCGGCGATTTGCTGTATCGGGTCGCCGCCGACACCTATGCGATTCAAAGCCTGACGATGAATGGTCTGTTTCCGCTCCTTTCCGCGGGTCTCCTTGTTATCGGAATGACGGTCGTCATGGTCCGGCTTGATTGGGCTCTCACGCTTGTGGCGCTTCTCGTGTGCCCCATCGTCTTTATGACGATCGCTCGATTGAACCAAAAGATCGGCGCCGCGGCCATGCAGGCACGTCAGAAAGAAGGGGCCGTCTACTCGCTCGTTCAACGAACATTGTCAGCGATTCGTGTCATCCAGGCATACACCAAGGAGGAAGAGGAGCACAGGACCTTCATGGCCGCAAGCCGAGACAGTCTGGCGGCCGGGCGTCGACTGTATACGCTNCAGACCTTTTACTCAGGAGCAGTCAATGTGCTGATCGCAGCGGGCACAGCGGCGGTAGTGTGGTTGGGCGCCCAGCACGTTCTGTCCGGTACGCTGACCATCGGCGCATTGGTGGTCTTCATCTCCTATCTGGCCTCGTTGTATGGACCGGTCAACACCATGGTCCAGACACAGGCGCTCCTCCAGGAATCGAAGGCGGGGGTCCAGCGGGTCTTTGAGGTCCTTGAGGCGGAAAGAGATTTGCCAGACGGCCCCTCCTTGCTACAGGCNGCCAAGGGGCTGATCTCTTTCGAGCACGTGTTTTTTGAGTACGTGCCTGGTCGGCCCGTGCTCCGCGACATCACTTTCACCGTGGAGCCCGGCCTGAGGGTCGCCATAGTGGGCCCCACGGGGGCGGGCAAGTCGACGCTCGCCAGTCTGATTCCACGGTTCTATGATCCGCTGGCCGGTCGGGTGATGATTGACGGACGAGATGTGCGCGATTATCGCCTGAAGGATGTGCGCCGCCAGATCGCGCTGGTGCTGCAGCCGCCGCTGGTGTTTCCGACGACTATCCGAGAGAACATCGCGTATGGCCGACAAGATGCGTCCTTTGAGGAGGTGACAGAAGCGGCCCGCTTGGCTAGGNTCGACGATTTTATCAAGCAGTTGCCCGCTGGATACGAAACGNNGATCGGCGAACAGGGCGCGACGCTTTCGGAGGGGGAACGCCAGCGGCTCACCATAGCCCGCGCCATCNTGCGCAGGGCGCCCATTTTAATCCTGGATGAGCCGACTTCCTCGGTAGATCTTGAGACAGAAGCCCTGATCATGGAGGGGCTCGAGAAACTGACCGCTGAGAAAACCACATTCATCATCGCCCACCGGCTCTCCACCGTGAAAAGGGCGCATCTCATCCTTGTCATGCACGATGGGAGGGTGGTGGAGCAGGGAACGTTCCACGAACTACTTGATCAGGATGGCTCGTTTAGGCGGTTGTATCTCTCCCAGTGGCCTGAAACGGAACTAGTACGTATGCGATCATCGACATGAAGCGTGTCGTAGTCTTGGGACTCATGGGCCAGTATCCCCTTGGCGGCATGGCCTGGCAGGTTCTCCATCATCTTATTGGATTCCGTCGCCTCGGCTGCGAATCCTTTTACGTGGAGAACTCCGGGGCTCCGCCATATTCTCCACGGCGCCAGTCCATCGTCGAGTCCGCAAACGATAATATCCGGTTTCTGCGGAACACGTTTCGGCAGTTCAACCTGTCCGAGGCCTGGGCTTATTACGACTGTTTGACCAATCGGTGGTTCGGGATGCGCAAGTCTGCGGTGCAAGAGCTGCTGGAGCACGCGGATCTCATTGTCAATCTGTGCGGCGCCACGCTCCCGGACCCCGATCGGCGCCGGAAGGGGTGCCTGGTGTACCTCGACACCGATCCTGGGTTCGAACAGGTCCAGCTCGCCCTCGGAAACTGGGCCAGCCGAGCGTATATCGAGGCCCACGATCTCCATTTTTCCTATGGATGGAACGTGGGAACTCCCAGGTCTCCGATCCCTTCCGGGGAGATCGCGTGGCGCAGGACTCACCCCCCTGTCGTGACCGATCTCTGGGACGCACCGCCAGGACGGGCCCACGCCTGGTGGAGAACCATCTCGACTTATCGCAATAAGGGCAAGGACGTGACCATTGGTGGCGAAACCTATCTCTGGTCGAAGCATCCTAACTGGGACCGTGTCGCGGACCTTCCCGGGCGCACACAGGAACGTCTCGAGATCGCACTCAGTGCGCCTGATGACTCCGTACGCGATCGCTTTCTGGACCGCGGATGGCGCATACGGAGTGCGTACCAGGCGACCGAGACGGCCTCGGTTTACCGTCGGTACATCCTGGGAGCCAAAGGTGAATTCTCGGTCGAGAAAGACTGCTACGTGGGGCTTCATTCCGGCTGGTTCAGCGATCGAACGGTCTGCTTTTTGGCNGCGGGTCGCCCCTGCGTGGTGCAGGATACNGGGTTTGGCGCGCGGGTGCCGTGCGGGTTAGGTCTCCTTGCCTGGCGCACAGTGGAGGAAGCCACCGACGCGCTCGACCGCGTGGCGAGAGAATACGGGGAGCATGCCCGAGCGGCTCGAGCTATCGCCTTGGAGTTCTTCGAGGCACGCATTCTGCTCAAACCGATTCTCGATGCGGTAGGTCTCTGAACCCCATGCCTAGTCTACGTCAACCTCCGGGGGAAAGATGCTCAAAATTAGGAGGGCTCGTGAAAAGCATCGTCGTTTCCCTGGTTGCTCTTGTCGTATTCCTGCTGATGGCCGAATTGGGCCTCCGAGGGATCTACGTGATTCGCGCCTCCATGATCGAGCGGCTCACGTTGCCTTATATGTATGGTAACCTGTACGGGCCACTGCCACCATGGTGGGACAATCTGAGGATGCTTGAGGCCGATGAGACCTTGATCTGGAAGGGGCGCCCCAACATACGGCGAACCTACATCGACGTCTTCAGTCCTGTCTCGACAGAAGAGGACCGGCGCGTGCAGCTCCGGGCCTTCTTCCCATCTCTCCCCGACTCGTTGAGGAACAACCCGGCCTGGCAGATCTCCCTGGACTCTGAGGGGTTCCGAGACCAGGAATTCGTGGACCAGAAAACATCTTCGGCATTCCGGATCGTTTGCCTTGGAGATTCCTGGACATTCGGAGCCAATGTCGGGCAAGACCAGGCATATCCCCAGCAACTCCAGAGGTTGCTGCGACAGGGATTCCCTCAGGCCAACTTCCAAGTGCTGAACATGGGAGTGCTGGGGTATTCGTCGTTCCAGGGGCTCGAGCTACTGCGGAAGCAAGCCATCACCCTCAATCCTGACCTGGTGCTGATCGGCTTCGGGATGAACGACGGCACGGTGGCGGGGTACCGAGACAAAGACCTGCCCGCATCCCTGAACGCCCCAAGTTGGTCGAGGAGCGCTACGAACGCCTTGGAGCACAGCGAACTGTATAAGCTGCTTCGCTATGCCGCCCTGCGGGTGAGAGAGCAGCGCAAATCGCTGTCCGATGTCCTTCAGTCGACGGCCGATTCCGCCCGAAAGCACGGGGACCTTCACGAGCGGGCGATGATGGAGGAAGCGGTCTATGAGAAAGTTGAGGGGTGGACCCGCGTCTCCCTGAAGGATTATGAGGCCAACATTGCCGCGATGATTCAGCTTGCCAGAAGCCGCGGCGCGGGAGTGGCGTTGCTGTTCAACGAACTCTGGCAGAGTAGCCCCTACGTGACCGTCTTGAGAAAGATTGCCCGGTCCGAGGACGTGCCGCTGATCGACAGCAGCGCAATCGTCGCAGCGGCGCAGCGAAAGATCGAAGAGCACGTGGAAGCAGAATTGAACCTGAAACCGCTGGCTCTCGCTTTAAGACGGAGCCACCATGACGTCGAGGTGGTCTTCCGTGTCCGGGGAGGAAAGCAACCAGTGCCCAAGACCATATACATCTCAGGGACTCATCCTAGCCTTGGCGATCGCGTCCCCAACAAGATCGCCATGTATGATGACGGCACGCACGGGGATCAACTGGCACGCGATCATGTCTGGTCCTATGCAGCGACTTTCTCACCGGGAACCTCGGGGTTTTATGTCTATACGAACAGCGGCCGGGAGGGAGAATGGGAAGGCCTGGACGTGCCGCATGTCCGGGGATTCAAAGTAGACGCTGCCGACGCAGGCAAGACCATTTACCGCCCGATCGAAACGTTCGGCGAAATTTACCTGCAGGCTGATAGCTGGCACACGAATGCTCTGGGATATGAGCTGATAGCCCAAGCGGTGCTGCAATATGTGAAACGAGATGAGAAAGTGAAGGCCTACCTGGAGCGTTTTAAAGTGGAGCGACGGGATGCTGCGATGCCCGCTTCAAAGACGGTTCCTGGCCATCGCCTGTGACCGCGCACTGGCTCTCTGGGGAGATCGTCTCCCAATGGTTGACTTACTGCCTGTTCGGTTTACAGTTGATCTCGGGAAGCCTATGGGACTTCGTCTCGTTTTTCGAACCATAGTTCTGGCTCTGTGGTTCTGCCAGAGCGTCCCCGGAATGATTGAAAGTGTCCGGGCAGAAGGTAATGACCGTCCTGTGCAAGAGTCATCCCTTTCTATCAAACCCTCCTACTTCGACCAAGATCCTCGCGCCAATATTAAGCTACGGGACGATGGCATCCAGCACGATGCTCTGGACTTTCTAGTGAAATCTTCGTTACCGGGGAACTTGACGGGCGAGAGCCAAGTAGCCTTCAGCTCGTTCGATTCTCAGACGGACAAGTTATACCATGAGCAAAAGAACCGACTGCTTCGTTTCAGACTAGCCAGCGACATGGGCTCTTTCGGCTATGGAGCGGAATACCGGTCCGTCGGACAGGGCTTTCGACGCCCGCCAGGCTCGAACTGGCGACTCGACCAGGAAGGCACCGAGACGTGGGCGAGCCAAGCTGTTGGTCCCCTGCGGCTCAAGGCNCTGTTCGCAAATTTCTGGGACAATGTTGAACAAGACCCGCGGCGTCCACGCACAACGAAGACTCTGGGCGGTACGGCGCTCGGCATCACGCTCCCCGGCGGGAGCGTACTGAATTTCTCCTATCAACGTGGGACTTCGGAGACGGTAGGAGGACCAAGCAAGCAAGCTCCTCAGGAGAGCTGGATCGAGGATATGGGAGCCTCGCTTTATTTCTACGGGGGTCCGATCTGGGACCTCACAGTTTCGTCAAGCTATTCCCCTTCCGTCAACAAGCTCGATCCGAGCAAGAAGGCGACCTCATACTATCATGCCATCGCAGGTTCGTACCGTCCGACAGAGTCGATCACCATTATGCCGTCGTTAAGTTTCAGTGAAGAGCGATACTCCTGGCAGGGCCTGCGGACCNCCACACCCACCGCGATGATCTCATTCAGCTACNCGCCGCCNTCCCGCAATCTGTCTCTGACGACGTATGGCTTCTACTCGAGGAGCAAGAGCAGTGACGGCTGGTATGATGTCCAAACGGTCAATCTGATCAACAGTCTTCTCATCCCCTTTGGTAAGGCCAAGAAACAGGCAATAGCGTTCGAGCTGGTCTACAACCAGTACCTTGATGCGGTCTATCGGTATGGCTCATCCGAGGAGCTCCTCGGACGCATTCTTTACAAGCTTGTAGCGTTCTAAGAGGCAAAAATTCTCCCACCATATATCAACGACTGTAGAACTCTTGCCCACGGGTTAGCTCTCCCTAGGCCCTCCTGGTGCGAACGCGGTGCATTCCTGCGGTGGTTGCGGCTTAGCCCTGGCCTGCTCTGGTGACGGCACTGTGTCGCGTTATCTGCCAGTTTAGGACGGGGTACGATCCGTCCAGCCTTACCGTAAACGGCTGTATAGGGTTGANAAANTGGTGCCGGGGGCAGGTCGCTTTAACACGTATCTAACACTTGCCCGCAAGAGAGAAAAGGCCGATACTGGTAGCTCTGCGATAAATCAAACCACGCGCCCGTAGCTCAATGGATAGAGCATCAGACTACGGATCTGAGGGT
>JGI25382J43887_10000882_pt1 | contig 11264 bp, 10 predicted proteins | sample GraSoi013_1_40cm_3_FD_43887 | JGI IMG/M metagenome (IMG submission 43887) | reverse complement strand
GCTCGCCTCGAACGGCGGGGCCCCAGCCCCGCGACGTTCTCCGGCTCGCACTACGCCCGCGCGCCGAGCAATTCGGCGAGGCGCTCGAGCTCGTCGGCATTGGCATACGCGANCTCGATCGTGCCGAGCCGCTCGCTGCCGCGGATGCGNACGCGCGTCATGAGCGCGCGCTGGAGCGACGCCTCGACGGCCGCCAGCTCGGCCGAGTGCCGGCGCGCCGGTCTCGGGCGCCGCACGGTGCCGCGCGCCGCCTCGACGGCGCGCGCGGACTGCTCGGCCGCGCGCACGGTCCACGAGTGCGCCAGGATCTCGTCACGCAGGCGAAGCTGATCGGCCTCGCTCGTCAGCGATAGCAGCACCAGCGCATGGCCCATCGTGAGCCGGCCGCCGCGCAGGTCGGCCTGGATCGGCTCCGGCAGCCGCAGCAGCCGCAGCGCGTTGGCGATCGATGAGCGGTCGAGGCCCACGCGTTGCGCGAGCTCCTCCTGTGTCCACCCGAATTGCGCGAGCAGCTTCTGATACGCCTCGGCCTCCTCCATCGGGTTGAGGTCCTCGCGGAGAAGGTTCTCGATGAGCGCGAGCTCGAGACTCTGGGCATCGGTCGCCTCACGCACGACGGCGGGAATCCGCGCCAGCCCGGCCTGGCGCGCGGCGCGCCAGCGCCGCTCGCCCGCAATCAGCTGATAGCCCGCCCCGTGGCGGCGCACGACAATGGGCTGAATGACGCCGGAAGACCGGATCGAGGCCGCCAGCTCACTCAAAGACTCGGAATCAAAGAGCTTTCTTGGCTGGTTCGGGTTGACGGCGATCTGATCGATGGGGATCTCGCTGATTGTTTCGTCGGTCCCCGGCGTCGAGGACAGGAGGGCGCCAAGGCCACGTCCCAGGCCGGGCTTATTCATGTCGGATCACCTCGCGAGTCAAGTCGAGATATGCGATCGCACCGCTGGATCTCAGATCGTGCAGCATCACCGGCTTGCCATGGCTCGGGGCCTCGGTGAGACGGATGTTGCGCGGAATCACCGTCTCGAAGATTTCGCCCGGAAAGTAACGGTGCACCTCGTCGCGGATCTGGAGCGCGAGACTCGTGCGTCCGTCGAACATCGTGAGCACGATACCCTCGACCGCGAGACGCGGGTTCAAGCGCTCGCGCACGAGCTTCACGGTCTTCAGCAGATTCGTCAGTCCTTCGAGCGCGTAGAACTCGCACTGCAGCGGCACCAGCACGCGGTCCGCGGCGGCGAGCGCGTTGATCGTCAGCAGCCCGAGCGACGGCGGGCAATCGATCACGACGTAGCTGTATGCGTCCAGGACCGGCCGAAGCGCTTCCGCAAGGCGATGCTCGCGCCGCTCGAGGCCCACGAGCTCGATCTCGGCGCCGACGAGGTCAATGTCCGAGGGCACCAACCGAAGGTCCAACAGCTCGCTGCCGCGGACGGCCTTCTCGAGCGACTCGGCCCCGAGCAGGACGTGATAGATCGTCGGGTACAGGCCGGACTTCTGGACGCCGAGACCGGTCGTAGCGTTGCCCTGGGGATCCAGGTCGATCAGCAGGGTTGGCCGGCCCGCCAAGGCGAGGCCCGCGGCGACGTTGACTGCAGTCGTGGTCTTGCCGACGCCGCCCTTCTGGTTCACCACGGCAATGCTCTTGGCGCTCAAATACCTGCCTCTCGTGTTTATCGTGCAACATATGCCCATCACATGACGAGCATCGCGTTTATCGACAAACAGTATGCCGGCCTGACTCAAAGGTCAAGAAACCTGATCATGGAGCTGATGCGTCCAGAAGAGCCGGCGGCCACGTGGACCGTCGACCTCGCGCCAGGCACCGACAGCGATGCGTCGGATCTTCGGTGGTCCGCTGGCGATCACGACGCCGCCCGGCCGCAGCACAGGCAGCGCTGCCTCGTACAGCGCCGTTGGATCGCCGGCGCAACGCATCACGACGGCATCGTAGTGACCGGCCCGGTCGCCACGAACCGCTTCGAGGCGCGCGTTCAGCACCTCGCACCGGACCAGCCCGAGCCCGCGAACGACCGCAGCGAGAAACGAGACGCGCTTCGCGCGCGCTTCGAGAAGCGTGAGCGCGGCATCCGTGAGAACGATCCTGAGCGGGATGCCGGGGACCCCGGCACCAGACCCGACGTCCAGGATCCGCCGCGCACCGGGCGGCAGTAGCCTCACGAACAGCAGGCTATCGAGCATGATGTGATCAACGATCCAGTCTGGGTCGGCGGAGCCAACGAGACGCTGGCTTCGTTGCCATTTAAGCAGCAATTCCAGATACTTATTGAACAGGTCGGCTTCGGATTCGGTCAGGGGCCGACCCAGGATCGCGGCGGCGCCGGAGCGGAGCGACTCAGGCGCGAGAGCCGTTCTTGACCTCGCGCGCGGCGCCGGCGGGCGCCGCGGGACGGTTCATCCACCACTGCTGAGCAATCTGGAGGACGTTGGACACGGTCCAGTACAGCACGAGCCCCGACGGCAGGTTCAGGAACATGATCGTGAAGAACACCGGCATGATCAGCATCACCTTCGCCTGCGCAGGATCGCCCGAGACGGGCGTCATCTTCTGCTGCACGAACATGGTGACGCCCATCACCAGCGGAAGGATGTAGAGGGGATCGATGTCGGCGAGGTTGCAGATCCAGAGCGAGTCGACCCACGACGCGCCCATCGCGCGGAACGCGCGCGCGACCGGCTGCAGGAAGTCGAAGCAGAGAAACGGCGCGTTCTGCAGCTCGGCGGAGTTCGCGACGGCGAGGTAGAGCGCGTAGAAGATCGGNATCTGGGGCAGCATCGGCAGACAGCCGCCGACCGGATTCACGCCGTGCTTGCGGTAGAGCTCCATCGTCTCGCGCTGCGCGCGCTGNGGGTCGCTCTTGTACTTGCTGCGCAGCGCGTTCACCTGCGGCTGGAGCCTCTGCATCGNCTTCATCGAGCGCATGCTCCACACCGTGAGCGGATAGAAGANCACCTTCGACAGCACGGTGAGGAGGATGATGGCGANGCCGTAGTTGTGGACGTGNGCGTAGAGCCAGTTCATGAACGACAGGATCGGCACCGCGAACCACTTCATGGGCAATCCGCCGCACTCGCGCGGGAGCGGAAAGCCGCCGAAGTTGATCGACTCCTCCAGGCCGACGGCGTGGAGGTGCTGGTACTCCTTGGGGCCGGCGTAGACGACGAAGTCGCCCTCCCACGCGCCGCCCGCGGGAATCGTCGGCGCCGCGCGCAGCCCGACTGCGGTTCGCGGCGGCATCGCCGGCTTCGCCTTCGTGTCGGCGGGCCTGGCGTCGGAGGTGGTGAAGATCTCGAAGCCCGTCGTCTTCGCGATGAGCGCAGCGGTGTACCAGCTGCTGCCCAGCGCGATCCAATGGCCCGGCGCGGCTTCCTTCTCGATCTGGTCGCCGTTCTTCGTCGGGCCGCGCAGCGTGCTCAGGCAGCCGTAGTACCAGCCCGGATGGGCGAGGTCGTCGGTATATCGCAGCTCGCCGCCAGCGGACATCGCGATCGTCGTCGGATGCTGGCCGAGGAACTTCGCGGTCTTGCCTTCCCATTCCTGCAGGGTGGTCCACGGAAAAGCGAGCGACGCCTGGCGCGCCGCGCCGCTTGCGTTCTCGACGCGGACCTTGGTGTCGATCGTGTAGGTGTTGGCGTGGAAGGTGAGCGTCTTGCGCACGCGGAGCCCTTCGATTTCGCCCGTGAGCACGAGCTCGCCTGTCGGCCGGTCGGGTCCCAGCTTGAGGTCTGTCGCCGACAGCTCCATCGGGACGGGCTCGGCCCGGCCGGGCGGACCCGCCACGAGCCCACCGGGACCGAGCTCGCCGAGAATGACCATGGGCTTCTGGCCCCGGTACTCGAGGGTCAGCTCCTGGAGCTTGCCGCCCTCGCTGCTGACGACGGCGCGATAGAGCGGGGTGACGACCGTCGCGAGCCGCTGGGGTGGACGGGCGCGCTGGGCACGCGGGGCGGGCGCCGGGGCAGCCGGAGCTGGTTTTTGCTCATCTTTCCGGGCAGTTTCGGGCCGCGGTGGGGGTTCGGGCCTGGCGGCGGGTTTGGGGGCATCGGCTTTGCCGGGCGCCTGCTGGGCTTCGGGCTTCGCCGCGGTGGGCGTCTCCTGGGTCGCGGGAAAGAAGAAATACTGGCCGATGAAAAACACGAGGGCCATCAGGACGGCCGCCAACACCGCGCGCTTCTCCATGCTCACGTCGCTCGTCGCCTCGTCGGGGGCGGATCCCAGCCGCCCGGATGAAAGGGGTGACACCGCGCCAGCCGCCACGCAGCGAGCGCCAGACCGCGCCCCAGTCCGTGCTCGACCAGAGCCTGGCGTGCGTACTCCGAGCACGTGGGCGCGAACCGACACGCGCCGGGGAGCAGGGGAGACACCAGGCGCTGGTAGACGACCACCGCGCCGGCCGCGAGCCGGCCCAGCACCCTCACGCGAGTCTCGGGCCGGGAATCGCGCCGAGCGCCTGGCGCATCTGCCCGAGCAGCGTCCCGAAAGGCGCGCTCAGGGCGGCGGGTCGGCCAATGACAACGAGCGCCGCGCGCGCGGGCGCCGCGTCACGCGCGGCGCGATACGCCTCACGCAATCGCCGGCGGGCGCGGTTGCGCTGCACGGCGAGTCGCAACTGGCGGCTCACCGCAAAGCCGACGCGCGTGGATTCGGTCGATTCTCGCCAGAGCACAATGAGCGCAGGACGATCGATCCGCTTGCCCCGCTGGAAGAGCGCCTGGAATTCGGCGCTGGTGGTCAGTCGCTGGCGTCGTGAGAGGCCGCCGCTCAGACGGTCAGCCGTTTGCGACCTTTCGCGCGACGGCGCTTCAACACCTTTCGCCCGCCCTTCGTGCTCATGCGCTCGCGAAACCCGTGGGTCTTGGCCCGGCGGCGCCGATTGGGTTGAAACGTTCGCTTCATCGAGCAGTTCTCCCTTCCGGTCGTTGAACCGACACAGTGTAGGCATGCCCCCCGAAGCAGTCAACCAACGAACGCCCTTGCGACGCTGCGAAATGCCGTGCTAACGTGCGGGCTCCGTGATTGGCTGGTCGTGAGGCTCGCGTGGTTGGCTTGTGTCCCGTTGGGCCGGTGGTTCCGGCGCGGATACTCCTATCGAACCAGGCACTCAACGCTATCCACACCTGTGGATAACTCTGTGTGTAAGTGAGGGCTTTGCCTGTGCTGGATAGCCTTTGGGGCCGCCTCCTCGATACGATCGCCCAGAAGCTCGCCCCCGCCGTCATCGACCAATGGGTGCGGCCGTGTCGGCTCCTCGCCGTCGAGGGCGACCACCTCAAGATCGGCGCGCCCAACACGTTTTCGCGCGACTGGCTGCTCCAGCATCATTTCCAGGCCTTGCAGCAGGCGGCGCAGAGCGTGCTCGGCGGCCAGCCGCGGATCACGATCGTCGTGGAGGAATCGCTGGAGCAGGCACCGGCCGCCGATGCGCCCCCGCCACTGGCGGCCAGGCCGGGCGGCGGGTCGACCGACGGCCTCAACCCGCGCTACACCTTCGACACGTTCGTCGTCGGCTCCTCGAACCAGTTTGCCCAGGCGGCCTGCCAGGCCGTGGCCGAGCTGCCGTCGAAGGCCTACAACCCTCTCTTCATCTACGGCGGTGTCGGCCTGGGCAAGACGCACCTCCTGCACGCGGTCGGCTACCAGAGCGCGAGGCTCTTCCCGGGGATGGTCGTTGTCTACATCACGTCCGAGCGGTTCACCAACGAGCTGATCAACGCCATCCGCTACGACCGCACCGCGGAGTTCCGGTCGCGCTACCGCAACATCGATCTCCTCCTCATCGACGACATCCAGTTCATCTCCGGCAAAGAGCGTACACAGGAGGAATTCTTCCACACCTTCAACACGCTCTACGAGTCGCGCAAGCAGATCATCGTGTCGAGCGACTCGCCGCCGAAAGACATCCCGGAGATCGAGGAGCGCCTGCGGTCGCGGTTCGAGTGGGGACTGATCGCCGACATCCAGCCGCCGGACTTCGAGACGCGCGTGGCCATCCTCAAGAAGAAGGCCGCCCTCGAGCGCGTGCGACTCGGCGACGACGTCGCGTACCTCATCGCCAGCCGCGTGAAGTCCAACATCCGCGAGCTCGAGGGCTCGCTCACCCGCATGATTGCCTTCTGCGCGCTGACCGGACGNGAGATGTCGGTGGACCTCGCCCAGGAGGTGCTGGGCGAGCTCTGGGGCGAGGAAGAGAAGATCATCACGATCGAGCAGATCCAGCGCAAGGTCGGCGAGGCCTACGGGGTCAAGCTCTCGGACCTCAAGGCCAAGAACCGCACGAAGGCGGTGGCCTTCCCGCGCCAGATCGCGATGTACCTCGCGCGCCAGCTGACCCACGCCTCGCTGTCGGAAGTGGGGCGGGCCTTCGGCGGCAAGGACCACACGACCGTGCTGCACGCGGTGGACAAGATCCAGGTCCTGCTGCAGGAAGACCCCAAGCTGCGCAAGGCCATCGACGGACTTATCCAGGGCATCACCCTGTGATCCACCGCGCTTCCCGCGCTCTCCACCGCGTTGTCCCACGGGGCGGCCAACCGAAAGCCCCGCGGCCACCGACCCTTGCAGCGCATTCGCTCCGTCCACACCGCTCGGTCTCTGCTCCGACTACGGAGTTGTTTCTGTCTTCCTTCTAAACAAACACGGGAGTCATCTATGGAAGTGGTCCTCAACCGTGACGCGTTCCTCAAGGGCCTGCAGATGGTCCAGAACATCGTCGAGCCGCGTCAAACGCTGCCGATCCTCGCCAACGTCCTGCTCGAGACGGACGGCGAGGCGGTTCGCCTGACGGCGACGGATCTCGAGGTGGGCGCACGCGTCGCGGTGCCGGCCCGGGTCGCCGGCAAGGGCGCCATCACGGTGTCGGCGCGCAAGCTGACCGAGATCGTCAAGGAGCTGCCGGCGGCGGATCTCTCCCTGCGCGTGCAGGACAACGCGTCGGTGAGCCTCAAGTGCGGCACCGCTTCCTACAAGCTCGTCGGCATGGCGCCGGACGACTTCCCGCCCGTCGTGCCGTCGGCACAGGCCGCGTGGATCAGGCTCGAGGCGAAGACGCTGCGCGAGATGCTGGCCGCGACCAGCTTCGCGATCTCGCACGACGAGACGCGCTACGCGCTGAACGGTGTGCTCTTCGCGCTGGCCGGCAAGGACGCCCGGCTCGTGGCCACCGACGGGCATCGGCTCGCGCTCGCCAGCCGCACGGTGGGCAACGTCGGGGCCGCGGTGACGGGGATCGTGCCGCGCAAGGCGGTGGTCGAGATCCAGCGCGTGCTGGGCGCCGGCGAGGAGGTCCAGATCGCGCTGACCGAGAACCAGTTCCTGCTGCAGATGCCGAATTTCCTGATGACGGCGCGGCTGATCGAGGGCCAGTTCCCCAATTACGAGGCGGTCATTCCCAAAGGCCACCCGGGCAAGCTCGTGATCTCGCGGACGGCCCTGGCCGGGGCGCTGCGCCGCGTCGCGGTCATGGCCGAGGAGCGGAACAAGCCCGTGAAATTCGTCCTGGCGCCGGCCGCGCTCAAGCTGTCGGCCTCGAGCGCGGACCTGGGCGAGGCGGAGGAGACGCTGGATGTCGACTACGGCGGCGCCGAGGTCACCATCGGCTTCAACTCGAGGTACGTCCTCGACGCGATTTCGCCGATCGAGCGGGAGCAAATCGTGCTCGAATTCAAGGACGGACTGAGCCCCGGCGTCATCCGGAGCGTGGAGGACGAGGGATACTGCTGCGTGATCATGCCGATGCGTATTTAGCAGGGAATTTGAGAGGAATTTGGGACCGGATTTTCGACGGGAAATGGTACCCTTGAAGGGTGCAAATTGGTTGCTTGGTTTTACGTGATTTTCGCAATTATCAGACCCTCTCCTATCGACCGACGGGCCGGCTGAACGTCCTCACGGGACGCAACGCGCAGGGCAAGACGAACCTCCTCGAAGGCCTCGGTGTGCTCCTGACCGGACGGTCGTTTCGGACCTCGCGCCTGGCCGACCTGCCGTCGTGGGGGGCCGAGGCGACGACGCTCGGCGGTGACCTGATCCACACCGAAGGCACCCGCACCGTCCGCCGCACGATCCAGCGGCTCGAGGACGGAACCTGGCAGAGCGCCGGGGATCTGTGCCCGTGGGCCCGGGCGATCGTCTTCGGCTGGCAGGACCTGGCCATCCTGAACGGCCCGCCGGCGGCCCGTCGCGGCTTCATCGACGGTTTCGCGGCGCGGCTGTTTCCCGGCCATCTCCCCGCGCTGCTGCGCTACCGCCAGATCCTGGCGCGGCGCAATCGGCTGCTCCAGGCGCCCGGCGCCGAGGGCCGGCTGGCGCCCTGGGACGAGCAGCTGGCGGCGACGGGCATGGAGCTCATCGATCGCCGGCGCCGGGCTGTGGCCGCGCTCTCGACCGAGCTGGCGCGGGTGTATCCGGCCCTCGCCGGCGAGCGCCACAAGGTCGCGGTCGCGTATCGGACGAGCCTCGGCGAGGCGACCGAGCCCGCCGCGCTCCTGGCGGCCCTCGAGCGGCGCCGGGCCGAGGAGACGCGCCGCCGCCTCACGCTCGTCGGCCCGCACCGCGACGACCTCGCCATCGAGCTGAACGGCACGGACACGCGGACGTTCGGCTCGCGCGGTGAGCAGCGGCTCCTGGCGCTGGCGCTGCGGCTGGCGGAGGTGCTGCCCGTGACGGAGGCGGCCGGCACCGCTCCCGTGCTGCTCCTCGACGACGCCTTGTCGGAGCTGGACTCCGTCGTGGGCGGCAACGTCCTGCGCGAGATCCACAGCGCCGAGCAGGTGTTCCTCACGTCCCCCGAGCCACTCGCGGTGAACGGCGCCGCGCGGTGGATCGTCGAGTCAGGAGAGGTATCGGCCGCATGAGCGCAGAAACGTACACCGCGAGCGACATCAAGGTCCTCGAAGGGCTCGAGGCGGTCCGCAAGCGCCCCGCCATGTACATCGGCGACACGGGCGCCTACGGCCTGCATCATCTGGTCTACGAGGTCGTCGACAACTCCGTCGACGAGGCGCTCGCGGGCTTCTGCGACTCGATCAAGGTCATCCTGCACGCCGACAATTCGGTCTCCGTCGGCGACAACGGCCGCGGGATCCCCGTCGACACCCACAAGGAGACGGGCAAGTCGGCGGCGGAAGTCGTGCTGACCGTGCTGCACGCCGGCGGCAAGTTCGAGCACTCGGCCTACAAGGTCTCGGGCGGCCTGCACGGCGTCGGCGTCTCGGTCGTCAACGCCCTCAGCGAGTGGCTCGACGTCGAGATCCGCCGCGGCGGCAAGGTGTGGACCCAGCGTTACGAGAAGGGCGGGGTGCCCACCGGCCCCCTGACGCCGGGCGAGAAGACGACCAAGCACGGCACCATCATCCGATTCAAGCCGGACGCGACGATCTTCGAGGTCAGCGAGTTCTCGTTCGATACGCTCTCGAACCGGCTGCGCGAGCTGGCGTTCCTGAACCGCGGGTTGAAGATCGTCATCGAGGACGAGCACGACGGCCGGAGCAACACGTTCCTCTTCAGGGGCGGCATCGTCGAGTTCGTCAAGCACCTGAACCAGAACAAGACGCCCATCCACCCCAAGGTGATGTTCTTCGAGGGCAAGAAGGGCGACATCGAAGTCGAGGTCGCGCTGCAGTACAACGACGGCTACCAGGAGAGCGTGTTCTCCTTCGCCAACAACATCAACACGCGCGAGGGCGGCACGCACCTCACGGGCTTCCGCGCGGCGCTCACGGCCAGCTCTCGACGTACGCGGAGAAGAACGGCTACCTCAAGACCTTCAAGGGCGGGGTGACCGGTGACGACGTCCGCGAGGGCCTCTGCGCGGTCGTCTCCGTGCGGCTGCCCGACCCGCAGTTCGAGGGCCAGACGAAGGCCAAGCTCGGCAACACCGACCTCAAGGGGTTGGTGCAGCAGATCGTGAACGAGAAGCTGGCCGAGGCCTTCGAGGAAGACCCGACGACCGCGCGCAAGATCGTCGACAAGTGCGTGCGCGCCGCTCAGGCGCGAGAAGCCGCCCGCAAGGCCAGGGAGCTGACGCGCAAGGGCGGGCGGGACGACGAGGGCCTGGCCGCCAAGCTGGCCGACTGCTCGGAGCGGGATCCGCAGTACCGCGAGCTGTTCCTGGTCGAGGGCGACTCGGCCGGCGGCTCGGCCAAGCAGGGCCGCGACCGCAAGACGCAGGCCGTGCTGCCCCTGCGCGGCAAGATCATCAACTCGGAGAAGGCGCGCTACGACAAGGTCCTGTCCCACAACGAAATCCGGCTGCTCATCTCGGCCATGGGCACCGGCATCGGCACGGACGAGTTCGACCTCACGAAGCTGCGCTACCACAAGATCATCCTGATGACCGACGCCGACGTGGACGGCGCCCACATCCGGACGCTGCTCCTCACGTTCTTCTTCCGCCACATGAACGCGGTGATCGAGGCGGGCAACCTCTTCATCGCGCAGCCCCCGCTCTTCAAGGTCAAGAAGGGCAAGGTCGAGAAGTACCTGATGAACGACCGCGAGTTCGAGGACTTCTTCCTCTCCTCGTGGGTGGCCACCGCGAAGCTGAAGGTCCCGGGCACCAAGGTGCCCATCGTCGGCGAGGCGCTGATGGAGCTGCTGCGTGCGGTGGGCGAGTACCGCGGCCTCTTCGGCAAGTTCGTGAAGCGCGGCGTGCCGGCGGCCATCCTCGCCGAGCTGCTGCGGCAGAAGTTCCGCGGCAGCAAGCGCGGCGTGAGCCACGCCGACATCGGCGCCGCCGTGAAGACGGCGGCCACCGCGGTGAACGGCCACGACGTCGAGGTGCGCCCCGGCGACAACGGCGATCCGCACACGGTGGTGATCGCGGGGAGCCCGCCGCTGACGTTCAGCACCGAGCTGTTCCGGTCGGCGGACTACACCACGCTGCTCGAGCAGTGGGAGAAGGTGGCCGCGGCCGCCAAGGGCCCGACGGTCGTGCTGGACGAGCACGACGCCGAAACGCCGGTGAAGAGCCTGGACGAGCTGTGGCGCGTGGCCCTCGACCGGTCGCGCGCCGGCGCCTCCTTCCAGCGCTACAAGGGCCTCGGCGAGATGAACCCCGAGCAGCTCTGGGAAACGACGATGAATCCGGAGACGCGGACGCTTCTCAAGGTCACCATGGAAGACGCCGTCGGCGCCGACGAGATGTTCACGGTCCTGATGGGTGACGCCGTCGAGCCGCGTCGCGAGTTCATCGAGAAGCACGCCCTCGACGTCGCCAACCTGGATATCTAGATGCCGGATC
>JGI25382J43887_10000878_pt1 | contig 11276 bp, 10 predicted proteins | sample GraSoi013_1_40cm_3_FD_43887 | JGI IMG/M metagenome (IMG submission 43887) | reverse complement strand
GCGCCGGAGGTCCGCTGCTTGAACTCCGCCGGCACCTGACGGCCGGCGTCCGTGAACGCGCGGCGGATGGCCTCCACGTTCGGGCTGAAGATCGTCTTCCGGTTGTCGCGAGCCCACTCGTTCGACCCCCGCGTCGTTTCCGTGGAACCCTGGAAGCGGGGCATGACGTAGCGGGCGAAGAGCTCGTAAGACCGGAGCGTCTGCTCCCGCGTCGCCCACTCGTGGGCACGGAAGAGCAAGCCGCCGAAGCCGCCGTCGCTCAGCCGCTGCAGGTGTTCGATGCCACGCACGACCGTGTCCGCCGAGCCGACGAGCGTCGTGCCCATCTTCACGCCTTCGGTCAGGGGATCGTCCGAGCGCCCCGGCGGCCGGCCGAGCGTCTCCTCGAAGTAGGTGATCGTCTCGTGTCGCTCGGCGCGCTTGACCTGGCGCAGCGCCTCCTCGTCGTCCTCGGCCACGTGGACGTTGACGACGAGTCGCCACTCCTTGCGGTCCATGCGCTTGCCGTGCTTGGCGGCGGTCTCCTCGGCGAGTTTCCACTGATTGGCCAGCGCCTCCGGCCCACCCGGGAGGCCCGCGCCCAGCGAGAGCACGCCGAGGCCGTGCCGGCCCGCGGCCACCACACCCGCTGGAGTCATGACGCTCGCCACCGCGATCGGGAAGCACGGCTCGGTGTAGGGCGCCAGGTGCAGCCGCGCCTGGCGCAGCTCGAACCAGTCGGTCTTCATCGTCACCGGCTCTTCGCAGCGCAGGAGCAGCATGATGGCGTCGAGCGCCTCGTCCATCCGCGGCCGCTGGGTCACCGGCTCGATGCCCAGCATGTAGGCGTCGGACACCAGCGCGCCGGGGCCGCAGCCGAGCATCGAGCGGCCGCGTGTCATGTGGTCGAGCTGGACGAAGCGCTGGGCCACCAGGAGCGGATGGTGGTAGGGCAGGCTCGTCACGCCCGATCCCAGCATGATGTGACGCGTGCGCTCGGCCGCCGCCGCAATGAAGATCTCGGGCGAGGCGATCAGCTCCCATCCCGCCGAGTGGTGCTCGCCGACCCAGACCTCGTCGTAGCCGAGATAGTCGAGCCACTCGATGAGCTCCATGTCGCGAGAGAGGGCCAGCGTCGGGTTCTCGCCGATGCGGTGGAACGGTGCCAAGAAGATTCCGAACTTCATTCCCTTGTGGGCCATGGTGCCCTCGATCCTAACACGCCCCGCAGCCAAAGGGCGCTCGCGGTGCTACTATGCCGCACCATGACGGAGCGAACGATCCGCGTGGGGTTCGTGGGCGCAGGCGCCAACAGCCGTCGTCATCACATCCCAAAGCTCCGGGCGCAGCCGGGCATCGAGCTGGTCGCGGTCGCCAACCGCTCGAAGGAATCGGCCGAGCGCGTGGCGCGCGAGTTCGGCATCGCGCGCGTCTACGAAGACTGGCGCGAGCTCGTGCGGGCAGGGGACATCGACGCGGTCTGCATCGGCACCTGGCCCAACACGCACAGCGAGATCACCCGGGCCGTCCTCGAGCACGGCAAGCACGTGCTCTGCGAGGCGCGCATGGCCATGAACGTCGCCGAGGCGCGAGCGATGCTCGATGCCGCGCGCCGGGCGCCCCAGCTCGTCGCTCAACTGGTGCCGGCGCCGAACACGCTCGAGGTCGACTCGACGCTCCAGGCGCTGCTGGCCGAGGGCTACGTGGGCGAGGTGCTCGCCGTCGAGATCCAGGCCAACCAGGGTCGCTTCGTCGAGCCCGGTGAGCCGCTGCACTGGCGCCAGGATGCCGCGCTCAGCGGTCTTAACGTCATGAGCATGGGCATCTGGTACGAGGCGTTGCTGCGATGGCTCGGTCCTGCCCGCCGGGTCTCGGCGATGACGAAGATCGCCGTGCCCCGACGCAAGGATCCCACCGGCGCGTGGCAGGACGTGCGCGTGCCCGATCACGTCGACATCCTCGCCACGCTCGGTGGCGGCCTCGCCACCCTCGGCGGCGGCGCCGTCGCTCACCTCCGCTTCAGCACGGTGACCGCGCTGGCGCCCCCGAGCGAGGTCTGGATCTTCGGGACCGAGGGGACGCTGCGGATCGAGGCCGATGCCAAGCGCCTCTCGGGCGGACGTCGCGGCGACAAAGAGTTGCGTGAGATCCCGATTCCGGCCGAGCGCCGGATCGGCTGGCGAGTGGAGGAAGAGTTCGTCAACGCGATCCGTGGACTCGAGAAGATCACCCGCACGACGTTCGATGACGGTGTTCGCTACATGGAGTTCACCGAAGCCGTGGCCGCGAGCGCTGCCAGCGGCCAGGGGATCGACGTCGCCGACCTCTGAGGAGCGCCTACCGCTCCTTCGTCAACACCCTGACCACCACGACGACCACCGCGCCGACGAGCAGCGCGAGCCCCGCGAACACGAGCGCCGCCGTGAGGGGGCTCATGGGCGCGCTGCGCAGCGGGCCGCCGTGGTCGGCCGCGGCCGCCGTCGCAACGCCGAGGCTCACGAGCCATGCGCTCGCCACGGCACGCATCGCGTCGAGTCTACCGGTTCAGGCCTTGCCCGCCGCTTGAAGCTGCCGGACGTGCTCGGCCCAGTGATGCGCCAGAGCCTCCAACCGCTGGCGGCCGGTCATGACCTCGCCGTTCGCTCGGCGAAAGCAGGGCTTGTCGAGGTCGGGCGCGCTCCGAGCGGCGCCCATCAGCCGTGCGTGCGCCTGCCGCACCTGCGCCAGCAGCTCATCGAAGCTTTCGTGCTGGTGCAGACGACGGCACACTTCGTTCACCCGGTCTGAGTCCGCCGGCACGGGCCAGGGCGGTCCACCGAGGGCCGCTGACTGCATGCCCCACGCGGTGGCGTCGTGGAAGTAGATGAAGTGCATCAGGACATCCCGGGCCTGCCACTGATCGACTCGGGCATCGGTCGACCGCCCCGGCCCCTCGAAGTAGGCCAAGGCCTCCCGCACCACGCTGTCCAGGTTGGCGAGCGGCATTTCCTCCAGAGGTCGTGTCGTCATCCGAATCCTCTTCCCGCGCGTCCCCGCGCTGAGATGCGCTGTTTCGCTTGACATGAGATTTTCGCGTGTGCTACTGCTACCGGCCGCAGGGTGATGTTGGCGTCAGTACCTCGCTCAGTGCCGAGGGCCCCAGCGCCCAACGGACACACTCGACGAGCAATCGCGTGGGTGGCTCCAGCGTGACGGCTGTCCGCCGTAAGCTGATCAAGCTCGGGCCTGCTGCTCTCGTGACCGCGACGTTTGTCGTCATGGCCTCGTTCGTCGCGTGGCGTTTCGAGGTGTTCAAATCCCCGGTATCTGGATATCCCGCGGCCCCAGCTTCAGACGGCGTGTCGGAGTCGATCGTGGCCCCGCGATCGCAGCCTATGGACGTGACTCGTCGGCCTGCCAGGCCGGCGCCGAGCGAATCCCGTTCTGGCGCGCACACCTTACGAGAGGAGCCGGTCGCCGCGCTGCCCGCCGAGGTCCCATCCCCAAGCACTCTGCCGGAGCCAGAAGCCATTGCCGAAGGCTACCCCTCGCCCCGCCACCCCGAAGCGCAGCCTCCTGGGCGAAGCGTGACGGTCGATGCCGCGCCGCCTCGGTCAGAGGCGCCGGCGCGCGCGCAGGAAGAGCTCCGACCCCAGTCACCGGCGCCGTCTCGCGCCGAGGACTCTGCGGACGATCCGTCAGCAGTCATCGATTGGCTCTTGAAGAACAGACGATAGCCTCTCGCCGCGGGGCTCACCGGGGCTTCTTGAGAAAGAGATTGACGTCCGTGGGCGTGATCAGGTCGGGCACCGTCCAGCCGTCGAGATCGTACTCGGCCATGCATTGCTCGGCGAATCCCCTGAATTCCTGGGCCCGCCCGCTCGTCTGCGCCATCTGCCAGGTGATGACGCGGATGGTCTCGGCGGCGCCCGCGTAGTTGCGCTCGTACAGCTCGTGCCGTCCGCCGAACTCGGTCCCGACGGCGTCCCAGAGAAGCTTCATCAACTTGATCCGCTCGACTGCGTCCGTGCCGTCGGAGCCGCGCAAGTACTTCTCGAGATACGGGCGCAGGGCCGGCGTACGGAAGTCGACGGCGTGCGAGTTGAGGTAGATCAGGCCGCTGGCGAGGATGCTCTCCGTGAGCTCCTTGACNCGCGGATAGGCCACGGTGGAGAAGACGCGATACGCCTGNGCGTATTCCGGGTTGGGGAGGACGGTGTCGCCGGCCCACGGTGCGGGCGTGCGGGCCATCGCGTCGGAGAGCCCCCAGAAGAGATTGCGCCACGCGATGGCCTCGCCGACCGACGCCTGCACGTTGCGCGTCTCGCTGGTCCCGACGGCGTCCACCGCCTTCAGGAGCAGTCCGGCGATGAAGTCCAGCTTGACGGCCAGGCGCACGCAGCCGTGGAACATGGCGCGCGGGAAGAAGCCGGAGTTCTCGAAGAAGATGTTCGACTTCTTCACATCCTCGTACACGAAGACGTTTTCCCAGGGGACCAGCGCCCGGTCGAGGACCAGGATGGCGTCGTTCTCGTCCATGCGGCTGCTGAGCGGGTAGTCGAACGGGCTGCCCATCACCTCGGCCGTCATCGCGTAGGACGGGCGGCAGATCAGCTTCACCCCGGGCGTGTCCATCGAGGCGATGAAGATCACCGCGAACTCCTTCGTCTTGATGGGTGCGGTGGTCGGGTGGGCGATGAAGTTCGCGTGCGTGAGCGCCGAGCCGGTGGCCACGACCTTCGCGCCGCTGACCAGCAGGCCAGCGTCGGTCTCCTTCTCCACGTGCACGTAGACGTCCGCGACCTCGTCCGGCGGCCGGTGCCGGTCGACCGGCGGCTGCACCAGGGCGTGATTCAGGTGGAGGACGCGCTCCTGTGCCGCGCGATACCACCGCCGCGCGTTGTCCTGGTGCGGCGCGTAGAACTCGGCGTTGGCGCCGAGCGTGGCCAGGAAGGCGGCCTTGTAGTCGGGTGAGCGGCCCATCCATCCATAGGTGAGACGCGCCCAGGCCGCGATCGCGTCGCGGGCCTTCACGAGGTCCTCGGCGCCCGCCGGCGCCCGGAAGTACCGGTGGGTGTAGCCCCCGGAGCCGGTATCGGTCGCGCACGTCAACAGCTCCTGCGTGGCCGGCTCGTGCAGCGCATCGTAGAGCCGCGCCAGCATACGGGCGGGATTGCGGAAGGCCGGGTGCGTCGTCACGTCGTCGACGCGCTCGCCGTAAATCCAGATCTCGCGGCCGTCGCGGAGGCTCTCGAGGAATTCTTTGCCGGTGAACGGCCGAGTGCCCCTCGGCGCTCGAGCCCGGGCGTCCATTTCCATGAGGCTCAGTCCTCCTTCAGGCGGCGGTCGCGCCTCGGGCGCGCGCCCCGTGACTCCGGACTCCTGGGATCGTAGTGGTACTCGCGGGCCGAGGCAATCGTCGAATGGAGCCCGCCGTTCGTGTATCGTGAGTGGAACGGAGCGCTTGGGGTGAATACCGTCTCGCGCCTCCTGGTCCTCGTAGTCCTGGCGGGAGTGTATTTCGCCGCCGGCAAGCTCGGCTTGAGGCTCGCCGTCGTGCACCCGAGCGCGACGGCCGTGTGGGCGCCGACCGGGATCGCGCTGGCGGCCTTCCTCCGGCTGGGGCCAGGCGTGTGGCCGGCCATTTTCGTCGCCGCGTTCCTGGTCAACCTCACCACGGCCGGATCGATCGCGACCGCGCTCGGGATCGCGGTCGGGAACACCCTCGAAGCCGCCGTGGGAAGCGCCCTGGTGACGCGATTCGCGGGCGGGAGCACCGCCTTCGATCGCGCCGCGGACGTCTTCAAGTTCACCGGCCTCGCCGCCCTCGCCAGCACGACGGTGAGCGCCACCTGCGGCGCGGCGACCCTCGCCTTGACCGGGTACGCCGACTGGGCGAACTACGGAGCCATCTGGTCGACCTGGTGGCTCGGCGACGCCGCTGGAGCCCTCATCGTCGCGCCACCTCTGCTCCTCTGGAGTGCCGGTCGGCCCGTGCGCTGGAGCCCCGGTCGGTGGCTCGAGGCCCTGCTCGTGCTGCTGACGGTCATCGGCGTCGGCCGGCTGGTGTTCAGCGGGTCGATTCCGCTTCCGGTGCAACGACTTCCGTTCCTTGGCATTCCGCCGCTCATCTGGCTGGCGTACCGGTTCGGTCAGCGCGAGGCGGCGACCGCGACGCTCGTATTGTCGGGAATCGCCCTCTGGGGGACCGTGTACGGGTTCGGTCCCTTCGCGCAGGAAACGCCACACGCGGCGCTCCTGTCGCTGCAAGCCTACATGAGTGTGATCACCCTCACGGCGCTCGTGCTCGCCGCCGCAGTGGCCGACCGCCGGCGGGCGGACGAAGAGCGCCTGAAGGAGGCTCGCGAGCGAGTGCGCGCTTACGAGGCGCTCGAGACGAGCGAGGAGCTCCATCGCGCCATCGCCGAGCTCACCTCCGATTTCGCCGTCGTCTCGCGTGTCGAGCCCGATGGCGTCGTCGTCGTCGAGTCGACGACGGAGGGCTTCAGGCAGGTGACGGGGTATGCGCTGGAAGAACTCGTCGGTCTGGAAGGCTGGCGGCACATCCTCGGCGCCGGCGCGATCGCGACGTTGCGGCACGCGAGCACGCGGCTCCTGTCGGGCGAGCGCCTCTCGCTCGAAGTCCCGATCACCTCGAAGAACGGCGAGGAGCGCTGGCTCCTCTGTCACGCCCAACCGGTCTGGAGCGCCAAGGAAGGCCGCATCGTCCGCATTCTCGGCGCGGCCGAAGACGTCACCGACCGCCGCGAGACGGAGGACACCCTCCGGCGGCATCAAGCGGCGATCCTCCAGCTGTCCACCCCGGTGCTGCGGATCCGCGAGCGCCTCCTGATCCTGCCGGTGGTCGGCCCGATCGACGCGCCCCGCGCGCAGCACCTGACCGACGAGCTGTTGCGGAGCATACGGGCGAACCGGGCGAAGGCGGTCGTGATCGACCTGACCGGCGTCGCGACGATGATCCCGGACGTCGCCCAGCAGATGTTGAAAACGGTCGAAGCGTGCCGGCTCCTGGGGGCGTCGATCATCGTGACCGGCATGTCCCACACGATCGCCGACACCCTCGTCTCGATCGGCGTGGACATGGGCAAGGTGACGAGCCTTGGTGACTTGCAGAGCGGGATGGAGGAGGCCGAACGCCTCCTCGCGGCCGACGGCGCGCCGGCCGCGCCGGGGGCCGAGGGCGAGGTCGCGGCGACTATCCTCGCCGTGCGAGGTCGGCCGCTTCGACGATCGCCCTGAGCTTTTCCTCGGCGACCCGCGCCGAGGCGACCGGATTGTCGGCGAACGTCGCGAAGCCGCAGTCGGGAGTCAGCAGCACGCGGTCCGGGCCGAAGAGCTCGACGGCGCGTCGGGCGCGCGCGGCAATCTCGTCGATCGGCTCGATCCGCTCGTGCTTCTGGTTGACGACGCCGACGCCCACGCGGATGTCCCGCGGCAGATCGGCCAGGACGTCCAGCTCACCCGCACGCGGCGTGCAGAGCTCGAGAAAAAGCGTTCCGACGTCGAGCTGGGAGAGGAACGACACGAGCGGCCGGTAGTCACCCGCCAGGGCCGCCTCTTCGTTCCGCGTCCAGTTCCCGCGGCAGATGTGCAGCGCCAGCCGCGCGCGCGGCAGGCCGGCCACCACCCGGTTGACGAGCGTCCGCGCGAACTCGAGCTCGCGGCCGGGGTCGCCCTTTTCGCTGAGGGCCCCGCACATGAAGCTGCGCGAGCTCTTGGCGCCGGTGAAGACCACCTCGGCGAGCACCGGCTCGTCGAGCTGGACGAGCGACACACCCGCCGCGAGCAGGAAGTGAAGCTCCTCGCGCAGCACCCGCACGACGTCCTCGGCCAGATGCTCGCGCGACCGATACACGCGATCCGAGACGCACTCGAGCCACATCAAGCGCGTGAGGAGATACGGGCCGGGCAGCGCGATCTTCACCGGCCGGTCGGTGAGCGCGCGGACGAAGGCGTGCTCGTGGCCGGCCAGCGGGCGGCTCCGGCCGAGCGGCCCGAAGACGGCGGGATGTCGGACCTCGGCGGCGGGGACGTCGAGCGACTGCATCTCTCGGTCGAACTTCTCCGGGTCGTCGACGAGCGGGAGGAGATCGGTGAGGGGAATGAGCTGGCAGTTGTCGAGCCGGCCGCCCACGAAGCTCGCGTAGTTGTCGCGGCGCTGCTCGCCGTCGGTGACGACGTCGGCGCCGGCCCTGAGCTGCGCGTCGACGGCCAGCCGTACCGCGTCGTCGCCGGTCGCGGCGAACTCGGCCTCGCCCAGACGCCCTTCGAGATGCTCGTGGATCGCCTGCAGCATCCACCGCGGGCGCGGCCAGCTCCCGATTCCCATCACCGACAGCGGCGGGACGGCCAGCGCCGGAGCAGGCGGCGGCAATGCGATCGGGATCGTGACGGCGACCGGCTGGCGCGCGAGCGGCGCGACCCCTCGCGTCTCGACGCGTGCCGCCGCGTGTGGGCGCTCGGCCAGCGTCCCCTTGCAGACGAGAAAGCTTCGCTCCTTGCCCCGGCGGACGAACGAGACGAGCTCGTTGCCGGTGAGCCGGCACCACGCCGGGAAGTCCTCCTCGACCGAGATCTCGGTCGAGCGGAACTCGAGGAGCTGGCCGCGCTCCATCGGATCCATGTGCCGGCGGATCAGGAGCAGGAGCCCGTTGCCGCAATCCAGGTCCCCGCCGTCGAAGGCGGCGTCGGGCTCGAACCGATGGCGGTCAACGGGCTCCATCGCGCTCATGACCAGGTGATGGGGCGGCTCAGTAGCTGACGCAGGGGCTCCCGTCCGACAGGAACTCGACGAGCTTTGCGCCGCCGACGATCGTGGCGCCGGCCACGAGGTTGTTCTCGTCGAGCTTGCGCTTCTTGAAGCACGGCGAGCACACGTAGATCGTGCCGCCGGCCTTCGCGAAGTTTTCGATCAGCTCGCGCAGCGGCGCGAAACCCTCCTCACGGATGTCGTCGGCGTACCCCTTCTGGGCGAGGCGGACACCCTCCACGCTCAGGAACACGAGCGTCTCCTTGCCCGACCCGACCGCGGCGTTGGCGACCACGAAGGCCACCGTCGACTTGTCCTGATTGTCCTTCGCGTGGGTGAGACTGACGCAGAATCGGTTGGCCATGGCTCAGTTCTCCTTTCGGCGGATGTGGTACTCGGGAGGCTGTTGCGCGATCAGCGTGTGCCCGGTCATGCGGCACCAGGCCGGGATGTCGGCCAGCGCGCCCGGGTCGCGGGCGATGAGCTGCAGGACTTGCCCCGGCCGCATCGCCTCCAGGCGCAGGCGGAGCTCGAGCACGAGGTCGCCGCAGCCGAGGTCACCCGCGTTCCATCGGGCGTCGGCGACCGGCGGAGCCGGCGAGCCCGGGCTCATGCCTGGCTCCGCTCCCCGTTCTTTTCGTAGATGAGCTCGATCGATCGCGCGTCGAGTCGCGAGGCCGGCGCGTCGGCGACGATCCGTCCGTCACGCAGGGCGATGATCCGGTCCGCGTAGGCGCGGGCGAGATGCACCTGGTGGAGGCTCGCGACGACGGCGACGCCGGTCGACACGGCGGAGCGGAGCGACTCGAGCACCGTCGCCGACGACTCGGGGTCGAGGCTCGCCACCGGCTCATCGGCCAGGATGATCTTGGCGTCCTGCGCCAGCGCCCGGGCGATGGCGACCCGTTGTTGCTGGCCGCCGGACAGCTCGTCCGCGCGCGTGTAGGCGCGGTCGACGAGGCCGACGGTGTCGAGGCACCGGAGGGCGAGCTGGCGGTCGGCCCGCGTGAAGCGGCGCAGGACCACCCGCCAGGTCGGCACGTGGGCGAGGCGGCCGACCAGCACGTTCTCGAGCGCGGAGAGCCGGCGGATCAGGTTGAACTGCTGGAAGATCAGCGCGAGGGCGCGCCGGGCCGAGCTGAGCTCGCGGGGGCTCTCCCAGATATCGCGTCCGGAGATGCTCACCGTGCCGCCATCCGGCCGCGGGAGGCCGGTGAGGCACCGGAAGAGCGTGGTCTTGCCAGCGCCGCTGGGGCCGAGCACGGCCACGAACTCGCCGGGCCGTACGGCGAAGGACACTTCGGTCAGGGCGGTGACGGCAGGCGGATAGCGCTTCGTCAGCCCTTTCGCGAGGGCGACGAGGCCGTCCCCAGCGGAACCCCGGGCTACTCGAGCTTCCGTCGCAGCCATTCGCTCGTGTGGTCGATGACGGTGACCGTGCCCAGGATCAACAGGATGATCGTGAGCAGACGAGGGAAGAGTAGCAGGTCCATCGAGTTCTTGAGCTCCTGGCCGATGCCCCCCACGCCCACGACGCCCAGGACGCCCAGGACGGTCGAGGCACGGACGTTGAACTCCCACCAGAAGAGGCCCACCGACACGAGGCTCGGCGCGACGTCGGGGAAGAGCGCGTACGCGACCACCTTGAGCCGTGAGGCGCCGGTTGCGGCGGCGGCCTCGAGTGGTCCCGGGGGGATGTTCTCGATCGCCTCGGCCCAGAGCTTCGCCGTGCTACCCCAGGTGTGGAGCGCGATGCCCAGCACGCCCGCGAAGGGCCCGAGGCCCACCGCCGCGACGAAGAGCAGCGCGAAGACGAACGAATCCACCCCGCGCAGCGCGTTGAGAAACCAGCGCGCTGGATAATAGAGCGCCATGCTCGGCGTCACGTTGCGCGCGGCGAGGACGCAGAGCGGAAGGGCGAGCAGGGCGGCCACCGTCGTGCCGATGGCCGCCATCGCGATCGTCTCGGCGGTCCGGCGCAGCAGCACCGGCAGCTCGTCGGTGGCCGGTGGCCACGCCTTCGCGGCCCAGCCCGCCATCTTCGGCAGGCCGACGAGGAGTCGAGGGGGATCGACCTGCGCGAGCTGCCAGCTCGCCGAGTAGAACACGGCGACGAGCGTCAGGATCAGCACGAAGCGGAGCCGATGCCGCGACCGCTCGGGATAGTCGCCGGCCCCTCCCGCCACCGTCGCCATCTACTTCTTCTTGAGGCGCCCGACGAGGACCCCCGCGTCCTCGATCATGCGATAGCTCTCGTGGGTCGCCGTCACGAAGCCAGTGTAGTGATTCGGCAGGATCGTCTTGGCCTGCTCCTCGGTGATGGCCACCAGGGTCTTCTGGATCCGATCCGCGAGGGCGGCGTCGAAGTCCTTCGGCACGGCGATGGCGTCGTTCGGGAGAGGATCGGAGGTCCAAACGACCTCGGTCGCGTTCCGCTCGATCCGCCCGCCCTCGACCATCGCGTTCCGGTTGCGGTCGAAGTCCGTCGCGCAATCGACCTGGCCGCTCGCGACGGCCACTTCGTTCGCGGCGTGCGTCGCGCCGTCCG
>JGI25382J43887_10000877_pt1 | contig 11278 bp, 9 predicted proteins | sample GraSoi013_1_40cm_3_FD_43887 | JGI IMG/M metagenome (IMG submission 43887) | reverse complement strand
GTCGCGCCAATCGTCCCCGTATTGAAGAACGCCTCCCCGGGCGTGATGTAGAATTGGTCTCGTATTCGGTCCCAGAAAGCTGGGTCGCTCTCTTCCGGCCACGGTGGGACCCTGGACGGCGTGGGCGCAGGGCTGGATTCGGGTCTCGCCTCACCTGGACCGGCAAACAAAGGGGGCGCCAGTAATGCGGTCAGAAACCTTCGCCGATTAGTCATAAATCACCTCCCAGTTGCGTGGTAGGAGAATCACACAACGCGTGGCCCCGGAACCCATCAAGAGACTGGAACACCTGAGCGTCTTCCGGCGTTTCGCTCGCGGCAACGGATGGGTTGCCGAGGACCCGGGTCGCAAGATCAAAAGCCCGCGGGTCACACAGCGCCCAGTGAGGTCTTCGTTCACAGAGGACGAAATAATCCGCATCCTTAACGACCTGTGGATAGCACCGCCTGGCGTCCCTTACTTTCTGGCGCCTAGCTTACAATTAAATCCATAAAGGTGCATGATTCTGCCACAATGCGAAGGCCGCTGCCGAGTACGGCTTGGGCAAATCGGCGATTCCGGAGAAAATCCGACCTTGAGCATCGTTGCAGTGGCCCTGCGCGGCTGATTATGTGGCCGAACAGCTCCGCAAAGGCGAGATCTGANCGCCTGACCACCGCCGGCTCCCCNAAGCGGTGTCAAGACGGTGTGACGGCGGCTTGAGTCGGTGGGAGTCCCGCAATCGGCTGGACACTTTCGTTCGGGCTTCNTGAAGGACCAATTCGGGCCTGCCTTTATTCACCCTTGACCGGGGGCTACTNGCCGCGATAAGACTCGAAGGCGATTTGCCGGGAATTTGATCGCTCGACTCGCTGCCAATTTAAGGAGGATGTGATGGACCCCCTCAACCGCCGGTCCTTTCTCGAGAAAGCCGGGATGGCGACGCTGACGTCGCAGTTCGCCGAGGCGCAGAAAGGGAAGGGCGCCAGGCACTCCGAAGGGCGAAGCAACGAAGGGCAAGGCGCAATGGCTCCGGCCCGATTCGGAATCGAGCGTTGCGTGGTGGAATGGTCAATCACGTCAGGAAAGGTGTACCCNGACCCTTTTAACGACGTGGAACTTGATNTGGTCTTCACCGGCCCACACGGGGATNAGCATCGTGTCCCTGCGTTCTGGTCGGGGGAACAGACCTGGCGAGTCCGATACTCTCCTCCGGCGGCCGGGCGGTACAGGTACCGAACGGTTTCGAGCGACCCGTCAAACTCTGACCTTCACGGCCAGCAGGGAGTCTTGGAGGCAGCCGCCTACGCCGGCGACAACCCGCTCCGAAAACGCGGGCTCGTTCGTGTGGCCGNTGATCGCTCGCATTTCGAACACGAGGACGGGACCCCCTTTTTCTGGCTGGGGGACACGTGGTGGATGGGACTCTGCCGTCGGCTCCGGTGGCCGGAAGATGTCGAGACCTTGGCGGCCGATCGCGTCAAGAAGGGATTCACCGTAATTCAGATCGTCGCGGGTTTATACCCGGATATGCCGCCCTTTGATCCGCGAGGGGCGAATGAGGCCGGGTACCCCTGGGAGGAAATTTACACGCGGATTAATCCCCATTACTTCGATATGGCTGACCTGCGGATCCAATATCTGGTCGATCATGGTTTGACGCCTTGCATTGTTGGGTGCTGGGGATACTTTTTGCCCATTATGGGCATGGCGAAAATGAAACGGCATTGGCGAAACCTGATCGCCCGATGGGGAGCTTACCCGGTCATCTGGTGCCTGGCTGGAGAGGGGACCATGCCCTACTACCTTTCGAAGACGAAGACCGAGGATGAAGCCGCACAGAAACGGGGGTGGACGGAAATGGCCCGCTATGTTCGCGCCACCGATCCAAATCATCATCTCATCACCATCCATCCTGGCAGGACCGCACGGGACACCGTCGAAGATCCAACCGTACTCGACTTTGACATGCTCCAGACAGGTCATAGCGACCGGGCGAGTATCCCCGGGACTGTGGATTCGGTAACCGGAGAACTCTCTCGAGCGCCGCGCATGCCCGTGCTCGTAGGCGAGGTCTGTTATGAGGGTATCCTGGAAGCAAGCCGGGAGGAGGTCGAGCGCTTCATGTTTTGGGCCAGCATGTTGAGCGGCGCGGCGGGCCACACCTACGGCGCCAATGGCATCTGGCAGGTTAATACCGAGGCCCAGCCATTCGGTCCCTCTCCCCACGGGCGGTGCTGGGGCAATACACCTTGGGACGTTGCCTACCAGCTTCCCGGCTCCAAACAAGTGGGAATGGGTAAGGAGCTGCTGACACGCTACGCCTGGTGGCGCTTCGAGCCGCATCCGGAGTGGGTCCAGCCGCACTGGAGCAAAGCGAATTACGTGCTCCCGTACGCGGCCGGCATTCCGGGCGAAGTGCGCGTCGTTTTCATTCCCCCCGCGTGGGACCCGCCCAAACTGGTGGGTCTAGAGTCGGGCGTCGGCTACACGTCTTTCTACTTCGATCCGGCTACCGGCAAACAGCATGAGCTGGGCAAGGTAGAACCCGACGCGGCGGGCACTTGGCAGCCTCCTCTGCAACCCACCTTCGCGGATTGGGTGCTGGTGCTCGAAAAGAAAGCCTGAATTGCTCTTAGCTGATGACCTCCTGCCACCAGACAACCCCGGTGTCCGGAGGTCCTCAGCTAAGGACAGAAGAAGTGGAAATCTCTTTCCACTCTTGTACCAATCTTTTCACCCGCCAGAAATTAAACTATCGCCCGTATATCTAAGCTTTTCAGACACATAATCCTATTCCGTCATCACGCCCATAACCTCTGGCCGCTAAAATGCTGAGGAGAATAGGGAAGAGTACACCCGATTGAGACTGGCTGGCCGATTAGGCTTGGGCAAACGGGCGTCTCGAAAAACCCGAACCAAGGTCTTTCTATCTATTGTTACCGGTATCGCGGCCGTAAATTGCCATTGGGAAAGAGCCGGCTGGGAGTCGGCGCAGAACAGGCTCCGACGAATTCGTAGTCGGTACACACGGAAGGCCTGGGGAAAATTGAAAATGACAAGCGAACTGGAAAAGCAGATCACGGCAATCTTGGCCGAGGTCATCGAGATGGATGAGGCCGAGCTCTGGGAAAAACGCAATCAGCGTTTTGTGGAAGACCTGGACGTTGACTCCATGCTGGCCCTCGAGATTCTCGCCATCTTGGAAAAGAAATACCGGATTGAAATTCCCGAAGAAAACATTCTCGATTTGGTTTCCCTCCAGTCCACCATCGATTTCGTTGATCGCAAGCTCAAGCAGCGTGTCGCTTGAAGGGAGGCATCCCGGTGCTCAATTTCGAGGACGTTCGCCGGCTCCTCCCCCAGGGCCACCCTTTTATCTTCATTGACCGTGTGTTGGAGTTCGAGGCCAAGCGGCGAATTGTCTGTCTAAAGAACGTAACGGGCGGCGAGTACTACTTCCCGGGACATTTCCCGGAGGTCGGTATTATGCCCGGCGCGCTGATTGGAGAGGCGATCTCCCAGGCGGCAATTCTGCTTTTCCGGTTGAGTGAGGAAGCGCAGGCTGGGCAAAATGGCCGCATCTTCCTGGTCGGGACCACCCGCACGCGTTTCATCTCGCCGGTATTCCCCGGCGATACCCTCCTCATTACCGTCGAGGTCGTTAAATTGTTTTCACGCTCCGCGATTGTGACCGGACGGGTGGAGCTGGAGGGACGGCTCGTCGTCAAGTCAACCCTCACCTTCTCCGCTGTTTCGCTGGCCGACGTTAAAAAGTCTCGTCGGGTCGGAACGCCTGAGCGCGTGGCGCAGGAGGTCTCGCGATGAAGCGCCGGGTTGTGGTCACCGGCGTCGGCCCCGTGACGCCGATCGGAAGCGGAAAGGGAAAGTTTTGGAACGCCGCAGTGGGGGGGGCGGACGGTTCCGCCGAGGTCGGGAAATTCGACACCTCCATGTATAAGTTCCACCGGGCCTGTGAAGTGAAGGAATTCAGCTCCAACGGGCTCGAGGGGGAAGCGGGGCCCGCGTCGCGGCTGGCGATCGCCGCCACCGAATTGGCTCTTCAGGACGCGGGGCTCGGGACGCCGGTCGGAAATGCAGGGCTTGTCATCGGCACCACGGGAGGCGAAATTCCCATCCTCGAGCGGATGAACCGGGTCCGCCACCAAAAGGGCGACGAAAGCGTCGATCCGCGCGATTTCCCGAAATATCCCTGTCACGTCATTTCGACGAATGTAGCGAGACGTTTTGGCCTGACGGGACCCAACCTGATGGTCCCCACCGCCTGCGCGGCGGGCAACTACGCAATCGCCATCGCGCGCGATTGGATCGAAAGTGGCCGCGTCGATCTTGCCCTGGCCGGCGGGTCGGACCCACTCTCGGTCGTCGCCTTCACGGGCTTCGGCCGCATGTTCGCGATTTCGCCCGACCGCTGCCGCCCTTTTGACAAAAATCGAAAGGGAATTCTGCCCGGCGAGGGGGCCGCGATCCTGGTCCTCGAGTCGCTTGAATCGGCACGGAGACGAGGGGCAACGGCCTATGCGGAGGTCGTCGGCTACGGATTGTCCTGCGACGCCTATCACCCCACCATGCCCCACCCCGAGGGATTCGGGATCCGTCTCGCCATGGAGCGCGCGCTCGGGGACGCCTGTTTGGAACGGAAAGAGGTTGACTATGTGAGCGCCCACGGAACGGGGACCCAGGCCAANGATCGAATCGAAGCGTTGGCCATCCGCGAGGTCTTGGGCGAACGNGTTTCGAAAGTGCCCGTGAGCTCCATCAAGTCCATGATCGGCCACACGATGGGAGCCGCGAGCGCGATTGAGGCGATCGCCTGCGTGCTCGCGATCCAGACGGGGATCGTTCCGCCGACGATCAATTACGAGACCTACGACCCGGAATGCGACCTCGACGTCGTCCCCAACCGATCGAGGCAAGCGCCGGTAAACGTCGCCCTCAACAACGCTTATGCGTTTGGGGGCAACAACAGTTGCGTTGTTTTTTCGAAGGTCCGGGAATGAGGATCCTGATTACCGGCGTCGGCGTCCTGACAACCGTCGGAATCGGGGCATCGCGCACCTTCGAGAACATGCTCCTCGGCCAGGCGAGCGGGCGCCCCGAAATCCCCGATTTCGATCCGAAGCTCTTTCTGGGCAATCGCGGGATCCGCCACTTCGACAGGACGGGTCTTTTGCTGGCAAGCGGCGCCCGGCTTGCCGCGGACCAGCGCGGTCTCGACACGGCGGGTTATCGCCCGGAAGAATTCGGTGTTGTGGTCGGTTCAACGCACGGCAGCATTCAAGCGATCGCGGAGTTTGACCAGGAAGCGGTCCGTGAAGGTCCCAATTACGTCAATCCCCAGGACTTCGCGAACACGGTCATCAACGCGCCGGCAAGCCGCGTTTCCATCATGTTCGGCTACACGGGACTGAATTCGACCATCGCGTCCGGAGCGGCGTCAGCCCTGGATGCACTGAATTACGGTCTCTCGATGCTGCGATCGAGACGCATCGGGGTCCTGCTTTGCGGCTGTGCTCTCGGTTACTCGCGTGAGATCGCCGAAGGCTACGGGAGAATCGGGAAAATGGTCCCCGCCGGCGACGGGTGTGTGCCTTTCGCTTCGGGACGAAGAGGGGCGACGCTCGCCGAAGGCGCGGCCGTTTTTGTGCTTGAGGAGGAAGCGAGCGCGCTCTCACGCAGAGCCCATCCCCTGGCTGTCGTCGCCGGCGTGGGGTCGGCTTTCTCGACGGACGCCTCGAGGCTGACAACGGCGATGAAGCAGGCGCTTGCGCAAGCGGAGCTCAGCCCGGAACAAATCTCCTGCATCGTCTCGTTCGCCTCCGGGAGCCCGGCCGGCGACCTCGAAGAGGGAGAGGCCCTGGGCGGGCTTTTCGATGGCATCCCCGTCACCGCACCGAAATCCCTGACCGGGGATTGTCTTGAAGCCTCCGGAGCGATTCACCTTGCGGTTGCCGTGCACTCAATTCAGAGCGGAAAAATCCCGCCGATCGCTCGGCTTCAGAACGTTGATCCGGCATTTTCACGGCTGGACCTTGTTCGTGGAGCACCAAGGCAAGGTCCGGTGGACCACGTCCTCGTGAACGTCCGCGAAGACTCGGGACACTGCGCGTCGGCGGTCATTTCGAAACTGGGATGATTTCAATCAAGAGGTCCGAACTTCGCGACTCTTACGACGTCATCGTCATTGGGGCGGGAGTCGGCGGCCTGGTCTGCGCTGGGTTTCTCGCGCGCGGGGGGAAACGCGTGCTCGTTCTCGACCACCACTACCTTCCCGGCGGGTGCTGTACGGCATTTCCGAGAAAACGATACACATTCGACGCTGCCGTCCATCACATCGGGGCATGTGGTCGGTATGGAATCGTGGGACGCGTTCTCTCTCAGCTTGGACTTTCGCTCCGATTTGTCCACCTCGACCCGATGGACCACCTCATCTTCCCGGACTCCGAATTTATCATTCCGGCGGACTTTGATGCCTACGCGGAGGAACTCGGGCGGTGTTTTCCGGTCGAAAAGTCCCGGGTCTCGGGTTTCTTTCGCGACCTCGTCCGTCTCTATCGCCAGATCCTCAAGCACGAGGGCCCGCTTCTCGACCGCTACCGCGGCGTCAGTTTCGAACAGATGCTCGCCGACTATTTTGAGAATCCGGCGGTGCGGCGCATCCTGGGCGCGCAATGGGGCTACCTGGGATCACAGATCGAAGAAGCCTCGGCGGTCGGCATGTGCCAGATGCTCGTCAGCTACCTCAAAGACGGCGCCTATTACCCGGCGGGGAGCACCCAGGCTTTTTCGGATGCGTTCGCGCAATCGCTCCTGGATACCGGAGCCCACGTCCTTCTCAAGAACCGGGTCACCGAGCTCCTGGTGGACCAGGGTCGGGTCACCGGCGTCCGCGTGGAGAACGGCACGCCCGTTCGGTCGGAAGTCGTCGTGAGCAACGTTGACGCGCGCCAGCTCTTCGAGGACCTGGCTCCGGAAGGTGCCTGCCAGGAGGAGCGGGTCCGGATTCAAAAACTTCGCGTGGCGCCGTCTTACTACGCACTCTATCTCGCTCTCTCAAGCGAGCTTGATCTTGCCCATCTTCCGCGGGGTTTCTACTACCTCTCCGACAGCGAAGGTCAGGGCGCCATCGAGTGGATCTACCTTTCCGTGCCGACGAGATACGACCCCAACCTTGCTCCCGCCGGGAAGCACATTATTTCCATGACGGTGGGCGTCCGAACCGGGTCACCGGCCTACCTCGCCTGGCAAAAAGACAAGTCGGCGATGGCTCGCACGGTTCTCCGCTATCTCGAGACGCGGGTACCGCATCTCGCCCAGAAAATCGACTTCATGGAAAGCGCCTCCCCAAAGACGATCGCCCGCTACACGCTGGCGAAAGACGGAGTAGCTTACGGCTGGGCAGTGCTGCCCAACCAGGCGGGCGATGCTCGGCTTCCCTCGAAGACTTCTTTGCATGGCCTTTACCTCACAGGACAGTGGACCGTCCCCGGCCCGGGCGTCGCCGCCGTGGCGGCGTCTGGCTGGTCAACGGCTAGTCGCATCCTCGGAGGAAACTGAAAATGAAAAAGAAACTGGTGCTCATCAATCCTCACCCGGCCGGACGCTACGGCGAAGAGGACATCCGAGTCATCGTGCAAATGCCTTTGAACCTCGCCTATATCGCGGCCCACACGCCACGCGAGGAATGGGATGTCGACCTGATCGACGAAACCCGCGACTTGGCGGTGGATAGGAAGGGACAGTTGACGTTTGAAGCGGACCTCGTTGGCATTACGGCCCTCACCTACCAAGCGCCGCGCTCTTATTGGGTCGCGCAAAAGTGTCGCGAAAAGGGGATTCCTGTGGTCATGGGCGGGACGCACGCCGCGACGGCGAGCGAAGAAACGGTGCGGTTTGTTGACGCGGTCGTTCGAGGCGAAGCCGAAGGAGTGTGGCCGGAGGTTCTTTGCGACCTTGAGAAGGGGCAGTTGAAACGCCTTTACGACGGCGGATTCCCGGGGCTCGACTATCTCAGGGTGCGGCCCGACCGCGATCTTTTCAAGGACAAGTACCAGTATAAGTATTCGTCCATCATCACCACGAAGGGTTGCCCTTGGAACTGCGAATTCTGCAGCGTTCCGTTGGCGCAGGGAAAACTATACCGAGAGCGGGACATCGAAGATGTCCTCGACGAGATGGCCGAGATTCCATTCCGCGGCCTGATGTTCGCCGAGGACAACTTTTACGGCTACCTGCCTGCTTCCAACGCCCGGGCGCGGCACCTTTTCAGAAGGATGGTCGAGCGCGGCATCTACAAGGACTGGTTCGGATTTACCCAGTTCAGCACCGGACACGACCTCGAAGCCCTGCGCTCCATGTCGGCGAGCGGGTGTCTGGGATTCTTGATTGGAATGGAATCGACCGACGAACTCGTCTTAAGAAAGCTGCGCAAGGGATCGAACCTCAAGACCGGGGTGGCGAACTATCCTTCCGCGATCCAGAACATCCACAACCACGGTATGGTCGTCTGGGCTTCGGTCATCTGGGGAGCTGATTTTCAGACGAAGGAGTGCTTCAAAGTCATGGTGGATTACATCCTTGAACATTCGATCGACATCCTGACTTTCGGCATCCATTGCCCCTTTCCTCAGACCGCCTTGTACAAACGCATGCTCAGCGAAAACCGATTGCTCAGGCCGAATTTCCCTGAAGATTGGGTTTACTACGATACGGCCCATCTGACCCATACCCTCAGTCACATGTCTCTCGACGATTTCGTCGAGGGGATGCAGTACGTCTATGACCATCTTTACGGCGAGGAAAATCTTCGGAATCGTTTTGTGAATACGCTCAAGNCGAACGGGAGCCGCAGGACTGCGATGTTCGCCTATAAGGTGGGCATGGACTGGGACAAGGTTTTTCGTCAGGTCCTCGCCAATCTCTACGAACTCCGGGAGTCGGGACTCTACGACCGCGTGATGAAGGAACGGGGACTGGCGTGGAGCCCCGTAGCGATCGGGCCCGTGCCACCCGCTCATCCCTCCCCAAGCGCATAGGAAGCGGGTACACCGAGAATAACGCGACGCCGTTCGGTCCCGCCGTCGAATTCAGCGCCGAGCGGGGCTTCGCTGGAGGCCCGATTTTGCCCCGAGGCATTTCGGGGAGAGACTGCTGATGAATTTCGAGGGGAAGACCATCCTGGTAACGGGAGGAAGCCGCGGAATCGGTTGCGAGATCGTGCGAGCTTTGGCGCGGGTCAAAGCCCGCGTGGCTTTCACGTTTCATCAGCGAGAGGATGCTGCGAAGGCGCTTGTAGAAGAACTTTCCCAAGGCAACTCCAACATCTTAGCCATTCGGTGCGACAACCGGGACCCCGAAGCGGTTCGCTCCACCGTGGAACAGGTGACTGGGAATTTCGGCCCCCTCGACGGGCTTGTGAACAACGCCGGAATTACCCGGGACCGGCCGCTGTTCATGATGACACNCGAGGAGTGGCACGACGTCATTGACACCGATCTTACCGGGACTTTCTCCTTCTGCCGGGCCGTGATCGTTTCAATGAGCAAGAAAAGTTCGGGCAAAATCGTCAACATCGGATCGATCAGCGGGGTCATCGGCAATCGAGGCCAGGTGAATTACTCGGCCGCGAAAGCGGGTATTATCGGGCTGACGAAGGCACTGGCGAAGGAAACGGCGCGTTTCGGCGTCACGGCGAACGTCGTCGCCCCAGGGTACATCGACACGGAAATGATCGGACGCCTCCCGGAAAAAGTGCGCCGCGAAATACTCGACCAGATTCCCATGGGGCGTTTCGGGACCGCGCGCGAGGTCGCCAGCCTCGTCTGCTACCTGCTCAGCGATGACGCTGGCTATATCACCGGCCAAGTCCTCACGATCGCCGGCGGGCTGGCCATCTGATTTAAAGAAGATGGACCTTGACGCTGCGATGCGGGAAGCGTGCGAGTTTAAAACCTGACAAGCGCGCCCGCCCAGTGGAGCCCTGCGCCAAAGGCCGTGAGCAAGACCAAGTCGCCGTTTCGTATACGGCCTTGCTCCAGCGCCTCCGTGAGCGCCACTGGAAGCGAGGCTGAGCCCGTATTGCCATACTCCTGAATATTCACGAAGAATTTCTCCAGGGGAAGACCCAGCCGATTGGCCAGCGCCTCGATAATCCGCAAATTGGCTTGGTGAGGAACGACGAGGGCAACCTCATCCAGACTGTGCCCCGCCTTTGCCAGCGCCTCCCGCGCCGCTTGGGTCATTCGCTTCACAGATTCCTTGAACACGGCGCGTCCCTCCAGTGCGACCCGGCGATGGAGATTCAGTTGAGCGCGTTCCAAGGTAAACGGCATCCGAGTCCCGCCGACCTTCATACCGATCATTTCTACCCGGCTCCCGTCTGTGCCCGAGACCACGGAGAGAATTTCTCCCGCCCCTCGGCTCCTCCCCACCACGGCAGCCCCGGCAGCATCGCCGAACAGGATGCAGCTATTGCGATCCTGCCAGTCAAGAAGTCGAAGGATGAGTTGGACCCCGATCACAAGGATCGTGCCGCCCGTGGCGCGCACGCGCGAGCAAGCGATGTCCAAGCCCTGGAGGAATCCCGTGCAGCCCCCGCCCCCCAAATCGTAGGCGGGAACCTCGCGCGCTCCCAAACGATGCTGGATGAAGGAAGCAGTGTCAGGAATATAAACTTCAGGAGTGTCGCTGGCCACAATAATTTCGTCCACCGCTTCAGGCGGTAGGCGCGCGTCGTCAAGGGCTCGGCGGGCGGCAGCGAGCGCCAAGTCAGCCGTGCTTTCCTCCTCGGCGGCTATATGGCGCCGCTTGATTCCGGTGCGGGCCGTGATCCATTCGTCCGAGGTGTCCACGTACTTCGCCCAGTCGTCGTTGGTCATGACCGCTGCGGGCACGTAGGCTCCGAGGCCAAAAAGCCCCACCTGGGTTCGGGTGAATTGTTGGTCCTCTCCCTCCGGCAAGAAACTTCCCTCCGCGCCTGAAGACGGTGCAGTATACATCAACCGCATTCACATCCTTGACTTCTCGCTCGGACGGCCGATGTCGGCTGCACGTGCGGTGGGTTGCGATCGGAACACGTGGACTTCAAACCGGAGTGGTCACGCGGCCGCGCACAAGGCACGGCGAGAGCCGTTATATCCTGCGGTATGTCTGGTAAGGCCCAGCTAAGCCCGAGAGCCGGCGTACAGGGCTCGGTGCCCTGGTCCATTCCTGAGGATCCGCGGTGAAAGCTGCACCCTTTGGATCTTGTCAACGAGCCATCCCCAGTTGTTAAATGGAC
>JGI25382J43887_10000876_pt1 | contig 11287 bp, 8 predicted proteins | sample GraSoi013_1_40cm_3_FD_43887 | JGI IMG/M metagenome (IMG submission 43887) | reverse complement strand
CGCGGCCTCGGGTTCATCGCGGACGAGCGGAGTGAGCTCGGCGATGATCTTCGGCGTCGCGCGCTTCGCGGCCTTCCAGACAGCCTCCGTTCCAGAGTCGAGGGCGTCGAGATCCGCCCACGGAACGTCGAGCTTCTCGCGCTGAGCCGGACTCANGCCTTTGGCGGCGGTCCGCATCGCCTCGAGCCGCTCGCGGAGCGCCTTCACATCGCGGGGATCGTCCAGGACCTGCTTCTTCGGGTAACGGCTCAGGCCGTAGACGAACTGGGCGTTCCTGAGGACTTCGAGGGCGGCCTTCCGATCCGCGTCCGAGATCGCCAACGCTCAGAACCTTAGCTGAGATGCAGCGTCATGCCGATTTCATAGGCGACTCTGCATGGTGCGCGCAGTACTGGGGGCGCGTCTCGTGTGGAGATCCGGACACGGCCCAAGGCGGGCTGCGCGCCGGTTAAGCCGTGGTCGCCAAGAAGGAGATCAGCGAGCGGCTGTAGGAAATATCAGCTCTCCAACACCCTGATCGATCTTTCGCACCTGCTGCAACCGGAGATCCGCGAGAGACACGCGGCGTAGGAGGGTCGTTTCCCACCCGACGTGCGCGGCAACGTACGCCGCGTCGCCACCGGGAGCGAAGCCGATGAGCCGGCCTCGCTCTTCGTGCGCAATCGAGGCGATCTGCGTGAACCGCTCGGTATCGACCAGCCGAAGCTCGTAGCCGGTCCATCCTGATGGCTCGAACCGGTGCGTCACCGCCAGGAGACGTCGCCCATCCGGCGTGACCGCGATGTCCGTCGAGGCCAGGTCGATCCGGCCGAGCTCCGTCATGTCCGCCGTGTCGATCACCTGCAGGGGCAACGGCGTCANCTGCGGAACTGCGCCTGNGACGAAGTCCNAGCGAAAACCGCTGACATACAGGCGACTGCCGTCAGGGCTCACGATCGCGCGACGCTCGCTGCTCGACTGATCCTTCGCTTCGGCGGGAGAAGAGATGAGCCCGAGAAGGCGGTCGATCAGCGAGGCGCGAGGTCGGACGACGACCGGCCCGCGCATCGCAGCGGACGCGAGATCGATGACCGCTACGCGATCGTCATCGGCATCGATCACGTACACACGCCCGCGCGGCAGATCCCACCCGAGGCCAGGTCGAACATCACGAACTTCGTTGGCCGAGCTTCCAAGGTCGCTGACCTGGCCCGCGCGAATCCCGACAAGGTCGAACTTGGCAGCGATCGTGGCCTTCGCGAGATCCACCACGTAGACCTCGGCGACGCGAGAAGGACCGGGGGCGCCGGCGGTCGAACCCACGATCGCCATGCGATCGCCCGCGATCCCGACCCCCGCGAACTCCGGAAGGAACATCGCCGGTAGCGCTACGACGCGGGTGAGCTTGTCGGCCGCGAGGTCATACCGGTAGACGCCAGGGTCCGGATTCAGAGCGGGCTCACCGGTCATGGGGCCTGGACGTACCCAGTAGAGCTCTCGGCCATCGGGACCGAACAGGAGCTGACGAACGTGATCATCGAACGTGACCGTGGTCTTGCGATCCGCCCAAGCGACGAGGTCCATGACATGGAGCGCGCCGCCCCGGTTCGCGTGCCTGCCCTTCGGCCAGGTGATCGCGGCGAGCGTCCGGCCGTCGGGCGAGACCGCGCCGGTGTAGTTGGTCTCGAGCGAGAGGGGCTGGATATCCGGAGCGTCCAGGAGACTCACGGGGTCCACGGGTCGCACGCGCAAGCTTGCGGAACCGCCGTCGACGTCCACGAGCAGCACGGTCGGACGCGCGCCGTTCGGCGTGAGGCTCGGTCGCTCGGCAGCGCGCTCCGCAGCCGTGGAACACGACGTCTGCGCCAATGCAAAACCGATCAGAACTGCGGCGCAGGCCCAAGACGCCCGGCGCTTCGTCCCCATGCTGAGCTCTACAACGTCTTCGGCGTGGCAGTTCCCATGTAGATCATGAGCCGGCGTCGCGGAGTCTAGGCCGATTTCATTGGCGACTCCGCCTCGTGCGCGCGGTACTGCGGCTCGTCACCGTCAGACGAGCGCCCGAAGCCTCAATCAGAGGACACCGTTTAGTGACGATATCGAAAGGGGCCGGCGAACAGGCAAGAGCCTATCCCGCATCGTCCGCGTCCAGCAGCTGGTCCAACTTCCACGACCGCCACGGATCTTGCCCGGGTTGGATGCGATACAGAAGAGATGAGCGACAAACTACGGGAGCGACCGACCGTACCGTTCTGCGCGGCGGATGCTCTGGCCGGCGTCGATGCCGAACCGCGCGGCTCGATCAGGTGACCGTAACCAAGCATGTGGCCGAAGACGGTGCGCCCTGATCGGCGGTGCGCAGCTGGATTCTGCTAGTTGGACGGGACCGACACGTTTCTCNTCTTGTAGTGCAACGCGAGCGAGATGTGCGAGCGCAGGTTCGCGCGAATCAGGTTCCGTGCGGCCCGCGCCCGTAAACAGAAAGGCCGCCTTGGGAGGCGGCCCTTCCAGAACAGATCGGTCGCAGCGCGCTACGGCGTGACGCGGCTGATGAAGGTCCCCCAGTTCGCTAGCAGCGTCCGCGGAGCGTCCGGAATGAACTCGTGAGCGAGCCAGACGTTGCCTGAGGCGTCCGCGACGGCAGCCGAATAGTCGCCCCACCGGCCGGTGTTGCCGCCGGTGAAGAAGTTGTAGCCCGTGAAGCCGTCGTCAGGCGCCGCTCCNGCTGCGGCNATGTGGACGTCACTCGCGCCGTTCGTGGCGTCGATGAGCGTGTAGGCAGCGGACGGGAAGAAGTCCGGGCCTACGAGAGTGAAGGCCATCACGCCTTTGCCTGCCGCGTTCACACCGATCGACGGGTAGAGGACGTTGTTCCCGTTCANTGTCACGTACCCCTGTTTCGCGATCGTTGCGGTCAACGNTCCGCCGGCAAAGGCGGGCGTGACNATGAAGTACGCGATGCCGGCGTGGGTGATCCCGTTCTCGGTCTTGACGACGGTATTGACCGCCCCCCAAAGCTTTCCTGCGGCGAAGACCACCTGGTTCATGCGGTCGTCATTCCCCGCAACGAGCTCCAGGTGCTCGGTCGGACCCGCGCCCGTCTTGCCTGTGAATGCGTTCGGCGTGATGTCCGCGAGCGGTGTCGGGCCATCCTTCTGTTGCGCGTCGGGCGGCTGGCCGTACACCTGGCTCTCGATCACCACGTGGCTCAAGTGGACGTTCGGGGTCGCTGACGCGATGGAGCTCGTGTTCGTGAGTGCCCAGACGGCGATCCGGTTGTCGAGGGTGGCGTCGAAGTCGAGGTCGGAGAGCAGGAACTCGGTGCCGCCATTCGCCGACGACCAGACGCTGGTCGGTGAAGTGGCAGGCTGCAACGAGAACGCCGGGCCCTCTTCGAGGGGGATCGGCGACCCGCCGATGAACTGGAACCNGAGCGCCCCGGCCGCGGCGCCGGCCTTGTCGATGACGTAGATCTGCGCGCCGTTGAAAACGATGGGCGCGCCGGCGAAGAAGGAGAGGTTGAACTCGTTCGTCGTTATGACAAACGCGTTCGCGTCCGCCCCGATGAGCGGCTGGTCCCCGAAGCACGGGCAGCCCGGGTGGGACGGCGTGCCTTTTGTTCCGTCGTTCGTCGCATCGATCGAGTAGATGAACCAGTCGCCGCTGCTCGTCGTGGGCGTCGCGGTCTTGCTGACTGCGAGGAGCGTGGCGGCCCGTCCGTCAAAGGCGCCGGTGACCGGATTCTGGTCAAGCTCGACGACCGTCATGAAGAACCGGCCGAGCGCCGGATCGAAGTAGCACTTCGGATCGCTCAGGAACGGTCCGAACCTGCGCGGTAGCGGTGGCCGCTGGACCTGGTGCTGCCCGGTGAAGAAGAGCGTCAACGACGTTCCTCCGCTTGCGGGACTCAGCTTCGCCCCGGTGGTGGCGTCGTAGACCGCGAACGCCGTGTTGATCGTGTCGATCACCCGGCCTCCACCGACGCAGAGACCCTGGTCGGGCGGCTCGAGGCTGAATTGGTTGCCGCTGTCCGCGAGACGCTGGTCGCGGTGCGTGAGGCCAAGGAAGCCGCTGAAGCCGGGATTCGTCGACGCGACCTGCTTGCTCTCCGGGCGCGGGACGTGCGCCGCGGGAACGTGGGCGGCGCTCTGCGAGTTCGGGATCTCGCGGTCGGTGACGTTCGGCCTGAGCTCCAAGCTGAGATCGATGGGCGTCCCGCCTGCCGCCGACGCCGCGGGGGCCTGGGTCCACGCTGAGCCGATCATGAGCGCGACCACGAGCGTGGCCGCGCCGACGAGCGCTCCGATGGGGGCGACGCGAGGTGCTCCGACGCGAGATGGGTCAAAACCGAGGCTCATAGACTCCCCTTTCCTGCGCGGCCGCCGTCCGGGCCGTGACCAGCGAGCAGGATAGGCGGCCCGGGAGAGTGACCAGGCAGCACTCCAACCGTACGCGGCGGCGCCGGACTCGGATCAGTCCACTGGAGCGCCGGGCGGAGCTAAGCCGATCTCATCGGTGACTCTGCCTCGTGCGCGCGATATTGCAGCTCGTAGAGCCGGTGGTAGACCCCGCGTTGGGCGAGCAGATCGCGGTGCGTGCCCATCTCAACCACGCGGCCCTTGTGGAGGACGACGATCCGGTCGACGTTCTGGATCGTCGACAGCCGGTGCGCGATGATGATCGAAGTCCGCCCGACCATGAGCTTCGCGAGCGCGTCCTGGATCAGGTGCTCAGTCTCGGTATCCACCGAGCTCGTGGCCTCATCCAGCACGAGCAGGATCTCGGGGTTGAACGCGATCGCGCGCGCGAACGCCAGGAGCTGCTTCTGGCCCACCGAGAGCGTGGATCCGCGTTCGGTGACAAGGGTGTCGTAGCCCTGCGGAAGCCGTTCGATGAATTTGTCGGCATTGACGAACGTCGCGGCGGAGCGCACGTGCTGGTCCGTGATCGCGGCATTGCTCAGGCGGATGTTCGAGGCGATCGTTCCGGCGAAGATGAACGGATCTTGAAGGACCACGCCCACGTGGCGGCGGACGTCCATCTGTCGCAGCTCGCGCAAGTCGACACCATCGAGGAGGATGCGGCCCTTCTGCACGTCATAGAAGCGCGAGATGAGGCTGATGATCGAGGTCTTCCCCGCCCCGGTCGCGCCGACGATGGCCACGCTCTCTCCCGCCGAGATCGTGAAGTTCACGTCGCGGAGCACCCAATCGCCCTCGTTGTAGGCGAAGCTCACGTTGTCGAAGCGGACTTCGCCCCGGACGTGCGCGAGCGCACGGGGCTGCGGCGGATCGACGATGGTCGGCTCGGTGTCCATGAGCCGGAAGACGCGCTCGCTCGAGGCCATCGCGGCCTGCATGATGTTGTACTTCTCGGACAGGTCCTGGATCGGCGCGAAGAACCGCTCGACGAGCTGCCAGAACGCGAGCAGCGTGCCGATGGTGAGCTGNCCTCCGACGATCCAGTAGCTCGCCGCGATGAAGATCGCCGCGCTGGTCCCAGCGCGGGTGAAGTTCACGGACGGGATGAAGAGCGCCATCGCGCGGATGCCGCCCTGGTTGGCCTGGAGCAGGTCGGTGTTCAGCGCGTCGAAGTCCTTGAAGGAGCGCGACTCGCGAGTGAAGAGCTGCAGGATCGACATGCCGCTGATGTTCTCGTTGAGGTAGGCGTTGACCCGCGCCAGCCGGATGCGGATCGCGCGGAACGACTCGCGCATCATGCGGCGGAAGTAGGCGGTCATCGCGACCAGGATCGGCACGGAGCCGAAGGTCACGAGCGCGAGCCGCCAGTCGAGGATGACCAGGACGATCGCGATGACGACGATCACTAAGACATCGCCGAAGATCGCGACCACCCCCTGCGTGACCATGTCGGTGAGCGCGTCGATGTCGTTCGTGATCCGCGTCATCAGCCGGCCGACGGGGTTACGGTCGAAGAAGGTGAGCGAGAGACCCTCCAGGTGGCTGAACAACCCGACCCGCAGGTCGTACATCGCGTTCTGACCGACGTAGGACGCCAGCATGCTCTGCCCGTACCGGAACAGAGATGACGCCACGAGGACCGCGATGTAGAGCGCGCCGAACGGGGCGAGCCGCGCGAAGCCCTCCTCCGGCGAGATTTGGCCGCTCACCGCGGGTGCGATGGCGTTGTCGATGATGAACTTCGCGATGACCGGCGGAGCGACGTCGGCGAAGGAGAGCCCGAGGAGGATCACGAGGGCGAGGATCACCAGACCGCGGTAGGGGCGCAGATAGCCGAGCAGCCGCCGCATGAGACGCGCGTCGTAGGCCTTGCCGAGGATCTCGTCCTCCTGGAAGAACCCGGTCGCGGCCCCGCCGCCTCCTCCGCCGCCGTGNTGAGCCATCAGGCGCCCTCAGGGCCCATGTCGCCCAGACGCGTGACACGNCGTGGTGCGTCATCGTCCGAAGACGCCTGCTTGACGCGCTTTTCGTGCTCCTCGCGCTCCTCGTCCACCTCGAGCTCTTCCTCGATGAGCTGGCGCCGGTACATCTGGGCGTAGAGGCCGTTCCGCTCCAGCAGGTCGCGATGGGCACCGCGTTCGGCGATGCGGCCGTCGTCGAGTACGAGGATCTCGTCCGCGTCTTTGACCGTAGAGATGCGGTGCGCGACGACGATGCTCGTCCGTTCGCGCATCACGCCCCGCAGCCGTCGGAGGATCTCCGCCTCGGTGTATGTGTCCACCGCGGAGAGGGCGTCGTCGAGGATCAGTACTCGGGGGTCCTTCGCGACCGCCCGCGCGATCGCCGTCCGCTGCTTCTGTCCCCCGGACAACGTCACACCGCGCTCGCCGATCATCGTGTCGTATCGCGCGGGAAAGTCCTCAACGTCCTTGTTGAGCTGCGACACGTCGCCCGCCCATTCGATCTGCTCCTCGCTGAGCGCGTGGTCGAGGCCGAAGCCCACGTTCTCACGCAGCGGGACCGAGAACAAGAAAGTCTCCTGGGGAACGTAGCCGACCGAGCGTCGCAGCTGCTGCAGCGGGTATCGCCGCACGTTGATGCCGTCGATGAGGACCTCACCCTGCTGGACGTCGAAGAGCCGCGGAATGAGATTCACGAGAGTCGATTTTCCCGAGCCCGTCGGGCCGACGATCGCGAGGGAGCCGCCCGCCGGTACCTTGAAGGACACGTCGTGCAGGACGATGGTCTGCCCGTACGCGAAGCTCACGCCGCGCAGCTCGACTTCGCCCTTGATCGGCGACGTCACGGGGTCCATCGGATCGGCGATGGCCGGCTTGGCATCGAAGATCTCCTGGAGCCGCATGAGCGAGGCCCACCCCGCCTGGAACATGTTCGAGATCCAGCCGATGGCGATGACCGGCCACGACAAGAGGTACAGGTACGCGACGAACTGGACGAGCTGGCCGAGCGTCAGCTCGCCACGGATCGCGTCCTGACCTCCGATGTAGAGCACCGAGAGCACGGCGAGGCCGAGGACGAACGACATCGTCGGCCAGATCAGGCCCTGCACCGAAGTGAGCTCGATCGCCCGCCCGACGTACTCCCGGTTGACTCGCGCGAAGTCCCGCGCTTCTGGCTCTTCCTGACTGAATGCCTTCACCACGCGGATGCCGGAAAAGTTCTCCTGGGCTTTGGTGGAGAGGTCGCCGAATTTCGCCTGTAGGCGTTCGAAGCGGACGTGGACCTTACGACCCACATACCAGAACGCGAGCGAAGCGACCGGCATCAGGATCATCGAGATGACCGTCAGCTTCACGGAGACGCCGAGCATCGACAGCACCGCGAAGACGAAGGTCATGATCGTGAACGAGCCCTGCATCAGCGCCGGCCCGAGCATCTGACGGACCGCCGTGAGGTCGTTCGTCAAGCGCGCCATCAGGTCCCCGATCCGCTGGTGCTGGAAGTACGCGAGATGCAGCTCCTGCAGGTGCGCGAAGAGGTCGTTGCGCATCTGGTACTCGGCCTGCCGCGCCGTATTGAGCAGCAGGTACCGCGCGATGCCGCGGAACACCGCGTCAGCCGCGCTGAACGCGACCGAGGCGAGCGCGAGCAGGACGACCGTCTGGAAGGTCGTTCCCTGCTGGAGCGCATCGATGATGGCGCCGATGAAGCGCGGCGGGATCACACCGGCCAGCGCGGTCGCGGCGGCGCAAACGATGCCGATCGCTAGCTGGGTCTTCCGCTGGCCGAGGTAGAGGAAGAAGGTCGCGCGGGCGGAGGTCACTCGCTAGCGAGTCTACCGGCGGGGGGCTTCGCCCCCCGTCCCCCAGGACGCCGCTCGCGTGTCGATCTGCCACCAATCCATACCACCGCAACAAGCGCCGCGAAGCCGACGAAGACGGGTGCGACGCCCCACACGTCCGCGATCGGCCCGACGATGAGCAAGGGCAGCAGGCTGAAGATCGAGATCAGCATGTTGAGCACGCCGAAGACGCGGCCGCGGATGTCGTCGCGTAGCTCCTCCTGAAGCAGGGTCATCGCCGGCACGGTGATGAACGCGTACGAGATGCCGAAAACGAACGCCGTCCCCGAGACGATCGCCGCGAAGGCTGGGAACGCGGCGCCTAGACCGGGCGAGCCGACGCTCGCGAAGACCTCGGTGAGCGGACGCGCGCCGGCGAGGAACAGCAACGCCGATACCGCCAGGATGAGGCCCGTGCCGATCGCGTTCGGCCTCGGCCAGCGCGCGCCGATCAGGTTGAGGAAGCCCAGACCGGCGATGACGCCGATCCCGGCGGGCGCGACGATGATGACCACGTTGCGCTCGCCCACGCGAAGGACCTCGCGAACGAAGCCGGGAGCGAGGGCGCCGGCGACCGCGACGAGCGTGTACGTCAGCGCGATGTAGATGAGCGACCACGACACGACCGGGGCAGCCCTCAGGTAGTGGAACGCCTCGGCCATGCCGCTTCGGGTCTGCTGGACGGCCATCTCCGCAACGCGACGGGATAGGTGCTCGCGCGCCGGCGGGGCCTTCGGCAACGTCGCACAGAGGATCGACGCTGCGGCGAACATGAAGGCGATCACAACCCAGAGCAGCTCGTAGCCGTAGAGGCTGACGATGATCGGCGCGAGGATGATGAATCCGACGAGGAACGCTCCGTTGAAGGTGAACGTGAAGAGCGAGTTCGCGGCCATGAGGTCGCGCTTCCGTACGAGGGTCGGGATCATCGCGGCTTCGGCGGGCACGAAGAAGATCGTCACCGTCGCCACGAGAAAGTTCACGACGTACGCGACCGTGAGGCTCGTGCCGAAGAGCAGCAGCGGAACGATCGAGGCGGCGCGCAACAGATTCGTAACGATGAGCATGAGCCGGCGATCGGTGCGGTCCACGATGATGCCGCCGGCAATCCCGAAGAGCACCGCCGGGATGATCGCGAGCAGGATCAAGAACGACGACGACGTGTTCGAGTGCGTGATCTCCGCAACCAGGATGATCAGCGCGCTGGTGACCGCGTTCGCGGCGACCTGCGAGAGGATCTGGGCGGCCCAGATCGCGAGAAACGCGCGATTGCGCAGGATGCCGCGCTCAGCCGCGGCGAGGCTGGCCCCGGTCAACGCGCCCCTAGTCGGCCGGGGCGAGCGGCCCGCGCTCGGCGAACCGCTTCATGTCCTTTTCGAGATCGCGCCGCCCGACGAGCACACGCCGCCCGCACATCGCGCAGCGAAGGCCGATGTCGGCCCCGATCCGGACGACGCGCCACGTATCGCCGCCGCACGGATGCGGCTTACGCAGAACGACGACGTCGTCGAGAAAGAACGGCACAGGCCCCTTGGCGCGGGCTTGCGTCATGGCCGCGAAGTCTAAAGGCGGCGACGCCCTATTTGAACGCGCTTACGAGCGCGGGCAGGTCCAAAACGGTCTCTTTGGAGACCGCGAACCCTGTGTTCCGGTAGATGAGCTCGAACTGTCCGATGATCCCGCCGGTGCGCGTCATCGCGACGTAGACGACGTCCGGTGCGCCGACGGCGCGGACCATCCAGGGACCGCGCAACTGATGACCGTCGACCGCGATTGAGCGGTCAGTCGTGGCGGCGAAATAGCTGCGAGGTCCGACGCGAAGATTGTTGACCGAGATCGCTTCAGCGCCGGCGTTGCGCAGCTCGTTCACGAGGTCGGAGAGCGCTCGCTCGTCGAACGCGCCATCGACCTTGATCGCGACGCCCGGACCGGAGACGGCGCTCTGCGCGCTGAACACACGCAGCTGCGCGACCTGCCTCTGGCCCTCCGTGAGCGACCCCCTGCCGCTCGAGACCGAGTCCTGCGCGTCGATGACGGCGCGCCGCAGGTCGGAGATCTCGTTCCGCAGCTCGTTGTTCGTCTCCGACAGATTGGCGATGAGCGTCGTGAGCGACGATGGCGTCTCGAGGTTCAGGCTCCGGGAGTAGACATCCTGCGAGCGGAACTGCGTGACGACCGCCACGCCGAGGAAGAGCGCGATGATCGCCGCCCAGATCGCGCCGTTGTTCGTGCGCACTTAACGAGGCACCGCGTAACGCACGTTGAGCGGACCGCTGTATGCCGGGACGTGGATCGCACCGGCGCGGGTGACGTGGAAACCGAGTCCCTGCACGTCGCGACGCTGTTTGATGTCCTGAAGCTGTTGCGGATCGTCGAAGGCGCCGAGCAGCGCGTTCTGCGACCCGATGACCGCGACGTTGAACGGCGGGGACATGAGCGTCCCGTTCACCATGATCGTCGAGCCGACGCAGTACACGCTCGACGAGCTCACGACCCGCTCGTCGTTCACGGCAATGGCCTGGGCGCCGCCCTTCCAGGCGGTGTTGATGATGTCGGTGAGATCGGTCGCGTGGCAAATGGACTTGTCGATGTCGCGGGACGTGACGCTCACGTTCCGGGCGTCGTCCAGCTGGATCATGACGCCGTCGCCGGACAGCGGGGTGAGCCCGGCGCTGGCCTTGAGCTCGTCGATCCGGGCTTGGAGCTCCTTGGCCGCGCCGCTCTGCGTCGAGGCGTTGCGCTGGATCTCATCGAGGCGCGCGCGAAGCACCGCGAGCTGCGCCTTGAGGTCGTTCTGTTCGTTCTGGAGCGCGTACGCGGCGTCGATGAGCGGCGTGTTGTAGCGGACCGTGAGCTCGCTCCGCTCGGTCTGCGTGCGCCACTGGAGGGTGACGAGAAGCCCGAAAAGAACCGCGGGTATGAGGAGGACGAGGGAGTGCTGGATCCGTCTCCGAGGAGCTGCGGCCGAGGCACTCATGGGAAAAGTGTGAGCCATCGCCGTCGAGGCCTGGGGGCTGGGGAGAATCGAACTCCCGACGCCCGCCTTAGGACGGCGGCGCTCTGGTCCACTGAGCTACAGCCCCGC
>JGI25382J43887_10000873_pt1 | contig 11317 bp, 15 predicted proteins | sample GraSoi013_1_40cm_3_FD_43887 | JGI IMG/M metagenome (IMG submission 43887) | reverse complement strand
TCCACTCAATCCATGAAGTAAAATTCCGCGTGGCATCCTATGCCCAAGTTTAGAGTAAAGTATAGGATATTTCATAGGCCACTCCACTGCCTCTTGGAGTTCGTGTTTTACATTTTCTAATCCTCCAATTTCATCCCATTTTATGTCGGGTTTTTCAATGTAAACTTCACGCATTCCAGCTGGGGTAACTTCGCGCAATGCAAACTGATAATCTTCTCCGTTTACGATAAGCTTACTCAGAGTTTCAGGTGGGATCTTTTCATCTGCTAAATTGATTTCTGGCAATAATCTTCTCAAACATTTCATTGCAGCTTCTTTGCAGAGATATTCTAAATCAGCCCCAACATATCCATGGCTTATTGCAGAAATTTTCTCCAAGTTTACGTCTTCTGACAGTGGCATATTTCTTGTATGTATCAAAAGTATATCATATCTTCCTTTTTTGTCCGGTATTCTGATCTCAATTTCTCTGTCGAACCTTCCTGGTCGCCTAAGAGCAGGGTCTAGTGCATTAGGCCTATTTGTGGCAGCAATGACAATTACTTTTCCTCTTGCCTCCAGGCCATCCATAAGTGCAAGCATTTGAGACACGACTCGTCTCTCCACTTCACCAGTTACCTCTTCACGCTTTGGAGCAATAGAGTCTATTTCATCAATGAAAATAATGGAAGGAGATCTTTCTCGCGCCTCCTTGAAAATTTCTCTTAACCTCGCTTCACTTTCTCCATAAAACTTGCTCATAATTTCAGGACCTGAAATACTTATGAAATGAGCGTTACTTTCATTTGCTACTGCTTTTGCCAAAAGCGTCTTGCCAGTACCTGGTACCCCAAAAAGCAATACTCCTTTTGGTGCTTCGACTCCAAGCTTCTCAAAAATCTCAGGGTGCCTCATTGGTAGCTCAATCATTTCACGCACTTTTTTGATTTCACTAGCCAAACCTCCTATGTCTTCGTATGCTACCTGTGGTACCCCGCGTAAAGTTTCTCCCTCTGCAGCAATGTGAAATTCTGTTTTTTGAGTTACTAGAACTGCATTTGCTACAGGTGTTATTCCAATGACTTGAAATGAAAGTTTGCCACCAAAGTATGGAACCATGATACTATCACCCTTTACCAAAGGAACGCCTTCTAGTGATTCAGTAAGATATCTTTCATCAATTGGTGGAATAGAATCAAGAGGTGCAATTATGATCTTTTCAGCATCCATCGTCTTTATCTTTCTCACTATGACCGTGTCTCCTATCGCTACTCCAGTGTTGTTTCTTCCAAGACCATCTATTCTGATAATTTTTTTTCCTTCATCTGAGGGGTAAAGCGGAAGACATTTTGCAACCGACCTTTTTTTTCCGTTAATTTCTATAATGTCGCCAGTTGATGCTCCAATTGCATCCATGGTATCATAATCAACACGGGCCACACCTCGGCCAACATCGCGGGTATAGGCTTCGATTATCTTAAGTGAAATTTCATTTTGGGTTATACATTAAGTCAACGACACGACACCTTATACCTTTGTTATTTGTTTTATAGACAAAACTCTTCAAATTTAGTAATTATATAGCCCTGAGGGCAATAAAATGATGCTAATATGGTGTAATTGACTAAGTCTTCTCTAGTGGCAACTTGCGGAAGCTATTTTGAGTTACAACTCCCGTCTCAACTATGGGTTTTTCTCCTAATGCTTTCTCAATTGCCTTTTCTCCAAGCTCGATTGCCTCTTCCTGTGTCATGTCTGTTCTGTATTCCTTTGTCATCACATCTAGAGCTATCTCCGAGGATTGCCCTATGGCAAATCCAGAACCTCGGAAGAACGTACCGCTTGGATCTACTTGATACAACTGGATGCCAGTCTGATCTGCACCAGCTAATATCATCGAGGCAGCTTGTGGTCTTACTGCATATGTTGTATAGTTGTGTAGGAATGTGCTGAGATGCTTGGCTAATGAGTCTATGTCAATCGACGTTTCATAAGTTAGCCTATGTCTTTGTGCTTCAAGTCGTAATGCATCAATCAATTGCAAAATATCCCCAATGTATCCAGAACCAGTTGCACCAGCGTGGAAATCGATTGAAAATATTTTTTCAGATGGCTCAATTAGTGGATGTGTTGGTTTTATCTGACTTGATATGATGGCAAACTTTGGAGTCTTGATTCCTATTGTGGTAGAGCCTCTGCTTACCGCTTCAAGCGCGCTATCAACAAGTACTAGTCTTCCTTGTGGTCCATAGAATGGAAACCTGTTGCTAAAGTTTGGACTAGATTCTGACATCTCTACGCTCTTACCTCCTGTATCATGTTTGGTATCACCAACAAATCTATGCCATTTCCTGAACCGGGATCACGTTCCATGGCAGCAGCTACTGCTCTTGACGCAATTTCTTTTGCTTGTTGATTTGTGATTTCCTTATTGTATAGACTCTCGAGAACTCCGTACGCAATCGGAGAACCAGAACCTGATGATGCAAAATCTTCTTCAGTAATTGCACCGCTCATGTCAGCAGCATACACATGCGATCCTTCATGGTCTACACCTGCTACTAGCAACTCCACATAGTATGGTTGATAATTTCTAAGGCCTGAATATGCTATATTTGCAATTAATCTAGCCGATTCTCTTACGGTTAGAGCAAATCCTCTTCTTAATTCCATGAGTCTTCTTTCTGCCTTTGCGACTTTGATTATGTACTCAGCATCTGAGAGTTGACCTGCTATTGCAACAGCTATTGTATCATCGATTCTTGCAATCTTTTGGACTATTTTTGATCCTATGAAGAAGCCTTTGCTTGCTCTCTTGTCAGAGCCAAGAACTACCCCATCGTTTGTTTTTATTCCAACTATTGTTGTCATGATAATATTACGACTAGAGTGAATTAATTGACTAGCAATTCATCTATTTGGTCACATTCTATGTGCAAAAACAAAGCGGGCAAGAGATTTNGTAACCTCCTACATGTCGTTTCGATACCTGCGTATCATACAAGTGAATCTCTAGATCCATCATGCATTATATAGATCTGAAATTATCGCAATAGGATTAAATTGACTTTCTTAAGCTACCTTTCTAAATTGGTCCAAAGTTCAAAGCAAATTGATCCATGCATGCAGATCCTCAGCCTAGATAACGCCATTCGATTTGCAGGTAGAATAAAGGATCGCAAGTTAATCTCNTTTGCAAGAAGACCAAATGCTACNCCCTTGCTTGATGAAGAGTTGAGCAATATGATTCACTATCAAACATCCNTGAAGACATCTTGGGAAGATATGTTCAACAATACTCTTGGGAAAACAAATTGGATGATAACATCAAAAGAAAAAGTCAAACTAATTACTCTCTTTTTAGATGACGGCTTGTTAATAATATCGACCAGGTCAACATCAAACCATGATACGATAATTAAGAAAATTCAAAGTCTTAACATAAAGTTCTAGTTTGATATTAAGTAAAATTTCATTTCAAGCAGAGACCACGGAATATAAGAGATGTTTAAGCGAACTGGAAAAAGGTAAGAACAACTATCTTAATTCTATCCTCAACTGAGAATCAGAACTGAGAATTAACAAAGTAATAATATGTGAGCAAACACGAAAGTTTTTCATGGCAAATTATCAAGCCATAAAGTCTTGNCTAGAAAAGAATGGTGAAGTGATGATACGTACTGATACTGGAGAGAAAATAGAATTGCATAAACACAATGTCAAGTTTGATGACCCTACAAAAGAGATAATCGTTGATGCTTCTACTGAAATCGATTGAATTGACTCTGGCAAAATAGCCTATATTGGATCCACAGGGAAGGATTCGAAGGCAAAGAATAAACATACTTTTTTTAGTACCTGGCACACTAATTTGGTAAAGCCGATTTTTCATTCTTGTCAAATGTCACTTTGTTGGTAAGCTGCAATATTTTGCCGTTACAGATTTCTTTTTATCTCAGTATTAGAACTATTGCAAATAGAGCAACACAGCTCAGCGGGGTAATAGATAATGAGCATGAAATTAATACTACGTGGAAAAACAATTGAGGATGAACCTACTGTCGACGCTATTTTCAAAATTCTTGGAGACAAGCATTCCAGAAAGATATTGGAAGCACTAATAGAATCTCCCAAATCAGCTCTCGATGTACGCAAAGAATGCAATATTTCCTTGGCAATGACGTACAAGAAGATCAAAAATCTGAAAAAACATGATCTCATACAAGTACTAAACTCAGTTATAGTAGACGGGAGAAAATATGCAGTCTACAAGAGCAAAGCACATCCAATAATGGTTCTTTTAAATCACAAGTATTTATCTCAAACAATAGTTTTTGATTCTGAAACACTTGTTAGTTGTGCAGACTGTGAATCATTAAACTGCGGTGTATATTATGATGAAAGATACAACGGCATAAGAAGCATCTGCTATTCCTGCGGAGCTAACTGGCCCGAATCATAATCTGCAAATCATGACCATTGTTTTTTCTTGCCGTATTCTGATAACGTCTTGTGGATTCTTCTAAAGGATTCTTCCTGAATCATTTCTTGGTCTGTCCATTCTCTGAATTATGGTTTCAAGCTTTATCTGCTTCTCTCTGATTAGCTTCATGATCTCTTCAAACATTTCTTGCATTATTGCAGATTCTTCATCGTCTTGTTCTATGTCCATATGTTCTGATTATACTTGATTATACTGATGATAAATTTTGTGAATTTGGAACTGTTTTTATTGCATCTTTTGGTATGATAGTGGCAAACCTGAACCAATAAGAATTACCGGCAAGTATTCAAAAGAAATGGTCCTATTATCATGAACTTAGCTACACCTACTCCGATATACCACTATGAAATGATGAGTAAGTCATAATTACAAAGATCACCATACAGAATTATGCCAAGTGATACATGTGGTATAATATGCGAAGAATGCAAAACTGAGAAGCGCGTTAAAGGACCGCTGATTACAGATGATGTTACTGGTGAAGTGTTGTGTGGAAAATGTGGTCTTGTACTAATTGAGAAATCTGAGGATACAAGTAACGAGTCAAGATCATATAACTTGGAAGACTATATGGGAAAGACAAGAACCGGACCTCCAACGAAACTTTTGTTATCTGACAAGGGATTGGCAACAATCATAGATTTTCAAAATAAAGACGCTTCTGGAAATCAACTAACAACTGAGCTCAGATCTACTTTCAAACGTTTACGATTATGGGATGGTCGTAGTCTACCCAGATGGCATGACACAAGCCTAAGGAAAGCTTTCTTGGTACTTGACGTGCTCAAGGCTAGGCTTGGCATTCCAGAACCGGTGTTGGAGGAAACCGCATATATTTTCAGAAAGGCGCTGGCAAAGAGATTAACAACTGGCAGAAACTCGACTGCATTGGTTTGTGCTGCACTCTATGCCGCATGTAGAAAAACCAATACCCCTAGAACTTTGTATGACATCACTAAGGCAGCAAATGTTAGCAGAAAAGATCTTTCAAGAAACTATAGGCTGCTGCTAAAAGTACTAGACTTAAGATTTGATCCAGTTAGCTCATCAGAGTTTGTAACTAGAATAGCAAATGCCGTAGGAATAAGTGAAAGAACAAGAAGAGACGCTCTTAGGATAATATCTGTAGTGGAAGATGTGGAGATGTCTGCAGGAAAAAATCCGTTAGGGCTTGCAGCAACGGCATTATATCTTTCTTGTATGGCAAACGGTGAAAANAAAACTCAAAACATGATTGCAAAAGCCTCGGGAATTACGGCAGTAACAATTAGGAACATTTGTGCTGCATTAAGAAAGCAATTGGGTGAACAAATCTATAATTAATCTACTAACCGATTTTTTATGTAGTCGAAATTTTTACAAATTTTACATAATAGAAAAGTGCCAAATAAACCGTTTACACTTTTGAAGTCCTAAATAATATTCAAAAAACGTTAAGAAAAGACTGAACAAAGGTGTAACCATAGACTTGCGATCAACAGCGCTACTTTTAATTAATATGAGTTCTGTTAACATGCTGGGGTTGTATGGTTACACCACTTTTCGGTGCTAAGGTAACTGGTATCTTACTTTTTAGCCTAGGCATAATTATGATTTGGTTTAGTGTGTTTCTGAATTTTGTCGCTCTGCCAATTCTTACCAAGTTGACCATCTTGGCAGATAATAATCAATACTTCATGCAGGAGTTTTTTTCCGGAACTGTTGGCTCTCTTATAGTGGGAGGATTATTTGCACTGGGAGTCACAGATATAATTATAGCTATTGGCATCATAAAACAAAAGAAGTGGGCCTGGAAAGCTCTTGTGGTACTTACAATAGCCGGTGTCTTACTTAACATACCATTCATGCTGGGAATACAAAATATTACAGGTGTGATTGTGTTAATAGGGTGTGGTATCATTGATGCGGGAATACTATTCTATGTGTACCAAAAACAAAAACAGCTAGTTCAAACTGCCGAACAAGCAAAGATCACAGACAAGACTTAGAATGCCTTATCTAGTAGCAAATGACTGGAAATAAGAAATTTAGTTCTGATTTAGAATTATTTCATCAAGCTCTTCAGGTTTTTCCACTATGTGATCAGGATGTGCTTTTTGTAAAGCATCCTTTGTGTTATAACCCCATGAAACGCCAATCACTTTGATACCGGCTTTTTTTGCAGCTTCCACGTCTCTTATCTCATCGCCAACATAAATCGGATCATTGTGCGGTATGGTCTTTGCTTTCATTAATTTCTTCAATAACCTACTCTTGCCAAAAACTGCTCTTCCAGAATACACAAAATCAAACAACTCTAAATTGTTATTTTTTAAAAACTCCATTACATTTTCACGTGAATTAGTAGTCAAAATACCTAATACACATCCGCTTTCCTTGAGTTTGACAAGTGTATCTCTCAGATCAGCAGCTGTATTCAAGTGTGCTATTTCTTTATTCATCTCAAACCTTATCTTTCTTACAACTATTGGCAGTTTGAAAATAGATATTCCAAGGTGTTTTAGAACTTCGTTTGGTTTTTTCTCCCTAAGCTTGGGTAGATCACTGAGGGGAATTTTGCGGTAGCCATAATGCTCCGCAAATCTATTAGCTATTCTTATTACAACTGATAGCGTATCGGCGATCGTACCNTCAAAATCAAACACTACTGTTGGCATTAGAATTTCGCCTGTATNCCCTTTAAAGACTGTTATGAATCTAGAATTATAAATTCAATGCATTATTGAATTAACCTATTCTTCATGGGTAATCTNTAGTGAAGCTATGCGATATNGAAAAATCGCCGTATTGCGTATGAAAAACATGCTAGCAGATAGAATTGACGCAGGAATAANACTCNCAGAAAAGCTAATTCATCTAAAGGGACAAGACTGTGTGGTTCTTGGAATTCCGCGAGGGGGAATTGTGGTGGGAGACCAGGTAGCAAAAAGCCTTGGCTGCAAACTTGATGTGGTAATATCAAAAAAGATCAATCCTCCAGGAAATAGAGAATATGCTATTGGATCTATTATGCCTGATGGTACTGTTCATTGGAACTATGACGTTTCGGCATACCTGGAAGGTAATTATCTAAAACAAGAAATAGAAGAGAAGAAGGCTGCAGTCAAAGATCAACTCAAAAAATTCCGAGGCAACTCAGATTATAACTTGAAAGAAAAAACTGTAATACTAGTAGATGATGGCATTGCCACTGGCGCGACAGTATCGGTTATCTTAAAATGGCTTGCCAAACAAATGTCACGCAAAGTCTATGTAGCTACACCTGTAGTTGCAGCAGACGTGTACGAAGAAATAAAGAAGAATTGTGACGGAGTAGTTGCTCTGCTAATCCCAACTTTTTTTAATGCTGTAAGCCAGTTTTATGAGAAATTTAATGAAGTTGAGGACAAAGAGGTTCTCAACATACTATCTCGCCGCAGGAACTAGCCTAATGTAATATATTCTACTAAAAGAATAAAATCATCTCATAATATAGTATCAAAGGATGCGCCATTCTTCTCTTTTAAACGAAGCCTATGCGCTGTGTGAAGAAGGGGAATATACTCTAGCTCTATCATATTATGATATTGTCTTGTACAAGGAGCCAAACAATGTTGCGGCTCTTATCAATAAAGGCGTCACACTCCAGAATCTTGGTAAGAACAGACAGGCAATAAAGTGCTATGATGCTGCCTTGAAACTAGAGAATGGCAACATTGACGCCTTGGTAAACAAAGGCTCAGCATTGCATACACTTGGCAAATATCATGAAGCAATTGAATGCTATGATAAAGCTCTCAAAGTCCAACCGAAATTTGCAGTCGCCATGGCTTACAAGGGATTATCTTTAGGAGAGCTAGGACTTTTAGAAAAAGCAATCAAGTGTTTTAACGCATCATTAAGAATTGATAAAAAATTCGATATCGCGTTAGACAATAAAGCAATTGCATTGGAGCTTTTAAAGAAAAACACAATCTTAAAACCAAAGCTTCACAAAAGCTTCAAAAAGTAACGAAAAGACGCTCAGGCATTAAATTAGAAAGTTTTTGCGCGTTCTGTAAATTTGTCAAATCCAGTTTCAAGAGCATATGTCAAGGTACTATCAGGAACAAAGCCTAGTATCCATGATAGCAGACCAGAAGTTTTCAAATCTAAACTAATGTGGGCTTTAGTACCCTTGTTTTTTTGTCCATCAAAACCCCAAGTCTTTTGAAGCTTGGTAGTCATGGTGGTACCCTTTAGGTCTCCAGAAATCACTTTTATGATATATTTCCCGTCCACACTTGTTGTGCAAATTGCCTGTGTATCAAAAAAGATCCCGTTCACACCAGCCTTCATTTCAACTAATTTTGTCTCATTGTCCAAAAGTTTTACGTATCTTATGTTCTCAGGAAAAATTTGTGGATATTTTGACAGATCTGATATGACTTTTATCAATGATTCTTCTTTAACGTTGACGACTTTTTCTATTGTAATTTCGCGGTCAGCATATGATAAAGGTAATCCAGATACTATGGTTGTGAGCACTAAAATGGCAAGGAAAATCCTTGGGCGGAAAATATTAAGTTCTTGGAACATGACTTAGCACATCATTTGGTACCTTAATGTAATCATCGGGGAGAAGACCTTTGTCATTAAAATCTGCCTGCACCAGTGGATCTGCAAAGCCATATTTTATGTTCAGATCTCTGTTTAACTCCACCATCTCCACATGCTTTATGGCAGCATATTTTGAAAATTCTTGCATTGCTTCTTCCCACGTTCCACCATTGTCAAGTACCTTTTTCATGGCAAGATGGCCGGCATCAACCCTTTTAGTCATAAAATCAAATTCACCAAGAAAGATCTTCTTCGTGTCGTTGTTTTCTACAGTGGCAACAAATCTGTCAAAAGAGTTCTTTGAACTGTTTTGTTCTGCTTGTACCTGTAAGATCTGTAGCGCCTGCTGTTCAAGGTCATTTGCAATTTTTCTCTGTTCATCAATGAATTTTTTGTTCACATCGGATTCTCTTTGATTCTTTTGTAGTTCTGCTACCTGTTTTTTTGAATATTCTATCTCGCTTAGGATTTTTGCAACAAAAGGATTGTTCTTTAGATCTTCTCCAGTTATGGTATGAGACTCGAATTGATTTGGTTGTGTAAGAAGTCCATATGCAAGGTTTGGTGAATAAACACCTAGAGAAAGTACAGTTATAATCATTACCACAAAAATGAGATGCCTAAAAGGAACACTCGACCAACCCATTGGATCATAATTTACCAGATAGTATATAACTATTGGCTGACCAATCATTTGTATACCACTTAATTTGATATTTGTTATGCGCAAATTAGACGTAAGTGGTAGTTTGGGTATGCAGGTCTTTCTTACCTCTAAATCGCTTGAAAGATTGGCAGAAGCCGAGATGAAAAACAGACTGNGTTTGACTGGTTCTATGTGGAAGGTTATCNTGGCNCTAAATCTCAGGGATGGTCTTAGTCAGAAAGAATTGGCTGAAAAAATCTATGTTGATGGTAGTACACTTGTACCAATAATAGATAGGATGGAACGAAGCAGGTTGTTAGAGAGAAGACCTGATCCAAAAGATAGGAGAAATAACAGAATATTTCTTACAAAGAAATCTGAGTCTATTGTTGATTCAATAGTGGAAATTATTCTTGCAGTAAGAAAGGCAATCTATAAAGGATTATCTAACGAGGAAATAGAATCTTCAAGAATAATCTTGAAAAAAATCATGCACAATGCAGACAGTACTACAAATAAAATCACTTCATATTAATGATGGTTATGATGATAGATTATACAATGAAAATATTGTTAGTCGTGTTTCTTTTATTACCATTATCACTTTGTTATGGCGAGCCTGCTAGGCCAAACACTGCTCTGACTTTTTACATTGCAGATGACAACCTAAACACAAGTCACAGGGGGGTTGATATAATTCCCTTGACAGGGCTAGTTGTTTTTACCATCAATGGAGTCGCGATTTCAGGACCAAGTAGTATGGTTGAAACAGGTGTTAACACAGGTGTATTCCAAATCCAATTAACTTTGCCATCTACTGTCAACGGTAGACAGTTGCAGGATGGTGATGTAGTACTCATGACATATCATCAAAAAGCAGATTATTCTGGCAATCCACAAACAATCACACAGTCGCGAGTTCTTAACGTAATACCAGCGAATCCCATTGCTAGCTCAGTTCAGAGGGTAAGAATTGGGCACGATTTTACTCTGAGACTTTATGCTCCAAACTTTAATTTAGACTCGTATCGTCCAGATGATATACCATTGAGTTTTGTCGAATTTAGAATGGGAGGGGTAAAAACAACTCTGGCTGATTCAGCTTTTCATGTTAACACATTTGCCTTAAGGGAAACCGGACATAATACAGACACATTTGAGGCAACGTTCAAGATCCCAACGAAAGTTGATGGATTTCCAGTAGAAATTGGCTCTACCTTGGAATTTAGGTTCACAGATAGTTCGGAACCATCGCCTTCATCTTCGAGTGTTTTTGTTATGGTGGGCTCTTACGGTGTTCCGACAGGAAGCAGTAGTGGTATTACTCAACCAAACGTGGTCAGCGAACCCCCTTTGATTCCACAGTGGGTAAAGAAATTGACCAGCTACTGGTGTGGTGGTAACATAAGCGATAATGACGTACGTCAGGCAATTAAGTATCTTGCATCAGGCAAAATGATCACCTTACCATCTGGTGAGCAATCTGATATATCTTTGGTCAAAGCAAATCTCTGTCTTTGGACTGCAAGCAAAGTTTCAGACTTTCAAGCTACCAAATCATTTGCTAACCTCGTGCGATAGAATCTATCCTCACATGTCAAAATTTAAAC
>JGI25382J43887_10000872_pt1 | contig 11324 bp, 13 predicted proteins | sample GraSoi013_1_40cm_3_FD_43887 | JGI IMG/M metagenome (IMG submission 43887) | reverse complement strand
GGGTGTATCCATCCGTGCGATTATCGATCACGACAGACGGCAACGGCGGTAGAGTTGGGGGAACGAGGAACCGCCATGGCCACAACCGACGTCCCCGATCCATACCTCGACGGCTCCGAGGAAACGCGTCAGGATTTCACGGCGAATGACTTTCGAATCACGCGGGCGCTCGATAGCCTCTTGATCAGCGCCAAAGCCATCAAACGTGATGAGGTCGCGGCCGCCGACATCGTCGCCAGGCTGCACACCCTGCGGCATCTGTTGAAGCAGGTCGGCCATGACGTGTGACGTATGACCGCCACCATTCTGCAGATGCATCGCGACCGGGGCACGGGCTCGCTCGTCGGCGAAGACGGCAAGACCTACCTGTTTCGCCGAAACGCCGTGCGCGACGGATGGTTCCACGATTTGTCGGAAGGGGCGACCGTCGAATTCGATCCGGCCGAGCCGCCGGGAAAGCTCGAAGCGGTCCGCGTGCGGCTGGTCCGCCCGGCGCCGTCGTCGTGACCGCGTCTCAGTGCGTCATCCCGTACATCAGATAATTCACGCCGAGCTTGTACGCTTCGTTCGTGTCATCCACCGGCCGCAGCCCCCGGCCCGACCACTCCCAGTACTGCGAGATGTCGGTGTTGTAGTTCACGATCATCACGAGCCGCTTGCGCGGATCGTTGTCCTCGTACACGCCGCGGAAGACGGGACGCCCGCTGTTGTACGCCTGCGGGAAGTCGTCGAGGATCCGGTTGTCGATTTCGAAGAACGCGTGGAAGATGGGATGCGAGTCCTCCATCTCGAAGAAGCGCACGCCCGGCAGCACGCGCTTCATGTTCGCCTCGAACGGGTCCCATCCGCCGCTGTCGAGGCCGCGCCAGCCGAGCATCTTGAAATCGTCGACGATGACGAAGCCGCCTTTCTGGATGTAGGTGCGCAGCGCCGTGGCCTCGCGGTCCGAGAGCGTCCACCAGCCGACCTCGATGATGTACGCGATCGGATACTTGAACAGCTCCGGATCATCGAGCGTGAGGACGTTCGCATCGTCTGTATGCGGCCCGAGGTAGCTGATGTCGTTCATGATCCGCATCAGGTGCTCCTCGGCGATGGGATAGCCGTGCACCCACGAGGGCCGGCCGCCCGCCCAGTAGCCACCCGGCGCCGTCTCGTACTTGATGCGGACGAACGTGAACCGGCCGTCGTACGGGATGTTGTGGATCGCCGGCACGCGCCCGTAGCCGTAGCCGCCGAAGTCGTCGAAGCGGCGCTGCGCCAGCGCGGCGGCGGCGACACTCAGCACGAGCGCGACGAGGATGCGCAACACGCGGGGCATCGGGTCGATCCTACGCTCGGCTGAAGCCTTCGCGCTACATAAGAGGATGTAAGGGCGTCTCAGGTCCGGCTAAAGCCGGACGCCACATATGATGGCTGCACATCGTCGCGCGTGTCGCGGACGACTGTGGGGCGTGTGGGCGTGGGTGGCGGTGATGCTCGAAACGCAAAGCCTCCGCTGGCCGATCGCCAGCCACTTCGTCGTCGATCTCCTCAGCATGAGCATCGTCGTCTTCATGAATCACGCGCGGCTGCCCGGTACGGCTTTACCTCGTTTGCGCGACCGGTAATATGATGTGTCGATTTCTGGCCGGCAAATCGACATATTGGTCTAGACATGTCGACCGCGTCGACACGTCTGCCGCCGATGCCTTTCAACCCGACCAAGCCCTACAACGCCCTGCCGCTGCTGCCTCCCCGCGCGGACGTCGAAACGCGCCCTGTGCTGAAGGCGTGTATCGCGGCGCGTGCGGCGGTCGCAGAGGAGCGGGAATCACATGTGGAGCGGGTTGGGTGTGGTCGCAGTCTGGATCGTTCTGCAGCGATGGGTACTTCCGCGGCTCGGCGTCGCCACCTGAGCGGTGAGGCAGCCGCCCCGGCTTCCCGCCTTCGCTCGCATGAGCATCGCGAGCTTCGGCGCGCAGGCGCTACGCGCGACGGAGTTTTTCGATCTTCGCGTCACGCTCCGTCGTGAGTCGCTCACGATCGCGTCGATACTCCTGCTCGAGCGTCTCGCGTTCCGTCGGATCGAACGTCTTGCGGAGCTTCGACTGATGCAGCACTTCCACCTCCGCCAGCTTCGACTCGTAGAAGTTGCGCGCCTCAGCAATCGCCGCCTTCTGCGCGTCGGTCAGCGGGCGCGACTCGACGCCGGCGTCGGCGTCCTTTTTCTTGAGGCGCTCCATCGCGAGCTCGAGCGACGATTTCAACGGTTTATCGTCAGCCATATATTTCGCTACATCTGGATCTTTCCGGCCCGCACCCACGTCGTCGAACCGACCGTGACGGTCAGGTCGGTGAAGAAATTCCAGCGGACGTATCCGCCGGTCACTTTGCCNCCCAGCTCGGTGTTGTCGCCGAGCGAGAGGCGCACGACACCCGATCCGTAGCCGTAGTACGGAATCCACGGATTGCGATCCGGGACCGCGAGCAGCGGGTTGAATCCGAGCGCGAACTCGCGAAACGCGGTCCCAGCTTCAGCGGTCTTGCGCATCTCGGATTCCGCCGCATCTTTGCCAGAAGTCGCCGTGACCTCGACGACGCGCCCGCCGGAGAAGCGAAGCTTCAGGCCTTCGACCGGCCGGCCATCCCACTGCGACGGCGGAAACGCGATGACGCCTTCGACGCTCTCCTCGATCGGCGCCACGCGGATGGCGCCCGCCGGCAACTCGATCTCCTTGTCGATCAGCACGACGCCGCGCGCGGCGCGCGCCTGCGACGCGTCGCCGTCCTGAAGATTGACCGGACGATCGCCGGCGCGGAAGCGGAGATCCGTTCCAGTCGGCGAGGTGACGTGGACGATGGTGTTCCCACGCAACGCATCGGCGAAACGCTTCTGCGTGGCGGTGAGCGCCTTGTAGTCGGTGTCGAGCAGCGCGCGCTGATAGTTCGCATCGATCTCGAACGACGGGGGCAGCGGCTGGCCGGCGATCGGATACGCGCTGCCGGCCTGCGTCCAGTGGAAGTGAATCGTCCGGCGGCCGCGATGTTCTTTCAGATCGTCCTTCAACCAATCCTGCATCGCGAGATATGCCGGATGCGACGTGTTCGCGCCCGGCATCATGATCGCGGCGTCCACGTCGCGGAACATGGTCTTGTAGTGCGCCCGCGCCTCGCGCGCGCCCTTCATCAGCACTGGCAGCTCGAAGGACTGTGGCCACGGCTCCGCCAGCACGTCGACGGCTCCGAGATCCACTCCGCCGGCGCGCATGACCTCGTAGCGAATGTGCGGGATCACATCGGCGAATGTGCCCGGATGCGCGATCGACAGCACGCGCTCNCCCGGCTTCAGCGCCAGCTGCGCGACGATGCGCTTCGCCATCGCGGGATANTCGAGCGTCAGGCGNGGTTGGGCGGACATGGTCGTGACGAGCACGAGAAAAATTGCGAAGACCAGACGTGCCATGTGGCGATGTCGATGATACACTCCCGCCTCTCGCCGGCCCACCCGTCACATCTTATGGAGGGTCTGTCATGGCTAGAATGATTCCCGACCAAACGTTCTATCCGTCACCGAGCATGGCCATGAGCGCGCCGCCCGAGACGCTCGCGTACGTCGCGATGCTCAATCCGCAGGGCGGGTCCGATGCGCTCGCGGTTCTCGACGTCGACGCCTCGTCCAAGGCTTACGGCAGACAAGTCAGTCAGCTCGACATGCCCAAGACCGGCGACGAGCTCCATCACTTCGGCTGGAACGCGTGCAGCTCGTGTCTCTGCCCGTTCGCGTCGCATCCGCACATGGAGCGGCGCTATCTCGTCGTGCCCGGCCTGCGCTCGTCGCGNATTCACATNCTGGATACCAAGGCCGACCCGGCGAAGCCGCGGCTCGTCAAGNTCATCGAGCCGGAGGAAGTCGCGAAGAAAACCGGATACTCGCGGCCGCACACCACGCACTGCGGGCCTGACGGCATCTACATGAACGCGATTGGATCCGCGGACGGCACCGGGCCCGGCGGTATTTTCGTCCTCGATCCGGACACGTTCGAGATCCAAGGACGATGGGAGCAGGATCGCGGTCCGCAGTACCTCGCGTACGACTTCTGGTGGCATCTCGGGCACGACACGATGATCACGAGCGAGTGGGGCACGCCGGACATGGTCGAGAACGGCGTCAACCCCGAGCTATTGCTGGCCGGCAAGTACGGCCATCAGCTTCACGTGTGGGATCTGCAGAAGCGTCGTCATCGACAGGTGCTCGACCTCGGCGCCGAGTATCAAATGGCGCTCGAGCTGCGACCCGCGCACGATCCGAAGAAAGCGTACGGCTTTGTCGGCGTCGTCGTGTCGCTGAAGGATCTCTCGTCGTCGATCTGGGTCTGGCATCGCAACGGAAGCGGCTGGGCCGTCACGAAGGTGCTCGACATTCCCGCCGAGCCCGCCGCCGCGGCCGATCTGCCGCCGCTGCTCAAAGGCTTCAATGCGGTGCCGCCGCTCGTGACGGATATCAATCTGTCGCTCGACGATCGTCAGCTCTACGTCTCGTGCTGGGGCACCGGCGAGCTGCGCCAGTACGACGTCTCGGATCCGTTCAAGCCGAAGCTCACCGGCTCGGTCCACATCGGCGGCATCGTCCGGCGCGCGACGCATCCGTACCATCCGGCCACGCCGTTGAACGGCGGTCCGCAGATGGTCGAGGTCAGCCGCGATGGCCGGCGCGTGTACTTCACCAACTCGCTGTACCAGTCGTGGGACGAGCAGTTCTACCCGGACGGTGTGCGCGGTTGGATCGCGAAGATCGATGCAAAGCCGGACGGATGCGCGCTCGATCCGAAATTCTTCCTCGACACGGGAAAGCTCCGTCCGCATCAGGTCCATCTCGAAGGCGGCGACGCGTCGTCCGACTCGTACTGTTTTTCGTAACAAGTCAGGCTGAAGTCAGGCTGGAGTCAGGCTGAAGTCGGGCTGAAGTCGGGCTTGTGACAATTAGAGACGTATGACGAGCTCGTGGGGGATGCTGCTGTTTCTCGGGGCGTTCCACGGCATCAATCCCGGAATGGGGTGGTTGTTTGCCGTCGCGCTGGGGATGCAGGAAAACCGATCCGCCGCGGTGTGGCGCGCGATTCTGCCGATCGGCGTCGGTCACGCGTGTGCCGTGGCCGCCGCCGTCGCGCTCGGCCTGCTCGCCGGCGTCGTGCTGCCAGTCGACGCCATTCGATGGCCGGTCGCGGCGATCCTCATCATGCTCGGCGTCCTGCGATTGCTTCGCCACCGGCACCCGCGCTACGGCAGCATGCGCATCGGTCCCGGCGGTCTGACGATCTGGTCGTTCCTCATCGCGACGGCGCACGGCGCCGGCCTGATGGTCCTCCCGGTCTGGCTGCGGATGTCAGCAGTTCCGGGCGATCACAGTGCGCACGTACACGCCACGACGACGCTCGCGTCGGGTCTCGCCGCGACCGCCGTTCACAGCGGCAGCTATCTGATCGTCACCGCCGCGATCGCGTGGATCGTGTTTCACAAACTCGGCGTCGGCCTGCTGCGAAAGGCGTGGATCAATCTCGATCTCATCTGGGCGTCCGCGCTCATCGTCAGCGGCGCGCTGACAATGTTGCTGCCGCCCGCGTGACAACGCGAAGAGCACGACGCGCTGAGGTGGGGTGGCAACACCCGTGCAAACGACTGAGTGCGGATGTACACGCTCGAGGTACGGGCGCGGATGGCTGGGGCGGCCGTGATGGTTGCGACAACGCTCGCGTGCGCCTCGTTTCCGCAGATCGGCCGGCTGATTCAGCCGCCGCGCTTCGAAACGGCTGAGGATCGCGCGAGCGAAATCCGGCTCGTCGGACCGCGATCGGGCCAGCCGCTCGGCGGCGCAGCCGTCCGTGTGTGGACGCGAGTCCGAAACCCGAATCCGTTTGGCGTGACGTTGAGTACGATACGCGCGACGCTGTTTCTCGAAGACACGCGCGCGGCCGACGGCGAGTTTCCGCTGGGACTGCCGCTGCAGGCCGGTCAGGAATCGGTCGTCCCGCTGGACCTTTCGATCAGCTTCTCCGATGTGCCGGCGTTGGCGACGGCACTGCGGCGTGTGTCGGCGTCACGGCCTCTCAGCTATCGCGTCGATGGGACCGTCGGCATCGACGTCGGCCGGCTCGGCGCGCCGACGTTCGGCCCGATGACGCTCTTCTCGGGCGAATTGCGCGCGCCGGTCCCGGAGTAAGCCGCAGCATGGTACGTTTGCGGGATGCCACTGCTGGCGATGGACCGCGTGTCCATCGCGTTCGGTCATCTCCCGCTGCTCGACCAGGTGTCGCTGCAGGTCGAGCCGCGCGAGCGTGTCGCGCTCATCGGCCGCAATGGAACGGGGAAGTCGACGCTGCTGAGAATCATCAGCGGCGAAGTCTCGCCGGACAGCGGTACTGTCTGGCGTCAGCCGGCGCTGCGGATCGCGCGACTCGAGCAGGACGTCCCGCTCTCGGCCGATCGATCCGTCTTCGACGTGGTCGCGGAAGGGCACACGCATCATCTCGAAGAAGATGAAGCGTGGCTGCGCGAGCATCACGTCGATTTGATCCTGTCGCGCCTGCAACTGCCTCCTGACGTCATCGTCGACACGCTATCGGGCGGTTGGCGCCGCCGCGTGCTCCTCGCGCGCGCGCTCGTCGGGCAGCCGGATGTCCTGCTGCTCGACGAGCCGACGAATCATCTCGACATCGAGGCGATTACGTGGCTCGAGGACTTCCTCGCCGAGTATCCGGGCGCCGTGCTGCTCGTCACGCACGATCGCGCGTTCCTCCAGCGTCTCGCGACGCGGATCATCGAGCTCGATCGCGGTCAGCTGACGTCGTGGCCCGGCGACTATGCGACCTACCTTCGGCGGAAAGAAGACGCGCTCGCGAACGAGGCAGCCGAGCACGAGCGGTTCGACAAGAAGCTGGCGGAGGAGGAAGCATGGCTGCGCCAAGGCATCAAGGCGCGGCGGACGCGAAACGAAGGGCGCGTGCGCGCGCTGATGGCAATGCGCGCCGATCGCGCCGCACGACGCGAGCAGATCGGCACCGTTCGTCTCCAGGCGGAGCTTGCGGAGGCGTCAGGCAAGATGGTCTTCGAAGTGAAGGCTGTCACGAAAGCGTTTGTAGGGGCGGACNCGCGTGCCCGCCCCCTGTCAGTGGTCCGAGATTTCTCCGCGAGGATCCTGCGAGGTGATCGCATCGGCCTCATCGGCCCGAACGGCGCCGGCAAGACGACCCTGTTGCGGATGATCATCGGCGAGCTGGCGCCGGACGAAGGCGAAGTGCGGCGCGGCGCCAACGTCCAGATCGCCTACTACGATCAGCAGCGCGAGCAGCTCGATCCTGAGAAGACGGTGTTCGAGACGATCGGCGAGGGGAACGACACGGTCACGGCCAACGGACGGACGCGCCACGTCCACGCGTACCTCCGCGATTTTCTGTTCTCCAACGAGCGCGCGCGGTCGCCGGTGAAGGCGCTGTCGGGCGGCGAGCGCAATCGCCTGCTGCTCGCGCGCCTGTTCACGCGGCCCGCGAACGTCCTGGTGCTCGACGAGCCGACCAACGATCTCGATCTCGAAACGCTGGAGCTGCTCGAAGCGGAGCTCGTCGACTGGCCCGGTACGCTGCTGCTCGTCAGCCACGACCGCGCGTTCCTCGACAACGTCGTCACTAGCACATTCGTGTTCGAAGCTGATGGGCGGGTGCAGGAATACGTCGGGGGATACGACGATTGGCTGCGGCAGCAGGCCGAAACCTCTCCACCACAGAGGACACGGGGGACACGGAGGGAAAAACCTTCAGAAGACCAGGATTCCTCCTCCGTGTCCTCCGTGTCCACCGTGGTGGANAGCTCTCCACGGCGCAAGCTTAGCTACAAAGAACAGCGCGAGCTGGAAGCGCTGCCGGCGCGCATCGAGGCGCTCGAGTCGGAACAGACGGNGCTGAACGCGCGGATCGCAGGACACGATTTCTACAAGGAAGCGCCGAACGACATCCGCGCGGCGCTGGCACGCGCAGACGAGCTGCATCGCGAAACAGCCGACGCGTACGCGCGCTGGCACGAGCTCGACGTGCGCTCGGCAAGTCTGAAGCCTGAAGTCTGACGGATCAGACTTCAGACTTCCCACTTCAGACTTCTACCGGCAGCCGGGATGCCGGCATTCGCATCGCAGCTCGATTTTGCCGCCCGCCTGCTTGCAGTGCTCGCTACAAAACTTTCCGAAGGGTCCCCCTTTTTCGACCATGCAGCTGCAGCCGGGGTGGGCGCACGGGGTCGAGTCAGCCATGACGAGCCTCCTGACGGGAATTTTACGCCTGCGCTGACCCTCGCCCGCGCGGTTTTCACATAGCCCGGTGGAGGCATTTGTATGGAGCACATACGCGAGCATCGCNGCCTGCTGGCCGACGCGGAGCGGCGACTGCTGATTGCCATCGCGCGGCGGCTGCCGCCGTGGATCAATTCGGATCACCTGACGCTCGTCGGCTTGCTGTCGATGCCGCTTGCCGCCGTCGCGTTCGCGAACATTCCGGCCGCGCCCTGGAGCGCCGCCGCGTTCGTCCTCGCGCTGGCCGCGAACTGGCTCGGCGACAGCCTGGACGGCACGCTCGCGCGCGTGCGCAACCAGCAGCGGCCGCGGTACGGGTACTACGTCGACCACGTGATCGATCTCGTCGGGACCGCGGCACTATTCGCAGGCGTCGCCGTGTCGGGACTGATGCATCCGTCGATCGCCATCGCCGTCGTCGCCGCCTACTTGCTCGTCGCGGCGGAGAGTTATCTGACGACGCACNCGGCCGGCGTCTTCCGGGTCTCGTTCGCTGGTTTCGGTCCGACCGAGCTGCGCATCCTCCTCGCGGTCGGCGCGATCGTTGTCGCCAACAAGCCGTGGGTGGACGTCGCTGGTCAGCATGCGCGCCTGTTCGATGTCGGCGGACTCGTCGCCATCGCCGGGATGATCGTCGCGTTCGGAGTCTCGGCGATCAGGAACACACGCGCCCTCTATCTTGCCGAGCCTCTGCCGTCGATCCAACTCGCCACCACGGAGGACACGGGGGACACGGAGGAAAAAGCCTGCAAGACCAATAGCTTTGGAAAGCTGGGAGAGAATACGTTTTGACCTCCGCGTCCTCCGTGTCCCCCGTGGTGGAGAGCTCACGACACCGATTCAGCGTGTTCATCGCCATCGGCTGGCTCGGCTTCGCCCTCCAGCTCACGGCGCTCGCCCTGCTGACGTCGGTCGCGCACTGGCCGTGGCTGCCGGCGACCATCGTTGCGGTGGAGCTCGCGGTCGTCCACAACTTCATCTGGCACGAGCGCGTCACGTGGCGCGATCGCGGGGTCGCGGGGCTCACACGGTTCGCGCGGTTCAACATCGCGACCGGGATCACGTCGATCGCGGGCAACGTTGTGTTGATGGCGATCTACATCGGCGTCCTGGGTCTGCCGCCGATCGTCGCGAACGCAATGGCGGTGGGGACGATGAGCGTGGTGAATTTCTTCGTGGCGGATCGGTGGGTGTTCGCGACGACCGTCAACTCTCCACCNCGGAGGATACGGGGGACACGGAGGGTAAAACGTACAGGACAACGGGATTCAACCTCCGCGTCCTCAGTGTCCCCCGTGGTCGTTATTTTCGTTGCGGTACTGGCCTTATCGACGACGGCGTCGGCCGCGCCGCCCCACGAAGCGGTTGACGCGTGGAATCGCTACGTCGTGGAAACCGAAGCGCGGTTCGAAGCAGCGGCGTCGTCGTCCCGGCCGGCCGACCACGACGTGCGCGCCGACGGTGAGAGCCTCGGCGTGCCGTCGGGCACGATCAGCCGCTGGCGCGGTTCGGCGTTCATTCCGGGCGCGCGGCTGGACCAGGTGCTCAACCGGCTCCAGTATCCGGGGACGCCGCCGCCGCAGGACGACGTCGTGTGGTCGCGCGTCATCTCACGCGGGCACGATTCGCTGCGTGTCTTCATCCGACTCGTCCGCCACGCCATCGTCACCGTCACGTACGATACCGAGCACGAGATGACATTCCGCCGCCGCACGCCAACGATCGCCACCGCGCGCAGCGTCGCGACGCGCATCGACGAAGTTGGCGGCGGCGATCGCGGGTTTCTCTGGCGCTTGAACTCGTATTGGCGCTACGAGCAGGTCGCTGGCGGCGTGCGCGTGGACCTCGAATCGCTGACGCTCAGCCGCGACGTGCCGGCGCTCGTCCGGCCGATCGCGTCGCCGATCGTGTCGCGCATCGCGAGAGAGTCGACGGTCAGAACGCTCGAGGCCCTACGAAAATACCTAGACCCGATACCCGGCGACAGCCTCACGCGCTGACGGCACCGGATTGATCGGCGTGCCTTGCGCGCGTACGAGCTGCTCGTACGCCGTCATGATGCGGCCGGTGACGGGGCCGATCGTGCCGTTGCCGATGACGCGCTCGTCGACCGACACCACCGGCACCACTTCCGCCGCCGTCCCGCAGATGAATGCCTCCTTCGCGGTCCAGACGTCGAAGAGCGTGAACGGCGTTTCCTGCGCCTTGATCCCAAGGCTGACCGCCAGACCGAGCAACGTCTCGCGCGTCACGCCCTTGAGATTGGTCGCCGTCGGCGGCGTCAGCAGCGCGTGATCGGTGACGATGAAGAAGTTGTCGACCGTCGCTTCGGAGACGTAGCCCTGCGCGTCGAGCATCAGGGCTTCGTCGGCGCCTCGATCGTTGGCCTCGATTCTCGCGAGGATGTTGTTCAGATAATTCAGCGACTTGATGGCGGGGCTGAGCGCCTCGGGCGAGTTGCGGCGGAACGTCGACGTCACGACGCGGATGCCCAATGACGGCGACCGGTAGATCGCAATCGTCTTGCGCGCGATGACGATCAGCTCGGCGCGCGGGCACTTGCGCGGATCGATCCCGAGGTCGCCGGGGCCGCGCGTCACGACGAGGCGGATGTAGCCGTCCGTGATGTCGTTGCGCCGGCACGATTCGAGGACCAGCTCGCAGACTTCCGCGTGCGTATGCGGGATCTCCAACCGGATGGCCTTCGCCGAGTCGAATAGCCGATCGATGTGGCGTTCGAGCTTGAACACGCGCCCGTTGTAGGCGCGGATGCCTTCGAACACGCCGTCCCCGTACAACAGACCGTGATCGAACACGCTCACCGTCGCGTCGGCCGGCGGAACGAAGGCGCCCCTCACGAACACGAGACCCTCGTATTGAGGATTGAGGATTGCGGATTGCGGATTTATTGTCGATTGTGGATTAGTGGCTGATTGTGGATTGATTGGCGAAGTTTCATTGGCCGTCGGTCTCATCTCGTGTTCCTCCCGGATAATCCGCAATCCGC
>JGI25382J43887_10000869_pt1 | contig 11346 bp, 15 predicted proteins | sample GraSoi013_1_40cm_3_FD_43887 | JGI IMG/M metagenome (IMG submission 43887) | reverse complement strand
CCCCGAGGCGAGCCTATGATCCTAGGAGGGAGGGACGGATGGAAAGGGAACGCGGACGGCGCCCGCTGTTCGAGCTGGACGAGGCTCCCCAGGCGGCGAAGATCAAGGTGATCGGGCTGGGCGGCGGGGGCAGCAACGCGGTGAGTCGTATGATCGCCGCCGGGTCCGGCGGCGTCGAGTTCATCGTCGCCAACACGGACAACCAGGCGCTGCGCGCCTCACCCGCGCCGATGAAGCTCCAACTGGGCGCCAAGCTTACCCAGGGGCTGGGTGCGGGCTCGAATCCTCAGATTGGGCGGGATGCCGCGCTCGAGGACCCGGAGCAGATCACGCGGCTGCTGGAAGGCGCCGATATGATATTNATCACCGCCGGCCTCGGCGGTGGCACCGGCACNGGGGCCGCGCCCGTGGTGGCCTCGCTGGCCAAGGACCTGGGCATCCTGACCGTCGCCGTCGTCACCAAGCCTTTCCACTTCGAGGGGCGCAAGCGAATGCAGCAGGCCGAGGCCGGGCTGGACGCGATGCGAGGCGTCGTCGACACGCTCATCACGATCCCGAACCAGCGCCTGCTCTCCGTCGTCGATCGCGGCACCCCGCTGGTCGACGCCTTCCGGGTTGCCGACTCCGTCCTGCAGCAGGCGGTCCAGGGCATCTCCGACCTCATCCTGGTGCCCGGGCTCATCAACCTCGACTTCGCCGACGTCCGCACCATCATGTCGGGCATGGGGATGGCCATGATGGGCACCGGGGTTGGTCACGGCGAGCATCGCGCGATCGACGCCGCCCAGAAGGCGGTCGCCAGTCCGCTGCTCGACGACTCCTCCATCGAGGGCGCCAAGGGCATCCTGATCAACTTCACCGGCGGCGCCGACCTGTCGCTGCACGAGATCGAGGAGGCGGCGCGCATCGTCCAGGAGGCGGCCCACGAGGACGCCAACATCATCTTCGGCGCGGTCATCGACGACGGCCTCAAGGACGAGGTCCGCATGACGGTCATTGCCACCGGCTTCAGCGAGAAGCGGGAAGCGTCGATGCCGGGCGGCAAGGTCGTCGATCTGCCTCGGGGCAGCCGCTCGCCGACCCTGGCCGGGACCGGCGCCTGGCGGCGCCGGGACCTGCGCGCCGACGGCGACGATGGGCTGGACGGCGGCGATCTGGACGTGCCGGCGTTCCTGCGCCGTCAAGCCGACTAGACTCCTGCGCCGGGCCGGGGGGCGCCGGGCACCCTGACTCGACCACGAGCCTGGCGGCCAGATATCGTCTTCGCCGTTCCCAACCCGCGCGCGAGCCGGGTTTCGGTCGGCGAGAACGGGTCTCGTCAGGGTGCCCGGCGCCCCCCGGCCCGGCGCGGCGGCTGAGTCACACATGCGAACCTGACATCATGAATCTCGTCCCGCACGGGGAGCCGCCGGTCTACTTCACCTTCCCGGGGCTGAGCGCGCTCGGTGTGCCTCACGCGACCACGACGCGCCACTGTCCCGGCGTGGCGCCCTGGTCGGAGAGCGCGGCGCCGCTCCGGGCGGAGGCGGCGGCGGCGCTGGCGCCCGCCGGGCTCGACCTCGCCCGCCTGACCTGGGCGCGGCAGGTGCACGGCGCCGACCTCGCGCGGGCCGCGCCCAAGGGCGGCTTCGCGGGGATCGCGGACGTCCTGCTGAGCACCGAGCGTGGCGTTGCTCTGGCCATCTTCACCGCCGACTGCCTGGCCATTGCCCTCTGCGATCCCGACGTCCGCGCGCTGGCGCTCGCCCATGTCGGCTGGCGGGGCACGGTGCGCGGCGCCACCCAGGCGGCGGTGGAGGCGGTGCGGGGCGCCGGCGCCCGGGTCGAGCGGCTGCGGGTGGCCATCGCGCCGTCCATCGGGCCCTGCTGCTACGAGGTCGACGAGCCGGTGATCGCGCAGCTCTCGTCGGCGTATCCATCGCTGTGGGAGCGCTGGGTGCGATCTGTGCGCACCGGCCACTGGATGCTCGATCTCTGGACGGCGAACGAGGAGCTCCTGCGGCGCGCCGGCGTGGCCTCCGAGCGGATCGAGAACCCGCGCCTGTGCACCGCCTGCCATCCCCGGGTGCTCTTCTCGTACCGGAGGGGCAACCGCGGTCGGCTGGCCACCCTCGCGGCGCTGCCCTGACGGGGATGCTAGAATCGCGGCCATGGACGACATCCGCACGAACCTCGAGCGCGTGCGCGAGCGGATCGCGCGGGCGGCCGAGCGCGCGGGGCGCCGGGCGGAGGATGTGCTGCTGGTCGGCGTCTCCAAGACGGTCGACGTCGAGCGCATCCGGCGCGCCGTGGCGGCCGGGCTGCCCGCGCTCGGCGAGAACCGCGTCCAGGAGGCGCGAGAGAAGATCGCGGTCCTCGCCCGTCCCGTGCCCTGGCACCTGGTGGGTCACCTGCAGACCAACAAGGTGCGGGACGCGCTCGAGCTGTTCGATCTCATCCATTCGCTCGACCGCCTGGACCTGGCCCGCGAGTGCGACCGCCGCGCGCGGACGCGCGGCCGCCCGGTGGAGGCGCTGGTGCAGGTGAACGTGGCGGGCGAGGCCTCCAAGGGCGGCTTCGATCCCGACGCGGTGGGGGAGGCGCTGGAGGCGAGCGCGGCCCTCGAGTACGTGAGGGTCCGCGGGCTCATGACCATCCCGCCCGCCGTCGAGCGGGCCGAACAGGCGCGTCCCTGGTTCCGCGCGCTGGCCCAGCTGGGCAAGCGCCACGGCCTGGCCGAGCTGTCGATGGGAATGAGCGCGGACTTCGAGGTGGCGATCGAGGAGGGGGCGACGATGGTGCGGGTGGGCACGGCGATCTTCGGCCCCCGCCCCGCCCCGCAGGCACGCCAGTCGCCATGAGCCATCGTGTGTCCGTCCGAGTCGGGTTTCGAGCGCCGGCTTTGCCGGCGCAATCGGTCCTGGGGGAGGCCTCGGAGGGGGCCGTCGCGCCCTGGGGGCGCGCCTGTGACGTCGCCCCCTCCGACATATGAGCCTCAAGGGCAAGAAGATCGGCTTCATCGGCGCCGGCAACATGGGCGAGGCCCTCATCAAGGGGCTGGTCACCGCCAACGTGGTGCCGGCGGAGGCGATCTGGGCGAGCGACGTCCGCCTCGAGCGGCTCAAGGAGCTGGACCGCCAGTACGGCATCCAGCTGGCGCCGAACAACGGTGAGCTGGTCCGGCAGGCGGACGTGGTCATCATGGCAGTCAAGCCCCAGATCATGACGCCGGTGCTGCGCGAGATCGCGCCAGTCCTGATCAAGAAGAAGCTGATGATCTCGATCGCCGCCGGTGTGTCGACGGCGAAGATCCGGGCGGTCTTCGGCAAGGACGTGCGGCTCATCCGGGTCATGCCCAACACGCCGGCGCTGGTGCTGGAGGGCGTGACCGCGATCGCCAAGGCCGAGGGGCTCGAGCCCGACGACCTCGACACGGCCGGCGAGATCTTCAGCGCCGTCGGCCGCGTGGTTGTGCTGGAAGAGGAGCTGCTGGACGCGGTGACGGGGCTCTCGGGCTCCGGTCCGGCCTACGTCGCCCTCGTGATCGAGTCGCTCGCCGACGGCGGGGTCCGGATGGGGCTGGACCGGATCACGGCGATGACGCTGGCGACCCAGACCGTCCTCGGCGCCGCCAAGCTGCTCCTGGACACCGGGATGCACCCCGGGGCGCTGAAAGACATGGTCAGCTCGCCCGGCGGCACTTCGATCGCCGGCATCGCGGCCCTGGAGGAAGGCGGCATCCGGACGACGTTCATCAAGGCCGTCGAGCGGGCCACCCTCCGCTCGAAGGAGCTGGGGCAGGGGACGGCCTGATGTTCTTCTTCGCGTACTTCGTGAGCGCGCTGGCCAACCTCCTCAACGTCGTGCTGGTGGCCTACATGTGGATCATCATCGCGCGGGCGATCATCTCGTGGGTGAGCCCGGATCCCTACAACCCGATCGTGCGCTTCCTGCATCGGGCGACGGAGCCGGTGCTGCGTCCGGTGCGGGACCGCCTGCCGACCCTGGCGATGGGGCTCGACCTCTCGCCCATGGTCGTCGTGCTCGCGCTCTACTTCCTCAGAGAGTTCGTCGTGCCGGTTCTGTATCGAATCGCCACGGAGATCGGCTGAGAGATCGGGAGGTCGCGATGCGTCTGAGTCCCCTCGATATCCGGCAGCAGCAGTTCACCGTACGGATGTTCCGTGGCCTCGACGCGAACGAAGTCGAGGCCTTTCTGGACGACATCGCCGAGGACTACGAGGTGGTGCTGAAGGAGAACGCGCTGCTGAAGGAGCAGCTGACGGCGCTGGAGGAGCGGACCCGCGGGCTCTCCGACCGGGAGAAGGCGCTCCAGGACACGCTGCTGACGACGCAGAGGTTGGCCGAGGAGATGAAGGAGGCGGCCCGCCGCGAGGGGCAGCTCATCGTGCGCGAGGCGGAGCTGCGCGGCGAGAAGCTGGTGGAGGAAGTGCGCGCCGAGGAGGTCCAGCTCCGGAGCGAGATCAAGGGGCTCAAGCGGACCCAGCGCCAGCTCGTGGAAGATCTGCGGGCCACCCTCGATCGCTACCAGCGCCTTCTGGCGGCGGACCGGCCGGAAGACTCCGGCGATGCCTCCCGGCCCCAGTGACGGAGCCCTGGTGCGGGTGCGCGTCCAGCCGCGCGCCTCGCGCAACGAGATCGTCGGCTGGCGGGAGGACGTGCTGAGCGTGCGCGTCACCGCGCCGCCCGTGAACGGGCGGGCCAACGCGGCGGTCGGCGCCCTGCTGGCGGCGGCGCTCGGCCTTCGGCCCTCGGCGGTGACGGTCGTCCGCGGAGAGAAGGGACGGGACAAGCTCGTGAGCGTGGCGGGCCTGAGCCCCGACCAGCTTCGGGCGCGCCTGGAGACGACAGAGGGAGGACGATGATGAAGAGGCCTCTGATCGCCGCGTCGCTGATGGCCGGGACTCTGACGACGTTCGCCGTCACGCCGGCCATCGCCGAGCACACGAGCGCTGAGTCCAAGCGGTCCATCGACCTGAACGTCGATCTGCGGGTCGACCGGGAGGGCTTCCGTCTCGGAGGCCAACTGTTCGGGCTGGAGGGCGTGTACGGCGCTTGGCTGAACGGTCAGTTCGGCCAGCGTGGCCTCACGCTGGACGGACGATTTCAAGATCGCGACCGCGCCTTCAACTTCAAGCTCAACGCCGAGATCGCCGAGTGGCTGCTGCGGTTCTTCCCGGGTGACACGTTCTAGCGCCGTCCCGATGATCAGGCCCATCCGCTGGGCCGGCGACCGGCTGATTCTCCTCGACCAGACTCGTCTCCCGCGCGAGGAGATCGAGCGCGCGTTGCCGCGGTGGCAGGACGTGATGGAGGCGATCCGCACGCTGGTCGTGCGGGGCGCGCCGGCCATCGGCGTGACGGCCGCCTTCGGCGTCGCGCTGGCGGCACGCCAGAGTCCGGCCACCACCTTCGACGAGCTCCTGGCTGACCTCGAAGTCGCCATCAAGGGGCTGGCGGCGACGCGCCCCACCGCGGTCAACCTGTTCTGGGCCCTCGAGCGGATGCGTCGGGTGGCGCTGGCCGCGCGCGACCTGCCGTTGGCTGAGCTGCGCGTGCGCCTCGTCGCCGAAGCCCAGGCGATCCTGGACGAAGACGTTGCCGCCAACCGCGCGCTGGGCGACCACGGCGCCGCCCTGGTGCCGCCCGGCGCGCGGATTCTGACGCATTGCAACGCCGGCGCCCTGGCGACGGCGGGGTACGGCACGGCGCTCGGCGTCGTGCGCTCGGCGCACGCCCAGAGCAAGGTGGCGCTCGTCTGGGTGGATGAGACGCGCCCGTCATGCAGGGCTCGCGCCTGACCGCCTGGGAGTGCGTCCGCGAGGGGATCCCGCACCGTCTCGTCGCCGACGCCGTGGCCGGGTCGCTGATGGCGCGAGGCGAGGTGGACCTGGTCGTCACCGGCGCCGACCGCATCGCCGCCAACGGGGACACCGCGAACAAGATCGGCACCTACGCGCTGGCCGTGCTGGCTCGGCACCACGGTGTGCCCTTCTACGTCGCGGCGCCGTTCTCGACGATCGACCCCTCGCTGCCTTCGGGCCAGGAGATTCCCATCGAGGAGCGGGATCCTGCCGAGGTGCGCCGCGTCGGCGCGCAGCCGACGGCGCCGGAGGCCTCGCCCGTCTACAATCCGGCCTTCGACGTCACGCCGGCCGGGCTCATCACTGCGATCATCACCGAGCGTGGGGTCTTCCGGCCGCCCTATCGCTTCTCCGCGTGAGCGTCGCCGTCATGGCGGCGAACTCCGACCTCTCGGCCGCGCGGCAGTTCCACGACCAGACGACNCACACGCCCTCCTCGGTGCGCACGAGCGGCCACGCGCTCGACTGGGACATCAAGCCGTTCCCGTTCAAGGTCTACACGAAACTGTCGCCGATTCCGCTGCCGCGGACGTTCGAGCTCCCCACCGCGGATACGCTGGGGGCGCTGGCGCCCGCCACCTTTCCCCCGGCCCCGCGCCTGACGCTGGAGCACCTCTCCGCGGTCCTCTATCTTTCGGCCGGCGTCACCAGGANGAAGACCTACCCGGGCGGCGGCGAGGTGCTCTTCCGCGCCGCGCCCTCGACCGGCGCCCTCTATCAGACCGAGGTCTACGTCGCGGTCGGGGCCGTGGACGGGCTCGAGCCCGGGCTCTACCACTTCTGCCCGGGCGACTTCGCCCTCCGCCGCCTGCGTGACGGCGACGTGCGGGCGGCGCTGGCGGAGGCCGCCGCCGACCCCTCACTGGCCCGACGCGCCGCCACCGTCATGCTCACCGCGATCTACTGGCGCAACACGTGGAAGTACCAGGCCCGCGGCTTCCGCCACCTCTACTGGGACTCGGGCACGATGCTCGCGAACCTCAGCGCCGTCGCCAACGCGCGGGGGTGGGCGCCCCGCCTTCTCACGGGCTTCGTGGACGCCGACGTCAACCGGCTGCTCGGCCTCGACCCCGCCCGCGAAGCCGCGCTCGAGCTGGTCGCGGTCGGCCCCGAGGGCGCGCCGGCGCCGCCGGCCGATGCGCTCCCGGCGATCAGTGACGAGACGCTGCCGCTCTCCTCGCGCGAGGTGGATTACCCGTCGCTCCGGCAGATGCAGCAGGCGTCGATGCTGCCGAGCGCCGACGCCGTGCGCGCCTGGCGCGAGAGCGCGCCGCCCGCGCCCCGGAACCCGCGGCGGTCCCTCACGCCACTGCCTCCGGCGCGCGCGGAGGCCGGCCGCCCGCTCGGCGAGACGATCCAGCATCGCGGCTCCGCGCGCCGCTTCAGCGAGGCCTCGCTCACGGCCGCGGAGCTGGCGACCACGCTCTGGTGGGCGACCCGGTGGGTCGATGCCGACGTGCCCCCCGGTCTCGTCGATCCCTACCTCGTCGTCAACGCCGTCGACGACGTGGCGCCCGGCGCCTATCGCTACTGGCCGGAGGCCCACGCGCTCGAGGTCGTCTCCACCGGCAACTACCGTGCGGACTCCGCCCACCTCTGCCTGGAACAGGCGCTGGGCGGCGACGCCGCCGCGGTGATCTACTTCCTGGCGCCGCTCGACGCGCTCCTCGCATCGTTCGGCACCCGCGGCTATCGCCTCGCCAATCTCCAGGCCGGGCTGATCGGCGGGCGCGCCTACCTGGCCGCCTACGGCCAGCGCTTCGGCGCCTCGGGGCTCACCTTCTACGACCGCAAGGTGGTCGAGTTCTTCTCCCCCCACGCGGCCGGCCTCGACGCCATCTTCGTCACCGCCCTGGGCCGCGCGGTCCGGCCGCCGTGGTAAAGTCAATGACGTGATCTCTCGAAGGAGGCCCGTCGGATGAAGAAGTACCAGTTGATGGCCCCGGGGCCCACGCCGGTGCCCAGCCAGGTGCTCCTGGCGATGGCGCAGCCGATGATCCACCACCGCACCCCGGAGTACCAGGCGCTGTTCACCGAGGTGCGGGCCGGCCTCAAGGCCCTCGTCCAGACCGCCCAGGACGTGATCCCGCTGGCGTGCTCGGGCACCGGCGCCATGGAGGCCGCGGTCGTCAACACGCTCTCCGCCGGCGAGACCGTGGCCGTCGTCAACGCCGGCAAGTTCGGCGAGCGCTGGATGGAAATCGCGAAGACCTACGGCATGAACATCGTCGAGCTCCGCGCGCCCTTCGGCGACACCGTCCCCGCCGCCCGCCTCGCCGAGACGCTCCGCACGCGGTCCGAGATCACCGCCGTGCTGGCCCAGCACAGCGAGTCCTCGACGGGCGTGCTGCACGACGTGCGCGGCTACGCCGAGGCCACCCGCGGCACCGGCGCCATCCTCATCGTGGACGCCGTCTCGAGCCTCGGCATCGCCAATCTAGAGATGGATACCTGGGGGGTGGACGCGGTCGTGGCCGGCTCCCAGAAGGGCCTCATGCTGCCGCCCGGGCTCGCCTTCTGCGCGCTGAGCCAGAAGGCCTGGGCGCGAGTGGCCACCTCGCGGCTGCCGAAGTATTACTTCAACCTCACCGAGGAGCAGACGTGGCTCGTCAAGAACGAGCCCCGCTACACGCCGCCCGTCAGCATCGTCGTCGGGCTGCGCGAGGCGCTGCGCATGCTCCAGGCCGAGGGGCTCGCCAACGTCTTCAAGCGCCACGACCGCCTGGCCCGGGCCACCCGGGCCGGGGTCGAGGCGCTCGGCCTGCAGCTCTTCCCCCGGGCGACGCCCACCCCGGCGCTGACGGCGGTGACCTCGCCGCGGGGAATCGACAGCGAGAAGATCGTGGCGGCGTACGCCCAGGCCCACAACATCACCATCGCCGGCGGGCAGGGGGAGATGAAGGGCAAGCTCTTCCGCCTCGGCCACATGGGCTATGCGGCGGAGTTCGACGTCATCATCGCGCTGTCGGCCCTCGAGCAGGTGCTCGCCGATCTCGGCGTGCCGGTGGACTTCGGCGCCAGTATGCGCGCGGCCCAGAAGATCTTCGCAGAAAAGGCATAGGCGTTATCGGGCGCGGCGGGGCGGCGTACCCCCGTCGACCACGCTATCCACTGCGGCCGGGGCCTGCCCCGCGCCACGCGGTTCCGGCGACCCCCAGAAGCTACGGGTCTCCGGGGGCACGCCACCCCGCCGCGCTGGTCGGCGCCGATTCCTGCTCTGTCTTGCGCGCTCCCGGCGCGCCCCCGGTGGCGCCCGGGAGCTTCTACTTCACGAAGAGCTGGGCGAACTGGTTGTCGACGACTTCGCCCTTTCCGGTGAGCGTGAAGTTCGAGGTAATCAGGCCCGTCGCCCCCGCGAACTGACCGTCGCCGGCCGTCACTTCCCAGATCACGGCGCCGCGCTGGAGATCGTCCATTCCGCTGGGGCCGATGATCCCCTGACCGACGGTCTTGAACGCGACCTGGCCGGCGGTTCCGTAGGCGATGCTGCCCGACTCGATGAACGTCCCCTGGCCGGTGATCTGGACCTCGGACTCGAAGACCGCGGTCGTCCGATCCATCGGCTCCACCGTCGCTTGCACGCCCGTGGCCCCCAGCACCGCCTTCAGGGCCTGGCTGCTCGCGATGGTCTTGGCCCGCAGTCTGTTGTCGCTGCCCGGAACCGGGGCCCCGTTGCCCTTGAACTGGAGAGCGAACGTGAGCTGTTTCATGGCTGCTCCTCCTCTCATTCGGCTCCACCGCGGTTGATCTCCCTCCCGTGGGAGGCTTCAGGATAACCGGGAATGGGGCTAGAATGACGAGGTTGCCATGAGCCTTCGACTGTTCGTCATACGTCACGGTGCCACCGACTGGTCGCGCGAGCGCCGGTTCGCGGGCTGGCGCGACGTCCGGCTGAGCGACGAGGGGCGCCGCCAGTGCGCGGCCGTGGCCCAGGCCCTGGCCGGGACGAACGCCGCCGCCGTTTACGCGAGCCCGCTGGAGCGGACCCGCGTATCGGCCGAAGTCATCGCCAAGCCCCACCGCCTCACGGTGCAGCTCGCCGACGCCTTCCGCGAGATGGGATTCGGGGCCTGGGAGGGGCTCACGCGCGCGGAGGTCGCCGCGCGCTTTCCGAGCGAGTGGGACACCTGGTGCGCCCCCCCCGCCTCGTTCACGCCCCCCGGCGGCGAGCCGCTGGGGGCCGTGGCCGAGCGCGTCGCCCGCGGCCTCGAGGACCTCACGGCCGACCACGACGGCGAGACGGTGATTCTCGTGACCCACGCCGTGGTGGCGCGGTTGATCGTCCTCGCCGCGCTCGGCCTGGGGCCGGAGCGCCTCTGGATCGTCGACGCCGCCCCCGGGGGCATCTCGGAGCTCGAGTACCGCCCGGACTGGGTGACGGTGCACCGGATGAACACCGTGGCCCATCTCAGCGGCATGGAGGCGCTGGCGTGAGGCCGGCGCCCACGCAGCTGCCCAAGGGCGCGCGCATCTACCTGCCGGACGAGGCGGGGCGGAAGCGCCACGTCGAGGCGCGGCTGTTCGACATCTTCGGCCGCTGGGGCTATCGCGAGATCGTCACGCCGACCTTCGAATTCTTCGACGCGATCGCCGTCGGCACCGACCAGGCGCTGCAGGAGAACATGTTCAAGTTCGTGGACCGCGAAACGGGCCGAATGCTGGCGCTGCGCGCCGACATCACCCCCCAGATCGCGCGCGTGGTGGCCACCCGGCTGCGGGAGGAGCCCAAGCCCATCCGCCTCTGCTACGTGACGAACGTCTTCCGCTACGACGAGCCGCAGCTCTCGCACTACCGCGAGTTCTACCAGGCCGGCGTCGAGCTGATCGGGCTCGACCAGCCCGAGGCCGAGGTGGAGGTCATCGCGATGACGGTCGAGGGGCTGCGGGCGCTGGGGCTCCGCCGGTTTCAGATCGACGTCGGCCACCCCGATTTCTTCCGCGGGCTCATGGAGGAGATCAAGACGGACGGCGCCCGCGAGCGCGAGGTGCGGACGGCGCTGGCCCGCAAGGACCTCTCGACGCTCGAGCGCCTGGTGGGCGAGCTGGCCCCGCCCGCGCACGTCGGCGACGCGCTGCTGGCGCTGCCGGCGCTCTTCGGCCGCGAGGAGGTGCTGGAGCGGGCGGCGGCCTTCGCCCGCAACGCGCGCTCGGAGCGGGCCCTGGCCCACCTNGCCGAGGTCCATCGGCTGCTGGCGATCTACGGGCTGGCCGAGGCCGTGCTGCTCGATCTGGGCGAGGCCCGGGGCTTCGACTACTACTCCGGCACCTACTTCGAGGCCTACGTGGCCGACTTCGGCGCCGCGGTGGCCGCCGGTGGCCGCTACGACCAGATGCTCGGCCGCTTCGGCTACGACTGCCCGGCCGTGGGCTTCGCCTTCGANGTGGCCCGGGCGCTCAGTGTCATGGAAGCGCAGGGGGTGGCCATCGAGCTGCCGGGCCCGGACTTCTTCATCATCGACTTCACGCGCGAGAAGACGGCGGC
>JGI25382J43887_10000868_pt1 | contig 11346 bp, 8 predicted proteins | sample GraSoi013_1_40cm_3_FD_43887 | JGI IMG/M metagenome (IMG submission 43887) | reverse complement strand
CAAGCCGCGTGCCACGCCTGAATCGAGCGAAGACGGCGCGTTAGGATCGATCGGCGAATGGCTGACGCCGGTTGTGGTGGCGAAAATTCGCCAGTGGCCCGCCGCGTGAGACCGGCGTACGATCCCGCCATGCCGCTGCTGGCTGAGTTGATCGGCGATAGCCCCGGGATCGTTGCCGTCCGCGCCAAGCTCAGCCAACTTCTCGCTCACCATCCGGAGTCGTCGCGGCGCCTCCCGCCGGTCGTCCTGCAGGGCGAAACCGGCACCGGCAAGGGGCTTCTCGCTCGCCTGATGCACCGCGAAGGCCCGCGTCGCCACGGTCCGTTCGTCGATATCAACTGCGCCGCGATTCCTGAAACCTTGCTCGAGGCCGAGCTCTTTGGCTTCGAACGGGGCGCCTTCACCGACGCCCGCCAGGCGAAGCCAGGGCTCTTCCAGACCGCGCACCGCGGGATTCTCTTTCTCGACGAGATCGCGTTGTTGCCCCCCGCCTTGCAACCCAAGCTCCTCACCGTGATCGAGGAGCGAGCCGTCCGCCGCCTCGGCAGCACCCGCAGCGAGCCCGTCGACGTGTGGATCCTCGCGGCCAGCAGCGAGGAGCTGACCTCCGCGGTCGCCGCCCGCCGCTTCCGTGAGGACCTCTATCACCGCCTTAGCGTCGTGACGCTGTTCCTGCCGCCGCTGCGCGACCGCCGGGAGGACGTCCTGCGGCTCGCCGAACATTTTCTGGGCCGCGCGTCCGCCGACTACGGCGTCCCGCCCCGGACGCTGACGCCTGACGCTCGCGCCGCGCTGCTCGCCTATGGCTGGCCCGGCAATGTGCGCGAGCTGAGCAACGTTCTCGAGCGTGCCGTCTTGCTGGCCGAAGCCCCGGTGATCACGGTGGCGATGCTGGGACTCCCGTCAGCTTNCGTCGGCCAACCACCTGGGGCGGATGAGGCGGCGGAAGACCAGGACGCGCTCGGTTTCGACGACGCCGTCACAAGCATGGAATGCCGGCGGTCGCTCGACGCGCTTCGGGCGACGNACTGGAACATCACGCGNGCCGCCACGCGGCTTGGGATCTCCCGCGCGCGGCTTCGCTACAGGATCGAGAAATACGGCTTGCGCCCNCGGGNACTCGGCCCGCGGCAGCGCGCACGCCGCCAGCCGTCGCCCCCCGATCCTGCTCGCGCCGCCGCCCCATCGCCCGAGGCCAGTCCGCCCTCGNCGCTGCGCTGGGAGCACCGNCACGTCGCCTTTCTGCGCGCAGANATCGTGCTCGAGTCGCAGACGGACGTCCCGGCCGACACGAGTCGGGAACTAGAGGTCCTCATCGACAAGGTGCACAGCTTCGAGGGACGAGTCGAGGAGCTCGGTGCACGGACGATCGTCGCCGCGTTCGGTCTCGCGCCCATGGAGGACGCCTCGAGCCGAGCGGCGCTGGCGGCCATGACGATGCGGAGGGTGGCGGCACGCGCCCAGGCGCTCGACCCAGCCGGCGGCCGTATCAAGCTCGCCGTTCACGTCGCACGAGTGATGGTGGGCCAACTCGCCGGTAAGTCGCAGATCGATCTCGACAGCATGTCGGACGCGGCCGAGACTCTGAAAGCGCTCACCACCTTTGCCGAGGCTGACACGATCGTCGCCAGCAGGGACGCCGTTCCGTTCCTCGAGGGGCGGTTCGAGCTTGTATGTGCAGATCGACCCGCAGGCGCACCCGAGCTATATCGAATCACGGGCCGGGAGGCGACTGGCTTCGGGCTCGGCGGGCGGGTGCTGAGCCGCTTCGTCGGCCGGGACCCGGAGCTTCAGATCCTCGGGGATCGACTGACACAGGTCGAGCGAGGCCATGGCCAGGTCGTGGGAGTGCTGGGGGAGCCCGGTGTCGGCAAGTCTCGGCTCATCTACGAGTTCACCCGTTCGATGCGCCTCGGGTCGTGGCGAACTCTCGCATGCCGAGCGGTGTCCTATGGGACGGCGACTCCTTATCTTCCCATCGTCGATCTCCTCAAGCATTACTTTGCGATCGAGGAAGGGGAGGCGCCGACTCGGATCCGTGACCGAGTGACGGAGAAGGTTCTCGAACTGGATCGCGCCCTGGAACCGCAGCTGCCAGCCTTCGTATCACTGCTCGATGTGACCTTGGAGGACCATGTTTGGCAGTCACTGGAGCCGCTGCAACGCCGCGAGCGCACGCTGGACGCGATCAAGCGGCTGCTGATCCGGGCGAGCCAGACACAGCCGCTCTGCCTCATCTTCGAGGACCTTCACTGGATCGATAACGAGACCCAGGCCGCCATCGACCGGCTGATCGAGGGCCTTCCGACGGCCCGCATCATGCTCCTCGTCACGTACCGCCCGGAATACCAGCCGAGCTGGGGGAGCAAGACATACTCAAGGCAAGTCCGTCTCGACCCCCTCGAGCCCGACCGCACAGAGGAACTGCTCACGACCCTCGTGGGAGACGGGGCCGATCTCGTGGCACTCAAGCGGCTCTTGTTCGAGCGCACCGAAGGCAACCCGTTCTTTCTCGAAGAGAGCGTTCGAGGCCTCGTGGAGAGCCAGGCGCTCGTCGGCGAGCGGGGGGCCTATCGGCTGGCGAAGTCTGTGGACGCGATCCACGCGCCAGCAACCGTTCAGGCCGTCCTGGCCGCTCGTATCAATCAGCTTCCAACCGACGAAACGGTGCTGCTTCAGACCGCGTCCGTGGTCGGTGCGGAGGTACCGTTCACCCTGCTCCGGGCGATCGCGGAGATGCCAGAGGACAACCTACGGCGCTGCCTGCAACATCTTCAGACAGCGGAGTTCATCTACGAGCGGAGCCTGTTTCCTGATCTCGATTACGCTTTCAAGCATGCCCTCATCCAGGATGTGGCGTATGAGAGCCTTCCTCAGGAGCGGCGCCGTGCGGTTCACACGCGGATCGTCAAGGCAATCGAGCGTCTTTATGCGGACCGCCTTGCCGAATACGTCGAGTTGGTCGCTCACCACTCGTTGCAGGGCGAGCTCTGGGCAAAGGCCTTTCAGTACCTTCGACAGGCCGGCATGGAGGCGGCGGGCCGCTCGGCCAGCCGCGAGGCGGCGACCCACCTCGAGCGGGCGCTGGTTGCCCTCGAGCACCTTCCAGAGAGCCGGGACCGCGCCGAGCAGGCCATCGATGTGCGATTCGAACTGCGCCGCGCATTCCTTGCGCTCGGGGAGTACGGCCGGATGTTCGGACATCTCCGCGACGCCGAAGTCCTCGCTCGGGGCCTTGGGGACCAGCGCCGCCTTGCCTGGGCCTTGGTCTACCTGGCCGCTCATCGCAGTTGGATGGGTAATCAAAGCGCCGCGCTCGACGCTGGCCAACGCGCCCTCGGCCTCACCGCCGACCTCGGTGATTCCGGCCTCCGCGCGGCCAATACTGCCGGCCTCGCCACGATTCGCTACGCTCTTGGCAATTACCGGCAGGCAACGGCGCTCTTCACGGAGGCCGTCCTGCTCCTTCGCGGCGAGCCTCTTTTCGAGCGGTTCGGGCAAGCGTCCCTGCCTGCTGTGTTCTGCCGTGCTCGCCTCGCCCGGTCGTTGGCCCAAGTCGGGGAGTTCGCGGACGGCGTCGTCTGCGGCGAAGAGGCCGTTCGCATCGCTGAGATGGCCGACCAACCGTTCAGCCTCGTCATCGCCTATCTGGGCCTGGGCTCACTGGATCTGATCAAGGGCGACTTGCCCAGAGCGATTCGCGCCCTCGAACGTGCCGTGCGCGTCTGCCAGAGGTGGACAGTTCCTAGTTGGTTCCCCACCGCCGCATCGTCTCTCGGCTATGCCTATGTGCTCTCGGGCCGCCCGGGAGACGGCGTGCCCCTGCTTCGTGAGGCTGTCGATGAAGCGGCCCGCATGGAAATCGGGTATGAGGATACTCCGACGCTCGCCTGGCTGAGCGAAGCGTATCTCCTCGAGGGCGAACGGGAGAAGGCGGTGTCCCTGGCTCAGTGCGAGGTCGATCGTTCCCATCGCTGCGGTCACCGAGGCCACGAAGCGTATGGCTTGCGGGTCCTCGCCGAGATCGCCGCCTCTCTCGATGCCCCCGACGTCGACACCGCCAAGGGCCATTACGATGAAGCCCTGGCGCTGGCCACGGAACTCGGCATGCGCCCCCTCGTCGCTCATTGCCACGACGGCCTGGGCAAGCTGTACCGGCGCGCTGGCAAGAGTGAGCAGGCGCAGGAGCATCTCACCACAGCCACGACGATGTACCGAGAGATGGACATGCAGTTCTGGCTGGAGAAGGCTGAGGCGGACGTCACCTGGCCTTGAGCTTCACATCCTCGTAGGGCGCGGAGAACGCGTAGCCCGCGATGAGCCCGAGCCCCGATTCCTCCACACGCGGCCCCAGGCCGCTCAGGAAGGCGACCTGCCAGATCGGCGCAAACATCACCTTCTCGTGGATCAGCTGCTGAATCCGGTGCAGGATCGCCTCGCGCTTCTTTTCGTCCAGCACGGTTGCCTGCTCACCGAACAGCCGGTCGATCTCGGGATAGCTCCCATAGGCGTACATTCCACCAGATGCCACGAAGGTCTCGATCCTTGTGGCCGCATTGCCGAAGGCGCCGCTCCCGCCCTGGACGAGGTTCCTAAGCTTCTTCTCGGCGTACGCCTTGAAGAAGGCCGCCAGCTCGAGTGGCCGGAACTTCACCCGGATGCCGACCGCTCGAAGGTCGTTGACGACGGCCTCTTGGACGGTAGCGACGTCGCAGAAGTATTCGCCCGCATCGAAGCCGTTCGGATAGCCGGCCTCAGCCAGAAGCTGCCTCGCCTTGGTGGGATCGTAGACGTAGGGAGGCGGCTGCCAGTAGAAGTCGAAGTTGCTTGGGATGATGCTCCAAGTGATCCTGGAGAATCCCAGGGTCTCGGCGTGATTGATGGCCTCGCGGTTGATGGCGTAGTTCGCGGCGAGGCGTACGCGCCGGTCGTACCAAGGCGATCTCGGGTCCCATTGATCAGCGAAGTAAACCCAGAACACCGCCTGGATGACCTGAGCCTTGAGCGTAAGGGCCGGGGCTCGCCGAACCTCTTCGGCGAGCGCGCCGCGAACCGAGTAGATGATGTCCACCTCACCCCGCTTCAGCGCGGCCAGCCGCGTCGACTCATCGGGAAGCACCTTGAAGACCAGGCGCTTCACACTCGGGGGCTTACGCCAGTACTCGTCGAAGGCCTCCAACACGAGCTCAACGCCAGGGGTGAACGAGATGAACTTGTAGGGCCCGGCGCCGATCGGCGCCTTCTTGAAGCCCTCGTCGCCCACTTTCTCCACATACTTCCGCGGTACGACCCAACCGGCCCCAGTGGCGCTCGAATAGAAGGCCATGAAGTCAGGCCACGGCTGCTTGAGGCGGAAGCGAACACGCCCGGAACTCGGCGTCTCGACCGCCACGACCTGTTCTTTGAGGGTCTTGCTGGCCGCGCCCCGGTAGCGCTCGAACGAGAACTTGACGTCCTCGGCGGTAACCTGATCTCCGTTGTGGAACTTGACACCTCTGCGGACGACGAATTCGTAGACGAGTCCGTCCGGAGACACACTCCACGACTCGGCCAGTCCCGGAGTCATCGGATTGCCCGGCATCGGCTTCACCATCGCATCGTGAAGCGCGTAGAGGACCATGAAGGGCGTGACAATCCCGGAGGTCTCGGCTGGGTCGAACCAACTCGAAGCGAGTGACACATTAACGGCCCATGTCATCTGACCTTCTGGCGCCGCGGCACCAGGCGAAGCTCCACCGATCACGATCACCAGCACGAGCAACGTCATTCCACATACCTTCATCGAAGAGCTCCGCGTTCTCCAGTCCGCGTGCGGGCAGACCAACGGTCAGCGCAGTAGCGCGATCATTGGCGATGGCGTCACGCGTGTCAACCGTCCGCTTCGAAGTGGACGGCCAAGTCGGGAGACCGCAACCGAGCGTCGGGCAAATACATGACGTCGTTGAGGCCAGCGGTGCGGCTATTCGGGATCTCAGCGATCTGACGGGCGGACGCCGGAAGCGGGCGCACGGAGGCGACGACGCGCTGTTGAGCTTCGAACGGCTCGAACCGATGACTTCATTGTCGCCCATGCCCTCTTCGTCGGAGCATATGCGCTGATGAAGATCACAGAGGTTCGGGCTCGCTTCTAGAGCGTTGACTACCAGGAGGCCGAGCACAGGATGGAGGAAGTGTTCAGCTCTGGGTTCATCACCGAGCCTCAGCCTCCCAGCACGCCTTCTGAGAGTACGTAGACTGGGGTCCGACACCCGCCGGCCGTTGGCTCAGCATGGCGAGCCGTGCGATATCCCCCGGCCTCTCGTCCTAACAGCGCAAAAAACGTGGTGGCGAGACTCTGGCAGTAACGTATCCTAAGGGGCGGGCAGGCGGCCAATGATCACAAGGCTCTCCATCGAACGGTTCAAATCCATCAAATCACTTTCCATCCCCTGCAGGAAGGTGAACGTCTTCATCGGCGCTCCCGACACCGGAAAGACAAATATCCTTGAGGTCTTTTATCTTCTGTCGCGTCTCGGATGGAACTGGCCGTTGGACATTTCGCTCCGCATTCGACCAGAAATGGGATTCGATGCGCTCTTCTACCGACAGTTCTTCGACAAACCTATCAGCATAAGAATGGAGCTGACGCCTCCCTACCCGTCGAACTATCAACTCGGTGAACTAGCACTCAGCGCAGACATCGCCGCGGGAGGACAGCAACTTGTTTTGGCGTCTGCTCCAACAAACGATAGGATCGTCGTCCCCTTCGGTGCGGCCTCGCATTTCCCTCGGCTCGACTGGATCCGCTTTTATACGTACACGAGATCCGAGGACTGGCAGTACAACATTGGCTACTACCAGGGATCTTCCCTAATCAACCCGCCGCATGGGTACAACCTTCTCTACATCGCACGTCACAATAGCAAGGTGTATGACTTCTTGAAGGAAGTGGTCGCCGGGCTGAACTGGCGAGTGAAGTTCGATCAGGGTCAGAAAACGTTCAGGCTCTCGGAGGTGAGGGCAGAGGAAATCGTCGACTATAACCTTGATCTGTTGTCGGACAGCCTCAAGAGGCTCTTCTTCTACGGAGCGATCCTCCAGGCATCGGAGAACGCAATTCTCGTGCTGGATGAGCCTGACGTCTTCGCCTTTCCGCCCTACNCGAAAACGCTCGGTGAGATGATCGGTGCAGATCGCTCAAATCAGTTCTTCCTGACTACACATAATCCATACTTTCTGGCAGGCCTCGTCGGGAAGACNTCAATCGAGAATCTCAGCATTTTCGTTTGCTACCGCGATTCAGATGGGGCGACAGCNGCAAAGCTCCTGTCAAGCGAAGAAGTTNCGCGGACGATCGAGNTCGGAGCGAGCGTTTTCTTCAACCTGAGCGACTTTCTCCCCTGAGGCNGCGAAGGAGNCTTGCNGTTGAGTGTTCTGCCGACGAGGATGTCGTTGCCTTCGCACGGGACGAACTNGGACTGAATCTACAGAGATTACACAGCGGGAGTCAGGGCGAAGTGATCAACGATGTCTTTGTGAAGCACAGGGCAGAAATTGGCATGGTGGATGAGGACCCGGGCAAGTCGCACCATCAACTGCGCGATCAGATGCACGTAGTTGAATCCCGAAGAGATGTCGAGCTTCGGCGAAGAGAAGGCAGACATCTGATCGTCATCAAGCCTGAACTGGAGGAGTGCTTTCTGCGCTCAATGAAGCGAGCAGGCCTTGATACAGAGCTTGCTTTGAACGTCCGTGATTTACAAGCAATCCTCAACCTTCCAGACCACCCTAAACATAGGGTCTTTCGGGCTGAACTGGCTCGGTTATACCGGACATCGAGACAGAAGAATGTGGCGACCTTCGTGACAGATCTCGCGGACGTCCTCCGTGGCCTGGTCTGAGCCGGACAATTCGCGCATTCGAGGCATCCAGCACGGCGGACTCCGCTGTGTCGTCCAGCCTTCGCTGTTCGTCGGTCGCTCTTGGCTCCCGTTCGCGCGCTGTGACGTACGGTACGGGTAAAGTCGGTCCCGTTCATCGAAGGGAGGCGTGGCACCGTCCGGCCCACCTATGGCGTCCTCGGTGGGACCTTGACCCACGCCTCGGGACAGGTCTGAACCGTGGGGTAGTAGGCCTTGGCGCTCGGACAGTAGTACCAGTACACCGAAGGCGCTGGTGGGGCCGGAGGCGCGGGATGCTGGATGTACACCGGTGGTTCCTGCACGATGACCGGCGGTGGAGAGTAGACGTAGTACGGCGGCGGATAGTACCACCAGTATGGATACGGCGGGCCCCACCACCACCACGGCCCGACCCCGATGAAGACTCCGCCTCGCGGAACATGGTGAAAATGCCTGTGTCCCCCACCGTGTCCGCGTCCACGAGCATCGCTTGGCGGGGCACTCCACAGCAGCAATCCGAGGACGAGGAGCGCACTGGCGGCGATCCGGAGGGCACGCGTGAGGGTCTTCATAGCCCACCACCTTCAGGAGACGGCTACGAGCGAAGGGTAGGCGCGCGCTGCAGAGACGTCAAGGCGGGCTGCGTCTCCCCGCCCCTGCGGATCAGGAGTCAGGCCCGGCGCCCCCAGCATTCACTGAAGATCACCTCGTCGAGAGGCAGCCGGTGGGCCCACCCACGGCGTTGGAGTTCCGGCTCGTCGAAGAATTCCTGCGGGAAGCCCACACAGAGGTAGGCCACCGGAAGGACGGACTCGGGGATCCCCAGGGTCCTGCGGAGGGCGTCGATCGTGAGGATGCTGACCCAGCCGACGCCGACGCCTTCAGCCCGCGCCGCGAGCCAGAAATTCTGCACGGCGCAACAGGTGCTGTAGATGTCGGTGTCGACGATGGTGTTGCGACCGAGGACGTCGGGGCCTCCTCGCGTGCGGTTGCAGGTGACGCAGATGTTGATCGGCGCCTCCTCGACACCCTCGAGTTTGAGCGTTCTGTAGAGCTCGCCCCGCTCCCCGGTGTAGTGCTCCGCCGCTCGTGCGTTCTCCTCCAGGAACGAGGCTTTCACCCGCGCCTTGGTGAGAGGATCTCGGATGATGATGAAGTTCCACGGTTGCATGAAGCCGACGGAGGGCGCGTGGTGGGCAGCGAGAAGGATCCGACGGAGCGTCGCGTCGGGGATAGGATCAGGCCGGAAGGCCCGGACGTCGCGGCGGGTGTCGATGAGGCGGTAGAGGACATCGGCGTCCATCAGCATCTCCCGGGCGGGACCGTGGTCACTCCGCCGTCTCCGCATCATACTGCTGGCGGCCAGCCGCGTCTGGTCTCAGCGGCCCGTCCCAGGTTCCCTGTCACCAACGTGACATGATGACCAGTTGACAGGCGTGGGTTTCGGTGGAGGTTTCGCCCAAGTAGTCGTTTTATGGAAGAAGATGACCCGACTCGTGACCGCTCGAGATTTGGCATCTCCTTTGCCCCCTTCGCACCCGAAATGATCTGCCGGGTCAATGTGCCCAAGGAGGAATCCATGATGGAAAGGCTCAACCGCTACTGGCGAGCCGTCGCTCTGATTCCACTGCTCCTGACGGCGACCTTGATCGCCGGCCCCGCGGCGGGTCAGGACATCGACACGAAGGGCGAAAACGAGCTGCGGGGACACGCCCAGAAGATCGACAAGACCGCGGAGCGGGCGGCACCGGAGAAGGTGGTCGACAAGATTGCGGCGCAGTTCAGTGGCGCCCAGTTCGCGTGCGACAACAAGTTCGTCGACTGCGGCGGGTCCACCCTCGGGACAAAGAAGACATTGAGCTCGCAGCAGTTGGAGAGCCTGGTGAAGACCCTGCGGACAGGATCCCCGTCACTGGGGACGAAGGGACTCGGCTTCGGAGAGGTCTCCATCCTCCTCGGCTTGGCCACCCGAACCGGGCAGTCGCCCGACGCGATCCTGCAACTGCGCCAGTCGGGCATGGGGTGGGGCCAGATCGCCCGGCATTTCAACACGAAACTCGGTCCGATCATCAGCAGCGTGAAGGCGACGGAGAGGGGCGTTGACCGCGTGGCCCGAGCTGAGAAGGCCGAGCGGGCGGAGAAGGTGGAGAAGCCCGAGAAGCCGGAGCGACCCGAGCGGGCGGCGAAGCCCGGACGCTGATCCTGGGCGCGCGCGATGATCGGCGCGGCGGACCTCCGTCGCGCCGGTCTTTTTTGTTTCCGCCTCGGCGTATGATGGGCGAAGCCTTTGGACCTCAGGCACTGGACGAGACCCGTCGTAACCGGAAGGATGAAGGAGACCGTGAAGCGACTCGTGCTCGGTGCGCTGCTCGTGGCAGCAGTAGCGGTACCCGTTCATNCGCAAGTGCGGGTAGGCGTCGAGATCGGGATTCAACTCCCGGGTCCACCGGCCCTCGTNGTCATCCCAGGCGCTCCTGTCTACTATGCTCCTCGCGCCCCAGCGAACGTCTTCTTCTACGCCCATCAGTACTGGGTCTTCGTCGATGGTGGATGGTACGCTGGGCCTACCTGGAACGGTCCGTGGGCGGTCGTTGAACCGGTGTACGTCCCGGCNCCTATTCTCCAAGTCTCCGTCCGCTACTACCCTGTGCCCCCTCCGCACTGGAGAGAATGGCGTCGTGATGGGCCGCCGCGGTGGGAGTCACACTACGGGCGTGAGTGGCGCGAAGAAGCCCACGAGCGTAACTGGCGTGAACGCGAGGAGGGCTGGGATCGAGGCGCGGGNAAAGGCTGCCCGCCAGGACTCGCCAAGCAAGGACGTTGCTAGAAGAGCGACGGGTAGGACGAGCCGGCTAGGANGCGAGACGAGAAGACGTCCCTACCCCAACATCNCTCATCGGCGCGGAGAGATGCAGGGTCAGGATCGCTTGAAGCCAACCTGACGCAGCTCATCTTCAGTGACGCTCAGGTGGAGCGAGGTGCTGCCAACGGTTGCCACCTTCAGCATGGCCGTCAAGCGCGCCTCCGGGCTGACCCGCAGCGCCGTCAGCGCTCCGAGCAGATCGCTGTCGTTCACGTACGGGCGCGATTGCAGCCGGGCCCCCGGGGAGTCGAACGTCAGCGTGTACCCCCCCTGCGCCCCCGACCATCGCATGATACGGAGCGTGCCGGACTGACGNCCGGCGCGGGGACTTCTTGCAGGCGAGGGGGCAACTGCGCGGACCGCGAGGTCGGCGACGAGGCGCTGGAGCCGCGCGAACTGCCAGGCGGTGAGGTTGACGAAGCGGTAGGCCCAGCCGCGAGGGTCTCCGCGGACGAACACGGCGAAGAGGTCGAGGCTCGGCCCACCGTCCGGCGGGGTGAAGGACAGCCGCGCGTGCTCGGCGGGCCGCGCTGCCGACCCCGGCCGGAGCTTCATGCCGAAGACCGACAGGTCGATCGAGGCACTCTGCCACGTGGCCCCGCC
>JGI25382J43887_10000867_pt1 | contig 11347 bp, 9 predicted proteins | sample GraSoi013_1_40cm_3_FD_43887 | JGI IMG/M metagenome (IMG submission 43887) | reverse complement strand
GTCCACCGCCTTGATCGTCCCCCAGTGGGTGACGATGTGGGTGCGGAGATCGCGAACGTCGACGAGGGGGATCAGAGCTGGCGAAGCTTGGGGTCCAGGGTGTCCCGCAGCCAGTCACCCAGGAGGTTGAAGGCCAGTACGACGAGCAGGATCGCCAGCCCCGGGAAGAGCGACACCCACCACGCGCTCGTCACGACGTCGCGGCCCTCGGCGATCATCGAGCCCCAGGCCGGCGTCGGCGGCGGGATGCCGGCGCCGAGGAACGAGAGCGACGCTTCCACGATGATCACGTAGCCGACCTGCAACGTCACGAGGACCACCAGCGTGTTGAGCGTGTTGGGCAGGAGATGCCGCGTGATGATCCGGAACGCGCCGGCGCCGGCGATGCGCGCCTGGGCGATGAAGTCGAGCTCCATCAGGCCCAGCACCTGGCCGCGGATGACGCGCGCGTAGCGGGCCCACAGGATGACGGCGATCGCCAGCACCACGTTCGCGAAGCTGGGACCCGCCGTCACCGCCAGGATGAGCGCGAGCAGGATCACCGGGAAGGCCATCGTCGCGTCGGTGACGCGCATCAGCGTTGCGTCCACCCGGCCGCCGTAATACCCGGCCGCGAGTCCGACGGCGGCGCCAAACGCGCTCGCCACCAGGACAGTGACGACTCCCGCGGCCAGCGACACGCGCGACCCCCACACGATGCGCGAGAGGAGATCACGCCCGAGCCGGTCCGTACCGAGTGGGTACGCCCAGCTACCGCGCTCCTCCCAGACCGGCGGCCGGAAGCGGTTCCGCAGCGATTGCTCGTAGGGGTCGGCCGGACTCAGCAGCGGAGCGACCAGAGCGACGACGACGAAAACGACGATGATGGAGATCGAGAACACCGGCATCCGTCGCCCCCGTGTGGACGGTGGCGTTGCGGCTTCTGACTCGGCGAGGACGACGACTCTGCTCACCGACCGTACCGGATGCGTGGATCGATGAAGGCGTAGAGGCAGTCCACGCCGAGGTTCACGGCCGACACGATGACGGCGGTGGTGAGCACGACGGCCTGGATCACCGGGAAGTCACGAGACGTGATGCCGTCGTAGGCGAGCCGCCCGAGCCCCGGCCAGGCGAACACGGTCTCGACGACGATCGCGGTCGTGACCAGGATCGCGAAGTAGATTCCCGCGAACGTGACGACGGGGATGAGCGCGTTCTTCAGCGCGTGGACCCAGATCACCCGGTGCTCCACCACGCCCTTGAGCCGAGCGAGCTTCACGTACTCCGAGTCGAGGACCTCGAGCATGCCGGAGCGCAGCAGGCGCATGATGCCGGCGACCACGAACCAGCCCAGCGTGAACCCGGGCAGGACGTAGCTGGCAAAGCCCTCGATCCCGCCCGCGGGCAGCCACTGGAGCCGGCCGGCGACGAACTCGACCAGCACGATGGCGACCCAGAACGTCGGCAGCGACTGGCCGAGCACCGAGATCACCTGCGCCGTCCGGTCGATGGCGCTGCCCTTCTTCACGGCCGCCATCACACCGAGCGGAAAGGCCATGGCCAGCGACACCGCCATCGCGAAGGCGGCGAGCTTCAGTGAATTGGGGAGGCGATCCCGGATCAGCTCGATCACCGGACGCCGTGCGCGGATCGACATGCCGAAGTCGCCGGTGACCGCCCGGCCGACGAAGGAAAGATACTGCTCGACGTACGGCCGATCGAGCCCGAGATAGCGACGAGCGTTGGCGTAGTCCTCCTCGGTGGCCGACATGGGCAGGATCAGGTGCAGCGGGTCGCCGGTCGTCCGGGCCAGCACGAAGACCACGACTGACAGGATGGCCAGGGCGACCAGCGACTGCAGCAAACGGAACAGGACGAACCACAGCAAGGGTTACTTGCGCGCCAGCTCGTCGAGGAACAGGTCGTACATCACGGCGCCCGGGTTCCACTTGCCGAGGGTCTTGGCCGTCGCGTACGGCGAGTGCACGTAGACGACGGGCACGCCGTGGTGCTCGCTGCGCAGCCGCGTGAAGATGTTGCGCATGAGCGCGTTGATCTTCTCCCGGTCGGTCTGCCGCATGACCTGCGCGATCATGCCGTCGATCTCTGGATCGTTGACGGTGTCGTTCAGCTTCGACGGCGTGTAGCCCTGCTTCTCCAGCAGGGCGTAGGTGCCGATCCAGTCGCGATTGGCGATGTTGTAATAGCCCACCGCGCCCGGCGCCTTGCGATCCACCCACACCTTGCGGAAGGCCGGATAGTCGACCGGGATGAGCTTGCTCTTCACGCCGATCTTCTCCCAGTAGCCCGCTACCGCCTCGGCGAACGACTTGCCCTCGGGGAGCCCGGGGAGCTGGAACGCGTAGACATCGAATGTGAAGCCGGCGCCGAGCCCGGCGTCGGCGAGGAGCTTCTTGGCTCGCGGAGGATCGTAGGCGTAGGCCATGTCCGGCGTTACCTTGAAGCCGACCTCCTTGAAGGACCACGACAGCCCCATCGGAATCGCAGCCGGCTCCGCGTAACCGCCGAAGATCGACTGCGCGACCTCGGTGCGATCGATGGCGAGGTTGAGCGCCTCGCGCACGCGCTTGTCCTTCGTCGGCGGCGTCCGGCCGTCCGGGCCCAGGATCCACCACATGTGGATGATCGCTTCCTCCTTCCGCATGTGGACGGGGAAGCCTTCCTTCTCCAGCTCCTTCACACGCTCGCGGCTCACGTCGGCCACGTCGACTTCACCGCGGCGCAACAGGGCGATCCGCGTCGTCTCCTCGGGCACGAGCTTGAAGGTCACGTTGCGGTACTTGGGAACGCCGATGCGCCAGTGCTGGTCGACGGCGGTGAGCTTGATGTGGGAGCCGGTGACCTGCTCGACGAACTTGAAGGGGCCGCTGCCGACCGGCTTGCGGGCGAAGACGTCATCACCGTTGGCCTCGATGTATTTCCTCGGAAGCACCATGCCTTCTGTCGACAGCGACCGTGAGAGATAGGTCGGAATGATGAGCGTGGGATCCCTGGTGACGATCACCACCCGGTCGGGCGCCGGCGTCTCGATGTCCTGGATGAGGGCGCGCAGCGGCCCCGCGTAACCGGTGGTCGAGCGCTTGCTCATGGCGCGCTGGAGGCTGAACTTCACGTCCTCCGCCGTCAGCTCGTCACCGTTGTGGAACTTCACGCCCTTGCGGAGATGGAACGTCCACCGCCGGTAGTCGGCCGAGTTCTCCCACTTACTGGCCAGGCCGCCCATCTGCGATGGCTGGCCATCGGCCGTCGTGCCGACCAGATAGTCGAACATGAGCGACAGGTAGTACTTGACGTTGTGACCCTGCAGTGCCGGGTCGAGCGTCTCGGCCGAGAAGCTCGACAGCGCGATCGTGAGCTCCGACTTCGGCTGCGCCCAGGCCGGGGTCGCCGTGCCCAGGCTGATGAGGACGAGGATCATGAGCAGTGATTTCATAAGATGGCTCCTCCGCGGAGGCTCCGACCGTAACCCGGCCGGCGACGCTTGACAAGAGCGCACGGCTTCCTTGTAATGCCCGGCACGTCCACGCTTGGGAGGCTGCCATGGTCATGCGTGCGCTCCTCGTCATGCTCGTCGCGGGCGCCGCGCTCGCTCCGGAGGCCCTCGCTCAGGCCAAGAAGATCAAGATCGGCGTTGTGTACGACTACAGCGGGCCGCTCGCCGGGGGCGGGTCGGACCTGCACGCGCTCGGCGCGAAGATCATGATCGACCACTTCGCGAAGCGGGGCGGTGTCGAGGGCTACCAGATCGAGGCGATCTACGCCGACGCCCAGAGCAAGCCGGACGTGGCCATCAACGAGGCGGTGCGCCTGATCGAGCAGGAGCAGGTCGACATGCTGCTCGGCTTCTACTCGTCGGCCCAGTGCGTCCCGGTCGCCGCCCGCATCGAGCAGCTGCGAAAGTTCATGTGGATCACCACCTGCATCTCGTCGGCCGTGCTCGAGAACCGGAACCTCAAGTACGTGTTCCGGGCGCAGCCGAGCGGCCGGCAGTTCGGCCTGATGTCCATGGAGTTCATCGCGAGGAACGCCAAGGCCAAGCTCGGCAAGGAGCCGAAGGACCTCAAGGTCGCCATCATCCACGAGGACGGCGCCTACGGGATCGACGTGTCCAAGGGCAACGAGGAGGGCGCCAGGAAGGCCGGCTTCAACCTCGTGCTCAAGGAGGGCTACGCGGCCACCGCGCCCGACCTCGCCTCGCTGGTGATCAAGCTCAAGCGCGCGCGCCCCGACGTCCTGTTCCACACCGGCTACAACCCCGACATTGCGCTGTTCCTGCGCCAGGCGCGCGAACAGGGCCTGCGCTTCAGCGCGCTGGTCGGTCACGGCGCCGGCTATGGTGTCTACGACAAGCTCAAGGAGGCGATCGGCAAGGACGTCAACCACATCTTCAACGTCGACCCGATCTCGATCTGGCTCGCCAACGAGAAGGCGCTTCGGCCCGAGCTTCCGCCGATGATCAAGATGGTCGGCGACGAGTACGAGAAGGCGCGGCCCGGCGCGGTGATCAAGTCGGCCCACGTCGGCATGGCCGCCAGCAACACCTACGTGTTCATGACCGAGGTCCTGCCGCGGGCGATCAAGAAGTACGGCGGCATCGACGCGGACTCGCTGCGCAAGGCCGCCCTCGAGGTGGATTTGCCGGAAGGCGCCACCATGCTCGGCTTCGGCGTCAAATTCCTGGGCGATGGCGCCATGGCCGGCCAGAACGAGCGCGCGTTCCCCGTGATCGTGCAGTACATCGACGACAAGGCGCACGTCGTCTGGCCGAAGAGCCTCCAGCACCGCGAGCCGGTGCTGCCGCTGCCCTCCTCGTCGCCGTACGCGGCGAACTGAGCGGGCGGGGGTCGCGCGCCAGCCCTTCTACTTGAGTCCGGTGAGGTTGTACAGGCGCGCGCAGTTGTCCCAGAGGATCTTCGCCTTCGACTTGTCCGACACGCCCTCCAGGTGCACGAACTCCTCGATGGCGCGGGGGAAGAGTCCGTCCGAGTGCGGGTAGTCGGTCGACACGACGATGTTGTCGTCGCCGATCGCCTCGATGACCTGGCGCAAGGGCTGCTCGTCGGCATCGGTGGCGACGAAGCACTGCCGGAAGAAGTACTGGCTCGGAAGCTGCGAGATCTGCACCTCCGAGCCCGGACCGAACTTCTCCCACGCTTCGTCGAGCCGCCACAGGTACCAGGGCAGCCACCCGCACGTCCCTTCCAGGAACGCGCAGCGCAGCCGCGGATGCCGCTCGAGCACGCCGCCGGCGGCCATGCTGCCGAACGCCATCATCAGCTCGACGGGATTACGGCCGGCCACGCCGATCACGCGGCCGTTCGGCGTGTCGAGGTAACGCCGGGCGATGTCGTCGCGGAGGGAGGACTGCCCGGTCGGGTGGAAACCGACGGGCACGCCCAGCTCCTCGATCGCGTCCCACAGCGGTTCCATCTCGGGGTCGTGGATGTGGCGCCTGTGGATGGGGTTGGGGTTGCCGATCACGGCGAGAGCGCCGAGCTCGCGGACGGCGCGCCGGGCCTCGGCGATCGCGCCGGGAACGTCGTGGAACGCGACCTGGGCGGCGAACTTCAGGCGCGCCGGGTTGTGCTGGCAGTAGTCGTGGGTCCAGTCGTTGTGGGCGCGGGCCAGGGCGCTGGCCATCGGCGGCTCGAGGTCGTCGTGCATCAGCACCTGGCGGCCCCGGGTACCGTACAGGATCCCGACGTCGATGCCCTCGATGTCCATCGCCTGCACGTGGGACTCGGCGTCGTAACCGCGCGCGTGCGCCACCTCGTAGTGCGGGTGCCGCGCGAACGAGCGCTGGTGGAGGTCCTTGCCGACGACCGCGGTGCGCGTGCGCTTCGACATCTCGCCGAGCTCGAGGTCGCCGATCTTGATGACGGGCTGGTTGGGTGAGTTGGCAGTGAAGCGGAGGAACTGCGGGGCGAACTTCTTGAACGGCTCGTCGAGGTAGCGCTCCCAGAGGCCGTCGGGCTCCATCGTGTGGAGGTCCGAGTCCATGACCTTGAAGCCGTTTTTCATCGCGACTCCTCCTTACACCTGGTAGCGCTTCAGTGCGTCGGGGTCGACGGTGGCGCCGAGGCCCGGCGCGCTCGAGAGACGTAACACGCCCGTGTCGAGCCGCACCGGCTCGGTCACCACGTCACCCGCCATCTTGAGCGGCCCCACCGCTTCGCAGCCATCGAGCACCGCGGTGCTGGTGGCCGCGACGGCCGCCTCAGCCAGCGTCGAGAGCGTCAGCCCGAAGCCGTGGCCGATGACGACACGCAGCCCTGCGGCCGCCGCGCACTCGAGCATCGCGCGCGTCCGGAGGAGGCCGCCCTGCTTCATCACCTTGAGCTTGACGATGTCGGCCGCCTCACGACGGATGATGTCGACGAGCGAGCCGGGGCCGGTCACGCTCTCGTCGGCCATGAGCGGGATCGAGATGTCCCGGCGGATGGCGGCGAGCCCGGCGATGTCGTCGCGAGGAATCGGCTGCTCGACGAGCGTCAGCCGGTACGGCTCGAGGCGACGGATGAACGGTACCGCCTCGGCTCTGGCCAGGCTCTCGTTGAAGTCGACCCGCAGGGCCAGGCGATCGCCGACCGCCGCGCGCACCGCCGCGACGCGCTCGACGCCCTCGCCTGACGCGCCAGCCACCTTGATCTTGGCCGTGCGAAAGCCGCGCGCCAGCCACGCCGTCGCCTCGCGCGCGGCCTGGGCGGGCGGCACCGCCCCGATCCAGGCGTTGAGTCCCACCTCGTCGCGCACGGCACCACCGAGCAGGGCATGCACAGGTACGCCGAGCGCCCGGCCCTGGAGGTCGAGCACTGCCATCTCGACGGCGGCTTTCGCCTCGGACTCGGCGGCGGCGTCCTCGTCCATCCGGGCGAGCAGACGGTGCACGTTGGACGCGTCCATGCCGACGAGGCAAGACGCGAGCCGACCGACCGTTGCGTGGACACCGTCGGCCGAGATCTTCGAGTAGCCCGGCGTCGGATCCACGTTGCCCCAGCCCTCATGGCCGTCGTCGGCCACGACGTGCGCGAGCACGCTCCGCTGCAGAGTGGTGACACCATGCACGCCCTTGACCGGCTGGTGGAGCGGTACCTCGACGAGGATTGCCTCGAGACGGGTGATCTTCACGGCCTGCACCTCGACGCAGTGATCGGACTCTAGGTCGTGGTGGGGCCGAAGTCAACGTCGAGGCCTGATTCCGTGCACTTCGACCCGTGCTCGCGCTTGCGCCCAGAAACAAGGCGAATCCCAGTCGAAGAAACTTACAGAAGCGTCGGAAACTCGGACATTCGCCGACGGTCGCGTCCGGTCGCGACCATGCTTGCTCTCGATGGTCCTGCGTGGTGCTCCATGGGCGTCCAAGTCCGTGTGGGTGCGCGGTTTTCTTTCGACGGACCCGGGCGCGCCGGCCGCTTGTTCCTGATCCGCGATCGCCCTCGCCGTATATCGCAAGGTATAGAAACCTATACCCCGGGTTAGATTGCCTCGTCTAAGTAGAACGATATACCTTTAACAACTGAAAATGCATCAAGACGAATCTGCGCAGGCCTGAAAGGGGTACCGCGACAATGCTCGAGATCGTTCGTCGGCCTCCAGCCACCGAGTTTCGGAACCCCACCGCCCCACGGCTCAGCGCGACCGACCTGGTGGACAACCTCATCGATCGAGCGATCGCCCGACGCGCCAGCGACATCCACTTCCAGCCGGCTACTGAGGGCCTGCTGGTGCGCTTCCGCATCGACGGCCTCCTGCAGCACGCCACGACCATCCCGGTCAGCGAGCGGGCGGCGGTGCTGTCTCGCGTGAAGATCATGGCGAACCTCGACATCGCCGAGCATCGCCTGCCGCAGGACGGCCGCATCCATCTCGTCCGGGGGACGCGAGCGCTCGATGTCCGCGCGTCCTCGGTGCCGTCGCTGCATGGTGAGAAGCTCGTCCTGCGCCTCCTCGACCTCGATGGTGTGTCCATTCCGCTGCCCAGCTGCGGGCTGTCCGGCGATCACCTCGCCACGCTCCAGGCGATCATGCGCCGGCCGCAGGGCGCGATCTTCGTCACCGGGCCGACAGGGAGCGGAAAGACCTCGACCATCTACGCCTGCCTGAACGCGATCAAGGCGGAGACCACCAACATCGTCACCATCGAGGATCCGATCGAGTACGAGCTGAATGGCATCACGCAGATCGCCGTCCACGAGAAGATCGGCCTCACCTTCGCGTCCTGCCTGCGCTCCGTCCTGCGCCAGGATCCCGACGTCATCCTGGTCGGCGAGGTGCGCGACGTGGAGACGGCCCGCATCGCCATGCAGGCGTCCCTCACCGGCCACCTGCTCTTCGCGACGCTCCACACGAACGACGCGGTCGGCGCCATCACGCGGCTCGCCGACATGGACGTGCCGCGCTATCTCATCGCCTCGTCCCTGTCCGCCGTGGTCAGTCAGCGGCTCGTCCGCCGGCTGTGCTCGGCCTGCAAGCTCGCGACGGCGGCCGACGCCGAGACTCAGATGATGGCCGGGAGCGGCGAGCCGCTGATGGTGTATCGCGCGGTCGGGTGCAAAGCCTGTAACGGCACGGGCGTGATCGGGCGGACGGCGATCTTCGAAATGGTGCCGATCACCGAAGAGCTGCGGACGATGATCAACGACCGGGCCAGCGACCCCGAGCTGCGCGCCTGCGCGCGCCGCGACGGTGCCCGCTCGCTATTCCAGGACGGCTTTCAGAAGGTGATCGACGGCACCATCGCGCTGGAAGAGCTCAAGCGCGTCGCCGAGCCGGACGCCGCCGTCGTCTGAGCCGGACGCCGGGCAGTTGCCCCGGTGAGTTGACAGCCTCGGCCTCGAAGCATATGTAGGTGACGCCGTCCCGCCCGAGCCGCGGGACGCTCACCGCCGCGCTTCACGGAGGCTGTCATGGGATCGGACGAGCTACGCGTCGAGCACGATGACCGCGTCGTCACCATCACGCTCGATCGGCCCGCGGATCAGAACCGCCTCACCCGCGACGTCCTGCTCGGCCTGCAGCAGATCGTCGATCGCCTCGGCGGCGACGACGAGGTGCAGGCCGTCATCCTCACCGGAACCGGCCGCGAGTTCTTCTCGATGGGAATCCTGAACCCGACGGTGCGCGCGAGCTACACGAAGGAGCAGATCCTCGAGCTGGTGCGCATCGCTAACCGCCTGTACGACGCGATCGAGGCGCTTCCGCAGATCGTGATCGCCGCGCTGAACGGCGCTGCGCGCGCGGGCGCCGCCGAGCTGTCGCTGGCGTGTGACATCCGCCTGGCCGCCGCGCACGCGGCGTTCGCGCTGCCCGAGGCGCTGTGGGGAGGCTTTCCCGGCGCTGGCGGCCCCGTTCGCTTGCCGGCGATCGTCGGCCGGGCGCGTGCCCTCGAGCTCATCTGCACGGGCCGCGCGGTCGACGCCGGCGAGATGGAGCGGCTGGGGCTCGTGCTCGCCGTTCACTCCGCCGACCGGTTGCTTCCGGAGGCGCGCGCGCTCGCGGCTCGCATCGGCGCCAGCGGTCCACTCGCCACCCGCGGGGCCAAGCGCATTACGAATGCGCGCATGGTCTCCGGGTTCACGGCGGCCCGCACGCTGTCGGACGCCCTCCGCCACGCGCTCGAGTGGAGCCGCGACATCGACGAGGGGATGGCCGCGCATCGTGACGGGAGGCCAGCGCGGTTCGTCGGACGCTGATGCCGCGGGGCTGACGTTCGGGGTCGCTCACGCTCCGAGGTAAGCGTGCTGCACGCGGGGGTCGGCCAGCAGCGTCTGCCGGTCGCCGCTGAGCGCGACACGGCCCGTCTCGAGCACGTAGCCGCGATCGCACAGCTCGAGCGCCTCCACCACGCGCTGCTCGACGAGCAGGATCGTGATCGGACGGCTGCGCCGGATGGCGGCGATGGCCTCGAAGATGCCTTCCACGATCCGCGGCCCGAGGCCTTGCGAGGGCTCGTCGAGCAGCAGGAGATCGGGAAGGGCCATGATGCCGCGGCCGATGGCCAGCATCTGCTGCTCGCCGCCGGACAGTGAGCCCGCCAGCTGCTGGCGGCGCTCGCGCAGGACGGGAAAGAGGCCGAAGACCGTGTCGAGGCCTTCGCCGCGACGGCTTCGCGCCTCGGCGCGATACGAGCCCATCTCGAGGTTCTCGAGCACGCTGAGCGACGGAAACACCTTGCGGCCTTCCGGCACGTGGGCGACGCCGAGACGGGCGCGCGCGTGCGCTGGCAGTCCGCTGATGTCGCGCCCGCGATACTCGACGCGGCCGGCCTGGAGCGGCACGCCGCCGCCGACCGCCTTCAGCAACGTCGTCTTGCCGGCGCCGTTCGGTCCGACGATGGTTACGAACTCGCCCTCGGCGACGTCGAGTGAGACGCTCGCCACCGCCTGCAGCCCGCCGTACGCGACGCTGACTTCCGAGAGCTTCAGCATGGGTCCACGGGCGCCACGGCTTTGCCGGAGCGTCCCGAGTGGCCGGGGGAGTCCGAGGGGGGCGTAGCCCCCTTCGCTTGAACAGTATGGGGGGCCATTTCGGGGCCGATGGAAAGATTCTCCACATGACGGAGCCACCGCTGGCCGAGATAGGCCTCGATGACGGCGGGATCGCGGACCACGTCCGCGGGGAGTCCCTCGGCCACGCGGCGCCCGTGATCGAGCACGACGAGTCGATCCACGAGCTGGACGACGGCGTACATCGTGTGCTCGATGATCACCACCGTCACGCCCGCGTCCCGCACGCGACGCACCAGCGTCATCATCGTGTCGACGCCGTCGCGTGAAAGTCCCGCCAGCGGCTCGTCGAGCAGGATGAGATCCGGCGCGGTGGCCAGGCACCGCGCGAGCTCCATCAGCCGGAGGTCGAGCGTGGTGAGGCCGCCGGGCAGGACGCCGGCGCGGGCGCCGAGGCCCACCGCTACCAGCGCGGCGTGCGCGCGCTCACGCGCCGGGCCTGGCGCGGCTTCGCGAACGAATGCGCCGACCATCACGTTCTCCAGCACGGTCAAGTGGGGGAATGCGCGGACGACCTGGAACGTCCGGCCGACGCCGCGACGGCAGATCGCGCTGGGGCGAAGCCCCGCGATGGATTCGTCGCGATACCGAACATCGCCGCGGTCGGGGGTGAGGAAGCCGTTCAGCACGTTGAAGAGCGTGGTCTTGCCGGCCCCGTTCGGCCCGATGACGCCGAGGATCTCGCCGCCGCGGACGGTGAAGCTGACGTCGTCCAGCGCGTGAAGGCCGAGGAATGCCTTCGAGATCCCGCGAACGTCGAGGAGCGACGCCCCTCGCTCCGCGCGCGGCCGGCCGGTGACCTCGGCGACCATCCGTACCGTCGTGGCGGGCACGGTGGC
>JGI25382J43887_10000863_pt1 | contig 11356 bp, 11 predicted proteins | sample GraSoi013_1_40cm_3_FD_43887 | JGI IMG/M metagenome (IMG submission 43887) | reverse complement strand
GGTGCCGAGATTAGGGTCGGAGGATTTAGCGGAATGCTCGTCGAAACCCTGATCCTACATTACCAATCGTTTCTAGAGACACTCGCACAAGCCTCGAAATGGAAGCCCGTTGTCTTTCTCGACCTCGAAAAGCACCCTGGAGGACAAGATTCTAGAGCCCAAGAGTTCGGATCTCCTTTGGTCGTAGTCGACCCGGTAGACCCGAATCGAAACTTGGCCGCCGCAGTCAGGGATGATAAGCTGTGGGGATTCGTGGCCGCTTCTAGGGAACTTCAGAAGAACCCTGGCACATGGTACTTCTTCCCCCCGAAGCCCGTCGCGAAAACCAGATCACAATTTTCCAAAATCTTGGATCATCAAAACAGGAGTATTGCAGCAATATTTTTCGAACATGCCAGGCTAGTGCCTGATGTTCTATGGGGGCAACTGTTGAAAATGGAGAAATCGTTGACGGAACTGATGACGCGACAGGACTTCCATCCCATCAGGTCGACAGTCTGGAGCGACGAACGACGATCCAGTGCGATCCTCGTTGAGCTGGACAGTTCGACTCTCTCAGGAGTCCAATTGCGTCAGGGTCCGCCAGTTTCGAAGCAGGAAGACAGTCAGGGATTCTTGGATCGACACCTGGACGCGAAAGATACTATTCGCGGTCCCTGGATCGAAGGCGATCGATGGGTCGTGGACAAGAAACGACGAATCCTTACCACCAAACAACTTGTATCTGCAGCGCTCAAAGATCCAAGGCTCGGGCTTGCTATCCCAGAGCAGCTGAACCGGTCCTTCCGGCAGAATACAAGGGTTCTGGAGAACAGGAAAATTCTCTCACTACTTGGACGAGAGGGTTTTGACCAAGCACTATCAGAGTTCTTGGCGGCGAGGCCTGCTTGGCTCAAACCCCATCATTAGCACCACTATCCTACCTAGTAAACCCGCCCTACAATCGACTCGTAGCATACCCTAGCGGTGACCCAGACGAGGTCGAATCTCGGATTCGCCAATTGGAACAGTTGGATATAACTGGACTAGATTTTCAAGGGCGCCTGAAAACCGATCGCCTTTCCATTCTCGGGAAGGGAGTCGTAGGAATTGTTGTCATAGGCGTGACGGGTAATCGACGTATCGCAGTTAAGATCCGACGCGTTGATGCGCGACGCCCTAGCTTGATTCAGGAGGCTGAACTTCTCAAAATCGCAAATTCTCAGAATGTGGGACCCGTGTGCTTGGGTGGCACTGCTGACGTACTGGCGATGGAGCTGGTCGAAGGCCTGTCATTGCCCTCATGGCTTGAGAGCCTCAAGGGCAGAGGGCGAAGAACCCGGGTCAGAAGCGTAGTGAAGCCGCTACTGGAACAGTGTCTGCGAATGGATGCGTACGGGCTCGATCATGGAGAGCTTAGCCGGGCACACAAGAATGTCATCATCTCGAACGACGACATTCCTCGGATTCTGGATTTTGAATCTGCTAGCTTGATGAGACGACCTAGCAATTTTACCTCTCTAGCTCAGTACCTGTTTGTCGGGGGCAGCATCGCCAGGAAAATGGTCAGGATGCTGGGGCCGGTGGATAGGGAAGAACTTCTGAAATGCTTACGAGACTACAAAGCGGGCGGATGGAAAGATGCCTTCAAGGCAACAACTAAAGTTCTAGGCTTGTAAATACACTTGGTCCTTACGCAGTCTTCTTGTCGATGACGCCTAACCGTCTCGCCCTGTTCTCAGCGTACCTGAACGCAAGAAAGCCCATTGCAAGGACGACGATGCCTCCAAGGGCTGCTAATCCGAGATGGGAGAAGTACGCGTACACGGTTCCTCCTTCAATCATGGCTTGACGTGAGGCTCTCATGAACTCGGTAAATGGCAATATGTTTGCTATTGAAGAGAGTGGCCACGGTAGGAAGGAGACTGGGAAGAGCGCTTCCGAAAAAACCATCAGGAGCCCGGCGACGTATGTGGGAAGAGCCCATTCGAATTTCGTCGCAAATAGTGCGTATGCGCTGAGCAGGAGTCCCAGGCCAAGGGCGGCGAGAATGTTCATCACCATCGCAAGGAAAAGTAGACTGACAGACAAGGGGTTCACCACGAAGGGAATACTAGTGTGAAAGACTGACGACAAGAAGTAGAAGGACAAGACAAGAGACACGATAACAGTCATCGTTGATGTGACGAACGAGGCAAGGGTCCTCCCAGTTAGGTAAGGTAGCGATGAATGAGGCGAGATGTAGACTTGCGGGAACACGTAGGTCCATTTTCCTTCCGCGATAGCAAGTGTAGGCACCCACGAGTAGGCTGCAACGTGGGCATACAGCGCGGCACCGATAAGGATGTAGGCGAGTCGATTTGGGTCGAAGCTGGGCGGGACGTTATTGGTCGAACCGACATAGTAGACTGTTGAAGCAGCAATAACGCTGGCCAGAGGACCAACAGTCCTGAGGGAAAATCCCGTGAGAGGGTTGGTCCAGTTGAACTCTCTGTACCATCCGACTCTTATCGATGCGATCATGGCGCGAATGCTCATCGCTGTCTCACCGCAATTGTTCCTGTTCTTCTGCCCTTGTTCTCAAGGAACTTCAATGCTTTGGAGGACGCAAAGAGGAGAACCGCTCCCATTACGGCAAGAGCTAGCAACTCAAGGTCAAGGTAGAGTTCTCCGAATCCTTGGCCGAAAAACAGAGTTCTCCTCAGTGCATCCATTCCCAGTGTGAGAGGAATGAGGGATGCTCCAGCCTGGACGGCCAGAGGAAACGGGGAGAATCCTCCTGTCGACGGAAAGTAGACACCTGAGATAAGTGACACAGGCTCGTGGAGGGCCTCATTTACAGAATCTGCCTCTCGGCCGTACGCCAAGTAAAGCGAGGACAAGGCCATTCCCATCGCATAGAGCGACGCAAGAGTCAGAGCGAAGACAGAGATAACGGCAGGCCAGATGGCGTTGATGGGCGGATGGAAGATTACCCAGCCGAGGATCGCGACCATGGCTGCGGAGGGTGCGGTCCCGAGAATCCCGCCAAGGGACATGCCTACGAGAATCGCTGAGATAGGTGCAGGGGAAGTGATGTAGATCTCGAACAGTCCGACTTGCTTGTCCCAGTTGAACTGGCTAGCCATTGACCACAGGACGTTGCCCCAAAAAGAGATCATTACTCCACCGAGGATAGCGAATCCCGTGAATGAGTTGAGCCCGTAAGCTCTGTAGACCATTGTTAAGGAGAAAGACGTGAAGAACGGAAAGCCAATGTTAACCGCCACCCAGAGGGGTTCCCCGTAGATGCTCTTAGCCCTGACCCACAACCGGGCATAAGCGGTTCTGAGCCATGGGTTACTATGCAGCTTCATGCTCCCTCTCCCTGAACCCTCTGCCAACTAGGGCCACAAAGACTTCCTCCAGTGTTGCCTGNTGTCTCCAGTTTGATACGACCGTCATTCCTAACTTTCGAATTGAGTCGACCACGGATTGGGCGGATCCNTCTCCGTCAACGACCACTTGAATCCGCGACAGTCCTCTTTCTTCATCGACTGACGATGTGAAACCCTTGACTCCCTCGAGTTTTCCTATTGGTTCGAGGCTTCCCGGAGCTGGAATAGGTGAGACCTCTAAGACTAGCGAGGGCGCTCCCAGAGACCTTTTCAGTGCAGCGGGTGTATCACAGGCGAGTATTTTGCCCTTGTCAATGATAGCGACTCGGTTGCAAATCGCGTCGACTTCGGCCATGTTGTGAGTTGCAAGGAGAATCGTTCTGCCATGCTCTCTTGCTTGTTTCAAGATGTATTCGCGTATGCTCAGCGCGGTCATGACGTCCAGTCCAATGGTTGGCTCGTCAAGAAATACAACCTTGGGATCATTGATGAATGCTCTGACCAAGGTGACTCGCTGCTTGTAGCCGGTGGAGAGTGCGTAGAATTTCCTGTCGAGATAGCTCTGAAGTCCGAGCATGTCTGAGAGGGCATTGATTCGTCGGTGCGCCTCTTCCGTGGGTATGCCGTAGAGCTGCGAGAAGAACCAGAGGTTTCCTCGCGCACTGATGAAATCGTAACCAGCTCTCTCCGCGCCACTTGCCATGTTGATCACAGCCCGGATCTTCTCTGGCTCCTTCTCGACGTCGAATCCCATTACTCCTGCTTTTCCCGCAGTCGGCAGTAGAAGCGTGGATAGTATCCTGATCATGGTGGTTTTCCCCGCCCCGTTCGGGCCTAGAACACCGAAGATCTCGCCCTTTCGAACTTGAAGATTGACACCGTCGAGAGCCACAACTTTGCCCTCTTTGCTATCAAACTCGCGTCTAAGCCCATCGACCTGGACGGTGATTTCTGCTTCGACGCGATTCATGACGTTCCGTAACCCTGGCTGGTCTTGCGGAGCTTTCCGTGAGTCATTTAACCGTTGGTCGAGCATGTTCAATCTTCATCGCTCTCTTCAGGTCGTCTTCGCGAGTCGTGCGGAGGGCCTGTTGGAAGCGGTTCAATTAAGGATTGTTTGAAGGATTTACCAGAAACGTTCTTTCAGAGCCTCTCTTTCGGCTTCCATTATCGCTTGGAAGAAACCGTTTGTAGGCTTTTGGTGCTTTCGGAGAATGTCCGCGGCTGCTTCAGGAGTCACTCTTCTCCCCGCGAGGGTGTAGACCGCAATTCTGCCATACTTGTTTACTAGTTTCGCAGTTTCCCCGGCTCTTGATAGAACGTTCTTCTCTCTCTCCGAGAGGTGAGCTCCGTTCTTCAAGAGTATCTTCTTCATATCCTCGTCGGAGACCGCCAAAGCGGCCAGAGCCTTCGATCCGCATTCAGGGCATTCCAGCGTGGCGGGAATGTCCTTTACCCGCTTCATCTCGACATATTTCCAACAGTTTGTGCAGACAATCGTCTTTACCTCATTGAGGATTCTCGCCTTCGCGGACCCCACCAAGATCTGGCTGAGCTTTTCCGTCGGGATCAAGTCCGTCTTTCTGCTGATCCTCTCGAGGCCAATCCTTGCGATTGGCGTTGCCTCGCCAGCAACGGTCTTGACGACCTTGATTTGAATTTCGCGTTTCGCGATAGCTCGCAGAACTTCCTTGGTATGGGGTATGTCCATGTCCCTTTCCAATGTCTCGCGAACGGCCTCGTCCATGATGACTGTTCCCTCGAAGCTCTTCGCGAGTTGGCGGAGGGTTATGCTACTGAAATCCGTCCACTTCGAGATCGCCCCAAATCTCCGCGCGACATGGACAAGTCTTCGTTTGAACAGTCCAGTTCTCTTCGACGCGGTTATCGCCACCTCGTCCACCTCAATCTCGGAGAGCCGACGGACCATTTTCACGACGTCATTGGCATCTACTCCTCCTACGGCTTGGAATACAATCCTGTAGGGATCTTGCTGGATTCCGACGCTGACGCCTGACTCGTCGGACAGCAAGTGTCCGATGAGCCGGGCTAGGGTCCTGTTGACAAGTGTGCCTAAGTGGGAGTTGACGATGATGAAGTCGTCCCACTCTTCGACGGTAAGCAGGCGATCATTTGGAACCGGGAGGCCTTGTTCGTACTGCTCGTATGTCTCAGAGATGGCTCGTTCGAATGTTTTGGAGTCCGCGGGGTATTGTTCGCTAAGCGTTTGAGCTATCTCTTTGATTTTTTTCCCTGCTTCGTAAAGCTCTCCTACTTTCCGTCTTATCTGGCCTACCTCGCTAGCGACCTTGTGAGGGACGGGTATCTCCTCGCCCACCCAGCTAGGTATGGCTCCCGTCGGGTCGGAGATTGGCTTGACGAATATCTTGTCGCCTCTGATACTCTGCATCATCCATGGCGTGCCCCGAACGATAAATTTCGTACCTGGCTGGCCGTACTCTGCCACAAAAGCTTCATCGAGAACGCCGACGGCCGCGTCTGTCTCCTGCTCTATGACGAGGTATTGTTTCTCGTCTGGGATCATCGAGAGCTTATTGAAGTAGTACGTATAGAGGTCTTTGACCCTCGACGGCCTCATGATCATCCTGTCTTGTTGCGAAACCCAAGCGAGACGTGGAAATCGTGAGTGCATATAGTTCGCGACTGAGGCGACATCTTCTTCTGTCAGGTTCCGATATGGGAATGCGTTCGAAATCATTTCAACAAGCTCGTTGTAGTACCACTTCCTATTCTGTATCAACAGCCCTGCCAGCTGGTGGCATAGAGCGTCGAGCGGTTTCTCCGGGACCGACACTTCCTCCAGGTCCTCGCTGAGTGCTCCTCTAGCTATGACGAACGCCTCGAGGGCATCGTCAGAGTCGCTCGCAATGATCACTCCGTCGGCCATCTTTCCGACGCTATGACCGGATCGTCCGACGCGCTGTATTAGCCGCGTCACTTGGTGAGGGCTCATGTACTGAATCACGTAGTCTATCCTTCCAACGTCGATTCCCAGTTCTAGGCTTGAGGTGGCTACTAGGCCTCTGAGTTCTCCGCCCTTCAAGCCTCGCTCAGCCGTTATTCGAGATGGTTTGGCCAGGCTTCCGTGGTGTATTGAGATTGGAAAGTCTAGGTCCCAGACCTTGAACCTGCTCGCCAATATCTCGGCAATCGATCTCGTGTTGGTGAAGAGAATGACCGACTTGTGGTTCTGAATCATCTCCTTCATTATCCGAAGCCTAGCCGCAACCTCAGGGTGTGTGAATATCTTCCCGGCCAGTTGATGGTCATGCCCTGACGGTTCGGGAAAGAGTGTCTCCAACCGCATTTTTCTGGCGACAGGAATCCGGACGATTTCCACAGGTCGTTTGGTTCCCACGAGAAATGCTCCAACCTTCTCCGGCGATCCAATGGTTGCAGAGAGGCCGATGACCTGGAAGTCTCTCTGGGTGATCCATCTTAGCCGTTCGATAGCGATGGATAGCTGGCTGCCCCGCTTGTCCTCCGCCAGCTCATGGACCTCGTCAATAATNAGGAACCTGACTTCGCGGAGATGTCTCCGCATGATACGTCCAGGTAATAGAGCTTGGAGGGTCTCAGGGGTCGTTATCAGCAAGTCAGGGGGGTTCCGAGCATGCGCGACTCTTTCGCGGACCTCGGTGTCCCCATGCCTAACAGCCACCCTGAGGTCAATTTTTTTCCCCCACCATTCCAGTCGGTCTAGTAGATCTCTGTTCAACGCACGAAGCGGGGTCATGTAGAGAATCTTGACACCAGGGCCTCCGTCAGCAGTCATCAAGAACCGGGTGAAGACCGGAAGGATCGCGGATTCGGTTTTTCCACTTGCCGTGGGCGATATCAGTAGGACATTTTTCCCTTCGAGTATCGGCGGAATCGATTTCTCCTGTGCCTCCGTCGGTTTTTCGAATCCTCTTTCCCTGACAGCTTCCGCTAGGGGTTTCGGCAGAAGATCAAAGACCGTCGAAGACAACCGGACGAGCAGACGCTCGACCGTTCGATAAAAACCTAGAAAGCGTTAAGGGGCAATTGTTTGGCTTTACGGGCCCGAGCCTTGGTGCTGCTTGAATAAGGATCTGGATAAGGCGTGGAGAGAGAGAATGGTGAAGAACCACCTTGATCTCATCATTCTCCGCCTCCTCAAGAGCAAGCCGCGCTGGGGATACGAGGTTAACCTCGAGATCCGAGATCGTTTCAAAGTCTACCTGAGCGCCGGAACGCTCTATCCCCTCCTACATTCAATGGAGGAGAAAGGCTACCTCCAAGCTGTCTGGGAGGCAGAAGGCGGCCGAGGCCGCAAAGTCTATCGAATCACCCCTAGAGGCGAAGAATTTTTGACCGCAGGCGCGCGGGCTGCAGAAGAGTTTTTGAGGCGGATTCAGTACGAGGCCGAGATAGGACCTTTCCAACAAAAGCACGCCTAGACTAGACTTGAGAATTTGAGCACTTATATCCGCAAGTTCTGGGGGTTCATACGGAAAAATGAAACCGCAAGGGGACTTGTTCTAGTAGGCATTGTCATACTTGGCGCCCTGGCCGTGTGGGGTGGAGTCCGGTTTGCTCTTAACACTGAGTATCCGGTCCTCGTTGTGTCGTCGGGAAGCATGTGCCCACCCATCAACTGCACGTTACCCGTCGGAGCGCTCATCGTAATTAGGGGTCAAGCCCCGAATACGATCGTCGCGGGTCCTCCCCCGAACGGTTCAATAATAGTGTTTCGACCTTATCCCTCTCAGCCCGATTTCTTGGTGGTTCATCGAGTTAGACAGGTCAATATTGCAAATCAGACGGGAAAGGGATACTTCTTCGTGACCCAAGGCGATAATTACGTCACTAACCCTGGCCCAGATAACTGGCCCGGCTACCCCAACGGGGTTCCCTATTCCTCCGTGGTGGGAACCTACCAGTATACGATTCCTATCCCCTACTTGGGGTCAACCATTCTGGGTATTCGGAATTTCATGTATGATGACGCCACGGGAGCTCCAAGACCCGAGGGCATCCTCGTTATCGTAATTCTCATAATAGCTCTCTTCGCTTTCGAAGTGATTGAACCTTCCAAGAAACCAAGGCCGGACGCTTCTTCCTCTGAGGCGAAGGCAGAGCCCGCTCCGGCACTATCCTCGTAGTCCCATATCAAGAGGTTCCCAACGCGAAGTCATTGAGATCCGAGGAGGCTGCGAAGAAGCTTCGGCGTCCTCATTATCCTTCAAAGCCAAGATAGAAGAGTTAGCGATTGCTCGATGACGAGAAATGCTTCTCTACCAACTCGGATCGAAGAAACCAAAAGTCCACCCGACCGCAATGATCGCTCCAAATGCGAGCATCATAGGCGATGTTGTAGTTGGTTCACGAACTAGCATTTGGCCCGGAGCGGTGCTCCGCGGTGATTATGGGAGGATTAGGGTTGGAGCCAATTGTAGTCTACAGGACAATGTTGTGGTTCACTGCTCATCCCAGAATCCTGCCGTGATTGGTAATGGTGTCACCGTGGCTCACAGCGCGATTGTCCATGCCTGCAGAATCGGCGACGAATGCCTCGTTGGAGCTGGAGCGATCATCTTCGATGGCGCGAGAATTGGCAGCCACTCCATAATTGGAGTAGGGTCCGTAGTTCTGGAAGGGAGAGCCATCCCACCGCGGTCAGTCGCCGTGGGTGCACCTGCCAAGGTGATGAGGAGGGCAACCGACAAGGATGTTCGGATGATAAGAGAATCCTACCGAGCCTACGTGAAAATGGCCCAAAAATACGCTAGTACGGGAGCCTTTGAAACCCCGGTCGGATGACGGCGGGCCATTTTCGGGTCGCATCAGGGCTTTGTCCCGAGATTTTTGGGAGTCTAGCTGGGGGTCGTTGGGTTCCGGTTGGTTTTTGGTTGGGGAACGTATGTATTCGTGGTTGTCAGACGTTTAACGTCCTTCTGATCTCGTTAGCGTTCGAGGGTTAGACGTTTTTCTATAGTGGACCGAATCTTTTTGGATCGAACGTGCTCGTTAAAACGCGTTACCTGTTGCATGCGCCAGTGCCTATCTGGCCTTGGAGATGTAGTTGTGTTTCGATTGAGTCGGTGTATTTTTTCGTCCTTGTCCGACGATTTACGTCGATGTCGACGAAAGAGCCTCTCGGACGACATCGTTTAGGTGAGTCGAGCCATGACAGTGTCCTGTAGAGAAAGGCGTCAACCGAGGCGTTGTCGATCCGGGAGTCTCCTGGGATAGGGTTCTTCCAGGTAGCATCGGCACAAGCCTACGGGAGATGACGCGTAAGCACGGGGATAAGGAGGTCGGAAAGAGATTGGAGAACGATGGACTAGAGTACAAGGAAGATGGTGAGAACACCGGTCTTGTCGAGAGAGTTCTGGTTAGGAAGAAGCGTAAGTGACTGCCGAGCTTGGAGAGGCTGCGGCACGAACTGGTCTACCAGCTACGCGAAAGCCTCCGGGCCTCGCAGGAAAAAATGAACAACCCAGAATTGGCCCTTGCAGCACGTCATCACTGGACACAAATACACACCTACACCGCACAGGTACTCAACACAATACTACGAGACCTACAGCTTCGAGACTGGGAAAAACGACTAAAAGAACTGGAACAACGCGGCCTCACATACAAAGCCCTACCAGCACGCTGATCACCCAACCCAGCTCAGTATCTCTTCAGCAAAGAGGGGATTCTTGCCAAATGGAATTAGACCTTCTTGAGGCTTAACCGTTCGGCCTACCACCGAAACGAGGTGAAAAGGGCGAAGGCGATGAAACTACGGCTTCTGTTGTTAGGGTCGCTAAACTCGTCCCTGGCAGCTATCCTGATAGCTGTAAGAGGCAAACGGTTTGTGATGATAACAATCTGGTCCACTGCTTCTCTCAGAACCTCGGCAAGCATTGTTTTCTGAAACTTCCCTAAGCTCATTCAGTCTTTCTTCGTAGAGCTTGTTTCGGCGTCTTTTCTCACGATTGGACATTGAAGAAAAAAAATGAAGAGAATGGGGCTTAGGTGTTTCCTAAGTGGAAATCCTACTTCTGAAGACTTGGACTTGTCGTTCCATGCTTTCCTCCGTGGAAGTTTGTAGAGGTTCAGATAGGCTAATCCAATTAACAAGAAAGGGAGTGCAATTGTCACTACCCACCAGTAGTCCCGTGGATTAACAAGACCTAACCAGATTAGGATGGATCCCCCTACGAGAATCACCAATACAGCCGTACTGAGCATTAGTGCGACACGCCAACTCCCAGTTCGAGGCTTCAAGTCTTTGTTACCTACATGAAAACTGGAAAACTCNGAAAAAAAGGATTGCTGGCGGTCTCCCTCGCCAGGGCTTGAAACAACCCGGTTTCTGGAAGTTAGGTTGACCGTNACCACCGTGTGCCTTAAGGCGTAGTCTGGTGGAAATAGGCCCAGACGGCGATGATTGGTCAAAGTTACTCGGACCAGTAGATGAGCGAGAAGGCATTTGCCTGAGCCGTCGAAGACAAGTCCCCCGGTCAGCGCAGTTTTGACTGGGAGATTTCTCGGACAAGGTTTCTGAGCGTTTTCCACGATCTCCTTACGATCGGTGGAAAATCTCGGTTTGCCAAGTAGTACTCGCTAAGAAACCGGACGGTTATGGGATCGTGCGCGTACCCTGACCCAATTTCGCCGTACTCTTTCTTTAACTCCTCGATTCTAGAATCTCTTCGAACCTTCGCCAGAATACTCGCGGCCGAGACAGGCGGATATTTTTCGTCCGCATGATGTTCGGAGACCAGTCGGGGTTTGAAGCTTAGGCGTTCCAGAATGTTGTTCTTGAATCGCTCGGGTCGAGTGTCCGAGGCATCGACATATGCAAGGTGAGGCTTCAGTTTCTCGATCACATCCGCCATCGCTTTCGCTTCCAGCAAGTTGAGCCCTTGGAATTTTGGAGAACGGTTTACGACCAAATCCAGATGACCCGCTTCCAACTCGACAATGTGATACTCATCGACAATCTTCGGAATCTCGATAGA
>JGI25382J43887_10000861_pt1 | contig 11358 bp, 8 predicted proteins | sample GraSoi013_1_40cm_3_FD_43887 | JGI IMG/M metagenome (IMG submission 43887) | reverse complement strand
GTCACTGACCAGATCTCTTCGCCCTTCTGTTTCAAAACGGATCGGACCGTGTCAACTATTTCCATCGGTCTCAACTCTCACCGTGAAGCAGGGGCCCTGGACCTTCTAAGTCTGCTATCCTGTTAGTGGGTACCCGGGACGTGCGCATTATAGCGCCGCGACAGAGACATGTGCTTATTTTTTTCTTGTCGCCTCCTGGGCCAGAGGCTCAAGGCTCATGAGCTCCAGCTAATACCGGCTGACGGCCTCCGGGCCTAGGGGAGCACGCAAACCCTGTGATTTCGGCACGCCACTTGCGCCCAGCCGCATCCACCGAAATACAGTGGCTTAGTGAACCAGAATCCAATAGTTTTTTGGGACAGGCCGGAGGGCTGCTGATACCCCCTGGTGTGATGCGGCCTAGCTGATTTGGATTAATCCTCATAACTCGCCATGTGTTTACTGATCGTCGATATCTTCGCGGTATTGAACGCCCTCCGCGCCGCGCTGCCTTCCAAGTCGCTGACTTCTAAGCCGAGGTTGGGGAAGTCAGACCTGTCAATCTGCGCCGGGGATCGCCGGCCGTCATCTCGCCCGAGTGTCAATCCCTCGGTCAATCCCATCTGAAATGAATTCGTCATCCCCTTCGAGCGGGTTTGAGCACGACAGGGCACGCGAACTTGCAGTCGCTTCCGTTCGGCGGAACGTGGCTGTGGTAAAAAGAAATCGTTTCGGCTAGCCTAATGCGGATGCCCCAAGCCGTTGAAGCCGCGGTCCACTTTCTCGACCAGCACTCCCTAGGCGTCCAAGCATTCGCTGCTCTGATTACTTTACTCCTGACCGCGCTATTGGCGTGGGCGACATGGCGATACGTCGGGCACACCAAGAGGGCTCTTCGACTGGCGCAAGGGCAATTGAGTTTGGGGCAGCAGCAGCTCGGGGCATCAATCGAACAGAGCGAGGCCCTCCAAAAACCGTTCATAACCATCAAAGCTGCCCCTCGCCACGGTGAGGAAGTCATCGTTGAAAGGCGCGCGGCAGCAGCGGTCGCGCAGGCACCCACCGTCATACTTCTCAACCTGGGCTCAGGGCCAGCCCTCGCCGTTTCTTATCAGTTCGAGCAAATTGACGCGCCGCACAAGGCGGAGGCCCTCAAACACCCGGAGTCGATTCCTTACGTGGAGTCTCGGCAGGAATGGACAACACGGTTGCCCCTAACTTCGCTGTCGAATCGCACCGTTGAGTTTCGTGCGAACTACGAAAGCCTCAGCGGCGCCAGGTACGAAACTCAAATGCGTATCGAAAGCGGGGTGATCATGTCTTTCAAGTTCGGCCCGTCATCCGCGCCTGAAGAGTGAGCGCGCCATGAACGATTCTGCCGAATTCTGACTGCTGATTCTTCCCATCTTTTTTCTCCTTGGCATCGCCTCACGGGGTGAATATCTTTCTAAGTTGAAGATGAGAATCCTCTCTTCGGCGCCATTCCTAGCCTTTCCTTTTTGCTGGCCACCCCAATACGCTTTCTTGTTGACATTCGGGACCGCTGTGAGTAGCCTTTAAATGATGTGCAAGCAACTCCGCATNAGAGGCGCCGNGAGTCGTTGTTGTTGTACGATGGCGCCGACGTGTGGAGGATAGCCCTCGATCTTACTTAAGCTCAGCCCTAATCCAAACCCACCGTCGGACATTCAGTTCGGCGGTAGCTTTTTTTATGGAGCCAAACCATCAATGAAGGCCTCGAACTCACTTTGGAAAGAACAGCTCTCCGCAAAGATGCCGGAGAGTTTGGCTCGTGAAATTGATATCTTCGAAACGGAAGTTGCTCTGAGAAAGCAGGGCAAGCTGGACGAGCGTCTATTCGCTGAAACCCGGCTTAGAAGAGGGATCTACGGCCAGCGCTATGACAACGGCCAAAGACACGACGGGAGAAAGGTTCAGGAAATTGCCTATCCGTCCGGGAAATTAACCAAAGGCCCGAATACGATGTGGGATGCCCCGGGCATGCAGCGCATCAAGATTCCCGGTGGAGGACTCAACGCCGAGCAACTCGAGACTTTGGCGGATTTGGCCGAGGAGTATTCCGACGGCATCGCGCACGTGACGACGCGGCAGGATTTTCAACTTCATTATGTTCACATCGACGATACCCCCACTTTGATGCGCCGGCTAGCAGCCGCAAACATCACCACCCGTGAGGCCTGCGGAAACTCGGTCCGCAACGTTACAGCTTGTCCCTATGCGGGCGTCTGCCCGGATGAAGTATTCGACGTCACCCCTTATTCTCGTGCCCTCTCCAGATTCTTGCTGGGCCATCCGGACTGCCAGAACTTCGGCAGAAAGTTCAAGCCGGCATTCAGCGGCTGCTCTCAACATGCCTGCGGCCTCACGAATCTGCACGACTTGGGTCTGATCGCAGTCAAACGGAGCGAGAACGGAAAAGAAAAGCGTGGGTTTGAAATGTACGTCGGTGGCGGTCTTGGCGCCGTCCCCTACCAGGCGAAATTATTCGACCCCTTTGTGCCACCGGAAGAATTGCTGCCCTTGGCCCAGGCGATCGCCAGGGTCTTCGCAAGGCACGGTGAGAAGAAGAACCGCAACCGGGCTCGGATCAAATTCCTGATTCAGGATTGGGGGATCGAGAAATTCAAGGAAGTGGTCCTGGAAGAACGCAAGAATCTGCCTCCCGACCCTCGCTGGACGGACTACNTGAAGGACGCCGAGCAATTCCAGGAAGCGCCGCTCAGACCCGGCGGCGAATGGCCCTCCTGGGCTTCAGAAGCTTTCGAGCGCTGGCTAAGAACCAACACTCGCCCCCAGAAGCAGGCGGGCTACGTGGTGGTCACGGTTGCTCTTCCGTTGGGCGACATCACCGCCAACCAGCTTCGGTCTATGGCGGACATCGTTCGCCGCTTTACCAAAGAGACGGTCCGCACGACTGTCGAGCAAAACTTCGTCATTCGCTGGGTAAGCCAAAGCGACCTACCCGAGCTCTACAACGCGCTGCAGTTCGTGGGTCTGGGCGAGCCGGGCGCGGGCACCATCATCGACATCGTCACCTGCCCGGGGACCGATACGTGCAAACTGGGAATCTCCTCCTCGCGGGGACTGGCAGCAGAGCTGCGAAAGAGGTTGGCCGAGAAAAGCTTCCANTTCGANGAACCCGTTGAAAATTTGCATATNAAGATTAGTGGTTGCTTCAACAGTTGCGGCCAGCATCATGTGGCGGACCTGGGCTTTTACGGGGTCAGCCGCAAGATTGCAGGATACGCAGTACCTCACTTCCAGGTCGTTCTGGGGGGCGAGTGGGAGCATAACGGAGGTTCCTATGGGCTCCCTGTGGCGGCGATTCCGTCGAAGAACATTCCTGAAGTGGTCGCACGCTTGACTGACCGATATGCGGCCAAACGGAGCAGCGGAGAGAGTTTCAAGGATTTCGTCAAGCGGATTGGGAAGGCTGAACTGAAAGCCGTCCTGGAAAATCTTGCGCGCCCACCGGCCGATCCGTCGGATCGATCCTTCTTCAGCGATTGGGGCGATCCACGGGAATATACGCTGGGAGACCTTGGGACCGGCGAATGCGCCGGAGAAGTAGTGTCTGCAATCGACTTTAATCTGGCCGCCGCCGAAAGGGAAGTATTTGAGGCTCAGGTGGCATGGGAGAACGGTCGAGTAGAGCAGGCGGGAAAGACGGCTTATCAATCCATGCTGCATGCCGCCAAAGCGCTTGTGAAGGTCGAATTCCCTAACATCTCGGACGATCCTGACCAGGTCGTTAGCGAATTTCGAACACGGTACTACGACACTCAGAAATTCTTTGATCCTTTTGCGGGAGGAAAATTCGCCAATTACCTCTTTGACGCCCACCAGAAGTCCAAAGAGCCTTACACCATTGACTCAAGCCGCTACCTGATCGATGAGGCCCAGCTTTTCATCGATGCCGCGCACAGTTGCAACAACCGAATGGGCACGCCGGCGAGCATCTAAGGCAAAGGAATGTCGACTCATGGAGCTTCAGCACGTCAATGTGAAACTCCTTGTCAAAAACCCCCAGGAAGTCGACCTCGAGCCGTTGATCCCGGTTTTTCACGGTTGGATTCAAGACCAGGTCTGCGAGGAGCTATTGCTGGATGTCGCCGATTACCGGCATGTTTACGCGGGCCCAGGAGTGGTCCTGATCGGGCACGAGTGCAACTACAGCGTGGACAACACCGATAACCGCCTCGGTGTTCGCTACAATCGCAAGTCGGTGCTGGATGGAAGTAATCAGGACCGCTTGAAGCAAGCCGTTCGCGCGGCCCTTACCGCCTGCCAGCGCTTGGAAGCGGAGCCACGCCTCGAGGGAAGACTTCACTTTAACGGTCAGGAGATTGAAGTGTTCATCAATGACCGCCTTGTGACCCTGAATCGCGACGCAACCCGAGAGGCGGTCAGGCCGGACTTCCAGATGTTCTTCCAGAAGCTGTTTCGGGGAAGCGAATATTCTTTGTCGTACGGTAACGACCCTCGGAGCCTGTTCGCAGTATGCGTAAAGGCTTCACAAACATTTTCTGTAGCGGATTTATTGGAAAACCTGACCTCCTGACCCTCTGACGTTGTCGGCGGCGCGACGCATACGTTACGCTTTCTGGGATGAATAAGAAAAATCACGGGGAGGGCACGATTCATCGCACCCTGTCACAAGAGCCGCGACGTCAGGAGTGCCGCGTGATGGGTACCAACTTCTGTGGCTCTATACCACCCGAGCTTACCCTTGTTGCCCGCCATATTAGGCCCCGCTCCCCCGGCCAAGTCAAGAAACGGCTCGGAGGGTGACTCTAAGGCTGCTGCGATGGAGGAGTCGAGTTGTGCTCAAACGATTTGTTTGCGGCCCACCAAGGTCGCTGACTGCACGTATTTCCTAGCTCGTGAGCCTTTGCCGGCGGAATCCAGACGGTTAGCGAGGCCCCCCTGTGCTCGGCGGGAAAGCGCGTTGAGAAAAAGGCCGACAGGCGCACCGATATCGTGCGGCGTGGAGTTCGGCGCCAGGAAAATGTCCGGCTTGCCGTCCCGATTGAAGTCGGCGACGGCTGCGCCAATTAAGTTGCCAGCGGCGTCAAAGCCTGGCAAGTAAAACCACTCTTCGAAGCGCTGGCCTTGGAGGTTACGCAGCGCGACGCTGGACTCCAAGCGCTCGGCATCGAGACTGCCGTTCACCAGCACCAAGTCAGTCCAGCCGTCCATGTCCAGGTCGGCGGCAACCACCTGCATGGTGCCGTAAGAGCGGTTCAAGCCGACGCGACCTGTGACCTCTTCGAAACTGCCGTCCCCCCCGTTTCGAAACAGCCTGGCGGTGTGCCGGTTCGTTCGATAACCGGGCTCGACCAGACAACGGGCTACTTCCTCGAAGGGCGCGTGAGTCGTTATGAGAAGATCCGGATGGCGGTCGTTGTCATAGTCGAAGAAAACCGCGCTCATGCCCTCGCCACGGATTCCCTTCAAACCGGCTCGCCCGGTTGCGTCCAGGAACCGGCCGTTTCCACCGTTAGCAAATAACACTGCATCCTTCCGCCAGAACAAGACAAAAAGGTCGGGTCTTCCGTTGCCGTTCACATCGCTCACGGCGCAATCGACCGCCGTCTCCGAGCGCGTCAAGCCTCCCACCGAAGTTTGTTCGGCGAAACGGCTGCCCGTATTGCGGAAGAGACGGACTGAGCTGTGAGTGGTATCCGACCCGCCGACCTCAACCAGGTCCACGCGGCCGTCTCCATCAAAGTCGAAGAAGCAGGCACGAGCGGTTGAGCGCGAGCCTCCGAGGCCCATCCCGGCCGTAACGTCCGTGAAAATGCCGTAGCGGTTATTGTGATACAACGTGTTCTGGCCGGTTCCCATGTATCCGGGCCGAACCAGGTAGAGGTCGGGATAACCGTCGCCATCGTAACCCACCCAGGTGGCGTCCCACGCCACCGGGGCTCGAGAAAGCCCGGCAGCCCTCGTCACGCCGCGAAAGTTTCCTCCTTGATTCCGATACAGCCTGACGCCAGAACCCCTGCCCGTGAGGACGAGTCCCGGGTAGTCGTCATGGTCGAAATCGGCGGCTACGGCGCGACCGCTTGCGAGCTTCGCCGGCACGCGCGGGAAGGAGATCGCCAAGCGAGGCCCGGAATACTTCAGGCAGCGGCAAGCTAAATGAAGAACCGCAAGGGCGGTCGACCTCTCTTGTGGTCGGGAAAGTTCTTAGGGGAGTTCCTAGAAGCTATTTCAAGACCCTCTGTAGCTCATTGAAACGAAGGTCGTAGCCATGATGATTCGCGATTTGGGAGAAGGAGGTAGCAGGGCCTTCGTGAAAATAAAGGAGTTAGGTCCTCGCGCCAATTCCTCGTGCCAGATCACTCGGGTTTGGTTAAGCAAATCAACAATTTCCATGGGGTTTTGAAATAGCTTCTAGGATCTCGCCTGGGGATTCAGGGGCGAGTCAATTCCTGTGGACCACCCTGAGAAAATGTGCGAAATTTCTGGACGCAACCTTCGGGTACTGGTACTCCCAAGTTGTAGACAAAATGTGGAAATGGTTGGCCATATCTTTAGAGAAGTTTTTTTATTGTCGTCATACTATTTTTATTTTCAGTTAGTTACAAGTTTTTGGAGTGGTTCGAGAATTGCAGGGCTCGCTGGGGGCTTCTCCCAGCCAGGCCGGAGCTAGGGGTGTCCTCCGCTTAGGTGACGCAGCTTCCTTCTGGCTGCTCGCCCGTTGATTGCTATCGAGAAGCCCAAAAGGCAATCTCTGGTTGCTCATCTGGCAGCTAGCTTTGCCGGGCCAGACGAGCAGATTGACTACTCAGGACGGCAGCTATCAGCGGCGGCATGACTGTTTCGTGGTGCCAACGATGGGGGGCCGATGCAAACGCAGACTCAGATCAACAAAGAGACCCCGGCGGGCCTCCTCGTTGTGGATTCCGGGAATCGACCCGTATATGCGAATGCTGAGGCCATTCGCGTTCTCGTCTTTCCGGAAGATACTGAAAAGATCAACTCCTCAGGCAGCTATCTCGCTGAGAAGATCCGATCCGTCGTCCTGAACGGTGAAGGCACCACTTGCCTCCCTTCCGCGAGGGACTTCGTCTCAGGGAGGCGACACTATCGGTGTCGCTGCTTCGTTTTGGAATCTGGCTCCAACAAACCCGGCGCGCGAATTGTGGGCATCCTTATCGAGCGAGTGCGGCAAGCGTCTTTTCTCGTCTCGGCGATGGGGAACCAGTTCCACCTAACCTGCCGGGAGAAAGAGACCGTGACACTGCTATCCGAGGGGCTCACCAGCAAGGAGATTGCCGGGCGGATGCAGATAAGCGCCAATACCGTCAAGGCCTTCTTGCGCGTGATCATGGTCAAGATGGGCGTTTCCAACCGCTCAGGCATCTTGGGGAAGGCTCTCCGACACTAAATCCAGGTAGTGCGCCCCAAGCCCACCTCAGGGCCAATTGCATTTGCAGATTCGCTCCCCGACCATGGCTTCCATGTGGGGATCGAATTTCTCCTTCGAGGGGCGTGTGGCGGCCCCTTTACCGCACCACCTTCGGTGGGGTCAAGGCCGCGGCCAAGTCTTGGGGGTTTTGTGTCCCGCCTGTGCACGGATTCGGCGAACTTTCGCCCCCAAACAGATTAATTCTTTTGGGCTAGGCCTTTCTTGGGATTGACACCGGGACGTATCGGGCTTTTTATAGTCGACGCAACGGCAGTCCACCTACTCATAGCAGGGACTAACGCACGCCCCTGCTAGTCGTTGGAGACCGAAGTTGTTTGGCTACGCGCACAGCCGCGAGTTTCAGTCTCTCGAGTGCTGGCCGCGCGCACGTCCGAGACCAAAGCAATCAGAAAGGAACATAAGGAGGAAAGTTTATGCGAACTAGGATGCCGTGGTTGATTCGATGTCCTAACCCGCGGCGATTTTTGCCGTCTTCCACCCTTGTGACTGTTGCCTTGCTCAGCGTCCTTGCGGTGACTGTATGGGCTTCTGTAGGACCGACCGTCGTCTTTCAGCTCGATGGCAACGCGACCGTGGACAACACTGCCACTCTCACCTGCCTCGATAACGGGGGCAATCCCCTATCGCCTCTCCCCGTTGGGTGCGACGACTGGGATTTGCTAAACGGAAACGGGAGTGGCGGTTCCGCAGGCAATTCGTCAGTTCGTACTTTTATCGCCGGCCCATCCTCTCCCGAAACCTTCGCCACGGGCGGCTCGAAAGACCCGCTCGACATCACTAATTGGAGGTGGACGACAGGCTCGGTACCTGCCAAGGACAACCTGACGAACGGTTACGCGGCCGCGTATGATGCCTCTTTCACGAACAATGAGCTCATACTCGAATTCGGCGCCGATCGTTTGGCCCAGAATGGCGACTCCAACATCGGCATCTGGTTCTTCCAGCAGCAGGTCGCACCCCAGCCCAATGGAACGTTCTCCGGCATGCATGTCAACAATGATGTGTTTATCGTCTCCGCGTTTACTGGAGGCGGTGGGATTTCCACCATTACCGCGTACGTCTGGGACAACACATGCACGAAAGCCGTTGGCACTACCGTGGGGCAATGTGCGGACAGTAACCTCCGCGTGCTCTTCAACTCCGCGACCGTTTGTGGTAGCGCGGACGCTTGCGCACTCGTCAACCCTAGCCCGATTTCAGTGACTTGGCCCTATACGCCGAAGTCCGGCCCTTCCGGCACTGTCCCCACCGGAGGTTTCTACGAAGGCGGGCTCAACCTCACTCAACAGTTCGCCGCCTTGGGTGTCACGACCCTTCCCTGCTTCACCACCTTCCTGGAAGAGACCCGCTCGTCTCAGTCTACCTCGGCCGTGCTGAAAGACTTCATTGGCGGCAGCTTCCCCCTTTGCGGTCTGACTGTCTCGAAAGCCTGCACACAGTGCAACGTCGTCCAGAACGGGACGGTCCTCGAATACACGGCCAGCGGCCAAGTATGCAACGTGGGCGTCGGTCCTCTATTCAATGTGGTGGTCACAGACACGCCGCAGACGCCTGCAGCCCCTGTCACAATCAACATCGGGCAGCTGAACGCCCCCTCATCCACGTTTAATGGTTGTGATAACTGGGGTCCTATACTAATTGACTATTCTGGCCCGAACGCTCCGAATCCGGCGACGGATCAGGCGAGCGCCTTAGGATTCACCGCACAGTCGGGTGGGAATGAAATAGATGCCAAACCCACGGGCCTTAAGACTTGTCCGGTGTGCGTGCTTAACCCGAATCTCATGGTCACCAAGACCTGCTCCACGAATATTCAAACCATGGGTACCAATCCTGCCTTCGTCGTGGTGCGGAGCGACTACAACGGCACGGTTCAAAACACCGGCAACGTCAAGTTAACTAACGTTTTCGTGACCGACTCTCCGGATGGCCAGACATTTAACCTTCCGGACCTCCTGCCGGGGGCCACGGAGTGCTATCCCGATCCTACCAGTTGCGCTGCGGTCGCGAGCTTCTTCCCGAGCACATTCACCCCCGTCAGCCCGGGTAGAGCGACATTCAGCGACGCCGTCACGGCTAGCGGTAAGAGCGCCTTGCCGCCCAACACTGTCCAAACCGCTGGGCCAATTCAGGCAACATGCCCGCTGTGTCCTCCGGGTTCTGCTGCTTGCCCGGCGCCGTAAAGCAACTTACAGTAAAACCAAAGGGGCGATGGACTTCGGTCCATCGCCCTTTTCTTTGCTGGGAGCGTGTTGAGAGGCCTCAACACACAGGCTGCGGTCGCGGTCCCGCGCGGCCAGGGGAGCGTGCCCAGATTATTGCGCCGTGACGGTTATTGCCTGCGCGGCGGTGTTCCCAAGTGCGTCGTACGCCTTCGCCTGGATCTTGTGCAAAGCACCTGGCTTCGCGGGGACCTTCCAGGGGTAGTTGTAGGGCGCCGTCGTGGCAATGCCGAGCAGATTGTTGTCAACGTAGAAGTCCACCCTAGTCACTTTCGCGTTGTCTGACGCGGACGCACTCACCATTACCTTCTGATTCCGAGGGACGGTACTGCCATTTGTGGGGTTTGTTACCGCTACGGCGAGACTCGACGCCGTCAGGTTGCTGACGGTAACGGACACTATTGCGGAGAGCCCGATGTTGCCCGCAGGATCGTATGCTTGCGTCTGAAGGCTGTGACTACCGTTTGCCACGCTTGCCGTGCTCCACGCGAAGCTATACGGTGACGACGTCGCCGTAGCCGCAACGGATCCATCCACCAGGAATTGGACTTGGGTGACCCCTACATTGTCTGAGGCGGAAGCGGAGACCGATACGGTTCCGGAAACTGTGACGCCACTAACTGGATAGGTGATAGAAGTTGTGGGCGGTGTCGTATCGGGCGGAGCAGGGGCCAGATTCGAAAGGTCGAGCGTGTGTACCTTCTGGTCCGGGGTCAGGAACGAAACCTGGGGCTGATCCGTGCGAAACGCGAGGAAGCCAGGATCCCGTTGCGCGCTGGCCACATTGTAATTGGTGTAGTCATAACCCACGAGAAGAGGAGCAGTCCAGGCGCCGCTTTGGTATTTGCTGGCATAGACTTCGTTCCAGGTGAGCGCCTGGGAGTTGATGGGCTCGTAGGCGAGCCAGAGTGTTCCGTCAGCTAGAACAGAGAATCCGAATTGAACTCCTCTCTCCATGTAGTTCAGGAAAGGAATGAATGTCCTCGACCCATCGGCGCTGACTTGCGCAATGGTCGCATAGGCCTGCTTGAGGAAGATCGCGTTCATGTCATTCAGCAGGGGGTCAACATAAACTATTTGGAACTGGTTGGTCTGGTAAGCCAGCAGGATTGCGTTGCGGGTGGGATCGGAAACAGCAGCGAGGAAAGGAAACTCCCCTTGCGGGCCATTGATCCCGTCATTCGTCGGGTTAATATAATCGGCCTTTGTCCAATCGAGGACAATGTTGTTGGAGAGTTCGGTGAAATGAAAGGCGATAAGATCGTAAAAACCGTCCCGCTTGGAGAACGCCCAGATGCTTTTGTCCAAAGGATGCTGCGCCATGGTCATCTGGGACATGGGGTTGTTTCCACCATTCATAGTTGGGGTCGTGACTGGATACTGAACGGTCCAGTTCCCGCCGGTGCTGCTGTAAGCAAAGCCTGCGTCTACAGAGCCGTCAGTTTTGATGTAACGATCTTCATTCCATGCCACTATCAACGCACCGCTCTGAAGGCGCATCATGGACTTCGCGAAGGAACCACTGTCACCTAGAGATTTCGTTGAAAGGAGTGTGGCTGAGGTCGTGGGAGTTCCATTCAGTGTGTACTGGCTGACTAGCACCTTTCCACCTGCGTAAGGATCGAAGGAAAGAGCCCACAAGTTCGTCGCACTCGTGAGGACATAATCCGCTTCGATCTGGCGGTACCCGGGGGACGT
>JGI25382J43887_10000860_pt1 | contig 11363 bp, 8 predicted proteins | sample GraSoi013_1_40cm_3_FD_43887 | JGI IMG/M metagenome (IMG submission 43887) | reverse complement strand
GCGCCGCATTGTAGCGTATCGGGAACACTGATGGGCGAGCGCGAGCTCCCGCGTGGGACGCGCGGACCCCGATCACCGACGTCGAGAACTCGAGGTCGTGAAGACGCAGTTGATCTCGCCCGGCATCGACTGTGACGGCCGGTCCACTACGAGCCCCCCGATTCCTTGTCCGGTGGACGTCGAGAAGGGTCTTCGCCATGCCGGAACGCGAGTGGGGGCGGCCGGTTTGTCACCAGCATGGAGCGTGGTCCCGCGGCGAGGAGGATGGCGCCGGGAATGTCGAGGCCGCGGTCACCGACGACGAAGACGCGGCCGTTCGAGGCCCACAGGCGCTCGAACCCCTCGCGTGTCAGGAAAAGACCCGACGCGTCGCCCCTCCTGTAGCCGAAGAGGAGGTCGCCGCGCGCACTATCGAGCATTCGGGTCGGGTAGCCCGTGTAGAGCGATACGCCGCAGTAGTCCTCGTAGGTCCCCCAGACGACGAGCTCCGCCGTCGGCTCCCAGAGCGCGCGGATGATCGGCGCGAGATCACGCTGCGAGCGATCCGGAGCAACCAGGCGATGGCCGAGCTCGGCGAACCACACGAGCCCGACCGCCCCGAGCACCCAGATCGTGAATGCCAGACGCGCGCGAGAGAGGCGCGAAGCGAGCANGGCCGCGCCTCCGAAGAGAAGGATGAACACNGCGAAGGGGCGGATGAGCCTCAGGCATCGCTCGACCACGGCGAACGACACGTCTGGATGAGCGACGAGGTAGTCGCGATAGACACCGTCGAGCAGCGTGATGAGCGAGGTCAGGAACTCCGCGGTGCTCTCCCGGGAAGCAACGAGCCACGGAACGAGCGCGACACCGATGCCGAGCACGATCCACGCGGCGACGCGAGCGCCGGCCGGCGCGGGTCGGGCGTCGATCGCGCGTCGCCAGTACGCTGCGACGATCACGGCGAGGGCCGGGAAGGCGGGCAACGCGTAATACTCAAGCCGCGACGCGCTCGTGGTGAAGAACGCCAGCACCCACACCGACCAAGCGAGCGGGAGCGCGAGACCCCTCCTGAGATCGGGTGAAGCGACCGCGGCGGGGAGGAAGAGCGACCACGGGAGGAGCCAGAGGGCGGTCGCGAGCCAGAAGCCGCCGATCGAAAGCGGCGTGTAGTCGACCGGCTCTCGTGCGTTGAAGAACCGGAGGACGTGCTCGTTCACGAAATAGAAGCGCATGAAAGCAGGGTCGCGCGCGGCGAGGAGGAGGTGCCAGGGGACAAGGACGAGCGAAACGATCGCCGCTCCAAGGAGCGGGCGGAGGTCGTGCGGAAGGCGCTTCCGGCCGAAGAGCAGCCAGCAGGTGCTGGCGGTCCCGAGCGGCAAGACAATGCCCACGAGGCCCTTGGTGAGTCCGGCGAGCGAGAGACCACTCCAGAACAAGAGGGGGCCAAGCAGGCCGCGGCGTCCTCGCACGGTGAGCACGAGGCCGAGGAACGAAACGGCAAGCCAGAGACCGAACAGGGTGTCCGTGAAAAGGGACCGGCCGTAAAGGAGGGGGCCTGCTGAAGTCGCCAGGACGAGCGCCGCGAGCGGTGCCGCCGAGGCGCCGAGAAGCTCGTGAGCGAGGAAGAACGTGACCGCCACCGTGGCGATGTACGACACCGCGCTTGGCAGGCGCGACGCCATCTCGTTCTGGCCGAACAGGCGGTAGGAAGCAGCCACACTCCAGTAGAGCAACGGCGGCTTCTCATAGTAGCGGACGCCGTTCAAGCGCGGCTGCACCCAGTCGCCCCTCTCGAGCATCTCGCGCGCGATCAATGCGTACCGGGCCTCGGCAGGGCTTGAGAGCGGCCGCTCGCCGAGTTGGTAAAGGGCAAGAACGACCGACAGGGCCAGGCAGCCGGCCAGATGCAGAGCCGTCCGGTCACTCATCAGCCAGAACGCGCTTCGCCTCGGAAGAAGGCGATCGTCCGCCCGAGCCCCTCGTCGAGAGACACCTTCGGTGCAACCCCGAGGATGACACGCATCCGCCGGATGTCTGGGACTCGCCGTGGGATGTCCTCGTAGCTCGACCCGTACACGTCTTCCTGGCGGACGTTTTGGATCTCCGACCTCGATCCGGAGATCGCGATGATGCGCTCGGCCAACGTTCGGATCGACACCTCCTCGTCGGTGCCGACATTGAACGTCCCGCCGACCGCCTGCGGGCTGAGTCCCGCTGCGACCGTCGCGAGGATCGCGTCGCTCACATACGTGAAACAGCGCGTCTGGCGGCCGTCGCCGATCACCGTGAGCGGCCGGTCGCGCAGCGCCTGCCCGAGGAGGATCGTGACCACGCGCCCGATGTCGATCGCGTCAAGCCGCGGACCGTACACGTTGAAGTAGCGGAGCACCGTGACGGGGAGACCCATCTTCGCGAAGGCGAAGCAGAAGTGCTCGCCGACCGCCTTTGAGGTTGAGTAGCACCAGCGGTCGGTGGCGGTCGATCCGAGGATGCGGTCATCCTCCTCCCTCCAGGGGATCCTGGGGTTCCGGCCATAGACCTCTGATGTGGAGGAGAAGACCAGGCGCTTACCGTGCCTGAAGGCGAGCCTCAGCACATTCTGCGTCCCGTTGATGTTGACGTTCAGCACTTCGTGCGGGTCGCCGACGTAGTGCTCGACGCCGACGACCGCGGCGAGGTGGTAACGAGGTCGACCCGGGCGATGAGCCCGTCGAGGATCGTCTCGTTGAAGAGGCTGTCGTGGACGAAGTGGAGCGCGTGATGCCCGAGCAAGTGGCGGATTTTGAGGGTCGGTCCGCGGTCGAGGATGAACACCTCGTCGCCGCGCTCGAGGAACGCGTCGGCAAGGTGCGAGCCGAGGAAACCAGCGCCTCCGGTGATCAGAACCTTCATAAAGTCTCCTGGAGCTTCGGGGCTTCGTCCGAATGACGCACCGACACGACGCCGCAAGGCGCACGGACTCCGCGCCCTTGCTCGCGGGTGATCCCGCGGCGACGTCAGCTGGCGGGACTTAGGTGGTTGGAGGGGCGCGCGTCTGCCACGACGAGAGCGCGCGAGCCGGCGGCGGACTCTCGACGGACAGGGACAGCACGGCGATGACAACCGCGACGGATTCCGGTTCGTAAGATGGCCGAGGGTCCGCGATACTCACCCCAGACGTCGCCAGCAGCACGACGTCGTCATAGTCGCCATCGTCCCAGAAACCGGCGATCCACGCGGGATCGGGCGGACTGGCGTATGCCAGGGGCCCTGCCGAGGCGAGCGCGCCGATGAGGAGGAGAACGAGGAGACGCCGAACGCTCACGGGTGGACGCATACCATTGGGCTGCTGCGTGTGTCAAGCGATTGGGGTTGTTGCGGGAGACGACGCCGCTCGCGATCTCGTCGACGACCGCGTCGACTCACGCGTCGCTACGCCACCTCCAGCGGGCGTGCCACCATGATGCCCGTGTGCGTCGGCACGCGCGCGAGGTACGTCGCGAGCTCCTCGTCGAGGATGACGGCTTTCTGGGTGGTCGACGCGTGCAGCAATCTCACGGTCCCGCCCTCGTCCCTGTAGCAGAACCCCGCGTGCGCGCAATCGAGACCGTCGATCGTCGTGGTCACCCCGACGATGTCGCCCGTCATCAAGCGCGGCTGGGCGGCCGCCACCTTCTCTCTCGGCACATACTGGAGCTCACGGGCGTTGATCTCGGCCTCGACGCGCGCGATCTTCCGGACCAGGTCGGGATTCGCCGTGAGCTGTCGGTAGGCCTCGGGATGCGTGCTCATGAAGTTGACCCGCTTGATGAAGCGCGTGGCTCCCGGAAGCTCGCGCGTGGTCAGACGGACGACTCCCTTGTGCGCGTTGTCGAAGAACCAGTCGCTGAGGTAGTGCAGCCGCGACACATAGTCGGTGAGCCGGCCGCCCCGGTACCGGGTGAAGGTGACCTCCGCCAGCAGCGCCTCGGATGTGCGCCCACCGCGCCTCAGCATTCGCGCGAAGGCGAGCGAGCTTTCCAGGAACGTGACGCAGTCCAGGCCGCGGAGGTTGACCGAGCAGACCTCGCGATCCTCGTAGAGCTCGAGCGTCGCGGCGACGTACGGCGTCTGCCGGAGGGCCATGCCGATGGCGCCGATGCGTTCGCCGATCGGCAGCTCGCGCCAGGCGCGCTCGCGCCCCAGCACCAACAACTGCTCGAACGTCTCCTGTCCTGCGAAGACGTTCGGATCTCGGTCGCGCGCCGGCACGGGATCCGGGCGCGAGATCGCGAGGACCCCGGCCCCCACCAGGGCCTGCCCCATCAGCGTCACGAACGCTCGCCGTTCCAGCGTCGAGCCACGCATCGCTCTTAGCATCGCACGGTGGAGGCGGCCGGCTCAACCGGGCGCGGGAAAGGACCACCGTGCGCGCTGAGCCACTTCCTCCGCGAGGGCGCGATGCTCGGCGCAGCCGATCACCGAAACGTCGGGCCGTGGTCCGGCGGTCGCGATGAGCCGGCGGACTGCCTGGCGGCGCTGCACGGCCGGAGCGAGGTCGAGCACGCCCCGGTCGATGTCTCGGCCAATCGCCGCCGCCGCCTCGTGTCGCGCCTCGGCACTGCGGCAGACGAGCGCAAGATCGCCGCCGGCGGCCAGGAACCGTCGAGCCGCGCCAGCGACGCCCCAGGTGCTGGCGACCGCGGCCATCTCGAGGTCGTCACTGAGGACGAGGCCGGAGAAGCCGAGACGCCGCCGGAGCAGGCCGCCGATGACCTCGGCGGAGAGCGACGCCGGGAGGGCCGGGTCGAGAACGCGGTACCGCACGTGGGCGACCATCACCGCCGGGCAGCCGGCTCCGAGGGCGGCGCGGAATGGAACGAGATCCCAGCGCTCCAGCTCGTCGATGGTCGCGTCGACGTCCGGCAAGGCGAGATGCGAGTCGACCGAGGTGCGTCCGTGCCCCGGGAAGTGCTTGGCGACGGGAACCAGCCCTTCGGAGAGCAGGGCCTCGACGAACGCGACGCCGCACGCGGCGATGATATCGGGGGCCGTCCCAAACGCGCGGTCATCGATCACCGTGTTCGCCGGATTGAGCAGGCAGTCGAGCACCGGCGCCAGCCCGGAGTCGAACCCGGCGGCGCGGAGTTCGCGAGCCATTGCCCTCGCGACAGCGACCGCCAGGTGAGGATCGCCCGAGCGTCCAACCGCTGCCGCAGGCGGAAACCGGGTGAAGGGAGGGGGCAGGCGGTGAACCCGTCCGCCTTCGTGATCCACGAGAACGAGGACATCGGGGCCGAGCTTCCGCGCGGCCGCCGTGAGCGCGAGCACCGTCTCGAGGTTGGGGCAGTTCCGCGCAAACAGGACGACGCCGCCCAGCCCGGCGTGCTCCGCCAGGGCCACGAGATCGTCGGGAACGCGCGTGCCCTCGAAGCCGACGGCCAGGGCGCGTCCGGGTCCCATCGGCACGGGCCGTCACCTCTTCGGTCCTGGCCGAAGGTCACTCGGCACAGTCTCTTCGACGAGCGATGCACGCAGGGCGAGCGGAACACCCTCGGCGGTCCGAGCCTCCTCGGCGTGACGGGCCACGCCCTTCAGTACCTGGTCCGGGGTGCGGAAGAGGACGCCGACACAAAAGACGACGAGCGCGCCGATCATGGGCCACCAGGTGAACGAGACTTCGGGAATCGCGAGGGGCTGCTGAAACGTCCGGTGGATGCCGAACAAGGGGGCCGCCGTGTTCAGGAGGGTGATGTTCAGCTTGCCAGCGACAACAGTCGCGAGGAGCCCCGCCGGNATGGCGACGATGTTTCCGGCGTCGGAACCGCGCCGTTNGGTGAGCATGCCGATGAGGAAGACACCGAGCATGGGGCCGAGGATGAATCCGGCGATTCCGAGCACGACCGGAATGATTCTCAAATCCGGNTTCGTCACCTTCGCATAGGCGAATCCGCCGGCGATGACGATCATGAGCACGGCGAAGAGGACCGTGAACCAGCGCGCGGCCTTGACGTAGTGCGCCTCGCTCTTGCCCNGNACCCACCGGANGTACCAGTCNTTCGTGGCGGCGGTCGCCAGAGCGTTGAGCGCCGCGGAAAAGGAGCCCATGGCGGTGGCGAAGATGCCCGCCAGCACAAGACCGCGGACGCCCACGGGCATGACGTTGAGGATATACGAGCCAAAGACGTCCGCAGCGGCCGTGGGCTGGAAGGTGGGGTCCTTCTGGTAGTAGGCGACGAGCAGGATTCCGATGAAGACGAAGGCGGANGCGATCGGCAGGTCCAGGAAGGCGGCCGTCACCAGGCTGCGGCGCGCCCTCTGGTGGGTCTCGGCNGTCAGCATCCGCTGAACCATGTCCTGATCGGTGCCGAAGGCGGCCATGTTGCCGAGTGTCGCCCCGATGAGCGCAGAGAAGAGGGTGTAGTCGCTCGCGAGAATCAGCTTGATGGAGTCCCACAGGCCCATCGCCGCAAGCTGGTGGCTCTCCTTCCACTTCGCGACGATGCTCGGTTCGAACCCGTGGAGGAAGTAGCCTTCGTGGGTGGTCAACTGCGGGACGGCCCGGATGACCTCGTGGAGTCCGCCGACGTGATTGAGCAGCGTGGCAATCGCGATCAACGCGCCGCCGAACATCAGGCAGGCCTGAATCAGGTCCGTCCAGATGACGGCCTTGATTCCGCCGAGCGCCGTATAGAAACAGGTGACGAGGGTCAGCGCGATGATCGCGATGAGATAGGGACCGACCGTCGTGACCGCCTGCTGGCTGAACTGCACCTGTCCGCCCGATACGAACATGCGGTACGCCAGCACCATCACGAGCGAGGGGATGAAGAGCCGCGTTCCCGACGCCAGCGTCCGCATGAACAGGAAGAGGGCGGAGACGTAGCCCTTGGTCCACGGCCCGAAGCGAACGCCCAGGTAATCGTAGACCGTGTANACCTTGAAGGTGTAGTAGGGCTTGAGGAAGACATTGCCGACGATGACGCGCCCGATGATGAGGCCCAGCACGAGCTGCACGTAGGCGAAGCTCTTGTTGGTGTAGCCCTCGACGGGCGCGCCGAGGAAGGTCGCCGCGCTGGTTTCCGCCGCGATGATGGACGCCATCGCGGCCCACCACGGCACGCGACGCCCTCCGAGTGCATAGTCATTCAGGCTCTTCCCCCGCCGCCCCGCATACAGCCCGATGGCGGTGATGGCGACGAAATAGAAGAGGATGATGAGTCCGTCGACCAGAAGCCGCCCGTCCGTGGCTCTCTCCCCTCGTGCGACTCAGGCGCTCCGCGGACCTCGTTGACACTCCTCTTCCCAGATTCGGTGGCATCGGCCGTGGAACCTGAGGACTCGGCCGTCCGGGAACCGGTATGCGACCTGCGCCCCGGCTCATCGCATGCCGCGCACCTCGCCACGCCGATCGCGGTATCCACGGTCATGTGCCCCGTCGGTGCAGTTCGCCGCCCTGGCTCCGTCGTGAGTGGCGCGACGGCCCGAGGCAAGGCGCCGGCGTCGAGCCGTTCACGGATCCTCTGTGTGACCGCTGTCTTATCCAAGTCGCGTTCCCTCGAATCGATCGTCCGCTAAGACGCGCCGCCGAGTCAAACTTCCCGTGGGCAGCTTTCGCCTACGCCGATCCCCGCGCGGTCGCGAACCGCGGCTATCTCCTGGAGACGGGGGCGGTTATCCTGGGGGCCATGCGGCGCTCGCCCTCGGCGCCCGGATCGAGATCGACTTTGTCGCGCGGCGTTCCTGAGCCTGGTGGAAGGATGGCTGGCGCCGCGCGCAGCAACGGATAAAGGTGGCGAACGGGTGAGGTGGGCGTGGACGATCGCCACCATGGTCGCCCTGGGCGGCGCGTGGAGCGCGGCGAGCGGTATGGATGATCGGCCGGTGATCGATCCCGGCGTCCGTGCCGTGGTCAGCGGAGGCACGCTGCGCGTCCTCGTGGAGCTTCGCGTTCCTCGTCGCGATCCCGTTGCCCTCAGGAACGCCCAGGATGAGGTCTTGCGCCGCCTGGCCGGCACCGGCGGCCGCCTCGCGCGCCGCTACGCGACGGTACCCCTTCTCGCGCTCGAGATCGACGCCGCCGCGCTGGCTCGGCTCGAGGAGATGCCCGGCCTCGTGATCCGCGTACGAGCGGACGATATCTCTCCTCCGTACGAGGGTCCCGCGCCTTCTCGCTGACCACCCTCTCGGGGTGACTTTTCTCTCCGAGTGACGTCTTGGGTCACCAGGACTGCCAAGCCGTCACTCGACCTTGCCGAAAGCCCTTCCCTTCAAGGGGCTTGCGTATGGCACGTTCGTTGCCCACTATGACGGCCCATGGCCGGCCGGGCGCTTTCGTTCCTCGCCGCGAGTCTGTTGCTGCTCGGGGTCCTCCTACCCACGAATGTGGTCGCGGCACCTGCCGACAAAGACGGTCACGTGGTGCCGACGGCGATCCACGACCGCGCGCGGGCCGAAGGCGAGGTGCGCGTCCTCGTCGAGCTCTTGCTTCCCTCCGGCCGCGTTGCCGAGGGTGCCGTGCCGAATCAGGCGAGGGCCCTCTACCGCCAAGAGATCACCGACGCCGCCTCGCGTTTGCTGAGCCGGCTCACACAGCACCCGCACCGTGTCCTTCGCCGATACGTGACGGCGCCACTGATCGCGCTCGAGGCTGGCCCGACGGCGTTGCAGGAGCTGGATGCATCGAGCTCGCTGGTCAAGCGGGTGACGGAAGACAGGATTCACACGCCGGTCCTGCTGGATAGTGTCCCGCTCATCGGCGCCGACAAGGCGTGGGCTCAGGGCTTCGACGGCACCGGCCTCGTGGTGGCGTTGATCGACACCGGTGTCGACTCGGCTCATCAGTTCCTCGCCGGCAAGGTCGTGGAGGAGGCGTGCTACTCGACCACGTCCGCGCAGCGGAGCACGACGCTCTGCCCGAACGGGGCCGACGAGCAGATCGGTACCGGGGCCGGGGTGTACTGTCCGCTCGAGCTCGAAGGCTGCTGGCACGGCACCCACGTCGCGGGCATCGCCGCCGGGAACGGGACGCCGTCCGGCCTGCCGATCTGGGGTGTCGGGCGGGGCGCCAGCATCATGTCGGTCCAGGTCTTCTCACGGTTCGACGGGTTCTTCGACTGCGGCGGCTCGCCACCCTGCATCGGCGCGTACACGTCCGATATCCTCGCCGCCCTCGAGCGTGTCTATGCCCTGCGTACCAAGCACCCCTTTGCCGCGGTCAACATGAGCCTGGGCGGCGGGCTCTTCAGCTCGACCTGCGACGACCAACCCTACAAGCCGTTCATCGACAACCTGCGCGCAGCCGGCATCGCGACCGTCGTGGCCTCCGGAAACAACGGGGCCATCGACCGGCTCAGCGCGCCGGCGTGCGTCTCCACCGCTGTGAGCGTCGGCGCGACGACCAAGGACGACCAGGTCGCGGACTTCTCGAACGTGGCCCCCTTCCTGTCCCTGTTCGCCCCCGGCGTCAGCATCATCTCATCGTTCGCCGGTGGCGGGTTCGCGATCGCGAGCGGGACGTCGATGGCGGCCCCGCACGTCGCCGGCACCTGGGCGGTGCTCAAGCAGGCCAAGCCGACCGCGAACGTCGACGAGATCCTCCAGGCCCTGACCGGCACAGGAGTCATGATCGAGGACACTCTCGCCGGAACGGGCACCACCCGGCCGCGGATTCAAGTCGACCTCGCGCTGAGCGCCCTCCTCAACCCGGGCGTGCCGATCATTTCCGGCATCTCTCCCAAGCGAGGGACGCTGGGCACAAGCCTCACCGTGACGGTCAACGGGATCAACTTCGAGCCCGGGGCGACCGCCTCGTTCGGCGCCGACGTCACGGTGACGTCGATGACGGTGGTCTCGTCCACTCAGCTCTCGGTCGCCCTCGCCATCGCCGCCACGGCGAATCCCGGTCCGCGCGACGTCACGGTGACGAACCCCGGCGGGCAGACCGTGACCCGNGCGGGCGGCTTCACGGTCCTGCCGCCGCCGCCNGCGNTCAGCCTGGCGTTTCTGGGGAAGCTNCGCGACAAGGTGGGGCAGGGCAATNNGGCCTTCAGCGCGGACGGCGCGCTCGACGGCAGCTTCCGGGTGACCGTCCAGGGCGGGGTCTGGCCTCGGACNGTGACGCGGCTCGAGCTGCGCTCCAGCGGCGGCGTCTGGGACACCGACCCCGCGACCGCGCACTGGGCCCTCGGGGCCTCAGCGAGCCTCGACGGCGCGCTGCTCAACGCCGGGACCGGGACGGTGAGCTTCGGCGTCGCCGACGGCGGCGCCTTCTTCGCATTCGCTTCCGATCTGAACCCCACCGTGTTCAATAGCGGGACGGGCTTCACGCTCACCGCCAACTTCGCCGACGGTACCTCCGCCGTCGCGACCTTGAGCCTGCCGATCGTCCCCACGATCTCGAGCGTGTCGCCGAGCACCGGGCTTCAGGGAGCGAACCTCACCGTTACGGTGACGGGCACGAACTTCAAGGCGGGGGCGAGCGCCGGGTTCGGCGCCGGCATCACGGTCGGCTCGACGACGGTGGTCTCGTCCACCCAGCTCTCGGTCGCCCTCGCGATCGAGGCCACGGCGGCGATGGGCCCGCGTGACGTGACGGTCTCGAATCCCGACGGCCAGTCAGTGGTGCTGACGGGCGGCTTCACGGTGACCCCGCCACCGCCGACACTCAGCCTGGCGTTTCTCGGCAAGCTGCGGGACAGGGTGGGGCAGAGCAACTCGGCCTTCAGCGCGGACGGCGCGCTCGATGGCACCTTCCGGGTGACCGTCCAGGCGGGGAGTTTCGCCCGGACAGTGACACGGCTCGAGCTGCGGACCGGCGGCGGGGTCTGGGACACCGATCCCGCGACGGCGCACTGGGCTCTCGGGGCCTCGACCAGTCTCGACGGCGCCCTGCTCAACGCCGGGACCGGGACGGTGAGCTTCGGCGTCGCCGACGGCGGGGCGTTCTTCGTATTCGCGTCCGATCTGAACCTCACGGCGTTCAGTAGCGGAGCCAGCTTCACGCTGACTGCTAACTTCGGCGACGGCACCTCGGCCAGCGCGACCGTCAGCGTGCCGCTCACGCCGACGATCGCCAGCGTGTCGCCGAGCAGCGGGGTTCAGGGAGCGAGCCTCACCGTCACGGTGGCCGGCACGAACTTCCAGGCCGGGGCAAGCGCCTCGTTCGGCGCCGGCATNACGGTCGGCTCGACGACGGTGGNNTCGTCCACCCAGCTCTCGGTGGCCCTCGCGATCGGGGCCACGGCGGCGATGGGCGCGCGCGACGTGGCGGTGTCGAATCCCGACGGCCAGACGGTGGTGCTGACGGGTGGCTTCACGGTGACCCCGCCGCCGCCGACGCTCGGCCTGGCGTTTCTCGGCAAGCTGCGGGACAAGGTGGGGCAGGGCAATGGGGCCTTCAGCGCGGACGGCGCGCTCGACGG
>JGI25382J43887_10000855_pt1 | contig 11373 bp, 8 predicted proteins | sample GraSoi013_1_40cm_3_FD_43887 | JGI IMG/M metagenome (IMG submission 43887) | reverse complement strand
CGTTCCATCTGTGGATGCGTTGTCCACCAAGATCACTTCCCACGGAAACCGACCCTCGCACCTCTGGCTGGCGAGATGGGCAAGCGTGGCGGGCAAGCGGCTGGCGCTGTTATAGCAGCACACGATAGCGCTCACACCTGTGGGTACTGTCAGCTCGCGGGCCCGCTGCGCCTTTGCGTCCCTTTGCGGCGATGAATCAGTGGTTGCCAACATTGGATCCCCTCACCGGTCCGGCTCAACTCACACGTTAAGCTCGGGAGCCGGCTGTGCGACCGCATCGGCTCCGCTAGCCTGGCTGAGTGAATTGAGTGCATCGGCTGAGCCGTGGTCACCGCACTCCGTAATTTCGACAACGCGGCGAGCCATGTCTTTCCAGGTGTAGCTGCGCAGGGCGTTGCTGAACGGCTGAAATGCATTCTTCCAGTAGCTCATGTGAGAGCGCCAACGAAGCAGCCGGGCGGCCAGATCATCTATGTCTTCCGGGTCCGGCAGAAGCATCTCTGACAGCTCAACCGGATAGCGTTCGGCTACTCCAACCGAACGACTGGCAAGCGCGGGTACTCCACGGCAGATCGCCTCCTGCACGTTGAGGCCAAAGGGCTCGTACCGGGCCGGACTCACCAGAAGATCAGCAGCAGCAAGCACGTCGCGAACACGATTGGTAAAACCCAGCAGCCGGACGCGGGATGAGAGCCCACTTGCCGCGATATCGGACTGCCACCGACCAAGCCTTCTACCGTCTCCCACCACGACGAGATTGGCGTCCCAATCCAGACGCCCGCACAAGGCGCGCCAGACGGACCAGAGGATGTCGAACCCCTTTCTTTGATCGTGCCCCAGGGCGCCGACGAAAACAACCAGAGGACGCCCGTCTTGCCTCAGCCGGGAGCGAGCCCAAGAAGTTTCTTGAGGTGTTGGCGGACACCAACTCGGGTCTGCACCTAAATAGATAATGTGGACGCGGCCGGGATTCACGCCCAAGTTCCGGATCAGGTCGCTACGCGTACGGTTCGAATTTGCCAGTACAAGCTTCGCGCTGGAAATGGCCCGCTGCTCGCGTCGCTTCGAGATAGCCGCTGTAATGCGATGCCTGGCGCCGGACCAAACGGGCGCGCCCCTGGGGGTGTAGGCATGGTGCACATAATGAACCCAATTGATGTCGGGCCAGATGCAGTTACCGCCATTGACGACCACTCGGGAGCGGGGCCACTGGCTGACCACCTTCTGAGCCACTGCCCGCCCGGTCCGATCCAAGAACCATTCTCCGAGAAAGAATGATTTTGCAGGCCGAGGAACAAGATGCACTCTCACACCGGGATGCTCGGAAAATTCCGGGTCAACTTGATGTGTGACCAAGTGCAAGGGGGTCTTGCGCTCCAGGAGGAAGGCGGCCAAAGCTCCATTGGCTTTGTCCATCCCGCCGCAAGAATGAAAGCCTCCGGCAACCAGAACCCATGGAACGAGCTCTACCTTGCGGTTTTCCACAGCGATGCTTTCAAAGCGATTGGTCATACTGCCACACCGGAATTGCGCTTCCGGACGGAACCTGAGTCTCAGGGGACTGGCACGCAGCGGTTCCCTTTTCCCGTGGGGCGGCAATCCACCCCGTTGTCAAAAGCAGCAGACAGGTTTGGGGGATAGAAGTAAGCAAGCCAATGCCAATGAGACCAGTGGCAAAGTAAGCCACCGTGGTGAACCAAGCCAGACGTCGCCCGAAGCTCCAAGGATCTTTCCGAGATACAACTGGCCGAGTAAAGACCCAGACGATAAACCCCACCCACAGGCACAGTCCGGGGATGCCTAGCTCCAGCAATATCCGCCCGTACTCGTTCTCTATTTGAGTGGAATTTCGAATGAGGTCCTGCAGGAAGTAGGGGATGCTTGTGCCTCCGCCTCCCAACCCATTTCCTAAGGGGTATTTGCCTGCGAGCTCTAGGAAGCCGCGATTTACACTCCCTGCAATGCGTTGGACAACAAAATTTGTATCCGATAGTTCGGTAAATCTCTGGAGTCGCTCCTCGCCGGACACGATCAACCCAATACCGCACAGGGCCACCAACCAAGCCATTCGGGTTGACGGTTTTAGATGACCCGAGAATGCACTGACGACCAGAATTAAGAGCATGACAACGAAGTGGCTGCGAGTTCCGGAGAGGAAGACCCCCAGAACCGATACGAACAACGCGGCGAAAAGAAAATAGCGTTGCCAAATCCGTAAGCGCTTCTGCAAACAGGCTCCGAGTAGTAGGGGAATGGTCATCACCATCGTCCCGGCGTAGGCATGGGCACCGGTAAAGGACGAAGGGATTCGGTATGCACTATAGTTCGCCACGTCTTTGCTTTTGTAAATCAGCTCGGTTACGGCGTTCTGAGGAAAGAATGGCTCCAAGCCCATGAAGAATTCGACGCCTGCCAGAACGAAGGCCAGAAAGTTGAGAACCGCAAGTCCAAGGGCCACCTTGTTGAGCTCTTCTTGCCCCAATCGGGCACCAATCAACAAGAATGGCAACAGAAAGGCATTCCCTCTCAGACCCACGAGTTGGATCAATGGGTCCTGCATAGGGAGAAGGAAGAACAGGGCCGGCCAGAGTATCAAAACGCCGACCCAACGCTTCAGGTGGCGAAATTCAGCGCTTTTCGCAGACTTCAGGAGATTCGGAAGCTGAGCTGCGTAGAGCCCAACGACCGCGGCATCAAAAATGAAATGGGAGAAGGTCTCTAGCAAATTGGCACGCACGATGCCGTAGGCGTACCCCGTGGCCAGGACGACGAGTACGCCGGCGACCAGCGAACGACGACCGGCCAGGAAGGCAATCAAGGCCGCGACGATGCAGAGAATCACTGAGACCATTTCTTTCCTAACTACGCGCGACCTACAGTTGGTGCTGCGCGGCAGCGGCAGTGGTTGGTTTTGTCGATCGCACGTGCCTAACAAACGCTGCAACATCCGCGTGCACCATTAAGCAGACCAGGCCCTCAAAATCGACCCTCGGTTTCCAGCGCAACTCCCTCCGCGCGACACTTGCATCGGCCCGCAGATCGTGGATTTCCCCGGTGCGAAACAGCCGCGGATCCACTTCTACGTAGTCCTCAATTTGGGCACTGTCTCCGTTGCCATTGCCACCATTCAGCTTCGCCAGCACCTGGGCGATGAACTCCGCGACGCTGTGCGACTCGCCGGTTCCGATCACGTAATCTTTCGGCTCGGGCTGCTGCAACATAGCGTGCATCGCCCTGACGTAGTCGCCAGCAAATCCCCAATCTCTCCTAGCTTGCAAATTGCCCAGCTTCAGCTTGGTGCGATCGCCGTACATCCACCTGGCAGCCGCCATGGTAATTTTGCGTGTAACCATTTCTGGGCCGCGGCGCGGAGACTCGTGGTTGAAAAGGATTCCGCCGACCGCGTACAAGCCTCGGAGGCGATAGACTTCCAGAAGACGATGAGCCGCCATCTTGGAGGCGCCATAAGGGGAAGTAGGATTCATGGGGGTGTTCTCATTGCAAACCCCATCCGCGTTCCCAAACATTTCGGAGCTGGAAGCCTGGTAGATGCGCGTTTCTGGCTTCTGCTCCGCGATGATCTTCAGCAATCGCGCTAAGCCCCCGACGTTTATATCGAAGGTTTCCGCGGGGCATTCCCAACTGGTCGGCACAAAGACTTGGCCGGCGAGGTTGTAAACCTCATCAGGCCAGGCCTTCCGAAAGGCCACCTCCAGAGAGGTAGCATCGCGCATATCGCCGTAGAGCAGCTCAATCTGGTCACGAATCGGCTCCAGCCAGCGCACGCTTTGTGGCTCGCGCCGGACTAGACCATAGACCTCATAGCCCAGTTCGAGCATGTACTCAGCCAGGTAGCTCCCGTCCTGCCCTGAGATCCCAGTGATCAGTGCCCTCTTCATAGCCATGAACCTTTCGTCAGGCCCTTCTCGCCTCGATCTCTCTAGTCAGAACTCCGCGCCTTCGGACAGCCGGGGCTAGCACGACAAGTAGGTCCAGTTCTGGATCCTTCGTTGGTGTGGGTGGAATGCGCTCATCTTGCACCCCTACCCAGCATCAGAATCTTAATGGTCTGAAAAAGAATCAGCAGATCAAGCCCAGGCGACATGTTTTTGATATAGAAGAGGTCGTAGGCCAGTTTTTCGGCGTTATCTTTGACGGAAGCACAGTAGCCGCGGTGGATCTGGGCCCATCCGGTCGCTCCCGGCTTGACCGTCCAGCGCTGCCGGTAGAAGGGAATCTGCCGCGCCAGCTCCTCCTCCTGTTCGAGAACGAACGGCCGCGGCCCCACGAAATACATGTCACCCCGCAGGATGTTATAAAGCTGCGGAAGCTCGTCCAACCGGCTGCGACGCAGCCAGCGCCCCACGCGGGTGATGCGATCGTCTCTTTCTTGCACCGGCCTAAGATCGCCATTCCGGTCGGCGCCGTCGCACATGGAGCGGAACTTATATAAGGTGAAAATCTTGCCGTATTTTCCGACCCGTTTCTGGCGGAAAATGACCGCCCCGGGTGAATCGAGGCGAACTGCCAGAGCGATCAGGAGCATCAGGGGCGAGCACAGCAGCAAACCCACCGCCGAAAAGATAATGGAAAAGATGCGCTTGTACAGAAGCAAAGGCCGCAGATTGGAGAAGCCTGGGGAGAACAACAACCAACTGAGCCGGAGCGATTCGAGGGGAGCCTTGCCGGTCACCCTCTCGTACAGTTCCGCCCCATCTTGGATTTCGACGCCGCGGGCCTTGAGCTGAAGGAGGAACTCCACAGGCAGCTTGCCGCGGCGATCGCCCATGGTGACGATGATGCGGTCAATTCTCTGGGACTCAACGAGCTGGGAGAGTTCCTCCAGCCGGCGCGTCGCGCCAGATCCATCCGAGGCATCGGTCAAATTGTGATCTTGACTGACCCGACCGGCGACAGCGATGCCCAGCTCAGGTCGAGTTTGGAACTCATGGATGAGGTGCTGCGCCGAGGGCGCATCACCCAAAATCAGCACCCGCTCGGCGAAGCGGGGCCAACTGTTCAGGGCCAAGAACAATTGGCGCCCGCCGATCACAAATATCGCGCCCAGGATGACGCCGACCAGAAAAATTCCGCGGCCCAGCCTCACTGGAGGATAGGTATAGTAGAGGGCTGCTTGGACCACGGAGACGGTGCCCAACACCTGGGCAAAGCGGGTAAGCACCTCGCGGCGGCTGCCGAGAACAAACGTGTCGTACAGATCGAAGTAGTACATGCAGAGGACGAAGATCCCACTCACCAGCAAAATCTTCAGAAACCCCCGCTCATAAACCAGAATCAGGTCCGCATCGATCACTCCGGACCAAAGGATAGTCGAGGCGACGAATGCCAGCACCACGACAAACGCTTCTGACACTCCCAGCAAAAGAGTGCGAGGAGGAAAATATGCATGGAATAAGCGAATCACGAAGGAGCCCCGTTCTTAGTGTGTATTCTTCGGTGATTCTTCGCAGCCGTGCGGTCTTGCGAGTCCTCGTAATAGCTTTGGTCTAGGCCCGCGGCTTCATTCAGGACTAGACCAAGAAGAGTGGCATTCTTCAGAGTGTCGAGCGCCTTCTGCAGAATTTTCTTGCGGGTTTTGTTCTCGCGGATCACCAGCAATACCCCATCGGATAGACGAGTCCACAAATCGGCATCGGCCAACGGCAGCAGTGGTGGCGCGTCGATCACGATCCAGTCAAAGGATTCCGTGAATTGGTCGAGCAGTTGGGGCAGTTGAGAAGACTGAAGAAGCTCCAAAGGATGTTCGCGAAGAGTCCCGGCGAACAGGACCCACACTGGAAGACCAGCCATTCGGTAAAGAAACTTCGCCGGCGACCCTCCCAGGTGCAACAATTCGCTGAGGCCCTTGAGCTCGCTGCCTGCAAGCAACTGAGACAACACAGGACGGCGGAGATCACCCTCCAGCAGCAGGACCTTTTGCTTCGTGCCGCGGGCCAGACTGATCGCAAGATTCGCGGCTACCAGGCTTTTTCCCTCCCCTAGCATGCTGCTTGTTAAGACCACTTTTTGGACCTGGTGCTGATCTTGCAGATACTTTAGGCGCATGCTAAGCAACGAGAATTTTTCGGCGCCCAAACTGCCATTCCCGGTTAGCGAGACCAGCCGATCTTGAGGACCAAAAATGGGATGAAGCAGTGTTGCCTGGTCCGGTGGGAGCCGCTCGGCTTTCGAATGCTTCAGGAGCTGCGAACGCGATACTCCCTGCTCCTGCTCTTGTGTCTCGATACCGTTCCGCACTACCTCGGAACGGCTCGACGTCTGAAATCCAGGGCTCATCTCGTATCGCACCTTGTGAATTTTGCCCCGGTCATTGCGGGCACACTCTTCTTAGAAAACCGACTGCAGCCTGCGCTAATGACCCGAGCGCGGCACCTCTTGGACATAGCTCACCCACGGTAATAGGCCAGGAAATTCCCCGCCGCAATCACCGCCACGATCACGACACCACCGACCCACTCCAGCCCTCTTTTCCATCGCTGCTTTCGTATTTCCAAGGACGTCTTCAGACTTGGAATCTCCGCAACAATTCCGGCAGCGGCAAGGCCTTTGAGATCCTTTTCGCTGTGAATNCGATCATCGATATTCTCGACAGCGGTGANGGTGACAAGACCAATAATTAGTCCTGCCACCAGCCCGAAGAGACTGGACTTGAACCGATCCGGCCAATAGGCCTTGGTCGGCAGACTCGGGGGATCCAAGATGCGAAACTGCTCGCCTTGCTGGCGTTTCTCAAGGTTGGTGGCAAGTTCGGACTGGTTTTTTTTCGCCAAAAGGGACTCATAATTCGCCCGGGATTGATCATAGTCTCGGGCCACATCCGAAAGTTGTTGTTCCCGCAGGGGAGTCTGATTCAACCGGTTCTGGTACGCGGCGATGTTGGAATCCAATTCCTCGATTACGCGTTGCCGGTTTTCCATTTCCAACTGACTGGCCTTCAATTGACTCTCAATTTCCATGATCGGCGACATGGCCCTCAGCTCCGCAAAGGCGCGGGGAGCTGTGCTGGCCGAGCCGTCCGCGGTGGGCTTATTCCTCGCGGCTTCGACTTCAGCTTCGATGCGTTGCTTCAACTTTTCGGTCTTGGCGATCTGTTCCTTCAGGTGTTTCACGTCTGGATGGCGAGCGGTGTAGTGCGCCGTGAAATCCGCCATCTGGGTCTTCAAGTGTTCCAGTACCTGATCCAGGGTCGGGAGCGACCCCAGGTCGGTGCCCTTTGCATATTGCAATTCCGCTTGCAGAGAGCGGTACTGCCCCAAAAGAGATTCGTAGTAGAGTTGCTGTTGTTTGACACGATTGCGGGCATCGATTTCCGCTTGCAGGCGGGCTTGTAGCCCGGCGAGGATCTGGACGTTACTTTGCAACTGTCCCGGTAGCTGACCCAGATACTGGCTCTTGAATTCGCGAAGGCGCTGCTCCTGCCTCGCTAGATCCTTACGCGCTTCTTCCAGTTGGTTCTCCAGAAACCCGGTTGTGCTCTCCGATTGTTGTTGGCGCGCGCGCAGATTCTCTTCGATGAAGAGTGAGGTCAGTTGGCTGTTCACCTGCTGGGCGATCCGAGGGTCGCCAGAAGAGCAGTAGATCTTGAAGGCGGTTAATTCGTCCCGTCGCCCCGGAGCCTTCACCAGCTCAATCTTGATGTCCTTCCGCATGCGCTCGACCAGTTCGTCCGGACTCAAGCGGTTGCGCTCCCCTGCGTAGAGGTGAAATCCCTCGATAATTCGCTCGAGCCGCGTCCGGCTCAGGATCTGCTGGGTCATACTCTGCAGGCGCTCCTGAAGATCGATGGTCACATTGGAGATGACGTAGTGCTCGGGTACTTTCTGCTGTTCAACTAAGATCAAAGTCTCTGAGCGATACTCAGCCGGCAAAACCCATCCCATCGTTGAGACGGTTGCCCACGTTCCGAAAAGACCGAGCAGGAGCCACCAGCGCCGACGGCAGAGAACGGCCCAGTAGTCTTCCCAAGTTGAACGAAAGGCCTCTTGTTGTGAATCGTCCAACATTATTACCGTCCCAGTGGCTGAGCGAATTGATAGCTCAGGGACACTGAAAACTGATCGTGGTCCCCAATAAGACTTGAGGGTGAGGTGCTTTGGGCAATTTGATGCAGACGCGCATAGCGGAAATCCATCGACAGGTGTTCTGCCAGCGCGTAAGAGATAGAGCCCGTGGCCGAAAGCGCTCGATACGCACCGCTCGATGAGACGAGGCCTAATGCGCTCGTAGAGCCGTAGCCGACACCCAGACCTGCCGTCCATCTGCGTGCCAGCTGCCGCCTCAGCTCCCCACTCCCGAACTGAAGCCGCGATGCTCCAAATAGCCCTGCCCCGTCACTGATCCGGCGCACCCAGGTAGCGCGGAGAGCGGTCCGCTTACCCTGCCACCCATATGTCGCTCCACCGCTCAATGACTGAATCGCAGCGGAAGTCTTCACTTTGAATTGGGCAATCAAGAAACCGAGATTAAAGGTCACCAAAATCTGGTCCTGGATGCGGGAGAATTCCGGTCCAACGAATAGTGACAACGACTGGGTTGGGGTGAGTGCAATGGAATGGATGTAGAAGATGGTGTGGACGCGCGCCCCAGCGTCGCCCTGCTTGAAACTCAAGCCCTGGAACTGATACATCGCTCCTGCCGAATGACGCCGGGAGAGATGATGAGAATAAAATGCACGAGCTCCCTCCGATTGCGAATCAATTAAGCTCTTGTCCACAGCGGTTGGGTCGGGAAGACTGCGAAAACGGTTTTGCGAAAAGTTACCGCTGATCCCGACAATGCTGCGGGGTCCCACTAGGTAGTCGAGATCCAGGCCAGCTTCCTGGTAGATGCGTCGGGCGATGGGGGTTAAAACCGAATCGTTGGGCCGGTCCAAGACACTAAACTCGGGGATAAACGGCTGCGGGTTCAGCCGATCCAGGAGATGGGTTTCCACTCGGAGACTGTCGCGGAGGCGAACGGTCAGACGTCGTGTGGCCTGATATTGGAAGTCCAGGCCAAGGTTGTGAGCGAAAAGATCGCGAACGGGCAATCGCTGATCGACTGTGATCGTCGGACTGTAACCGAACGACCAGCGCAAATGACGGCGGGTCCCCAACAGAATAAGCTGCGGCTGAATGGACCAGCTGAAATCGCCTAGCCGATTTTCGTTATCCGAAAAACCTTTGTTGTCATAGAAGTTCGCTACATTCAAACTCCCGATGAGCATATTGGTCCTGCTGCGCTCGCCCGCGAGGGCCAGCGAACCTGTCTGCCCATCGGCCACCTGGGGCATGGAGGACTGCGCCGTCACCTCTAGAACTGCAAGTATCAAAAGCGCAGCGGCGTGAAAAATCTTATTCATAACTCACCTTCACGGCACGACGATGGTGTCGTGTGGCTCGAGCTCTACGTTCTGATAGATGTCATGTCCCTTGATGACATCCTTATAATTAAAGGGACTCCGCATCCGAGAGCCGTTTGCTCTCAGGCGCAGAACGTAGATCTTCGTGATCTTTGCGAAGTCGCGGAATCCGCCCGCCAAAGCGATGGCATCTAGCACCGTCATAGGCTTCACCAGGGGATAAGTACCAGGCCGGTTGACTTCCCCGACAATGTTGAAGCGCAGGCTTCTGATCTCCTGGACGATGACAGCTACTTCTGGCTCGAACAGATAGGAACGCAGTCTTGTAGCTACCGTCTTCTGCAGGACTCGCGGAGTGAGCCCGCTTGCTTTCAATTCGCCAATCAGTGGCAGCGAAATCTTGCCGTCCGGACGCACCGAAACGACGCGGGAGATCTCCGGTTCCTTCCAGACATGGATTGCCAGCAAATCGTCGACGCCAATTGTGTAATCCTCGTCTGGGAACGCGGAGATGGGCTCGCTTGTCGGCTCGCTCTTCTCTTCGGATGTAGGAGCAGGAGCTGCAGGCTGGGTTGGCTGATCACCGACCAGGTGTGGTTCCGCCGACGCTGGTGTCGAGGGCTTGGCCCGCGCCGCTCCGGGGGCAGCCAGAGTCTCCGCTGGCTTAGTGGTCGACTCCGCCGCATCTGCCCGCCGCATATCATCCGGCAGAGGCAGCGCTGCGGTTTCCGCTGAATCAGCTTTGGCCACGCTGGATGCTTGCTTCGCCACGGGCGCAGAAGGTGCTTGCTGGGTCGGCTGAGCGCCGCCTGGGCGCCCTTCTGGGGAGACTAACCTCGAAGGGCCAGCGCGGGCCGCCGAAGGGCTATCCTGAGCCGCGGGCTGCGTTAATGAGTCCGACAAAAAATCACTTGGCTTAACATCCGGCAGAGACCGGAGTGGGAATTTCGCTAGAACGGCATTCTCGACGACCGGCGTTTGCCTCTTCGAGGCGGCGCCCGGATCTGCTTCCGCAGCAGAGTCAAAAACTACAGTAACGACATTCCCGGCCTCGCGGATGGTGTAAGGAACCTCGCTCGCGAGGTCGATCACAACTCGGGCCACGTCGGCCTTGAACTGGCCTACACGAACCGCTCGAACTGCCTGCATGTCGCCGGGAATCGACTTCCGCGCCATATGCACGAGCGTGTCGGAGAAATCCAGCACCAAACGATCGGGATCGCTCAGACGAAAAGTGACGTAGGAAAGGGGCCCATTCCCGTCCACGTGGACCTCGGTTTGCAGTTCATTTCGATTTATACGAACCTGCAAAATCGCAGTTGAAGAGGGGTTGTTTACCTCGACCGACCCACCTGCCTTCGCCGCCGTTTCCGCGGGGGGCACGCCAAGTGCATTCTTGGCTTGTCCTCCCTCCGCCCAGGCCTGATTCAACGCCAGGAACAATGCGCCAATAATCAGAACCTGCCTGTGCCAGCGCGTTTTGCGAAGTTCGATGAGCCGTGGCGTATTCTGAGGATTCTGGGCCGCCGATGCCCGGTCAGACAGACTGGGGGCAGGGGTTAGCGGCGATTGAGAGATTCGGGTGTTGGTAGATTGCGATTCCATGTGTCTGATCCTAAATTGCGCCTTGACCCGATGACTGCCGGCATCAGTCGTCTGACGCCCTTTCGCCCGTCCACTGCGGCAATGGCATTCTCTTGGGGGTTATCCCCATCTCACGGATCTTGTAGAACAGAGAGCGGTAGCTGATGTTTAGGACGCGCGCAGTTTTTCTCCGATTCCAGCTATGAGCTTCCAGAGCCTGCGAGATAACCTTGCGCTCTAACTCGATTATGACCTTCCGAGTTAATGCCTTTAGGGAAAACGATCCGTTTACAGAAAAGTCGTAGTCGTAAGGCTCCTCCTTCCCACTCAACAACTCGCTGTAGATTGTTTGCTCGGAGCCCATGATTACGTAGCTTCTGACGACGTTCTCTAGCTCGCGAATATTCCCTGGCCAGTGATGTCGTTGC